>JAESGS010000207.1_pt1 | contig 79093 bp, 78 predicted proteins | sample 9269761 | NCBI WGS metagenome assembly JAESGS01 (sample SAMN15741799, study PRJNA653493) | algae metagenome | isolation source: Cyanosarcina radialis HA8281-LM2 and co-occurring heterotrophs from damp... | place: USA: Makauwahi cave, Hawaii | collected 2011-01-06 | reverse complement strand
GGGGAGATGGGGAGATGGGGAGATGGGGAGATGGGGAGATGGGGAGATGGGGAGATGGGGAGATGGGGAGATGGGGAGATGGGGAGATGGGGAGATGGGGAGATGGGGAGATGGGGAGATGGGGAGAAGAGGTGGAGGCAGGGGAGGCAGGGGAGGCAGGGGAGGCAGGGGAGAATAATCTATGCCCTATGCCCTATGCCCTATGCCCCTATTTTTCAACCTCTTCGGGTTTCCAATCTTTGGGAGTTTCGATAAAAACGCGATCGCCTTCATTAATTCCTTCCAAAACCTGGGTGCGATCTTGGACGGTCGAGCCGATCGTTACTGGTTGGAATTTAGGTTGGTTACTAGTATCTGGAATTAAAACTCCAGTTTGGCCTTTTCTGGTATAAATTGCCACCGTCGGTACTACTAAAGATTTGTCTGTCTGTTCGCCTAAGAAAGTTACATCTATATTCATTCCCGATCGCAGTTGCTCTTCCCCAGTACCGATTTTTACCCGCACTTCAAAGGAGGTGACGTTTTGCTCTACTACTGCCTCTGGCGATACTAAACGCACCGTACCCTTAAAAGTTTTGTCGGGATAAGCGTCGGCGACGATTTCTACAGGTTGGCCGACTTTGATTTGTCCGATATCGACTTCTGGAACTTGAGCTTTGACTTCTAAATCTCTGGCTAGGGCAATAATGGCGGTAGAAGTAGCCGAAGCCGTAGTAGAGGCTGAAGTCGTCGGAGTCACGAAGGCTCCCTCGGTGGCATATTCTTGAGTGACAACACCTTCAAAAGGAGCGCGGATAACTGTTTGTTGCAATTTGACTTGGGCTGACTGTAATTGCGCTCTAGCAGCGGCGACGGCGGCGGCTAACTCGTCGATTTCCTCTGGACGCTTGCCGTTTAGCGACTGTTGTAAGGCCGCTTGAGCCTGGGCGACATCGGCTCGCCGTTGGGCGATTTCTTCCGGGCGAGTGCCGTTTTGCAGTTGTTCTAAAGCTTGCTGGGCTTCAATTACCGCCGCTTGTTTTTGGGCGATGTCTCCCGGACGAGTGACACCTTGCAGTTGTTGTAAAGCTTCCTGGGCTTCGGCTACGGCCGCTTGTTTTTGAGCGATTTCTTCTGGGCGAGTGCCATTTTGCAATTGTTGCAGGGCTTGCTGGGCTTCAGCTACCGCCGCTTGCTGTTGCAAAATTTCTGGTGGGGAACTGGTTTGCAGTTGAGCTAGGCGTTTTTGGGCTTCGGCTTGACTGGCTTGAGCCGTTTGATAGTCGGTAGAAACTTCATCGAGCTTATCTTGAGAAATAGCGCCTTGCTCTCTCAAAGTCTGATACCTACCCTGGCGGATTTTGCTCAAGTTAGTCCGAGATTTAGCTGCTTCCAGTTGAGCTTGCGCTTGTCCGATCTCTTGCTCGCGACTATTTTGTAACTGAGCGACCCGCGCTCTAGCTTGGGCCAGACGCGCTCTAGATTGATTGATTTCTTCCGGACGACTGCCATTTAGGGCTTGTCTCAAACTGGCTTGAGATTGTCTCAAACGGGCTTGGGCTTGAGCGATTTCTGGAGGGGTGGCATTGAGGGCTTGCCGCAAACTAGCCTGGGCTTGAGCCAAACGCGCTCTCGCTTGGTTGATTTCTTCCGGACGGCTGCCATTGAGGGCTTGTCTCAAACTGGCTTGGGCTAGAGCTAGCTTCGCTCTAGCTTGCTCGATCTCTTCTGGGCGAGTGCCGTTTTGGGCTGCTGCCAAACGAGCTTGGGCTTGGCCTAAATTTGCCCTAGCTTGGGAAAATTGAGCTTGTTCCTCGTCATTTTCCATCAAAGCAATCTGCTGTCCTGCCTGCACGCGATCGCCTTTTTTCACTAGCAGCTTCACCAACCGACTGGGATTTGTCGGACTGATATTGACGTTTTGCACGGGCACCACTGTCCCGCTGGCAGTAATTCTGACTCGCACTGATTCCGATTTGGCCGGTACGGTGAGTTTATCGAGATCGACCTTGGGAGTTGCACGCAACACCGCGAAGTAAATTCCCGCTGCCACTAAAATGGTGGCGATCCCGCTCGCCAAAGCCATCCATAGCCAACGGCGACGAGTTTTTTTGCTCTTCTCCGTCACGGGCGCGTCTGAGGGCGGCGCTTTAGCCCCATTTAGCTCTGCTGGTGGCTCTAAGATTTTTTCTGGCTGAGTTTGAGGTTCGACATCCTGTAGGGGGATCGAATCTTGTATCTCCGCTTTTTCTTCTGTTTCCAGAGTTTCTGGCTTTTTATCCAAGCTCATAAATTTCGTGCCGAACCCAGTAGCAGATATATCATTTTATTCCTTCATCTTTCTCCATCTTAGCGATCGCTATCCTCAGCCGTTTGGTACTTTGGTCACGAGTTTAGGAAGTGTTGTAAGAAGTGTTGAGTGTGCAGTGTTGAGTGTTGAGTTAAGAATTCCCTCCCTCTCTCCCTCTCTCCCCCTCTCCCCATCTCCCCATCGGGATCGTCGATTTTAGTTTCAAATTAGGGAAATATTAAGAATTGCTTATTAGCTATTTATCAATTTTGACTCGCTCGACTTAATTATTGATGCGGCTTAAGCCTTGCTAGATAGGAGATTTGGTATTATTAAACATAATTCTCCAAAAGTGATTAAAGAGAAGACGATCCCGATCGATTTGTGGCATATAAATTTTACTTAGGATAAAATCTGTCTACAGGCATAAAACTAGAAAAAATTTAGTATGCCTAAGGACATAAAAAGCGATGAAAATCAAATTCTGTCTGATATGTTTGAGCAGCATGACATTGATTCAAGCTGCTCCTGCCATGGCGCAGGCCAAAGGTGGAGTAACCACTGTTAACCTTACTCCACCACCAGCAAATGCAGTAGAGAATCAGCAAATTATTGCTAAACCCAAATCGCCGATGCCATTACTGTCCGGTTCTGCTCAAAGCGTGTTGGATCGCGCGCCCAGCAGTAGTTCTGTGACAGGCAAGCCTGGAAGTAGTCCTGTAGATCCAAAATTAATCCCGCTGATAGTGGCTTCATCGGCGGTAGAACCCAATAATGCGGGTACTTCTAACCATCCCTACACGACCGCAAGAGTCGCTAACTTTTCAGTTAACACTACCGTTGCTAACACCGCCCTCAATCAACCCGTAACTGGATTTCCTTACAATGGCACTGGTAAATTATGGATGTCTAGTTCGACCAGCACGACTTTGACTTCCATCTGTACTGGATCGCTAATCGGCCCCGGACTAGTGGTGACTGCGGCTCACTGCGTAAGCAGGTATGGTGTGCCAGGTAGTTTCAGCCGACGGGTGGTGTTTATTCCATCGGCTACCAATGGCACTAGCCTAGCAGGCCATCCCTATGGAATTTGGGACGCTCGCAGTATAACCGTGCCCACTGTTTATCTGAACGGGACTGATACTTGTACGGTGAGGGGGGTCGTCTGTAATAATGACCTAGCTTTGATCGAACTCAACCGGCAAGTAGGAACGAATCGCCGCCCTTACGATTACGGTCCGGTTTTCGTCTACAGCTATGGCTGGAATGGCTATGGAGACAGAGCTTTTCTAGGTAAAATTGCCAATCAACTGACTCAGTTGGGCTACCCGCTCGCTTTAGATGGAGGCGGGCAAATGATCAGAACGGACTCGCTAGCTTATAACAATGCACCCAACAACTACATTATTGGCTCTGCTCAAACTGGCGGCTCTAGCGGTGGTCCTTGGCTAGTCAATTTTGGTACGGCTTATTTTAACAACGGTAGCGCCGGTACTGGTCTATTTCCCGTGCGCAATGTCGTGCAAGCAACTACCAGTTGGGGTTTTATTGATAAAAACGTCCAGCAGCAAGGTGCTTCCAAGTTCGCCCAAAATGCTCAATTCCCCTTAGCTGTTAATGGAACGCGGGGGGCTGGCAATATCGGCCGTTTGGTTCAGATTGTCTGCGATATCAATGGAGGTAAGGCCCGAGGAGCTTGCTTCTAAATCTAAATAGTTGCAAACTTCTCCATCAGACATCTCCAGAAATTACGATCGAGGGCAGGCTCCGATGCCTACCTGACAAGAATTGTTGAAGATGTCTATTAGGGATGTTGTGAGGCATCCCTAATAACTCAACTTGCAAAGGGGAAAGGAATTTCCCTTTCCCCTTTGCCTTTTTCTCTAGGAATCGCAGTTAATGTATGGCGATCAGGAGTCAATATCGATCTGGGGAACTCCCCGGCCGGGCATTATCGTTTTGAGGTTGTTTTAATTTGGGGTCTACAGAACTAACTCCAGGTTGACCCCCGACAGAACCATTACCATTAGGACGCGGACGATCTAATAAGTTTCTAGCAGAGTTAGGCAGTAATGGCATCGGCGATTTGGGATTGGGACTAACTCGATCGCGTTCTGCTGTATTACCTTGAGGAGAATCGAGGGTGATGGTAGTTACGTCAGGGGCCGCCTGCGCTAAGAGAGTAGCCATCTGAATCGCGGTTATACTGCTTAGAAATATCAAACAGAGCTTAGTTTTCATCGGTGTCTTTCCTTGGGGTTCTTAAATTTTTAACCATATAAAGAAATATATCAAATTATCCAATTGGATGGGGGCACGCTCGACATTGCGAAAGTCCTGCGAACGATCTAGCGGTAGGCTCCGCGTATTAGAGGCATTTATTGCGAATTGCCAATTGCGAATTGTGAATTGACAATTGTTTTGGTCAGTTGTCAGTTGCTAGTTGCTCTCCCTCTCCCCATCTCCCTCTCTACCTTCTTTACCCCGACGGGAAGCGAGTTTATCAGCCCAACGAGTGGTTTCTGGCAAGCGGTATTTAGGAGCACATTGCAACACGTAATCGATCGCGGTTTTTAAGCTAATTCGATGCCCGCTAGAAACATACACTGGCTTGACATCGATCCGAGTCCGCAATACAGCCCCGATAGTTTCCCCTTTAGCTCTCATTGGCTGCCACGCTCCTCTTTGGTTTGGCACCTCATCGTAACGCCCGAATAGCCAAGATTTTGCGACTCCAATCGTCGGCAAATCTATCAGTACCCCTAAGTGACAAGCAATTCCAAATCGGCGGGGATGGGCGATTCCTTGCCCGTCGCACAAAATCAGATCGGGGGTGAGGTTAAGCTGGGAGAGGGCATCTAACACCGCTGGAATTTCTCGAAAAGAGAGAAATCCTGGAACGTAGGGGAAAGTCGTGGGACGGCGAGCGATCGCTCGTTCTTGAAGTTGCAAACCGGGAAAGCTTAACACTGCCACCGCTGCCCGCGTTATTGCCCCCGATTCTTCAAAGCCCACATCGACACCAGCGACATACTGCACGGGCAAGGAGAATCGATCTTCAGTGACTACTTCGGATCTGAGTTGTTGCTGGATCGCGATCGCTTCTTCAACTCTTTTGGGCCAAGGGTGTCGTTGCTGGATTTTCATAATTGCCCATTTTATAACTGAATTTAAAGCAGAATTGAGAATCGAGAATTCTGTGTAATATCAAATCTGCTTAGCAAAAGTTGGTTTGCCCTCACCCAAGCTTGGAAGAGGGGATGGTGGGGCCCCCTCTGGGGATAAGGGGCAGGGGGTGAGGGCTGGAGGATTTAGTATAACGACTAGATGAGGAATTTAGAACCTGATGAAATCTGACAATCGGCTTTATATTGCGGCTTTCCTAGCCTTACTGCTCGTAGCCATTTTTCTCAAATCCTTTGTAGTTGTCAATGCTGGCGAACGGGGCGTAGTCATGAGATTTGGCCAAGTTCAAGAGCGAGTATTAGGAGAAGGATTGCACCCTATTGTCCCCTTAATTACTTCGGTGCAAAAGTTGAGCGTCCGGGTGCAAAAGCAACAAATACCAGGCGAAGCCGCTTCTAAGGATCTGCAAGATGTTTTTACCGATGTGGCCCTGAACTGGCATATTATTCCCGATCGAGCCAATACTGTTTTTCAACAAATCGGTAACGAATCAGAAATAGTACAGCGCATTCTCAATCCAGCAGTTGAAGAAGTGCTGAAAGCTGTCATGGCCAGGTACACGGCTGAAGAAATCATCACTAAAAGAGGCGAGGTCAAAGCTGGAGTCGATGAATCGTTAACTACACGATTAGCTAACTATCGAATTGATGTCGATGATATTTCCTTAGTTAACGTCCACTTTTCCCAGCGATTTAGCGAAGCAGTTGAAGCCAAGCAGATTGCCGAGCAGGATGCCAAAAAAGCCGAGTTTATTGCTTTAAAAGCCCAAAAAGAAGCAGAAGCAGAAGTTAACCGCGCTAAAGGTCAAGCCGAAGCCCAAAGATTGCTGCGAGAAAATTTAACAGCAGAAATATTGCAAAAACAAGCTATTGAAAAATGGAACGGCGAATTTCCTACCGTGTTAGGCGGAAATGGGGCATTGCCATTTATTAATGTCGAGCCTGGTAAAACAATTCTCAAAAAGTAAGGAAATCTGGCATTTATCGTCAAGTCTTCCGGTTATTGCCTATTACTTATAGCCATTTTAAATGACTTGTGGGATAGCCGTCCCGGCTGTCCCACGGCATAGTCGCACTAAGCGATCGCTGTTGAGTAAGATCTTGGTATAGGAGGAGGTATTCGACCTCAGTGAATTTGCCAGTTTTTCTATGCCCAACACTAGCAGTCAGATTACACTTCAAATCAACGGTGAAGCTCGCACCTGCGCCTCACAAACTCTGCTGCCTCAACTGCTCGAACAGTTAGGGTTAAATCCCCGCTTGGTAGCAGTTGAGTATAACGGCGAGATTTTACACCGACAGTTTTGGGATCGAACCGAGATCCAAGCAGGCGATCGACTAGAAATTGTCACTATCGTTGGCGGCGGGTGAAAAAAGTGTTAAGTGTTAAGTGTTGAGTGTTGAGTTCAAGAATTTAGAATTGCGCTCTCTCTCGCCCCTTCGCCCTCTCCTCCCTGTCCTCCAGTACGGATATCCCGACCAATAATTCGCGGCTAACAGATGCCTCACCTGCCGATCGAGACGATAGATTAGAGAGGTATCTCAGTGAAAGCACTTACCCGATCGGAGAGACGAAAAGCCTTTTTGACTGCTGCGATCGCCAAAATTAAAGCTTTTGAAAGCAACAGGGTATTAGCTGCTACAGCGGCTACAGTTTAAAAGAGCTTGAACCAGGACAGTATCTATGGCTAATAAATTCCTTTCTCGAATCAAACCAGTTTTTAAAACTTTAACCGCGATCGCTTTGGTCGCTACCTTAGTATTGGGCAATGCCAATGGTGCCCTAGCGGCTAGAAGCGGAGGGCGAATTGGTGGCGGTTCTTTCCGCGCCCCTGGTGGCAGCTACGCCCCTCCAAGTCGAACCTATCAGCCTCCCAGCGGGTACTATCCAGGTGGCGGTTACTATCCCGGCGGGGGAATTGGCTTTCCTTTCCTCTTTCCCTTTTTTGGCATTGGCGGCGGATTTGGTGGTTTGTTTACCATTTTGATCTTTATTACGATCGCTAATTTCTTAGTTCAAAGCTTCCGCCGTTTGGGTAGTAGCGGTGAGGTAGACTCTTTAGGCTACGCCAATTCCAAAGTTTCAGTGGCGCGAGTACAAGTAGGTTTGCTAGCCCAAGCCCGCGACCTGCAAGCTGAATTAAACGAACTCGCCCTAGCTGCTGACACTAACTCCAATGCCGGACGGGCGCAAGTGTTGCAAGAAGCTACCTTGGCTTTGTTGCGCCATCCAGAATACTGGGTGTACGGTGCGGCTCAATCTCAAGAAACTGCCCTAGCGGCCGCTGAAGCCAAGTTTAACCAGCTAGCTTTAGCCGAACGTAGTAAATTCACTTCTGAAACTCTATCGAATGTCAACAACCTGTTAAGGGAAGCCGCACCTCAAGCCGCCTTACCTGGCGATGCCTCTGAGTTGGCAACATTACCCAGCGAATATATTGTAGTGACGCTGGTGGTAGGTACAGAAGGCAAGTTGGAACTACCAAATGTTAATAGCGAAGATAGCCTGAAGCAAGCTTTGAAGCAAATTGGTAGTTTGGGAAGCGATCGCTTGTTAGCTGTCGAGGTTCTTTGGACACCACAGGCTGAAGGCGACACTCTAACCACTGACGATCTTTTGGCCTACTATCCCGATTTGAAGTTAGTTTAGTCTCAACTATTAACCCAGACAAGTCGAGAGTTAATACATTCCTGGTAGGGGTGCAAAGCGCAAAGCTTTGCACCCCTGCTATATATGTGATGTGCGTTTTCTGCGCTCCCAATAAAACTCATACCAAATCCGATTTTCATACTATCCATTCAGCCCTCACCCCCAACCCCTCTCCTTGCAGGCTACGGTGTATACACATCTCGCCCTCACCCTAAATCCCTCTCCCACGGGAGAGGGACGAAAGACTCTAACCGCCTGAATTGGTCATGGAGAATTGCTGGCGACTGAACTGGAAACTGGCTTGACTCTGGCTCCCCTTCTCCCTGGGGAGAAGGGGTTGGGGGATGAGGGCAAGCCGCGTCTAGCAAAGCTCTGGGGGACTTATGTATACACGGTAGCCTTGCAGGAGAGGGGAGCCGGAGGCTCCTTTGAGGTCAAGAGGGTTTTGTAAACCGGATTTGGTATCATACCCCCCAATCGCTGACCTCACCCCCAGCCCCTCTCCTGCAAGGAGAGGGGAGCCAGAAGCCCCTTTGAGGGAAAAGGGATTTTGTCCACCGGATTTGGTATCAGTGACGATCCAAAGTGGCTCTGCTTGCGTAGTAATTATTAACATGGTTAAGAACTAATTAAACCAGGAGTTCGAGATTCTTCCGAACTTTCCTGTTGTTGCCGTTACTCGATGAATAAGTGCCAAAATTTAACTATTAATTAAGACTTGGTTAACTATTATTAAGAAAATACCTTTAGGGCTTGAATTCCTTTCAAGGCTAAATTATTGTTTTAGATGACAAAGAAGTGGCTATATAGTCAACTTCAAGTTGAAGAAATGAAGGCAAAAAACGCCTAGAAAATTGCCGCGATCGAGCATTAACAATCTCGCATCGATAAACTTTGAGGCAGAAAGAATTAGTTTCTTCGATCGCTCGTACTAGTTCTAACGGTTGGAAGCGGCAATTGTTTTGTCTTCGCGTTCTTTACAAGCGATCTCTATCTTTGTCAATCTAATAGTTCAATAGTTAAGGAGCAATTAAAATGGCAGCTTCTACTTTATTTGCAGACACTGAAAGCTTCATGGGCTTTATCAAGGATTTGTCAGAAGAAGACGAACTCAAGATTGCAGGCGGAGGTGGTAAGGGTAAGAGCAAGAGTAAGAGCAAGAGCAAGAGCAAGAGTAAGAGCAAGAGTAAGAGCCGCAGCGGCAGTGGATCTGGTTGCTGTTACTGCCATTAATAGGCTCAATACTTGCTAGCGCAGATGCTAGGCCTGCGATTAGCTCGTCGGCAGGGCTGGCGCTACTATATTTACTACTGCTCTCATTACCAGATAAGTTCATTTTCTGATAATTAGATGTCAGTAACTTTTCAGCAAACATTAATAGGGTTTTTATCATTGATGTTGAGTCGGTGGTAAAAACCCTGTTTTTATTATTAAAGATTTAAATATGACATTTTTATTAAGTTCTCAGAATGTTTTTGACTATCTAATAGATAGAAAAATCTGTTATGCAGAAAAGCAAGAATTAGAGCAAATTAAAGAAAAAAGCTCGAAAAACTTTAATTTATTAGTAAGATTTTCTAACAGTCAAAATTTACTCGTTAAGCAAGAGCGGCACGACAGCGAAGGGAAAACTGAAGGGGATCTGTCAGACGAATGGCAAATTCACGAGTTAATCAAAAAAATTCCCCAACTCAACCCAATTCGATCGCTAATAGCAGAGGCAGTTTATTTCGATCGCGATCGTTCGATTCTAATTTTCAACTATCTGGACGATTATCAAGATTTACTCAATCTTTACGAAGACGAGCGAATTTTTCCTCCGCAGATTGCCGCTGCTCTAGGAAATGCGATCGCTACCGTTCATCGCTGCACGATCGATTCTCAAGAGTGTCAAGATTTTTTAGCTCAAAATAGTAATATACCGATTAACAAACCTCCTAATTTGATGCGAGGCTTGGAAAAAATACCCCCAGAGGTTTTTGGGAAATTGACGGCAGATGGATTGCAGTTCTTGCGGCTGTATCAACTTTATGACAGTTTGGGGGCGGCAATTGCTCAACTCAATCGTACTTTTAACTCTTGCTGCCTGGTTCATAACGATCTGAAGTTAGATAACATCTTACTGCACAAAGATTGGGAGCAAACGCCCGACGTGCGAATCATCGATTGGGAACTAAGTCGCTGGGGAGATCCAGCATTCGATTTAGGTAAGTTGTTGGCTAGTTATTTAAAACTTTGGCTGAGTAGTTTGACTGTAAGTACAGATATCGATATTCAGACTGCTTTGCATCTAGCTACAACTCCGCTAGAAGTCATTCAACCTTCTGTAGTGGCTTTAATTAAAGCTTATTTCGATCGCTTTCCAGAAATTAGCGATCGCTTTCCCGATTTCCTGCATAGAGTTATGCAATTTACTGGCTTGGGATTGATTCGCAAAATTCAAGCTAAGATTTCTTATCAAGAACCTTTTGATAACGTGGGTATTTGTATGCTGCAAGTTGCTAAAACCTTATTGTGCCGCCCACAAGAATCTATACCGATTGTTTTGGGAACGACAGCAGAAGTAATAAATAATAAGTAATAAGTATGAATTGCTTGGAAGATATTGCGAGCAATATTCAAATTCAATCTGATTTTTGTATTTGTCATCCAGAATACGAAACTCTGGAGTTGTCATCGGAGCTAAGAGAGCGTTTTCAACAACTATCAGAAGAAGTTCGGTATAAGTATTTGAGCGTTCAACTGCGGAACTTTATCTATAATATCTACTTCAAGGGCGATCGATCGACTAGCTCGACATCTGAAAAAAGTTCGATTAGTTCGTCCTTAGACCCAAATTTAGAGAACAATAGTTTATGGGGTCAGAACTTGAGCTTTTACGAGCCATTGCATAACAGTAATAGCGGACAAGGGTATTTCGATCCGGATTGGTTGGTATTGAGAGAAGAAGGCGATCGCGATTTAGTGGTTCAAAAAGATGGTTTGACTTTGCACGCTCAGCGTCAGCGCCATCTCCAGCGACAAGAGCAGCTTGCTAAAGTTGGCGAGCTAATTGCAATTCAAATGCCTCGCAACTCATTAGAACAAGGATTTTATGTCGCAGTTAGCAATGTGGGTTTAGTCGATCGCAATTCTGAGGCGGTGTATATATATTTTAATTTTAGTTCGGCAGGGGCGATCGCTTTGATGAAAGATATTACCGATCGACTCAATCAAATCGAAATTGCTTTTACTTTTAAAGTGCTATCCGATCCTTCAGATTACTGGCGTTACGACTCAGGAGTGCTTTATTTTGAACGCGATAACTATGAATTAGTCAGATCGATGCTTGAAACTGTTTATCGAGAAAATCGATCGCACTTTGAGGAGGTAGTACCTATATTTACCAAGTTGCTAGCGCCAGGATTAGGCTTGGCAGAAGTTCCCGTTATCCAGCACAATAATCAAGATAAGTTTGGGATGCACCGCTGTCAAATTGTGGCCGATGGTTTGTTAGAAGCATGGAAAAAAGGTAAAGAGTCTCCAGGCGATCGAACAAATGAGATTTGCCAGCATTTCTCTAGATTAAAGCTTCAATGGCAGCATCCTTACTTGAATGCTAAATCTAAAGATATCTACAGTCCATTAGAATTAAGTAAATAAGAGGAAGCCATTGTACTTTAAAATTAATTTCCACTTCGTCCTCAAAATATGTAATTCCTAGAAAACGCTAAATTATGACCGACCACAGAGATCCGATGGACGATCGCTTAACTGCCATAGAAGATAGGCTTGAGGGTATAGATAGAGAATTCAGTCGCAGAACTAATATCCTGCTAGATGAGATAATCGTGCTAACAGAAAGACTCGACCGCCTGACCGAACGAGTCGATCGCTTAACAGAAAATCAGCAGATAACACAGAACTTAGCTACTCAAATGGGAGCATTAACGCTGCAACTGGCCCGCGACTCGGAAACTGATAGAGCCGAAATTCGGCGCATTTGGGAATATCTTCTTTCTCAATCTGGAAATGGGCAAAGTCAATAGTACGAGATCGCCAAGATGAAATATCAGATTGTATTACAGCATAGTGAAGAAGATTGCGGCCCTGCTTGTTTAGCTTCTGTCACCAAACATTACGGCAAAACTTTTAATCTCAATCGCATCCGAGAAGCAGTAGGAACCGGACAGTTGGGAACGACGTTATTCGGCTTGCGTCGGGGGGCAGAGTCGTTAGGTTTTAATGCCCGTTCGGTGAAAGTATCGCCCGAACTCCTGCCCAGGATTAATCAATTGCCTCTGCCAGCGGTGATTCATTGGCAAGGCGATCACTGGGTAATTTTGTACGGGCTGTACCGTCAAAAGTACGTTATTGCCGATCCAGCCGTGGGCATTCGTTATCTCTCTCAAAAGGAGTTAATGGATGGTTGGATAGATGGGGTCATGTTGTTGCAGGAACCAGACCCCACCCGCTTTTACGCCCAAGCAGACGATCCGACTGATGGCCTAGGAAAATGGCTGATCCGCTTGTCGCTTTATCGAGGCATTCTGGCTGAGGCGTTTTTGTGCGCTTTAGTCATCGGTTTACTGTCGTTAGCCTCACCTTTTTTAATTCAAATCCTCACGGATGACGTGCTGATTCGAGGAGATACTCAGCTACTAGCGGCTGTCGCCATCGCCGTAATTACCATCTCTTTAGTGAGAAGAAGTCTGTCGCTGGTACAAAAGAATTTAATCGCTCATTTCGCTCAACGTTTAGAGTTAGGGCTGATCTTAGAGTTTGGACAGAAAATATTACAATTACCTCTAATTTATTATGAAGCTCGTCGCAGTGGCGAAATCGTCAGTCGCCTGCGAGACATTCACGAAATCAATCGCTTAGTTTCCCGCACGATCGTCAGTTTGCCCAGCGAAATTCTAGTAGCGGTAGTATCTTTTGCTTTCATGTTGTTATACAGTAGAAAACTAACTCTGGCAGCGTTAATAATTGCTGCAACTATGAGCTTGTCTACTATCGTCTTCTTGCCTGCACTACAACAAAAAACTCGTGCCGTTCTTATTTTGGAAGCTGAAAACCAAGGCGTGTTAGTTGAGACATTTAAAGGAGCATTGACCCTCAAAACCACTAGTGCTGCTCCGCAATTTTGGGAAGAATTCCAAAGTCGATTCGGTCGGCTGGCAAACTTAGTATTTAGCACCAAACAAATTGGGATTATTAATGGTACATTTTCCAGCTTAGTTTCTGATATTGGTAGTGTTGCCTTGCTATGGTTGGGCAGTAGCCTAGTAATTAGCAAAGAATTAAGCATCGGGCAATTGCTAGCTTTTACCAGCATGAATCGAAATGTTAGTTCTTTAATCGACTCTTTAATCGATTTTGTCGATGAATTTACTCGGATCAAAACAGCAACTTTACGCCTTCAAGAAGTAACTACAGCAACTCCTGAAACTAAAGCAGACGATCAAAAACCTTGGACTGAGATTTCCAGCGATGCCGATATTATTTGCACCGATCTCAACTTTAACTATCCTGGCAGAAACGATTTACTAATAGACTTTTCCCTTACCATACCTGGCGGTAAAGTAACTGCTTTAATCGGTAAATCTGGCTGCGGTAAAAGTACGCTGTCTAAATTGATTGCGAGTTTATATCAACTGCAATCGGGGAACATTCGCATCGACCTCTATAACATTCAAGATTTATCGCTCGATTGTCTGCGGCAACAAGTAGCTTTGGTGCCGCAAGACGCTCATTTTTGGAGTCGATCGATCGTTGAGAATTTTCGTATAGGTTCTCCCAATCTAGAATTTGGAGATATTGTCAAGGCTTGTAAAATTGCTGAAGCAGATGAATTTATTAGCAAGCTGCCAGAAAAATATCAAACAATTTTAGGTGAGTTTGGCACTAATCTATCTGGCGGACAACGGCAAAGATTGGCTATAGCTAGAGGCATCGTCAACGATCCGCCAATTTTGATTTTAGACGAATCTACTGCCAGCCTCGATCCAGTGAGCGAAACCCAAGTGCTAGATAATTTGTTGGCCCATCGTCGAGGAAAAACCACAATTATTATCAGCCATCGACCTAGAGCGATCGCTCGCGCCGATTGGATCGTATTCTTGCAGGGAGGCAAGTTAGCGCTGCAAGGTTCTGTGGAAGAATTGCGATCGCACTCAGGAGAACACTTAGAATTTTTAACTCCATGAGCATCTGAATTCATCAATTAGACATCTCCCACAATTATTGTGGGGCAGGCATCTTGCCTGCCGTGGGACAGCCGGGACGGCTATCCCACAAATCATGAATGGATTGCTATAAATAATGTCTCGAAGAGGATGAAGTTATTTTCCGATCTCTACGATATCCTAAAAGCAAAGTTGACATTCCGATTTATGGCTATGGTTTTACAGCGATATGGTATGGGTTTATTAAAAGCGATCGCCTCGATCTGCTTGATGATTTTTAGCAGTTCGGGAGCATTTGCGGCTGACGAGCAGCCAAAGCCTAGCCCCTTAGAGATAACTAAACCAGATCCATTATTACCGCGCCAACCGACGAAAAAACAGCCTCTCAGTCCCCAAGAACGCCAACAGCTACAACCAGCTTTAGATGAATTAAACTCCCAAGCTACAACTCAATATCAAGCAGGTAATAAACTAGCTGCTTTTGAAATTTGGTATCGAGAACTGCGACTGCGGCGATTTTTGGGGGTATTAGAAGAAGTAAAAGCTTTAGGAAGAGTGGGAGCGATCGCTTGGCAAGATAATCAAAAAGAAGGGGTACAAGCAATTACTAAACGCCTCAAAGAGATTCAACAAGAAGCTCAAAAAAAGCCACCAGTAGATCTAACTTTGTTAGAAGCTATGGGTCAAGCTTACCAGCAAGTGCGACTTCCAGGGCCAGCTTTAGAGGTATATCAACAGCTTCTAGCCGATGCTAGAGCCAAGCAAGATAAAGCTAGAGAAATACAAATTCTCAAACTCGTAGCCGAATTACAATTATCTTATTTCGACTATCCCAAAGCCGCAGCTACTTATGAGGAATTATTGAATTATGCTTTAGCTCAAGGCGATTACTTAAATCAAGTAGTTTACGTGCAAAAGTTAGCCGATATTTACGATCGCGCCAAACAGCCGAAAAATGCTCTGCTCGCCAAGCAAAGATTGTTAGAAAGTTACGTCAAAAGCAATCAGGTCGATAAAATCCCTGCCCTCAAAATTCAGATTGCGGCTGACTACGAACTATTAGGGCAACCAAATGAAGCCAGCCGCACGTATCAAGAAGCTTACCAACAAGCATGGGATCTCAAACAGTATGCCAATGTCAGTCAGGCATTACAAAAACTAGCTAATCTCTACTATACTCGCGGCGATCGCCAATCGGCTTTGCAAATCTATCGAGTTCTATTGCAAGTAGAGCCGCGATCGTACAGTTTTTACGACTTAATGAATACATACGATCGCATCGGTCAGATCTATCTAGAGTTGAAAGACTATCCCCAAGCCTTAGCTGCTTTTCAAAAGGGTTTAGAGATAGCCACAGCCTTAAAGTACCAAGAAGGTTACTTCGCCGCTCAAATCGATCGCGTGCAAAAAGAATCAGGAAATAGGTGAATGAGTTCGGAATTCGGAGTTCGGAGTTCAATAAGTCAGAAGTTCAGAAGTCAGGAGTTAATTTCCTCCCCATCCCCCCATCTCCCCATCCCCCCATCTCCCCATCTCCCCATCTCGCCCACTCTACCTAACAGGATTTGGATTATAAGCTTGGATCAGAGCACCATTAGCCCCGTATACTTCCAATCGCAGTCCGGCGTTGTAGCTAATTGCCTCTAAAGCTTCTCCAAATATCAAGACGTGATCGACTACGGCAATCTGGGCATTGTAGTCGCCTTTAGCTCTAGCCGTTAACGCCGTGTCTTTGAGAGTTTTAGTGTAGTCGGGCGTGAGCCTCACCTTAATCGCATTATTGGCGATCGTATAACTACAAATCCGAGGCGTAGCCGCACAAGTTTGCTGTAAATCCTTGTCAGCTTGCTTGAGTTTGGTATTCTTTAACTGCAATTTCGCTTGGCTTTGTTGGATCGATTGGGTATAAGCAACAGTTAGTCCCCGAACTTTACTGTGATACAAAGTGTCTTTAGGAACCTGCTTTAAGTAACCGACTGCATTCCGCCACTGAGCGATCGCATCTGGCCATTTACTTGCAGTAGACAAACTTTGAGCTTTTTGCGCCGAACTGAGAGCCAAATTGTAGTTGCTAGCACTATCTCGCTCGCGATTGTATCGCTGTTGAGCGATCGCTAGTTGCGCCTGATGGGACTTCAACAGCGGTTGCGCTTGTTCGTAAGCCGTCGTCCTTTGCTCGATTTGCTGGAGTTGGCTGACAGATGCTTGCCACCCAGTTTGCACCTGTTGCCATTGAGCGGCTGACTGAGCGATTCCCTGCAAAGCCTTGGCTACTCTGGCTTCTTCCTTAGCAGCTTCTAAGTATTTTTGTGCTTGTTCTTCGCCGATCGCTTGCTGGTTGGCTAGTGCTAAGTTAACTTGATACTCTTTCAGCTTGGTATTTGCCAGAGAGTAAGCATTGCTGTCAGGAGGAACTTGTTGGAGATTGGCGATCGCATCTTGCCACAACTTCTGAATTTCCTTCCACTCCGCCACTGTATGGGGAGGATTTTGGGCTTTCGATGTTGCTGCTTTGCCCCCTTCCAAACCTTGAAGGAGAGTATCTAGCGATCGATCTTGTTTTTGGTAGCTGGCGATTAACTCTCCAGCCTGCTGGTGAGAACCAGACCAAGAAGGAATATTTTGCAGTGACGAGATCGCGGTTGACAAGCGTTGTTTGGCATCAATAATTTCTGTTTCCGATTTAGCAGCTTTCTCCTTCGCCATCGCATCTTTGCTCAATTGCTGAGCGACTTGGATCTCTTGACAGCCACCGATGACGCAAGGGCGGGTCAATCCGTAAACGCTCAAACCCAAAACGACAGCAGCCACTCCAGCCCCAGCGATAAATAATGGCGAAGACAATAGCGATCTAGATTTGCTCGGTACGACCGCTTCCTCAGATAGTAGTTCGGCTTCGAGATCTTCGGTTTCTGAAGGCGAATCCCAAGGGTTAGCCCCCAGATCGCCCCGATCGACTGGCAAAGAGATCGCCCCCGGTTCCCCGCTGGATGGTTCCAAGGCAAACTCGTGGAAGGCATAAGGTCGATCGTTACCCGCCACTCGCATATACAAGTTGACCGATAGCGAAAATTCCGATCGCGCGGCTCGCAGCACTTCCTCGACTACGCGAAAAACCTGTTGGCGATCGGGCATCGCCTCCGCCGGGTGTTGAACCAGCACCATCAGCTTGCGCTCTTTGAGCAAGCACTGCACCTGAAAGTAGATAATCTGCGGAAATTCTAAGCACAGGCGCTCTCGCAAAACGCTCTCTAGAACCTGTAAATCGTCCAGTTGCGTCGCTGGTTTCATAGCTCGAAGGTCTTTCTTATTTATCTTAAAAAGTAGGATTTGGGAAGCTCAGAATTGAAGTTTAGCACTTTGATTCATAAACTTCTAACTGTCACCTCTGATTTTTTAATAAGTGGGGCATAGGGCATGGGTCATAGGGCATGGGGCATGGGGCATAGGGCATGGGGCATGGGTTATTCTCCACAAGTCACCTCTCGCCCTCTCCTTCCCCCTCTTTACTTCAGGTCTGCCAACTTAATCCGAGGATCGACAGTTTTGAGCAACAGATCTGCTAAAAGGTTGCCGAGAATTAGCATCGCAGCCCCCATCATCAGGCTGGCCATGACTAGATAGAGATCTTGTTTGTTGACAGCATCCAAAGTCAAACGACCCAACCCCGGCCAATTGAAGAAAAATTCAGCAATAAACGCTCCACTGAGCAAGCCAGCAAATTCAAACCCTAGTAACGTTACCAAGGGGTTAATCGCATTGCGGAGAGCGTGGACGTAAATGACTCGATTTTCTGGTAATCCTTTCGCCCTAGCAGTTTGGATGTAGTCTTGACGCAACACATCTAGTAACTCTCCCCTGGTAATGCGTTGCAAGCCAGCAAAGCTAGTAATGCTCAAAGCCAGCGTCGGCAAAATCATGTGCCAAGCCACATCGAGCATTTGGCCTAGCGGAGATAACTCTTCATGATTGATGCTAGTGCGGCCGCCAATGGGAAATAAGGGAGAAGTGACTTGAGCCACAACTAGCAGCAGTAAAGAGGTGATAAAAGAGGGAAACCCTTGACCGATATAGCTAATGACTCGCAAGATGCGATCGCTCGCCCGATTTTGATTCACCGCCCCAATAATTCCTAAAGGAATCGCTATTGCCCAAGTGACGATAAACGAGGAAATTGCCAGCAACAAGGTATTGGGGATGCGCTCCCAGATTAGAGACGATACCGGGCGTAAATACTGGAAACTGTAGCCAAAATCCCCGTAGCGCACTACTTGCCACAACCAGCGAAAATATTGTTCGACTGCTGGTTTGTCTAAACCGAATTGTTGCCGCAGTTCCTCAATTCGTTCTTGAAGTCGAGGATTTTGATTTCTAATAAATTCGAGGTAATCTCCTGGAGCCATTTGCACGATCGCAAAACTTAATACCGACACCAAAAACAGCGTCAATATCCCTTGCCCCAACCGGAGCAGGATGTAGAGCAAGGTTTCACTTGTAATTAGCGATCGCAGCCGCTCTTTAGCCGCCACACTAGTAGAAGTCATATCGATGAAAGGATTTTAGATTGGTTGGTGAACTTGCGATGTCCTGAAGCTCTGTCAAAGGGCCGAACCATGGATTTTGGATTTTTCGATCGAAACAATTGTCAATTGCGAATTGTCAATTGCGAATTGTTTTTTAGTATTCAACCAAAGTTACGATCGGGGCATCTGGCAGTCTTTGACGGCCGCCCAAATCTTTTAATTCAATGATGAATCCAAAACCCACTAATTGACAGCCGATTTGTTGGAGCAATTCAGCGGTAGCGCTGGCAGTTCCGCCCGTGGCAATCAGATCGTCAACGATCAGTACGCGGCATCCAGGGGGCAAAGCATCTTGGTGGATCTCTAAGCGATCGGTGCCGTATTCTAATTCGTACTCTACTGTATGCACGGCCGCTGGCAACTTACCGGGCTTGCGAACTGGAATAAATCCGGCTCCCAGATTGTAAGCTAAGGGAGTACCAAACATAAAGCCGCGCGACTCCATCCCGACGACATATTCTGGTGATAAGCTTTGACATTTCTCAGTTAAGCTGTCAATAGTGCAGCGCAGTCCGTCTGGGTGGCGCAGCAAAGTGGTAATATCCCGAAACAGAATGCCTGGTTTGGGAAAATCTGGAATTTCACGGATGAGAGATTTTAAATCCATAGGTAACGTGAATTTAGGTAATCTATATTATGCAGGTACATTCAATCGCAGCAGCGAAAAACTTTCCTGTGGAGTTAGAAATATTATATTTGCTTCCAACTCAGCGATACATTGCTCCGCAGCAGGCTGCGCCAACGCTCGAATAATTTAACCCTCGTAGCTACTAACTAAATATCTAAATAATGAATTCTTCTGCCAGCGTTACCCCTTTAGACAACCCTTCAGATCGATCGCAACCATTGATTTTAGAAAGCTTAGCCGATCCTCATATTGCCGATAAAGCCGTTCCCCGTCGCGCCAGATTGCAGATCGATTTGATGCTGCTAGCGCTCGAAGCCTTGGAAGTTGGAGGCTCCGAAGAGATGCTGAGAGTGGCGAAGCAGCTAGAACTAGACGAAATTATCAAAAATCGAGTCCAACTTTGGCGGTTGCGCAGCACTAATCCAATTCGGCGGGCGCACGCCAGACGACCTCTAAAATTAGAAGAAGCCAAAGCTCTAGTCGCGATCGCTTGTCATCTGGCTAAGCGGTTAACGGTAACTAACCGCGAGCTACTATTGATTTCTCAGAAACTCAACGAAAAACAGATTCCGTGGGAAAGCAATTTTCGCTTGTCTGAGTACCTCGAAAGATTTCGGGCCCACTTCCGCAGTCGCATGAACCCCCGCCGAGCGATGGTAGCTGCTTACAGCACTAATGATAAATTGAACGCACTAGCCATGTCCCTGCTGAGCCAACTGTTGTTCTGTACTGGCACGTTGGGAATGTCGAGATGGTGGAGCAGTTTGTTTGATGGAGAAGTCGAGTAGATGACGACCGTACAACGTCGATATAATTTGCCTAACTGTAAGTTAGTTCTAGAAGGGGTGAGCGATGCTACTAACACCAATCCTTTAGATCCCAGACCGTTGATGCCAATTTTAGTCAATGCCGAATGTCATTTGCCCAATCTAGAGCAACCCTTAGTTGGGGGGCGAGACTTTTTAGAGAGTTTGGTGAATGCTGTCAGCAACTATACTCAAGAGTTGTTAAGCGGGATCGGGCATCCCAAAACCCAGAAAGCTCAACCGGATTTGGTGCGGATAGAAAAAGGCCCGCAAGAAGATTTACACACCTTAACCTTACAGCCAGAGGGGGAAGCGGCGAACGGGCGATCGCCAATTCAAGTAAATTTGACCACGGTGCAGTTATTTGACTTGCTAGAGGCAGTCGATCAGTTCTTAGCAGATAGCCGCACTTTGCCAGATGTAGCCTTGAACCTCAATTCAGTTCCCAAGCAATATGCTGCCACCCATCAGTCTGTAGGCGAGCGCGTAGCGCCAGCAGTTTTGGGAGTTACGGGTTTAGCACTGGCGGGGGCGGCTTTATTTGCCATACCCATACCGAAGAAAGTCGAACCGCCAAAAATTCCTCAAGCTCAAACTCAAGCTAGTCCGGTTCCCCAGCCACCAACTGCTACTGGATCTCCTGCTGTCAGTCCGACAACGCCAACGACGGCCGCATCTCCCGCGACTAGTCCGGTTCCGGCAACGCTACCGTCAATTACCGATCCGACAGTAGTGAAATCTTTGCAGCAGCAAACTCAAAAACAGATAGAAACCGCCTGGACTAATAAAAACGAGTTTACGAAAGATGTCGTTTATCGGGTGAGCGTCAACAAAGGTGGCAAAATTGTTGGTTACAAATCGATCGGCCAAGCTGTGCCTAACCCTTCGGCGTTGAAAAAGCTTTCCGAAGTTCCCGCCGCTGGAACTACTGCCCCAGAAGCGATCGCCGAATTCAAGGTAGTATTTAAGCCCAACGGCCAGGTCGATGTTAGCCCGTGGAGGTGAGAGGTGGGGATGGGGAGATGGGGAGATGGGGGGATGGGGAGATGGGGAGATGGGGAGATGGGGAGATGGGGAGCAGAGGAGGAAATTAACTCCTGACTCCTGACTCCTGACTTCTGACTCCTGACTTCTGACTTCTTGAACTCCGAACTCCAAACACCTGATATAGAATAGGATGTAGTTACGCTAATGCTGCGCTCGGATTACCAAGCTGGCATTCTGAACTCCTGAACTTCTGAACTCCTGTATTCTTATGCTCAGATCCCAATCCTCCTACGCGATCGCCAGCCAGAAGAACTTGGAAATTAACTCCCTAGCTGCTGGCACCGTCATTCCCATGGTAGTAGAACAGTCGGGCTTGGGAGAGAAGGCTTTCGATATCTACTCCCGCTTGCTGCGCGAACGCATCGTGTTCTTGGGAACCCAAGTGACTGATGAAGTAGCTGACACCATCATGGCTCAACTACTATTTTTAGAAGCTGAAGATCCAGAAAAGGACATCCAGTTGTACATTAATTCTCCAGGAGGATCGATCTACGCTGGCATGGCGATTTATGACACCATGCAGCAAATTCGTCCCGACGTGGTGACGATCTGCTTTGGTTTAGCCGCCAGTATGGGAGCATTTCTCCTGGCAGGTGGCGCACCTGGCAAGCGCATGGCCTTGCCCAGTTCTAGGATCATGATTCACCAGCCTTTAGGAGGGGCACAAGGGCAAGCCGTCGATATCGAAATTCAAGCCAAAGAGATTCTTTACCACAAGAATAAGTTGAACCAGTTGCTCGCCCACCATACAGGTCAACCACTAGAGAAAATAGCTGAGGATACCGAACGCGATTTCTTTATGTCGTCTGAAGAAGCGAAAGACTATGGTTTAATCGATCGGGCAATTAAACCCCAACAAGCGATCTCCTCAACCGTTACCTCCCTGAACTAAGAGGCACACTAATGCCAAAATACGACTCCCATCTGAAATGTTCGTTCTGTGGCAAGTCCCAAGAGCAAGTTCGCAAGTTAATTGCGGGTCCTGGGGTTTATATTTGCGATGAATGCGTTGACTTGTGTAATGAAATTTTAGATGAGGAGTTGGTGGATCAAAACGCCCCAATGCCTCAACCAGTCAGACATTCGGAGACAACGCCCAAACGTCGCTCTCGTCCTGGCGGGGTGTCTTTAGAGCAAATTCCCAAGCCGACGGAACTGAAAAGGCATTTAGACGACCACGTTATCGGTCAGGAAGAAGCCAAGAAAATTTTATCTGTAGGAGTATACAATCACTACAAGCGCCTCAGTTTTCTCCAGGATAAAGTTAATGGCACATCCACCCTGGAAGAGCCAGTAGAATTGCAAAAATCTAACATTCTTTTGATCGGTCCGACTGGATGCGGCAAAACCCTGCTGGCGCAAACTCTAGCCAAAATTCTAGACGTACCTTTTGCCGTGGCCGATGCCACTACCCTAACGGAAGCTGGGTATGTGGGAGAGGATGTCGAGAATATTCTGTTGCGATTGCTGCAAGTGGCCGACTTTGATGTAGACGAAGCCCAGCGGGGAATTATTTACATCGACGAAATCGATAAGATTGCCCGCAAAAGCGAAAATCCTTCGATTACCCGCGACGTATCCGGCGAGGGAGTGCAGCAAGCTTTGCTGAAGATGTTAGAGGGGACCACAGCCAACGTACCTCCCCAAGGCGGGCGCAAGCACCCCTATCAAGACTGCATCCAAATCGATACCAGCAACATCCTGTTTATCTGTGGTGGTGCGTTTGGCGGTTTGGAAAAGGTGGTAGAACAGCGTTTGGGGAAAAAATCGATCGGCTTCATTCAACCGGGAGAAGCTCAGTCGCGAGAAAAACGGACGGCAGACACCCTACGGCACTTAGAACCGGAAGATCTAGTTAAATATGGCATGATTCCTGAGTTTATCGGCCGCATCCCAGTGATGGCGGCGGTAGAACCCTTGGATGAAGCGGCCCTCGTGGCAATTTTGACCCAGCCCCGTAACGCCCTGGTGAAGCAGTACGAAAAGCTGTTAAAGATGGACAGCGTGCAACTAGAATTCGAGCTAGAGGCGCTGCAAGCGATCGCCAGAGAAGCATATCGCCGCAAAACTGGGGCCCGCGCCCTGCGAGGGATAGTAGAAGAATTGATGCTAGACGTAATGTATGAATTCCCATCGCGCCAAGATCTGAAAGTTTGCTCGATTACTAAGGAAATGGTAGAAAAGCGATCGACTGCCGAATTGCTCCTTCATCCTTCTTCCTTACCCAAACCAGAATCGGCTTAATTGTCGCTCGTCAGGCTCAGAACTTGGGAAGTGTTCGCTAGACCTCTGGCTTCAGGGGGAAATTTTAATAAAAACCACAGATGTAGACGCTTTCTTCGGCTTCCCGTAGCTGATAGGCTTCTCGAAGAGTAGGGTACACAGATGAACACAGATGGAATTGATGAGTTATCGATTTGTACAAGGGGTCTATTGTCGATCGTTGGCAGCTTTTTGACTTTTGACTTTTAACTTTTGACTTTTGACTTGATTGATGTCTTACATTTCCGTTCGGGGACTCGAACACTACTACGAATGGATTCGCCAGCCAGAAACTAGCGGCAACAAGCCAGTAATGGTTTTCGTTCACGGCTGGTGCGGTTCGGCTAAATATTGGGAGAGTACGGCTAAGGCTTTAGCTGACAAGTTCGATTGCTTGCTCTACGATATGAGGGGATTTGGGCGATCGCTTCTAACTGCTGCTGGCAAGTCTACCCCCAGTGAATCTCAAACTATTCTGCAAACAGAACCATCTCCGACCAAGGCAGAAATAACTTATGCCTTAGAAGATTATGCGGCAGACTTAGCTGTATTGTTAGATGCTTTGGAAGTAGAGCGCGTCTATATCAACGCCCATTCTATGGGGGCATCGATCGCGACTTTTTTTCTCAACCTCTACCCCCAAAGAGCAGAAAAAGCAATTCTTACCTGTAGTGGAATTTTTGAGTACGACGAAAAGCTATTTGCTGCCTTTCATAAATTTGGTGGTTACGTGGTCAAGTTTCGCCCCCGCTGGCTAGGGCAGATTCCCTTCGCGGATAAGATGTTTATGAAGCGATTTTTATATCGTCCCTTACCTGCCGAAGTCAGTCAGGCTTTTTTAGCAGATTTTTTAGTGGCAGATTACGAAGCAGCTTTAAACACTATATTTACTTCTGTGAGCCAGACAGCCGCCCAGGTAATGCCCCAAGAGTTTAAGAAGCTAACAGTACCGACGCTGATTGTTGCTGGGGAACGCGATCGCATTATTCCTGCTGCCATGGGGCGGGAAGCTGCGGCTTTGAACGAAAAAGTCGATTTTGTGGAAATTCCTCATACAGGGCACTTTCCCATGCTTGAAGACGCTCCTACCTACCTCAAATGCGTGCAGGAGTTTTTAGAAGTCAGCCATTAGTCTAGGGTTGGCAGATTGAAGAGGCTTTTAATGTCGTTAAACGACTTTCGGGGCTGAGTTATCTGTGGACGGGTTCACTGAACGGCATTAAATTACTTTCTTTGGGCTGCTGGCGCTTAAGCTGAGTCGATAGAAACTCAAGCACTGCTCGGTTAAACTCATCAGCATACTCCAAATATGGCAAATGCCCACACCGATCGAACAACTGTAATTTAGCATCAGGAATACCATGCTTCTTGAGGTTAGCTGTTGCTTATCCCCTGCACCGATCGAGATCGCGCTTAGCTATAGCAACTTTTCTTGGCGTGCGATCGGACGAAATTTAATGTTGCCGATCGCCTAGAGATCCAAAGCCATTAGCGCATTATGATAAAGCCAGCAGCGATAGACTTTCATCTTCGTAAAATAATTCGATCGCGTTAAACTCCCGACGCAGCAAATTTTCAACTTCTAATGTCGAACAGTTTCCTAATCGAAGCCAAATGACTTTTGGTGGATTCCCAAATACTAAGCTCAAATCGTGCATATCGGCATCTTTCGAGACAATCATCAGATCGTTGTCTTTAGCATAATTCCAAACTATTGGGTCGATTGTCGCTTTCATGCCCACGTCTCGAACGTGAAGCGAGTTTGGGAAAAGATCGCTCAAACGGTTCGGCAATTTAGGCGATAAGTTTTCATCAAACAGTAATTTCATGCGGATAATGGAGCGGTCATCAACCGACGTTCGCGGTCGGCAGCATAAGCAATACAGGCTTTTAAATCTTCTCGTGTCAGATCGGGAAAATCGTCAAGAATTTCTGCTTCGGTCATTTCGGAAGCTAAATACTCAAGCACTTCATAAACCGTAATTCGTAAGCCACGTACACAAGGCTTACCACCGCGTTTATTTGGTTCGATCGTGATGTAGTCTTTATAGTTCATAACTGAAATTATTGGCATTGTGTTCTTGCCATTTACACAATCTTAGATTACTTAAGCAGACTTTGCCCAACTCTCTTGGCAGCATCAGGATTGCCAAGGGAAATATACGATCGCGATCGCCTGTAAATCTCCAACGGATTTTGGCGATAGAATTACGTTGTAGTCCATGCTTCTATCATTTTCCCGACAGCTTCGATCGACACACCCTGTCCTCGATCGATCCGATCTAAACCTTATTTAACGACAGCGATAAATTCGATTTCTTGCAGGATTTCACGAATTGAAACTTCAGGTTGAAGGCGATTTATAAGTTCGATGACTGCTTCTTTGTCGCTCATTTGAGTACACTTAATCAGTAAGCCGATGCTCAGATCTTAACCCATCCTTGAAGGTAGCGATCGCTTCTTCCCTTGGGGCGATCGCCATCGCCCTTAGCTAGAGCAACTTTTCCCTGTCTGTTGGTACTTGGAAATAACCACAAGATCGGCGTTGGCGCTAGCCTGTGCGGTAGCACGTATCGCACTTATCCCTCGCACCGATCGAGATCGCCCATAGCTGTAGTAACTTTTCTCTGTCCGTTGGCAGTTGGAAATAACCACAAGATCGGCGTTGGCGCTAGCCTGTGCGGTAGCACGTATCGCACTTATCCCTCGCACCGATCGCGATCGCCCATAGCTGTAGTAGCTTTTCTCTGTCAGTTGGTAGTTGAAAATCACCACCAGAAAGGCATCGCACTCATCCCTCACACCGATTGCAATCGCACTTAACTGAAGCAACTTTTCCTGTCGTGCAATTGCACTACCGATCTAGCCGAGTTTCATTGTCGCTTTTCCCTTGGGCAAACCTCAAAAGCTAACTCGTGTCGATAAAAACAGACGTTAAACTCAGCGAAAAAATTCAGGTGTCCAAGGATTACAGGTACTTCTCTCGCTTGCGTCCAAGCAAATGCCAATAAGACAGGCGAAAACTGGGCAACTCTGGCAGACAGTACCAACCCCCGCGCTTCACTTGGAGCCAAATTCCCGCTCAATTCAATTTGAAGGCTTTGCTCTTCCCAGATTGCTCCTAGCTGTATGCCAATGTCATAGGGCAGAACGTTGACACTGGCTCCTGTATCCAACAATGCCACTACTTCTACAGAATTACTTCTGTTGGTGAGAGCGATCGGTAAATAGAGCATGAAGGCCGATCTACCAAGGCGATCGGTTCGTTCGGTGAAGGGAAATCTTTGACCATCAAGCATTATTCGATTCCTGGGCAGCTACCAAAAGATCTGATAATGCTTGCAGCGATCTACCATCTGCTTGAGGAGACCAGACAACGGCTGCGGTTGATGCCAGTCGATCGAGAAGTGCGTTCTCTTCATTGCTATCTTCAGTAGTTTCTAAGCTACATCCTTCTTCTTTGGCAACTGCTAGTAGGAGAAAGTGGATGAGTCGCAGTTTGTCTTGATGAGATAGCTGGCTGACGCTGGGTAAAAGTTCGTTGAGAGGCATATCGCTAGTCTGAGAGGCTTCGATCGACTTCTATTTTAGCTGCTCGATCGTCGAGCAGAATATTTTGGGTTTCATAGCGCCAAACTAAGTTATGCGATCGAGTTGGAAACAACCACCAGATCGGCGTTGGCGCTAGCCTGTGCGGTAGCACGTATCGCACTTATTCCTCGCACCGATCGAGATCGCCCTTAGCTGGAGCAACTTTTTCCTGGTTGCGAAGCGATCGCTCTAATGTGAATGCTGCCTAGTTTGTTATATTCAAGGACTATCTAAAAGCTTAAATGCCTGAATTATGGCCACATTCATTTGCTGAATGTGGCGGGTTCCCAATCGTCCTAATCGTCTGGAAATAAGCGATCGCTCGATGGTCACAATTCTAGTAACCCTAACCTTGGAAGCCACTTTTAACCCCGTACTTTTAAACTCCTCATCAGAGGGATCGAGGCTGAACTCCCCTTCATATAAACTCTCAACACTTTGGGAAGAAATGAAACAAACCGTAACATCGTTGCCTGTAGGATCTGCTCAGAGAATGACAGCAGGGCGTAGTTTAGTCTGACTTAGATCGGTAAAAGGAAAGGAAACTAAAACGATATCACCCTTATTCACTAGACTGGTTCTCCATCTGCCAGAGTGTATAAGTCAGGCTCATTATCGAGAAAATTAAACGCCCCTCCATTCTGTGCCAGTTGTACCAGTTCGCCAGTAGAAGGTTCAGATAAAAAATCAGACAACTTTTCTGTTAAAAGCTCCTGCTCTTCTGTGGTTAGAGATAAAACTATTTGGACGATCGACTCCACCAGTTTCGTATTCATATTGTCTTCTTTATCTAGTTTTCTCTAGCGACTGCTGAGATTTTAACTCAATCGTTGAAGATTTAGAACAAGGAAATAGTTCGATCTTTGCCAGAACAAAGAAATTTCAAGGTTTCTTATATCTAATGCCATTTTAAAGATGTCTTTATCTTCAAGATTTGAAGCATAATTATTTTTTGATTTATCCGTAAAATGCGTCTTATCAGTCAATGAGTCATCAGTTTTTTTCATTCATGTAAGTCACTTCCCCGGATTCTCTTGCCACAGTTGATACGCTTTTTGAGCTTGTTCCTTTACTTCGGGAGCTAACTGGGAATATGTTTCCCAAAAGTCAGGTGTGGTGAAGGATTTCATCAAGATCGCTCACCCTGTTGGCTGCAATATCCGCTTCGGCTCGATCGATTAGCTTGTCTAACTTACCTGCTCCTAAATCGGCTTCAATTTGCCAATCCCAGATCTCATCCAAATACTCTTGCAACCACCCTGAGAGTTGGCGAATATCACCTACGGGCAATTGTTTAATCGCTGCTTCAATTTCTGGCAAGGTCGTCATAGAAAAACCTGCACTTGAGATTAGTTATAAATTAGGATTGGGATCGATTTTAGCAGATCCCAAAAGCTAACTAGATAAGGCTATTGATTCAAAGTCGGGAATAACCACCCAAAAAGGTGTCGATCGCCGAATCACCCTTTTCCTCCTAGATTTCTACAATGGCTGTATCTAGATCGATCGCAGCAACTAGGGAAGAGAGTAAGGATGCAACCAACTAATCCCAACCAATTTACCGAGAAAGCCTGGGAAGCCATCGCCCGGACTCCAGATATTGCTAAAGCCGCCCAGCACCAGCAGATCGAAAGCGAACACCTGATGAAATCGCTGCTGGAACAAGAAGGACTCGCGAGCAGCATTCTCAACAAAGCTGGGGCCAACATGGAAAAGGTGCGTTCCCGCACCGACGAATTCATTCAGCGCCAGCCCAAAGTGTCGGGGGCTGGAACTTCGGTGTATTTGGGACGCAGCTTGGATACGCTGCTCGATCGCGCCGAGGCATATCGCCAAGAATTCGACGACGACTTTATTTCCATCGAACATTTATTGCTAGCCTATGCCAAAGACGATCGCTTTGGTAAAGGTTTATTTGCCGAATTTAAATTAAATGAAGCCCAAGTTAAAGAGATAATCAAACAAGTTCGCGGGAGTCAAAAAGTGACCGACCAAAATCCTGAAGGCAAGTACGAATCTTTAGAAAAATACGGACGCGATCTCACCGAAGCTGCCAAAGCAGGTAAACTCGACCCCGTAATCGGGCGCGACGATGAGATTCGCCGCACGATTCAAATTCTCTCGCGCCGCACCAAGAATAACCCGGTGTTAATTGGGGAACCTGGTGTCGGTAAAACTGCGATCGCACTCATCCCTGACACCGATCGCCCTTAGTTGTAGTCACTTTTCCCTGTCTGTTGGTAGTTGGAGATCGCCACCAGATCGGCGTTGGCGCTAGCCTGTGCGGTAGCACGTATCGCACTCATCCCTCACACCGATCGAGATCGCCCTTAGCTGGGGCAACTTTTCCTGGCGGGCGATATTTCTATTCAACCTGCTTAGGACGAACTTCAAATTCAGAACGCGCACGGAAGAAACAGACTTCAAACTCAAAAAAGAAATTGGCTTGCCCCAAAATCAAAGGTACGTCGGCTGCTTGTGTCCAGGCAAATGCTAGATTAACCTTTGGAAATAAACTGACTTGAGCATCAACAACGACAGCGCGAGCTTCAAACCGAGCTAAGTTTCCCGCTAATAGAACCGAAAGCGTCTCATTTTGCCAAATCAAGCCCAGTTGTAGCCCCAATTCGTATGGCAAAACATTAACGCTTGCACCTGTATCTAATAAACCTTCGGCGTTCAGAGATCGATCGTTAAGGCTGAGTGTCAATGGTAGATAAGCCATGCGATCGACCATGCCAAGCCTGCTGTCAATAATCTTGTAGGGAAATTTTTGAGCGTCAACCATTCTTTTCTTGCTGTTTTGTTGCTAGGAGATCCATTAAAACATTGGCAGCCTCAGAGCAATTGTAGGGCGACCAGATGGGATACTCTTGGTTGGCAATAAAGAAGTTGGCATCTTCCTCTTTGACCAGTTCTGTTGCCAGAAATTGCATCAGTCGAAGTTTGTCAATTTTTGGAAGTTCCTGGATTTGCAACATGAGTTCAGCTAATGGCATATGAAAATCTCCTGGCTTGTGGCAGCGACGATCGCTCGCATCCATTATTCTACCGACTAGCCCGGTAGGTCGGTTCGGGAGCTTCTACCCCCTGTGACAGCAACTTTTCTCTGAGCGATCGCACTTATCCTTTGCACCGATCGCGATCGCACTTAGCTATAGTAACTTTTCTCTGTCCGTTGGTAGTTGGAGATTGCCACAAGAAATGCGATCGCACATTAGATTGCACCTTACAAACCGAGCCATTATGCTCTGCTTCCTAACCTGTTGAAGAGATTGTCAATGACCAGCTAAAATACGGTAGCCTTCCTCATAAACTGGTGCTTTCTCATCAGTCTTGACACACAAACGCTTTCGTCCATTATCTATACAATTACTAAATTTAATTTGAGGATTAAGTTTTTCAAGCTCAGAGATTTCAGATTCTAATTGAAGTTTTTCCTCTCGAAGGACTTCGATCTCAGAATATGTTGGAATAGTTTGCTGCAAAAGTAAGGTTGTGCAACCAATCACAAAAAGTCCACTTATTGTTGCGACAGCAAATACCTTCCAGGCAGCCCAATTTACTGCTCTCTTATAACACTCAGTAGCCTGCTGAGCGTACTTATTTGCACTGTGGAATTTTCTTGTCAAAATATTAACGGCTTGTTCAGATGCGGATTTCAAGGAAGCTTCAATCTCCCTATGAATTTGACCCTTTAATTCTTCAGCTTTACGGTCGAGCTTTGCAGTTGCATCAGTCATTGCTTTTATAGAGCTATCAGCAACAGATTGATGGTACTCTGCCGCTTCTAAAACTCGTCTAAGTGCGTCGAAAATCTCATCATATTTTTCCATAATCAACAATTACAATTCTAAACTAGTATCGGTAAGGCTTCTATTTCTCGTTGTTAGTTCTTGCTTGGATTCGCGGTCTAGCGTCTGCTGCATTTCATTAATAAGCTTTTCAACAAAAGCTCGATGCTGAAGTCTCAGTTCTATCATGTCTGTTAGCTCTACAAATCTTAAGTATCCCTGAGCATCAATAGCAAGAAGCAATCCGCCTGTGCCAACTTCACCCGAACCTTGACATTTAGAAATGAATGAAAGATAGCGCCGTAATTCTTCATTTGAGAACTTTGTTTTCCCATGTACAGCCTCTTCTGCAATTTCTTCGATAAATTGCTCAAGGCTATGTTTTTTATTATCTATTGGCTCAGCATAGGCATCCAGATAGGGAACAATCCGCGAAACAAATGTCTTATTATTAGGCTTAGTTTCAATAAACCAATGAATGGATTTAGATATTCTTATCATCTCTTCACTATCTCCGATTGATGCTTTGAGCGCCTTATACCTTCCACGCTCTTTTTTTGATTTATTACTCAGTTGCTTAAATTCGATTAAGCGTACAACTCCAGGGAACTCTAGCAGCACATCAGCTAATTCTTTATCGGCTGGTGTTTGTTGTAACAAATTGACCACTGATGGAACTATGCCACGATCTGACTTGGCTCGGATAGCAAAGCCAAGTGCATACAAGAAATTTCCAATAACTATGTTTTCGTAAAGCTTCAACTTCTTTAATCCATACTTTAAGGTTTACTAATCTCTCCAGAGTAGGTTCACGTAGTATTAGGGTTGGGCGGTTATGGTTGGAACTCCCAGACAAAATGCTCTAGGCGACGCAATGCTACAACTTTGCCAGGATCGACGACCCAAGATAGAAGCGTTAAGCGCCCGTCTTGCGAAGCAACGAAGACCATAGCCTCTCGGTTTTTAGAAACGAATCGGGCTGCTGATTGATGCCTCGTGCCCCCAAGCTCTTCTAGAGCAGTTGTTTTTGTTTGGCCGCTCAGTGCGTCAAAGTCGAGCACGTTTATGTTTTTTGCCTCACTAACAAGTTTCGCACCGAAGCCAAGTAAATTTAGTTCCTCATCCATTACCACTGCACCATCTACTGCACTCAGTTCGCCTACAGCACGAAGCAGTGAATTGAGTTGCTCTCTGTAGCCGATAACAGACTCTTTATACAGCTCGATCGTATGAACCATAGAAGGCTCCATGTCTTGGCTAGGCGGCCTACGTAGAATTTCCTGGTGACGTTCTTGAGCTTCACGGAATCGTGCCCATAGTTCTCGCACTGCTCTGGTACCAGCAGAGTCAAACCGATATTTAAATAAAACATCCTCAGACCAGCTCTCATTGTTTTTGGATGGCAGAACAACTAGGGTGCCTCCATGACCCAGCCGATACATGGCAATAACGACCCGCTGGAGTAACGCTGCAAGAAAAATAGGCTCGCGACGATCGGAAAACGCTCGATTCCCATCAAGTGCCCTTGCCACAATCATTGTCAAGTCGAATTCTCCGGCGCTCTTGGGTATGTGAACTTCTTCCCGTTCAAGAACAGCAATGACATCCTGGTTTTCCGATGCGACTACCACGCCCGTACTTGCTATCCGAAGACGAAGCACGAACATTGGTGTATAGTCAAGCATTCCCCATACTTCAATACGGTCACCATTAGCGTGTACTGCAAGGGGCGCACGCGGAGAGGCAGTAAATAGACTAATGAGACTCTTGACCGAAAGGGGTACAGGTTCGTCGAAAGCCCGCGAACAAGGAGTTTGCTCTGGATCTGGCGAGCAGATGCAAAGCGTACCGCGAACTGGGCGGCCTTCCTCAACGTGAAGGCTTGTCCAAAACAACTGATTTACCAGGTCACAGAGCTGCTCGGCATTGTCATGAAGATCGTCTGAACCATTACGCTCGCGCATCCCGATTTCAATCTGCTGCCGAAGTGAGGGAGTTGCATTTACGAGTGAAGCGATAAAAGGGGAGTCTTTTGCGATCGGTCGATCCTTCATACCCTATGGGGCCTTTGAGCCGTCCAAGTATATTATTTAGAATGATTTTTTGGAGTTTAGCGCTCCAGCGGAACAAGATCGTCACGACTGCATATCGAGCATTAACGATCCATGAATTGATTAAATTATTTTAGTACAAATGTTTTAGTCAAGCAAGTTGTGAATGATGAAAATTGGCAAGTCGATCGTTGGACAACTATCCAAACTGAGTCGGGAATAACTACCGAAAAAGGTGGCGATCGCCGAATCACCCTTTTCCTCCTAGATTTCTACAATGGCTGTATCTAGATCGATCGCAGCAACTAGGGAAGAGAGTAAGGATGCAACCAACTAATCCCAACCAATTTACCGAGAAAGCCTGGGAAGCCATCGCCCGGACTCCAGATATTGCTAAAGCCGCCCAGCACCAGCAGATCGAAAGCGAACACCTGATGAAATCGCTGCTGGAACAAGAAGGACTCGCGAGCAGCATTCTCAACAAAGCTGGGGCCAACATGGAAAAGGTGCGTTCCCGCACCGACGAATTCATTCAGCGCCAGCCCAAAGTGTCGGGGGCTGGAACTTCGGTGTATTTGGGACGCAGCTTGGATACGCTGCTCGATCGCGCCGAGGCATATCGCCAAGAATTCGACGACGACTTTATTTCCATCGAACATTTATTGCTAGCCTATGCCAAAGACGATCGCTTTGGTAAAGGTTTATTTGCCGAATTTAAATTAAATGAAGCCCAAGTTAAAGAGATAATCAAACAAGTTCGCGGGAGTCAAAAAGTGACCGACCAAAATCCTGAAGGCAAATACGAATCTTTAGAAAAATACGGACGCGATCTCACCGAAGCTGCCAAAGCAGGTAAACTCGACCCCGTAATCGGGCGCGACGATGAGATTCGCCGCACGATTCAAATTCTCTCGCGCCGCACTAAGAATAACCCGGTGTTAATTGGGGAACCTGGTGTGGGGAAAACTGCGATCGCCGAAGGACTGGCCCAGCGCATTGTCAGCGGCGACGTACCGCAGTCGTTGAAAGATCGGCAATTGATCGCCTTAGATATGGGTGCGTTGATCGCTGGGGCCAAGTATCGAGGAGAATTTGAAGAACGCCTGAAAGCGGTTTTAAAAGAAGTTACCGAATCTCAAGGCAAGATCGTCCTCTTCATCGACGAAATCCACACCGTTGTCGGTGCGGGTGCTACTCAAGGGGCAATGGATGCGGGCAATTTGCTCAAACCGATGCTAGCGAGGGGCGAACTGCGGTGTATTGGTGCGACTACCCTAGATGAATATCGCAAGTACATCGAGAAAGATGCAGCTTTAGAACGACGCTTTCAACAGGTATACGTCGATCAGCCCAGCGTGGAAGATACGATTTCGATTTTGCGGGGACTCAAAGAACGCTACGAAGTTCACCATGGGGTGAAGATTGCCGATAGTGCTTTAGTTGCAGCCGCTACCTTGTCGAGTCGATATATCAGCGATCGCTTCTTACCCGACAAAGCCATCGACTTAGTGGATGAAGCCGCCGCCCGGTTGAAGATGGAAATTACCTCCAAACCAGAAGAACTCGACGAAATCGATCGCAAAATTCTGCAATTAGAAATGGAGAGGCTATCGCTACAAAAAGAAAGCGATCGACCTTCTCAAGAACGCTTGGGCAAACTGGAAAAAGAACTGGCCGATCTCAAAGAAGAACAACGAGAGTTTAACGCTCAATGGGAATCGGAGAAGGAAATCATTAACAAGATTCAAAGCGTCAAAGAAGAGATCGATCGCGTCAACGTGGAAGTGCAACAAGCCGAACGGGACTACGATCTCAACCGCGCCGCCGAGTTGAAATACGGCAAGCTGACGGATTTGCATCGCCAGTTAGAAGCTGCCGAAGCGCAATTAACGCAAACTCAAAAGACTGGTAAATCTCTGTTGCGGGAAGAAGTCACCGAAGGCGACATTGCCGAAGTCATCTCCAAGTGGACGGGGATTCCCATCGGTAAGTTAGTAGAAACGGAAACCGAAAAACTCCTGCATCTCGAAGACGAACTGCACAAACGAGTCATCGGTCAAGATGAAGCGGTAATTGCTGTGGCCGATGCCATTCAGCGATCGCGGGCAGGTTTAGCCGATCCCAATCGTCCCACCGCTAGCTTTATCTTCCTCGGTCCGACAGGCGTAGGCAAAACCGAACTGGCCAAAGCCCTAGCCGCTTATCTGTTCGACACCGAAGAGGCGCTGGTACGGATCGATATGTCGGAATATATGGAGAAACACGCCGTTTCGCGGTTGATCGGCGCACCTCCAGGCTACGTCGGTTACGAAGAAGGCGGACAATTGACAGAATCGATTCGCCGCCGTCCTTATGCCGTCATTCTGTTCGACGAAATCGAAAAGGCACATCCCGATGTATTCAACGTCTTGCTGCAAATTCTTGATGACGGTCGAGTCACCGACGCTCAAGGTCACACGGTTGACTTCAAGAATAGCGTGATTATCATGACCAGCAACATCGGTTCCCAATACATCTTGGACATTGCTGACGACGACTCTCGCTATGAAGAAATGCGCGGGCGGGTAATGGAAGCGATGCGGACTAGTTTCCGCCCAGAGTTCCTCAATCGGATCGATGAAATTATCATCTTCCACGGGTTGCAAAAATCAGAGTTGCGCCAGATCGTCCAGATTCAGGCGGCAAGGTTAGCCCAAAGATTGAGCGATCGCAAGATCTCCCTCAAACTATCAGATGCAGCCCTCGACTTCTTAGCCGATGTAGGTTACGACCCTGTATTTGGGGCGCGTCCCTTAAAGCGGGCCATCCAGAGGGAACTAGAAACCCCGATCGCCAAGAGTATCTTACGAGCCGAATTTGGCGATGGCGACACCATCTTCGTCGATGTTCAAAACGAACGATTGGCCTTCAAACGCTTGCCGTCGGAGGTACTGACAACACAATCTTAGAAGAGAGGAGTTCAGCGTTCAGAATTATGAATGCGCGAATTTGGTGGTCTATTTGCCAAAGTTAGACTCACTTTGGTAACGCCGCTAGCTCTACTACTACTTGAATTACACCCTCAAAGAAAGCATCGCTGCCATCTGGTCGGTTGGTAACTGAAAAGATGGCCGATGCTGGTGGAACTAAATATGCCGCTGGCTCTGGATAAGCAACTAAATACAGTTCTAGAGCTTCTAACTGCTCGCGGTATGGCTGCAAAACGTGCCACAGCGATCGAGGTTCGCCTGATGTCAATACTTCCCCACCCCAGGCCCGTTCTCGCTGTCTGAACCCACCAGGATAGTATTGCTGCCATAGCTCTTTGAGGCGTTTCCCAACATTTGGGTCGCCATTCCAAAGATCTACGCATCTGCCAGGTAGCCGTTCGAGAGAAGCTGGCTCCCTCACGACTTGTCTGGCAGCGGCCGCTGCTAGTTGGTACTGCTCCTCTTGCCAAGTTAAATATCTGTATGTGCCTGCACGTATGTCATCAATTGCAGGAAAGTGAAGGTGTGGATACCTTGTTGCAGCTACAGCCGCCCCTTTTTGGTGGGCAGCTAGTTGTTGTGAGACTTTCCCCTCGATATCTTCTACGTGCCAGTTCAAACGTTGGTCTGAAAGTAAAACAATTTTTCTCACCCAATCCTGCCAAGACTGGGCGTTCATTCCTTTAGCTCTTAGAACTCCATTGCCCTCTAGGTGCTTGTCAAAAGGAAAAACCTGTAAGCCGTCTACTTCTAGCGTCCATATGCAAAAGTCGAGGTCTGGGCTAAAGCCATAATGTATAGGGAAAGAGGGAGTCTCTAATATGTTAAACACAATAATTCTCCAATTTTTTCGCAAATAATAGTTTTGGTATCCTTACTTAAATAATTTAGAATAAAAACTAGATATCTTAAATTCTATCCATCAAAAGTAACAAAAAAAATCCTAATTATTGTTTTGTAAAGTTTTTTAAGAAGAGAGCGACTGCTATTTGATTATGGGCATATTAGCGATAACGCAGCCAAAGTAAGTTAGGGTTAAAAGTTAAATGCAAAAAATTGGATTGTCAACTATTTCTACCGTGCTATTAGCTAGTATTATATTAGGAAGCCAACAAGCTAAGCTTTTGTCGATTGAAAATAATTCTAATAACGATCGTGATGCTAGCTCAATTAAGGCAGAATCAACTCAAAAGCCTACTTTACCACTACCTCCTTTTGTAATAGTTCGCCCCCATATGATTCAAATTCCTTTAGGGAGACAAACTGTTATTTTGCCAGATGGAACTAAAATTGAACCGAATGGAACAATTACTACAACTGAGGGATTAAAACTTCAACCTCTCATACAACTTCCTAGTGGAGAATTAAAGGGAGTGTAACTTTTTAGACCTAACGGATTGAGGATGCTACCTGGAGAAACACTAATCTTGCCTAATGGAAGAAGAGTTGAGCAACCAAGTTTTTAGTGTATTTTACTTGCATTTGCATTGATAAAACACGACAGAATAGAGTTTGGCTATCGACGAATTACCATTCTAACTATCTAGAAATCCTGAAGTATATAGTAGATAGAGAACTGTAAATTTCTATCAAACAGTTTAGTAAAATCGTGCTAGAGAGACTGTTATCGAGAGAGTATATACCTACTAAATTGTCGTGTATTTAAATTGTATTAATGTTGGAATCATTGCACCAATTTCCTGTAACTAGTTATTTTTTATCTGAAGGCTTAACTATGTTTAAACTATCTGTCTCCCGTAAAATTGCGTATCTAATTTGTACCTGTAGCTTGTATCTGTCAACAGTAAAGATAGGGTTTGCTGCTACAGCAGTTCAAGATTTGTATCGTGGAAGGGCAACTTTAAGTTGCGATCTTTTTAACGACAAGACTACTACTGGGGTGGCCTACAGTGCAGAAACATATTATCGAGAAAGAATTTTTTTTGTAAACACTGTCATTTTTCTTGATAGAGAACAACTATCAGATATTAGATTTGTTAGGCCCGCGCGAACTCGCTATTCCACTGGCACCGTAATAAATAAGTATTCAAACAAGGCATCATTAGCAGGTCTAGTTTATGTGTATATCCCACCAAGTAGTCCAGTAAGTACTAGTCGTACTGGTGATATTGCAATTTATGAGATTCCATCGTTTGATACTGCCTGTGGTGATTTCTGTCCAAACCTTTACTGCACTTCACTCGATAATCTAGACGATGTCTTTAAATTAGGATTGGATCGTCGTCATTTACAAGGTAAAATTATTGCTACATCTAACTCTCCTTCCTTAGCGGTTGAAGGTCAAGACGAGCAGGTTGCCAAAACTACTGCCCCTGCAATTTCTCCATCTCCCTCAGTCGTCGATTGGGGTTATGGATTTGGTAATGATTTCCTTGATTGAAAGGAATTTCCGTGGTGCTGAAGACTTCAATCATCATACCTGTTTACAACGGAGAACGCTATCTGAGTGCTGCAATTGAAAGCGTTCTCGCACAAACTATGCCAGATTTTGAACTGATAGTTTGGGATGATGGCTCGCTAGATAACTCTCTAGATATTGCTTATAGATACGCTAAATCCGATAAACGAGTAAAGGTAATAGCTGCGGAGCATAGAGGTATTGCAGCTTCTATCAATGCCGCTATTGCTCGGACAACAGGAACGTATATTGGCTGCGTAGATAGCGATGATTTGCTAGCACCAACAGCTTTACAAGAAGCGAAGTTAGTATTAGACACTCATCAAGAAACAGGACTTGTATACACCGATTACATCGTTATTGATGGATTGGGGAAACAAAGGAAGTACGGAGGGCGTTGTACCATTCCTTACTCTAAGGAGAAACTATTACTAAGCTTCATGACCTTTCATTTCCGCTTATTCCGACGTTGTTTTTTTGAGCAAGTAGGTGGCGCAGATGAATCATTGGAGTGTGCTGTAGATTACGATCTGTGTTTAAAGCTTTCAGAGGTTACAGCGTTTACACATTTACCAAAACCACTTTATTACTATCGCAGCCACTTAGGAAGTGTTTCACACCAAAAGCGCGTACAGCAAATTTATTGCTCTCGCGATGCTGTACAGAAAGCACTAGAAAGGCGAGGAATGTCGGATGACTTCGAGTTGGAGTTACAAATTGAGAGTCGGATAGTTCTAAGAAAGAAGCAAACTTAGACTAAATTAACCTTAGCCATGTTTGGTGGGCGCTGTTAATTGTCAAATCCAACTCTCCCTTATTCCCTTCTTGCACCTTGGCGATCGAGGGCCAGCGCCATGGCTTCGGCTTTAATCCCGGCTTGTTGCCAAGCTGACTTCATGGCCGTTGCTACTGCATCGGCATCGGTTCGATCGGCTAAAGCTAACAAAGTGGGGCCGGCCCCGCTAATTACCATTCCGTAAGCGCCAGATGCGATCGCTACTGCCTTTACTGCTTCATACCCAGGAATCAAGGCTTGACGGTAAGGCTGATGGATTCGATCTTGCAATGCCGATCGCAACCAGTCCCCTTTACCTGTTTCCAACCCTCGCAACAGCAAACCTAAATGGGCGGTATTAAAAATCGCATCGGCGCGACTGTATTGTGCGGGTAGCACTTGCCGCGCTTGGGCGGTAGGCAGTTCAAAATCGGGAATCGCCACCACCGGAACCACATCGTCGTGCCAAGGAATATCGCAAATTTCCCAATTTGGTAGAGACGCGAGATCTCGCGTCTCTACATTTGTTGCTGCCAACCGACAACCGCCCAACAGGGCAGGAACGACGTTATCTGGATGTCCTTCCATGGCGATCGCTAATGCCATTACCTGCGACTGATTCAAGGGTTCGCCAGCTAGTAAATTGGCACCGACTAACCCACCGACGATCGCTGTGGCTGAACTGCCCAAACCCCTGGCTAAGGGCACGCCCAACTTAATTTCTATTTTTAGTGGTGGCGGGGTTTGCTCTATATGTTGGTAAAACTTGACTACAGCTTTATAAGCGAGGTTGTGGCGATCTGTACTGACTCGCTTAGCTTCAGAACCAGTCACGGCGATCGCGATTTCTCCCGATTCTTGGCGAGAGAAAGAAAACTCGTTATATAGCCTTAAAGCTGCACCGAGGCAGTCAAAACCAGGACCTAAATTAGCTGTGGTAGCTGGAACGATAACCGTAACGCGATCGAGAGAATTCATTAGTATCTGGGGTAATTAACACCAGATTAGCAGTTTCAGGAGTCTACTTTTTCTCAATCGATCGACCATCTCCTATACCGTTTTGCTTAATACCTGCTACATATGAATTCCCCTGTAGGGGCGCAATGCTTTGCGCCCCTACTCAGGATGTGTTGCATCTAAAAAACAAAATGGTATTATCCTCGAATCCCATTGACATAGGCGGCGGTAATTGGGCTTTGCGGATCGGCAAAAACTTGTTCGGCGGAACCGCATTCAATTAATTGTCCGCTGTCATCTTTTACCCAAAAACAGGCAACATAGTCAGCAATGCGTCGAGCTTGGGCTAAGTTGTGAGTGACAATTAATAAAGTGTAATGGTGCTTCAAACTGACAATTAAGTCTTCCACCACGCTGCTAGAAATCGGATCGAGGGCGCTGCAAGGCTCGTCCAGCAGCAGGGCCTCTGGTTTGAGGGCTAGGGCGCGGGCAATGCACAGGCGTTGCTGTTGACCGCCAGAAAGGGCAAGGGCGCTATCTTTCAGTCGATCTTTAACCTCATCCCATAAGCCCACATCTCGCAAACTTTGTTCGACTATTCGATCGATTTCTTCGCGATTTCTGAGGCCATGTTCTTTCAAGGGTAAGGCGATGTTTTGCCAAATTGAGAGGGGGAAAGGGTTGGGCTTTTGAGAAATCAAACTAACTCGCCGCCGCAGAGCAATCGGATCGATTTTCGGATTGAGAATGTCGAGTTTACCTAACCGAACTTTTCCCGATACTTGGCAGCAAGGAATCAGATCTGTAAGCCGATTCAAGCAACAGAGAAAGCTGCTTTTCCCACATCCAGAAGGGCCGACTAAAGCTGTGATACAACCGACCGGAATTGAGAGGTTGACATCACAAAAAGCCGTTTTACATCCATACCGCAAGCTCAATCGTTCCGTTTGGATGAAAGTCTCTTGGTGATGCGATGGTGTGGGGGTACAGGGGCGTACAGATGGGGTTGAATTCAGACTGGTTTTCATCTTGGTGAAGTATAAATGTTAAATGTATTTAGATTTAGAACGCAGATTAACCACAGATAAACGCAGATAAACGCAGATGATTTTGATAAGTATCGACTTAGACAAAAGATCTCTTCTCTTGATGTTCTTTGTGCCTACCCTGCGGGAAGCCGCTGGCGCGTCTATGTGGTTCGTTAAAACTTATGCAACCATCGATCGGCTATTTGTGCAGCCGTACCGTTAATCAGCAATAGCAAGACAACCAAAACTAAGGCTGAACCATAAGCGTTGGTATCGCCTCCAGAAACGTTCATCGACAGATCGAAAATATGGATAGAAAGGGCACGTCCGGAATCGAAAAGAGATTGCGGCATTCGATCGACATAGCCGCTAGTAAAAATTAGGGCAGCAGTTTCAGCCATCGCCCGCCCAATTCCCAGTACCAATCCCACTAATAATCCTGGAACAGCAGCGGGTAAAAGTAGTTGCCATAAGGTTGTAGTCCGAGACAAGCCCAAGGAAGCAGCCGCCAAGCGATAATCGTTGGGGACGGCACGCAATCCTTCTTCGGCCGATCGAATCAGAATCGGTAACACCATACAAGCTAGGGTTAGTCCCCCAGAGAGAATGGAAAAACCCAATCCCAAAGTGCGGGCAAAGAAGACATTGCCAAACAGCCCAAAGACGATCGACGGCACTCCAGCGAGGACATCGAGGCTGCGCCGCACCAAGCGCCCAAACCAACTGTCAGTAGGGGTAAATTCTGCTAGCAGAATTGCCGTTCCTATTCCTAGAGGTAAAGACACTGCCAGACAAACTCCTAAAATCAGTCCGGTAGCCACCAGAATCGGGGCAATACCTCCCTCTCGCCCGGAGTTTTTGGGGGCGGTGGTGAGAAATTCCCAGGAAATCGTGCCAGCACCGTGCCAAATGATATCTCCGACAATCCAAGCGAACGTGGCAGTGACTAACAGGGCGATTGCCCAAACAGTGATAGTAGGGAGGAGGGAGAGGGGAGGGGGAGATGGGGAGATGGGGAGATGGGGAGATGGGGAAGCAGGGGAGGCAGGGGAGCAAGGGAGGAAATTAACTTCTGACTTCTGACTTCTGACTTCTGACTTCTGAACTCCTTTCTTCTTAGCCATAGATTTCCTCCTGACTAATCGCTTCTGCGATTACGACTAGAAGCGCGATCGCACCCATCAGAACTAAGCCGCTGACAAACAGGGCAGAACGATGATTTCCTAGCGCGTAAGCCATTTCTAAAGCAATGTTGGCGGTGAGGGTGCGAATCGGATCGAACAAACTGTGGGGGGTTTGGACGACGTTTCCGCAAACCATCAGCACTGCCATGGTTTCTCCAATCGCTCGTCCGGTTTCTAGAATTACCCCCGTAAACAGCCCGGATTTGGCCGCTGGCAATACTATCCCGCAGATGGTTCCCCAACGAGATAAACCCAAGGAAGCTGCCCCTAGCAAGTATGACGACGGAATTTTGGTAAAACTGGCATCGGCGGTAAGGGCGATCGTGGGGAGAATCATAATTGTCAGAATGGCAATTCCAGCCAGCAAGCTGGTTCCTGGGGGATGCAGGCGATTAATTAGGGGTACTAGGACCACTAATCCCCAGAAGCCATAAACTACAGAAGGAATTCCTGCCAGTAGCTCGATGAGTCGGCGGTAAAGATTGGCTAGCCATTTGGGGGCATAGTATTGGCAGAAGATGGCAGAGAGAATGCCCAAGGGGGTGGCGATTAAAACCGAACCGCCCATCGCCAGCAGAGTTCCCCATAACATGGGCATCAGGTTGTAGAATCCTTCGGCAGGATGCCAGGAAGGATCGGTAACAAAGCGTCCAATTCCTACTTGTTGCAGGACTGGCAGTGCTTCTAAAACTAAGAAGATAACGATCGCGATGACGATTGCCCCCGCAATTGCCCCCAAGCATCTGAGAGTCCACAGCAGCAGCCAGTCAGCGGACTGAGGTTTTAGCGACATTTTTGGTAGCGATCGGGACGAAGTTCTGCTGTTTAACGATGTCATAGACTTCCTGAGATTGGGCGAAATCAATAAATTCTTTAGTCAATCCCGATGGCGGTTTAGCTGTCACCAATAGCAGGGGACGAGACAAGGGAAAAGTGCCATTTTGCACGGTTTTCGTACTTGCTTCCACGCCGCCAATTGGCAGCAATTGAATCGGTACGCCGCGCTCGATATCGTATTCCGCCGTGCCGATCGAGACGTAGCCGATCGCATTGGGATTGCCAGCTACAGTTTTGATTCCCTGTTGGTTATCTCCGATGACTACATCGGCTTTAATTTGAGAATTTTCCAGCTTGAAATAACCCAAAAATAGTTCTAAAGTCGATCGTCCTTCGGCTTTGTTGACAACTGTAATCGGTGCGTCTTTACCGCCTACCTGTTTCCAATTCTCGATCTTGCCTTGATAGATATTGAGTATTTGCTCATTACTCAGGATTTTGACGGGATTATTAGTATTGAGAATGATACTAATGCCGTCGCGGGCGATCGCAAAGCTTTGAAATTCTCCTGTTTCATTTCCTTTCAAATTGCGAGATACCATGCCAATATTCGCCAATCTCGATCGGGCATCGGCTAATCCTCGCGACGAACCTCCGGTTTGGACATCAATGCGAACGCCAGGATGTTTGGCTTCAAAGCGTTTGGCAATTTCACTAGTTAGCGGAGCTACGGTACTCGAACCCGTCAAAGTTAGTTGAGTTTTTGGCGAATTCTGCTGGCAAGCTGATAGCAACATCCCTAGCGATAGAGTGACTGCTAAAGCAGTATATTTTTGTTGGTTTTTCATACTAATGTTGGTTAAATGGTTTGACGCTGACAGGAATTACACAAATTTAGGAATGTATAACCTCGGTAGGGGCGCAATGCATTGCACCCCTACTGGATGTATTCTTTGTGCGTAACCCCTGCTCCTTATTTTCCTTAATTACGAACAACAACTATTTGAGGTATCGGGACTACAGCACGAACCAGCACCAGAAGTAGTTATTTGATAATCTAGACCTTTCGTTTCTCGCGGATGGCGAATACTAGAACCTTGACAGTCAAACGGCAAGGCTGCTTCTAAAGGAATTTCTTGATGGGGTGGAACTGGAAAAAATTCTTGGTGATAGGGTCCTTTGGGATTGGTTAAAATCCGGTAGGTTTTGTCGCAAACAGCCGTCCTTTGACCGCGCTTAAAAACGTGATTGTCGTCGTCGCGAACCTGTTGCCAAGGGCCTTTATAAATTACTGCTTGATTGCATTCCCAACAGTCACCTTCTTTACCCTTAAACGCTCGAACGGTGACAGAACGAAATTCAATCCCATCAATTACTTCTGAAGGGTTGGGATTACGCTTGATAATTTCAATTCCGTAGAAACCAACTCGATCGAACATCTTGACAAAAACATCTTCTCGAAAAGCACCAGAAATACAAGCACTCCAAAGCTGAGGGTTATTCAACATTTCTGGCGTGGGCTCTTCGTCGCAGACCACATCAGAAATAACCACTCTCCCGCCCGGTTTGAGGACGCGATAGATTTCTTGGAACAATTGCTGTTTATCTTCCGGTCGAACTAGATTCAGAACGCAGCTAGAGACGACAACATCGACGCTGTTATCGGGAATAAGAGGCTGTTGTTGTCTGAGGCGATCGCATTCATTCTCAAACTTCATTACTTCTTCTAAAGATGCGATCGGATGTTCTTTTAACCAAGCTTGAGTTAAATCCAAATCCAGCTTTAGATCTTGGATTTTTCCTTTGACAAATCGAACGTTTTGATATCCGATTTCGTTAGCAACCTTATCTAAATATTTGCGGGCAGTTCCCAGCATTTCGTCATTAAAATCAACTCCAATTACTTGCCCACTAACACCGACTTTTTTGGCAATGATATAACAATTCTTGCCTACACCAGAACCCAGATCGACCACGGTTTCACCAGCAGATACATAGCGCGTCGGATCGCCACAACCGTAATCTTTTTGAACGATTTCTTCAGGTAAGTGTTGTAGATCTTGTTTATTGTATTCTGCTGGAAAACACAAGCCAACTGAGACTTGACGAGCCGCAACTTGATATTTTTCTTGTACGGCACTTTCAATATCGTATTCCAGCGATTGAGTTAATTCTTTCATATTGATGTTTCCTTGGATTGGCAATTTTGTCGTTTGGGTTGGAATTTCGTAGGTTGGGTTGAGCGATGGCGAAACCCAACTTGAATTGGTAGGCGATTTTCTCAGGCAGCTACAGATGCTTTAACATCAGCATTTTGCATCATTTCGTAGTAGCAAATACAATCGGGGCCGCAGCCTTCATCAGCTTCAGCTTCAACGACTATAAATACTTCCCAGCGATTACCATCTGGATCGGGTGCCCAAATTTTAGTTTGGACGGCATAACAGCAGGCTTCTTGTTTCTCTTCTTCAAAATTCAAACCAGCTTGAATCAGGCGTTCTTTAACTTCAGCGATCGCCTCGCTATCTTTAACTTGAATTCCCAGATGATTGATCAAACCTTCGCCAAAGTCATCGATATCATCTTTCTGGAGAATGCTGAGGTTAAGTCGCGGTTCGTCAATTTCAAATTTAGCGTAGTCGCTCTTAATTTTGACTGGTTTGGCATCGAACAAAGTTTGGTAGTAAGCCAAAGAACGTTTGACATCGCGAGTAATAATGTTGGCGTGAATGCGCTTTTCTCCGGGAAAATCGACGGCACTGAATACTCGCTGATAATCGCCATTATTTGTAGTTGGTTGGCAACAGTTTTCTGTAACTGAACCCACACTATTTTGAGACATCTCTTGATAACAAATGCACTCTGAAGTGCAACCTTGGGTTGCTTCTGGTTCGATTACCAGAAATACCTCCCATAAGTTGCCATCTGGATCGGGAACCCAGATTTTGGTTTGCACTGCGTAACAGCCAGCGGTTTCTACTTCTTCTTCAAATTTGAATCCAGCTTTAGTCAGTCTTTCCTTAGCTTCAAGAATTGCATTGCTATCTTTGACTTGGATTCCTAGATGGTTGATCGAACCTTGGCCCGAATTACCGAATTCTTCATTTTGAAGCAGGCTGAGGTTTAACGGCGGTTCTTCTAATTCAAATTTGGCGTAATCTTTTTTATGTTTGACTGGATTTTGGTTGAATAAGGTACGGTAAAACACTACCGATCGATAAACGTCGCGGACAATAATATTGCAATGAATCCGCTTCTCAGTAGAAAAATGCACCGCACTCAAAGCGCGATCGACTAAAACTGCTGGTTTTTCAATCCCTTCTGTTGCCAAGCGATCGATCTCTTCTGCCTGGGGAAATCTGCCGCTTAAAACTGGATATCCGTTAGCTAGAGTCAAAGGAAAAGTTTTTTCTTTTTTTAACATCATCACTTCTAAAACAGATGCCGGAATTTCTTCTGATTCATCTAAATTTATGCCAGCTAACTGAAAGTCTGACTGTTTTAGCAGATATGAATCGCTTAAGCTGTTGGCAACAGCGAGATCTCGATCGCCTTGGACGTAAATATCTATTTTCATCTAATTCTCCCGTTATTTAGCAACGTTTAACAACAACTTTGTTCGCAACCACAATTTTGAGAAGTTTGAATCGGTTTGCCACTGCGGATCGCTTCTATTGCCTCTTCCAATTTGGGTAACTTACCGAGTGTCACAATAGAATTATCGACAACTATCGCTGGCAAACATTTACCGCCATCGGTTTGCATTTTCATAAAGAGCGATCGCGGAATCGGTACTGACCGATCTTTTTGATTCAGATCGAACACTTTTACTTCAGTCTCGTCGGCAAATCTTTCTCTAATGGATGATGCTAATTCTTCGATCGCATTTGCGTGACAGCAACTTTTGTCGTAAATATATACTTTCTTCATTATGTTCTCTCCTTTATTACTAACCGCATTCTAATCAACGTTTATTATTAATGTCTATAATTCTGCTAAATATAAAAGACATAAAGCTAACTATTTTGTCCGATAATTCTATGAAGATAGCTATATAGAGACAGAAAAATAATGCCGATATAGATCGGACAAACGCAATAATCTTAGTTATTTTAAAATTCATGTGCGAATCGTTTGTTCGATAAAAAAATAAGTAATTATCGCCATCAATAAGTGCGATTTTTTTGTCTTTTTTAGCAGGGTAAACCTATTGAAAAGCTAGAAAATATCGTTCAATATGATAAGGAGATGAGGAAATTAAATACCTCATAACTCAATAAAATACTTACCTCTAAGGAGATTTTCCCATGTCTAAGATTACAATTTCGGATCTAATTCTTCCCCAAGAATACGAAAGCTTGGTTGCCAATCTAAACGATCTCAACGCGCAAGAATTAGCGGCTGTAATGGGTGGTTTAGGTTGCAGGGCTGCTTGTGCGGGTGGCTGCGGTACTACATCTCTGTAGAAGTAACTGACGCTTTAATTGCAGTAGTACCATGAATCCTATTCGTGGTACTAAAAAGATAGAGATTATGCCTCCTGTAGAGACGCGATGACTTGGTTATTGCGTCTCTACATTTACAGCCAAGACGACTAAATAACAAAGTAATGTTGGGTTTCCTGCCCTTCACCCAACCTACAGCTATTACACCTCTTGATAAACTAAGATTGCTTCCTCAACTTGTTTGTTCAGCCATTCAGCAAATAAATCTAGCATGATTTTCCAGCGTAGCTTAATATCTAATTCGGCTTGAATGATTTCATCTACCAAAATTAGGTGTACTCCTTTAGAAGTGACGATCGGTTTCAGAAGCTGAGGTGGATTAGCGGCAAAAACAGCGGCAGAAATTTCTGGATTCAGTTGTTGGCGATTGACAATTCCTCGATATCCCTTCACTCGCCGTAATTCTTTATCTTTAATATATTGGTGAGCCACATCGTAGAAATTGATTTCGCCTGCTTGAATGCCATAAAAAAGTTCGATCGCTAAATCTTCGTCATCTAAGACTACTTCATATATAACTGCTCCGGCGTAATCTAATTGATGTTCAAAGAAGTAGGATTCTACTCGCTCGGCAAATAGATGTTCTGCTAACTTGGTATAAATCCGATTGACGTAAGCAATTTCTTCAAAATCTTCTAAGGATAAATGGTGCGTTTCCAGCCATTTCCAAGTAGTATCTGCATTGCGAAGTTGATTGAGCAAGCGAAATTTATCTGCTTCCTGCTGAAGTTCTTGAGTTTCGACTTCGATACCCGCTTCAGCCAAAGATTTTTTCAGAATATGGCGAGTGACAATTTCTCTAACTACTTCTGGAAATTTCCGCGATAGCTTAATTTGATGCAGAACGTCTTCATTGGTAATAGCGATCGTTGGTGACATGGTTTTCCTTTTGGTTGGTTTACTAATTACAGTCGATCTTGGTGCGTTACGCTGTGCTTTAGCGAAGCCATGCCGCAGGCTATACGCACCCTACTAATCTCTAACTGTAGGGTGCGTTAGACGGCGATAATCTTTGCTCTGACTTAAATTTAAGAGTCCGTCGTAACGCACCATTTTAGGTGTGTCGTATCACTACATTTAGAGATTAGTAACATAATCTATCAAGCGGCGCTGACGAATAACGATTTCAACAGTTGCGGTTTCTCCAGGACGTAAATTCAGGCATTTGGTAGCTGTAGGAAGACAAGCTCGATCGAGCTTAATTCGCAACTGATATTTAGGTACTCGATCGAGGTTATTACTCGCGATCTCAGCCGGGAGTAAAATCTCTACTAACCTCCCCGTCGCCACTCCATAATTTTGAAAGGGATAGGCATCAAACTTAATCTTGACTGGCATTCCTACTTCTAAAAAAGCACTATCTTTCATCGAAATCTCCGCTCGCACGATCGAAGAAGCTTTTACAGTTTCTTTTTGTAGCTCTAATTGACCTCTAGAAGTTACTGATTCATCTACTTGAGAGCAGATTAACCAAGGTAAGGCGATTCCGAAAAATACCATCAAAAAATACAGTAATCCTCGCGTCCAGACTGGTGGTAAACTATCGAGAAGCTGCTCGGTAGCATCAGACCAATCATCATTTTTAGGGATCTGTCCGTTATTAGTGCCATTAGCATCTATTTGACTGATAAAATCGTCACTGCGATCGCCAGCTTCTACTAGTTTTGGCGGCTTATGGTTATTTAGTATTGGAGAACTAGGCATAAATTGACCTATACGATCAAAGTTTATATTTTTACCAACCGATAGCTTATCAATTCCATCTGTGTTTATCTGTGTTCATCTGTGGTTATTATTTATTAAGTATCCCCTTCAATTCGATCGCCTACTATCTATCAATTGACAACTGCTAACTGCTGCTGATTGAGATAGAAATAATGCCCTCGCTTTCTCATTAATTCTTCGTGAGTTCCACTCTCAATTAAAATCCCTCGATCGAGAACTAAAATTAAGTCAGCGTGACGAATAGTAGAAAGCCGATGAGCGATAACTAAAGTAGTGCGATTTTTGAGAATAGTCTGAAGATTAGTTTGAATAATTCGCTCTGATTCAGCATCGAGATGAGAAGTCGCTTCATCTAAAATCAACAGCCGAGGATTTCCTAACAAAGCACGAGCGATCGCTAGTCGCTGTCGCTGTCCTCCAGATAACAGTCCGCCCCCTTCACCAATTTGAGTTTCATAACCTGCGGGCAACTTTTGAATAAACTCGTCCGCACCCGCTAATCGTGCCACCTCAATGATTTCTTCTAAGGTGGCTGCTGGATGACTGAGACTAATATTTTCTCGAATCGTACCTCCAAATAAAAAGGTATCTTGATCCACCACCCCGATTTGCTGCCTGAGCGATCGCAAAGCCAAACTGGTGATATTTTGCCCGTCGATCGACACCTTGCCAGTAGTAGCTGGATACAGCCCCAACATTAACTTGGAAACGGTAGTTTTTCCCGAACCGCTGCGCCCGACTAACGCTACCATTTGTCCCGGTTTCAATTCAAAGCTGAGATTTTGAAGGACGTTAATATCAGTTTCTGGATGATAGCGGAACGTAACGTTTTCAAATTGAATGTCACCGCGCAATAAGGGTAAAGATTGACGAACTTGGTTTTGTAAATCCTCTTCTGGTTCGTAATCGAGAACATCGTTGAGGCGCTCAACTGCGATCGCTACTTCCTGTAACTCATTCCACAGCAAAGTTAGCCGCTGGAAAGGTCTAATTGCATTAGCCAGCAGCAGATTAAAAGCTACTAATTGCCCGATACTAAGCTGATTTTGCATCACCAGCCACGCCCCAAACCACAGGACAGCGGTAGTAATTACGGCTTCAATGGTGTTGCTAAATATTTGGAGTTGATTGCGAATCTTTTGCCCCGAAAAGTTAGTCCTAATCTCCTGATATAATAGTTCTTCCCAGCGCCAGCGTACCGTTTGCTCGACGGCTGTAGACTTAATAGTGCGAACCCCAGAAATAAGTTCGATTAGATAGCTGCTCTCTTTAACCATCGTGCTAAAGATTTCGCGAGAAATCTGCTTTAAAACTGGAGTGGCAATTAACGCTAGCAAGCAAAATGGCGGAGCGATCGCTAATACTAAAAGTGTCATTTTCCAGCTATACCAAAGCATCAATCCCACGTAGATAAAAATTGTCAGTAAATCTAGCAAGATCGACAGCGCCTCACCCGTAAGAAATCGCTGAATTTTCCGGTTTTCCTGCACCCTAGAGCTAATATCTCCCACATAACGAGACTCAAAGAAACTCAAGGGTAAGCGCAAGGTATGGCGAATAAACCCCACAATCAGTGCCAAGTCGATCTTGTTAGCTGTATGGTCTAACAAATATTGCCGCAAACCCATCATGGCAACGCGGCACAGACCGAACGCCAGCAAGCCGATTCCCAACGTGGTTAAAGTTAGCTGCGACTGGTTGACTACCACCCGATCGAGCAATAGCTGAGTTAATATCGGTGTAATCAGTCCAAAGATTTGGATAAACACCGAAGCCATAAACACTTCTAGCAACACTAACCGATGGGGTTTGAGTAACCCCCAAAATTGCCAAAGGGCAGTCGTACTTTCTCGGGCCTCTCGCAACAACGCCGTAGGAGTCAACAGCAGGGCATAACCCGTCCAACCTGCTTGAAATTCCTTGTAGCTGAGGGATTTCTGACCTATAGCGGGATCGGCAATAATTACTTGCTGGCGCGTAACTCGATACACGACGACGTAGTGTTTCCCTTGCCAATGGGCAATAGCTGGTAGCGGTTGTTTAGATAGCTGGGTCAAATTAGCTTTTACAGGCCTGGTAGAAAACCCCAAACTTTCAGCAGCAGCGGACAGTCCTCGCAGCGAAGCCCCGTTGCGATCGACATTAGCAATATCCCGCAGGCGATTGAGGCTAAACTTTTTCCCCCAGTAACGAGCCACCATCACCAAACAAGCAGCACCGCAGTCAGAAGCACTCTGCTGAGCAAAAAAGGGATAGCGCCGCACCGCCCGTCGCCACCAATGGCTCGCTTGCTGGCTGGGACTGGGAAAGTAGGCTTGCCGGATCTTATTCTCGCTTGCTGGCGGTCCAGCGGGGAGAGAAGTTTCAGGTGTAGCTGGTTCTGGAGTTGCAAGCGATCGATCGGAGTTAAACCACAGGGCCTCGCGCTTCTGCGCCCGACGAGCGAGAGACTCTCTAATTTGCGGGTGTTGGCGCATCAGAAAAAATAACAACTCCGATGGCAAATAACAGAGTTTCAGATGTTGAGATGCTCTAGCTGAGTAAGGGGTAAAAGCCGCTTCGGGAAATAAAGTAGATTCCCCAAAATAGTCTTGAGCCTCTAGGGTGGCGATTAAGTCTCCCGCACTATTAATCAGTCTGACTTTACCCGTAATTACCCTGTAGATCCCAGGTTCGGAGGTAGTAGCTTCCCAAAACAGTCCCATCTTCGGTTCGAGAATTTTTAGTTGTTGACAGCAACCATTAAACTCTTCTGCCGACAATGAATAGCCTATAATTTCATCTAATTGTTGATGGGAAATTATCGATATGTTTGAAATCATAGCTAAATTGTTAATTATAAAATTACTGCCCTATGAAATAATGGACGTAAAAATGTTGAAATAAATGATGAATGGCTATTCCTATGACCTATGCCCCATGCCCTATGCCCTAAAACTCTAATTCAGACAAAGAGATTGCTTCTAAATTGTTAATCGCAATGCGATCGCCTTGGTGATAATTTGTTTCTCCTGGTTGCTGGCGATTAGATAACCCCATCTGTTTGAGTAACCGATTGATATGGCGATCGCTCACCTCAATGCCAAATTCTTTTTCTAAATGTTTGCTCAACCAGTTAGCCGTCCAACGTTTAAAACCATAGCCAAACGCTCTCGGACTCTCGCCGACTAGTTCCTGCAAGCGTCTGATATATTCATCGCTGGCAGCTTTAGGACGACCTATGGGGCTAGAGAGCCAGTCGTGCGCCTGTCCCGTGCGAGCCATCAACATCCAATGTCTGGCTGTTGCTTGAGAACATCCTAATACTTGACAAATTTCAGCTTGAGTTTTGCCTTCATCTACTAGCAACATAATTTTCAGACGCATTTTGTGCTTTTCTGACAAATCAGCTTGCAGATTTTTTTGCAAAAGTTTTCGTTGAAATGGGGTCAAATACTGACCTTCAGTAGTGGAATTTGGTTCGTTAGCATTCATATTAGAATGGCATAGTTAAATCTCAATGGGCATGAAAACGATCGAGCCAGAGACAAAATTCAATTTGTTTCTGAACCGTTATTAACAAGTTGCCATATGAATTTAAAGGTGTCGATGGTAAAAAGCTAATAAAAGGTCAGTAAAGTTAAGGTGACTGGGCAAATAAACCAGAATTCAAAAGGATGACACGGCAGAAAATTAATCTTTGATGAAAGTATCTGGAAAGAGTCGATCGCCAGTTGTAGTTTATGTATCCCTGTCTTTCAGGGATAACGATAGATTTGTAGCTGCGCTCCTCTAGCACGAGCAAAAAGCAGTCGCTTTTTGGTCTGGAAAACGAGCATCAACTCAGAACAAATTGGGATTGCTTGTTAGAGCGATTTTGAAAATTGTAGGGGAAGTAGAGGACGCAGGTTAGGCAAGGGACAAAGGGGGAGAAAAAACGTTTTTTGGTTGCGAGCCAGTATGCTCGTAGTCGTCTCTTGCATAAATACTGAAGACTAACCCTATTAACCCTATTGAAGAAATAACCATAGTAGTGCTACAGCCGTGAGGCTGCGACCCTCTTTTTGGTTATCTTCTGTCAAATAAAAATTAAATCGATCTAAGTAAAATTCTCTAGCTAGAGTAAGTAAAAGCAAGCAAACTCATAACTATCGGATGGATTTCTAAACTATGAACTTTGAGGAAGTGTTTCATACAGCAGATTCAGTAGTTTTTGCCAAGAGCGAAAGGCATCTGAAAGATGTAGAAGTAGCAATACTTCGAGGCGCGTGCCAGGGACAAAAATATCAGGAAATTGCCAACAGGTATGGCTGCACGGCTGAATACCTCAAACACGATGTCGGCCCGAAGTTCTGGAAACTGCTTTCAGAAGCATTAGGAGAAAGAGTCAGCAAAAAGAATTTTCGGGCAGCCCTAGAGCGGCAGTCGCACAATGCTCGCATCTATCGGGAACGCCAAGCGACTCTGATGCCAACCAGAAAACCTCTCTAGCAGCTTACTACGGCCAAGCACTTCAGCCTGAGAAGGCGAGTTGAAGTGCGATCGCAATTGCCAGCCAAATTAAAAAGCTATACCGCGTCAATTGCAGCCCTCGCTCGATCGTCTTGATAGTAATCGGGTGGATGGGTTCTCCCAACAGCGGTTTAAATTTGGCAACACCTTGATAGTAATTAGTTCCGCCCAACTGAACTCCTAAGATGGTGGCGTAAGCGCATTCGCTCCAGCCAGAGTTAGGGCTAGGATCTTTAACCGCATCGCAGCGACAACTGCCCCAGACTTTTTGCGGCATCAGAGCGATCGCTCCGAGAGTAATTACTGTTAATCGACATGGTAGCCAGGTGAGGTAGTCTTCCAATTTAGCGCCGAACCAGCCTAGATCGGTGTAAGGTTCTTGTCGATAGCCCACCATAGAATCTATAGTGCTAGCCGCTTTGTAGGCTAAAGCCAATGGCACGCTGCCCACAGGAGTTAAAACAGCGCCGACGATCGCATAGAACAAAGGTGCCATAACTCCATCTGTAGCGTTTTCGGCAACTGTTTCCAAGACTGCACGGTAGATTTCATCTGCTGACAGGTTTTCGGTGTCGCGCCCCACATATCGACTCAATCGGCGACGAGCCTCAGCTAAATCTCCATGTTCTAAAGGTTGTAAAACATCCTCTGCGGCCGCTCTCAAACTGCGACCAGCAAAACAGCTAGCTAGCAAAATGCTCTCTATACTAATCCCCACCAAGGGATGAAGTCGATCGCTAACTCGGACAAGTAACCATCCGATTGCACCACTGGCAGTTATCAGTCCTACAGTCAAAATTACCCCAGCGAGTCGCTTACTTAATGGAGTAGATAAATGTTTGAGGGTAATTTGGGTAAAACGAGCGATCGCCCCACCCATCACTTTAACTGGGTGCGGCCAATTCCACGGATCGCCAATTAGATAGTCGAGACTGGCAGCTAGGAGGAGGATTGAGGGAGACAAGGAAGAGGGGGAAGAGGGGGGAGATGGCCTAGAGGGTGAAGCAGGGGAGGCAGGGGAGGCAGGGGAGCAGGGGAGAATTTTTAACTCCACACTCCACACTTAACACTCCACACTTCTAAAACTCCTAACTAATTTGCTCTACATTATCTTCCCAGTTGACACCATCGAAGGGGACGATTTCAAATCGAGAGATAACGTCTCCATCGAGACAGCGGACGTTGACATCAAAATCTTGAGGGTGAGAACGGGGACGATAAAAAGAGTGAATTCCACAGTGCCGACAAAAAGTGTGTTTCGCAATCCCCGTGTTAAAGGTATATGTACTTAAAGCTTCATCTCCTTGCAGCAAAATAAAGCGATCGCTAGGCACGATGAGATGTAAAAAGCCCTTCTTTCTACAAATAGAGCAGTTACATTCTATGGCTTCATGCCGATCGACAACTACTCGAAACCGAACAGCACCACAGTGACAACCACCTTCATAACTAACCGATTCGTTTATTATCGTCATCCTACTAACTTCTTTTCCTCCTGAACGAGCGTTGGCGCAGCCTGTGCTTTGCACTTAGCATTTGGTAAAAAAATTTTGCGTCTAACCGCTGCGTTATCGATCGAATGCTTTGCCCCTACAACTTCTGAACTTCTGAACTCCTAAACTATAAAACTGCTGTCTTCGCCTTGAGATGCTTGCCAACTGCGAGCATCGTAATAAAGGTCTGCCAGAGTTATACCGTATAAAGCTTCTTTGAGTTTGGTATGCAACCGCCGCCAGAGACTAAACGTTACCCAGTCTTCTGCCAAATTAGCATCAGGTGCTTGGCGTGGCAAGGGTTCGATCGTTTCTCCTACGGCTTCTAAGATTTGCCCCAAAGAAATTTCTGTTGGCGATCGCATTAGTTGATATCCTCCTTGGTTTCCCCTCACCGAGCGAATTAAGCCAGCGCGACGCATTTCTATTAGTAGCTTTTCTAAATATGGTGCTGGTAAATCTTGACGGCCAGCGATCGAACGGACCGAACTTGGCCCGTAGTTAGCTTGAAGGCTCAAATCTAATAGGGCCTTAACGCTATAATGTCCGCGAGTTGTGAGTTTCATACTCAGGATAAATTTGATGTCTTCGGTAGCGATCTTGGGGGAGTTTTAGTTAGCGACGCTCGACGATCGCCGTTAGCAGCAATTGTCATCCAAAGGACGATCGCACTCTTACCTCACCCTTATAAGAGGTAGTGGTTGTTGTTGCCAACCCCTAGACGTTTATCTTTAATTAACACCCTTCGATAAAAAAGATGATATATTGAAAAAATCTAGTTAACTATGTTGACTAGTTGGCGTACAATAACTGTGGATGCTGATACGAAGCTAGCAAGGAATATCCGAACTGGCCCTCAGCAAAAACTAAACGCCTTCATGCCAATTGACGGATTACTTTTAGACTGAAGTTGATGAATAAAAAGAAAAAACCCGATCCTCTCACAGGTGAAGAGCTAGTCAAGAAAGTCAAAGAGCTAGGAAACCTCAGTAAAGAAGAAAAAGCCAGAGCCTGCGGCTACTATACCGTTACAAAAAACGGTGTAGAGCGCGTAAATATGATGAAGTTTCTCAACGCTCTGATCGATGCTGAAGGAATTAAGTTAGACAGCAAACAAAACGGTCACGGACGCGGCGGACGCAGTGCCAGCTACCGAATTAGCGTGCAGTCTAACGGCAACCTATTGATCGGCTCGGCCTACACTAAACAAATGGGACTCCAACAAGGAGATGAATTTGAAATCTCTCTAGGACGCAAGCACATCCATCTCAAACAAATCGATCGCGAAGACGGCTCATCCGACTCTGGGGATGAAGAATGACCAGATGAATTCGGAATTCAGAGTTCGGAATTCGGAGTTAACGAGGATACAAGTCTAAACTAAATTTTCAATTCAACGATCGCCCGCTCGGTGGCAGCACAAACTTGCTACCGAGCGGGATTCCTAATTCAGATTTCAAAATTCTGAATTGGTTCGATCGATCGACTCGATCGTGAAGAGTGAAACCTGAAGCCCGAAATTACCGCTTTTGAAAAGGACGGTACTTGAGTGTCGAATAGCCTGCTTCGTTTGCTCGCCAACAGCGAAGTAGATAGATTTTCTCCACTCTTCATACCCCAGTCTTCTCGATCGACTTTTAAACGGATTGTTTGAAGACAGGTAAGCTTATAGGCGATCGCATTCCCGTTTGAGAGAGATGCTGATGCAAAACTTGGCGGGTAGCAGCGACGCTACAAGCTAAGTCGATGCCATCGCGTTCTAGCACCCCCAAAACCCGATGGATATTATCTCGCTCTACTACTGGTAACTGGTGAAGTCCTCTAGCTGCCATACGATCGAGAGCTTCCGCCACTAATTCATCTGGGTAAGCATAGAGCAAATCGGTGGTACAAACGCTGCCGACAGTAGGAGGAATGCCGCTATCGTCGTCAGTCGAAGAATCTAACTGAGCGATCGCTCGTTTGAGGTCTTGTAAGGTCACGATTCCGACCAGATGGCCGCTGTCGTTAACTACCAAGGCGCTGCGACCTCGATCGTTAGTTAAAGCTGAGGCGGCTTCGATTACGCTGGTCGAATCGAGAAACATAGCTCCAGTCTCTTGCATAGCCTCGGCTACAGACAGGGATTGCAAAATTTCTAAATTCTGTCCTTTCTCGAAATTCAACCCCAGTTGTTGCAGATTTTGACCTCGATCGGGTGTCGGTTGCAATAATTCTACCAACCAGATACTCAAACCGACTGCCGCCATCAACGGCAGCACGATCCGATAGTCGCGCGTGAGTTCAAATAGCAGCAAAATCGAGGTCAGCGGGGCCCTAGCACTCCCAGCTAATACTGCTGCCATGCCTACCATGGCGTAAGCTGGTGGGGCAGCAATGCTGACCATAGAGGCGGGCAAGAGAGCCGCTAAAATTTTGCCGTAAGCAGCCCCCAAAGACGCTCCTAAGAACATGGCAGGGGCAAAAATTCCCCCGACAAAGCCACTACCGAGACTAATGGCAGTCGCGATTAACTTCACTGCCAGCAAACCGAGCAGTAAAGGCAGAGAAAACTTGACATCTTGCAACATGGCTTCGATCGTTTCGTAGCCGATGCCCATGATTTGCGGCCACACCAGCGCCGTTAACCCGACCAGCAACCCGCCAATAGCCGGAGTAAGCGATCGCGGCCACCCAGCCATCCAGCTAAAGGGCTGCACTTGTCCGCGAAAGCAGCGCCGAGCCACTTGAATCGATTGGATATAAACCACTGAAACTAAACTTGCCAATACCCCCAATCCCATATATAAAGGAAATTCCAGGGGACTGCGGACTTCATAGGCTGGCAGGGTAAAAGCAGGTTGAGCGCCCAAACCGATTTGAGCGATTAACGAGGCCACGACTGCCGCTAGCAAGACCACGCTGACAGCAGAAGTAGCAAAAGTCGTTCCCAGCACTAACTCCAGCGCCAAAAACACTCCGGCGATCGGGGCGTTAAATCCAGCGGCTAAGCCCGCCGCTGCCCCAGCACCCAGAAGTAACTGCCGCCTTTCTTTAGATACTTGCAGTGCTTGGGAAAGCAAACTGCCGAAATTAGCTCCAATTTCTACGCTCGGTCCCTCTGGCCCCAAAGAGGCACCGCTGCCGAGGGAAACGGCCGCTGCGACCATTTTGATTGCAGGTCTTAAAGCTAAAGGTTTTTTCGTCCCCTGAGAAGCCGCAATCAGAGAAGACATACTCGGTCCGAAGTCCGGCCAGCGCCAGCGCATCAAACCGACGATCGCACCGCCAATAGTCGGGACGCAAGCTAGAGTCCAGGGTCCCCATTTATAGAGAACTCCCATGACATCTTCCAGTAACAAGTTGTGAACCAACTCGATTAAGTAATGGAAGATGACCACCCCGATCCCAGTGATGCTGCCGATTAAAACGGCTAGAATCAGCGCGATCGCTTCGGGAGATGGTTGAAGGCGGTTGAGGAGATGAGTGAGGCGAGAAGCAGGCGTAGACAGGTCGGGCGGTTCTGGTAGCAGGGCGTTGGCAGGAGGAGTTGCGGTCATCTGAATTATGAATTATGAATTACGAATTATGAAAACCCCGTAGATCTATAAAGAAAATGCCTACTTTTTAGCCATAAATGAACTCAATCGCTTTGAAATTGTCATCGAAGCGTCGAAAGAGGAAAAATGAGAGAAAGGTTAAATATTGTTTCTTATCTTCAATTCTGGTATATCAGGAAGCAATTCTGCAACTAGATCTCAGATTTTGTTTGGCGGCTCAATTGCTATTTAAAAGTTTGATGTTCTAGTGCGTGCCATCCCAGTTGCAAACTACCGACAACAGCAGCGAGGTCAAATTCTAGCAACGCGGCTACTGCTGGCCGCAATCCTGGAAATTACTTGAGAGCCAATTATTCCTTTGTCATCAGGAATCAACCGTACTTACTGCCTTGCTTGCAAGCTAAACTATTTAATTTCCTGCTCGTTTATTTGCCACTTTCTAGCTTGCTGCCTTTAGACGATCGATCGTCTGCTTCTGTTGTCTTCCCAGATATATCAGCCAAACGCCAAGACTCATCAGCAAGAAAGCAAAGCCACCATTGGTTGAAAGGAAAGTTAATCCGATAAAAATCAAAGCTCCCCCCCATATGTTTTTCAGGGTTACTGGCCATAAATTAGAGTATTCAATCCCAGTTGAATGATTGATGACAATTAAGGCTGCAACTCCTCCACTAGTATTGCTGCCAATAATAGTTACCCGATCTCCTTCCCCTAGATCGGGTCTTCCAGGAAAAGAAGCTGGCTTGTTGTCTACCCGAAATGAAATTGTATGTTTAGTCCGAATCGTTCCCGAACCTGTCCCCTGCCGAACTTTGATATCTCCAGAGGTTTTTGAGAAATAATTGACGTTGCTTGCTGTCCCCGACAAGGCTATGAGTTGACCCATAAACTTTACCTGTTCTCAAAGTTTGAAAGTTATAATAGCTCCAATCCTCGATCGCCAACACCTATTAGATTCTGTTCCAATCATCGATCGCTCTGTGGGGGGATCGCAATTTGCAGCAATCTTGTCTGGACTCACTTTCGATCGTTCAAATCCCCAGATCGCCTGACCGAAGGAGGATCGCCTTTGGTAGAAGCGTAATCCTTCGGCAAGACTTCGGCGCAAGCTCAGTCGAACGCTCAGGAACAACATTGCGCCCTATGATATGTTATGTCCGTGCGTCAGTTTTGAAGAATTAATCCGTTGGAACAAAGCCCGATAAACGGGTTCTTGGTGCGCTAGAGTAGCAATTTCGCGTTCGGTTGGTACGGGTAAGGGATTAGTTGCTAGCCAGTCAAAATGGGTAAGTTGAAAGGCTGGATGCGAGAGGAAGCGATCGCGCATTTCAATGGCCACCTCTTCCACATCCGATTGCAAAAATACTTCTCCTCCTAGTACCAAAAAAGTTGCCAAAATGTCTACTATTTCTGGCTTCACTACCCGTCTTTTAGCGTGTTTTCTCTTAAACCAAGGATCGGGAAACTGAATTGTCACTCTTTGCAAAGTTCCTGACGGTAACGATTGCAGAATAGAACCCAAAGAGTTGTTCGCATTAGCAAACAAAAAGTAGAGATTGGTCAAACCTAGTTCGTCTCGTTGGCGGTTGGCCTCATCTACCAGCGGTTCGCGAATTTCCAAACCTAAAAAATTACACTTGGGTTGCTCGATCGCCATTTTGAGCAAAAATCGTCCCCTGGCGCAGCCAATATCTAAATGTAGAGGCTGTAGGCGATCGACATAAACTTTTTCCCAATCGGGAAGAGTAGCGATCGTTTGATACTTCTGACACAGTGGATTAACGTGTTGGCGAACTCGAACTCTGGTCATGAATGAGAAATCTAGGAGTTTAGAAGTTTAGAAGTTCAGTAGGGGCAAAGCATTGAGGTAATAAATTAATGGTCAGAGTTAAGGTTTATTCACCAAATGCTTCACCCGTACAAGTGTGGAGTGAAGAATGAGCTTTCCGTAGCGGCCGATGCCCTATGCCCTATGCCCTATGCCCTTCTCTCCAGCGTGCTGCCAGTATTTGTAAGCAGCATAAGCCATAGTAACAACGCCAGTGACGATCGCCGACTCATCGACATCAAATTGAGGATGGTGCAAAGGATAGTTAGGCTTGTCGTGATGTCCTACGCCCAAGCGAAACATCGCCCCAGGGGCGTGTTGTAAATACAAAGAAAAATCTTCTGCTCCCAAAGATGGTTCCAGGAGAATAGTCACGCGATCGCTGCCCCAGGCTTCCTTAGCAGCAGCTTCTAGTAACTGCGTCAGTCCCGTATCGTTTTGAACTCCTGGCACTCCCCGCTTGTATTCGACCTCGCAGCTAGCCCCGTAAGTCTGACAAATATTGGTAACGATCCGCTCGATCCACTGGGGCAAATTGGTATGGGTTTCGGGATGGAGCGATCGCACCGTGCCTAACATTTCCACGCGATCGGCAATTACATTCGGTGCCCTGCCACCAGTCATTTTCCCGATCGTTAACACCACCGGACGCAAAGGATTTTGAGTTCGGCAAATCGCTTGCTGAAGGGAAGTAATGACTTGAGCGGCGATCCAAATTGCATCTTTAGCTTCGTGAGGACGCGCCCCATGACCTGATTCGCCAATAATGACAATCCTCAGATCGTCAGCAGCGGCGGTTAAGGTGCCATAACGAACCCCAACAGAGCCAGCGGGAATAGTAGGAAAAACGTGCAAGCTTAAAACTGCATTTACGCCCTCCATCGCTCCATCAGCTACCATCCAGCTAGCACCTCGCGCGATCTCTTCGGCTGGTTGGAACAAAAAGCGGATACTGCCAGGAAAAGCCTCTCCTAACTGAGACAGTACCATTGCCGTTCCTAACCCCACAGTAGTGTGAACGTCGTGCCCGCAAGCGTGCATCACCCCAGGTTGGCGAGAAGCAAAATCTAAGCCAGTGCGTTCTGCGATCGGGAGGGCATCCATATCGGTCCGAATTGCCAATCGTCGATCGCCAACAGAGGCGTTTAATTCTCCCACCACTCCAGTTTTGCCCACAGATTCTCGCACCTGGATGCCGCAAGAAGAAAGAACTCCAGCTACATAAGTAGCTGTTTGGTACTCTTGTCCGCTCAGTTCTGGGTGCGAGTGCAGGTGACGGCGAATTTCAATTAAGCGCGGTGCCAGTTTCTCTGCTAAGTCTTTAATCTGGTCTAGCATCGATCGCTAAGTTTGGTTGTTGAGCTTTTCCCCATGATAAGAGTTTCAGGCTGACGCGGACTGCTCAAACTCCTACTGCCAATAACAGCGGTTCCATTGCCTCCCAGGTTAAGCCCTGCTGGAGATATCGAGGATTTTCAGGATTGTAGGGGGCTGCAAGGCGATCGATCGAGATAATCTCAGCCTCGTCGGGCAGTACGGGTACATCAGCATCAAAAGGTGTCGATTGCACTAAAGAACTAGAATATCCCCGAAAAATTGCTATTCGATCTTCAACCCCTGCCACTTCTGCCGTCACCATCAGCACTTCTTGGGGACGCTTGAGAGTGTATTGTTCTAAACGCCAGCCGATCGAGTTGGTCATATGACTAGGGGAGAGGACGAGAGGGCGAGAGGGCGAAGAGGGCGAGAGGTGAGTTCGGAGTTCGGAGTTATTTTTAACTCAACACTCAACACTCAACACTTCTCGAACTACTGTGGTATCGCCAAACGTCCCTGCTTGCCCAGACGAATCACCACAAAATAGCTTAAATAGAACAGATAAATTATTAGCCCTAACAACCCGACAAATCCTAAAGAGCGAGGATCGGAGTTTCTATGGAAAGTTTCCATAAATTTCCAAGGCGCTTCTAACCAAACTTGACAAAATGGTTGCTTGATTGCCCCAGCGGTAAAGGCACAAGGCAAAAATGGAATCATTGACACAGCACCCAATACGCAGTAGACGCTGACTGCCCAGCGCCATGCTGTCAGAGCTAGCTTGATGGGACGCGAGCCAAGATCCTCGATTTCTTCGTTGATATCGACCCAAAACCACAGGCAGATCGGAATGAGAATGCGAGCGATCGCTCCAGTCACAAAAGATATCGGCCAGGAGGCGATCGCTAAGTAGATCGTAATCGGTACTAAAAGAGCCACCCGCCAGTAGATAAATAACAGGCGTTGAATAGATTCAACTCTCTTAAACAGCGCCCAAATCAATAGAGTTAAAGGAACGATCGCTATCAGTAAAATCGCCAGCCGATAATCCATCCAAACTAGCGGTCGTAAGAGTTCAATTGGCATTACGCAGAATAATTAAAGCTATGACTTTCCACCTAATTTTAGCTGGATGCTGGTTCCAAGTCTCATAGCAGTTTGCATTTGTGTAGAATCCTCTTGTGGGATAGCCCTCTGGGCTGTCCCATAAGGTAGGCATCTTGCCTACCTTATAAGAATTTACTTCACTCGATCGAGAACCACCAATCGAAAAGGCAAGCCCCCGATTTTGAGTTTTACTCTCCTCTGGTGACTTGCCTCTCGATCGCGACGCTGGAGTTAATTGGATTTGTACGGCGGTTATACCTGAGACGCGCCATGGCGCGTCTCTACAACTTTCCCGCAGCGGTACTAGTCTTCGTAGAGCCTGCACTCAGCCGCATCAGGATTATCATCGCAATACTTCTCTAGAGAGTTCTTCGGTTTGCTTTGCTTCTGATGGGAGGCTTCGGCTTGCATTTCTTCTACTGCATCCCAAGCAGCAGCACACTCAGGCGAGGTGGAACCGCTGGTGTCGCAAACTGCACGAGCTTCCTCGCGCTCTTTTTCGATTTGCTGTTGAATGTTAGTCATCGATCTTGTTGTCCCTTTTTGCTTGCTTATTTCCCAGTAACCCGCTTTGGTTTGGCAGTAGTTGGATCTGTTTTATCTGGGGTTTGGTTGGACGATCGAGTTATTTTCCCGTCATCCTACTTTATCTGTCATATCCGAAACTGCGGGCGCTGGATGGAATTTATCTTGATGTTTTAAGATTTTACCTTTTTTGTTTTCTCCAGTCTGTTGACCCAAAGACGAGTTATGTATCCATATATTAACTTATATTAAGCATAAATGACTACTTCTAGAGATCGAGTCCACCTCCGGTTAATTCCTCTCATCGGGATAGTAAGAAGATCGATCGGGCTAAAGTTGTTGTTAGGATTGGTGGTGTTATGTCGATCGCAGACAGTTAATTAATTTCTGTTATTTTTAAGTTCTCCCCGCAAGCCAATGGATACTGCCAAATTAGTGACTAACCAAATTAAGTGGGCGAATGCTTTATCAACTCGTCCCTCGTTGGAAGCTGCGATCGCAGAGGTAGTAGACCAGGCCCGAGAGTCGTTGCAGGCTCCTGCCGATTTAGGGCTAGTGTTTATTTCATCTGCCTACACTAGCGAATATTCTCGACTGATGCCTTTGTTGCGAGAACGCCTTCAGATTCCAGCCCTAATCGGTTGCAGCGGCGGTGGAATTGTCGGGATCGATCGTCATGGGGAAGCGCAAGAAATAGAGGGAGAACCAGCATTAAGCTTAACTTTAATGCACCTACCTAACGTCGGAGTTCATGCCTTTCATATTACCGCTGACGATCTACCAGATATCGACAGTCGCCCGGATGCCTGGGTGGAACTAATTGGCGTTTCTCCACAAGCGCAACCGCAGTTTATTTTGTTGTCCGATCCTTTCTCTGCCAAAATTAACGAACTGCTGGAGGGCTTAGACTTTGCTTATCCAGGGGCGATCAAAGTTGGAGGGTTAGCCAGTGCAGGCTTAATGGGAGTTAGAACTGGCTTGTTTTGTAACTACCATCTGCACCGCGAGGGCACAGTTGGGGTAGCCCTGACGGGGGATATTGTTTTAGAAACAGTTGTAGCTCAAGGCTGTCGTCCGATCGGGCAAGTCTATCAAGTTGCCAAAGGAGAGCGCAATATCGTCTTGGAACTGACGGAAGACGATAGCATGGCTCCGATGATTTCTAATCAACCAGGAAAAGCGGCGTTAGAAGTCTTGCGCCAACTAATTCAAGATTTAAGCGAAACCGATCGAGAGTTAGCCCAAAACAATTCGCTTTTCGTCGGCATTGCTAGGGATGAATTCAAGCAGCAGTTAGGACGCGGCGACTTTCTGATTCGCAACCTGTTGGGAGTAGATCCCAGAGTCGGGGCCCTGGCAATAGGCGATCGCGTTCGTCCCGGTCAGCGGATTCAATTCCACTTGCGAGACGCGCAAGCCTCAGCCGAAGATTTAGAGCTTTTGCTCCAAAATTACCAAGATAATAGCTCCAATCCTTCGGCCGTGGGGGCCTTGATGTTTTCTTGTTTGGGTAGGGGAGAACGACTCTATGGCGAACCCAACTTTGACTCTCGCCTCTTCCATCGTTATTTAAAAAATATTCCTATAGGCGGTTTCTTCTGTAATGGAGAAATCGGGCCGGTAAGCGGCAGTACCTTTCTACATGGCTACACTTCCGTTTTTGGGATTTGCAGACAACCTTAAGGAAGTGTGGAGTTTTAAGTGTGGAGTTTTAAGCTAAGGAGAAGAAATTTAGGAAACGCAACAAATTAGGCGCATGGAAAAAATGAAAGATTGTGGATTCTTAAATCCACGACCTTTTCAGTGTTTTATGGGTCAATGGGAAGGGTTGTGTAAGACCTTCGATCTAGCTGGAAAATTTATGGAATCTGCGGCGGTACGCGCTGATATTTACTGGGCTGCTGACGATATTTGGCAGTTTCACGAAGAATTTGACAATCTTTATGGGTACGGTAAAGCTGTCTTTGATTGCCCGATTAAAGTGACTGGAAAAACTTGCTATGGGGAAAATGCTCAACTTAAGATTCAAGGAATTGAATTGACTGCCTATAACTATATTTTTCAAGTTGAAAGTACCGTATCTCAGTCGATTATTTACAACAATCATTACTTCATCGATCCCAACCAGCGGCGGATAATTACCCACAAACTACGCGACGGCAAAAGTCAGATTTTTCAAATCCAGGATTTTGTTAGAGTCGCTTAGTTCTAATACTAAATCCGGTTTTTGAAACCATGAATCCAGCCCTCACCCCCGTCCCCTCTCCCAAGCTTGGGAGAGGGGTGCCCGTTAGGGCTTCTTTGAGGGCAAACCAACTTTGACTAAGTGGATTTGGTATAATTGCTTGCAGGCCAAACGGCAATCCAAGCCATGAATTTTTTCCGCCTTCAGCGATCTAGACGTTCAACCATTGGGAGATAGCTGGGGGTACGGGCAAAAGTATAGCGATCAAAATTGCCAAAGACAGCAATCCTAAAAAGTCGCGGCCGTTGTCGAGTTCTGTTACGTCGTTAAGAGCGGGTTCGTCCATCAAGGGCATAAACAATAAAATAATTGCCCACGGTAGCAACCCTGGATGAACCAAAGCCAGTATGAGAACTAAAATTCTGGTAATTTGACCGATCGCCGCTCCATTTTTTTGTCCGAACATGGCGTGGACGATGTGCCCGCCATCAAGTTGTCCCACTGGCATTAAATTTAAAGCCGTGACTAACAAACCGATGTAACCCGCATACGCCACTGGATGGAGATCGATCGCGCTCTGGGGAGTTAATTGGCTGCCCAAAGCCCATTTCGATAACACGGTTAACAACAGAGAAAATCGAGGATTGAGAGCATTAAAACTCAAAAGCCCTGACGCTTCCGGCAACTTTACCACCTCAGAGTGAGCCAAGCCCCAAAGCAGCACGGGTATAGTTGCCACCAAACCTGCTATCGGTCCGGCGATACCAACGTCAAATAAAGCTTTCCGATTGGGAGAAGGCGATCGCATTTGGATAAAAGCGCCAAAAGTTCCTAGAAAAAAGGGGACTGGAATGAAGTAAGGCAGCGTCGTGCGAATTTTGTAAGCTTTAGCCGTCAGATAGTGACCGAATTCGTGAATTCCCAGAATAGTAATGAGTGCTAAAGCATAAGGCAGTCCTTGCAACAAAACAGCAGGGTCGGCTTGCAATTTTTCGGCAGTCACGCCAGCAAACTCCGCCCCGCTGAGGGTTGTGGTCAGCAAAGTCAAAAGCAGCAGGACCAAAGCAATCCCCGGTCTAGTTACAGGTTCCCTAGAGCGTGCAGTAGATTTCGCTTGCGGGTTGGGAACTAAGGCAAAAAACGGTTTGCCGCTAAAGCTTTCTTGGAAGATGATAAAGAAGCGATCGTCAAAGATCTGCTCTATATTGCCCCGAATTGTTTTATATGCCTCTTCTGGATTAGAGCGGAGTTTTCCTTTACAGACGACTGCTTGGGGGAGATATTCAATTTTTTCTAAATAGTAAATCGACCAAGGAAAACAGTTTTTCAGGCGTTCTTCTTCCGCAGTGTCAATCGGACGTAACGGCAAAGCTGGAGTTGCGTTCTTAGCATCCTCCGATCCATTCGACTCTGTCTCCGGTACGGCTTTCTCTGATGGTTCTACGCGCCCCCATTGAATTAGCAGCCAATATAACACCGAGCAGATGACAAACGAGCCAAACATCAGCCCTGGTGGCATCTGCGTTTTTTCCCCGTATGCTGTTATCCAAACCCCCCATATTAGGGCTGGTAGCATCAATACCGACCACAAAATCCATACTGGCGTTCGGGTGATCCTGGCGACAGAACGTTGTACCAGCGAGTAGGTGATTAGCCCTAGAACAATTAGGAGCAACCAATACATGAAATTCTCAAGCTCAATGGGTTAAGGGGAAGAGGGGGAAGAAGGGGAAGAGAGGGAGAGGGGGAGAGAGCGGGAATAATCTTTGCCCATGCCCTATGCCCCATGACCTATGCCTTTTAACTTATATATTCTGTTGAAGGACTTGTTTAAACTAAATTGATTTAGAAGCTTGTCCCTAATTTTAGGCGATCGCTTGCTACTTTATCCTAGCCCATGAAATACGGGCTGTTTGCGCCAACGGGTTATCAGTTCGTTTAATCTTCATGCCATTTTGCTAAATACTTGCTACACAGCAATTACGTGTAGGGGACGGTCGCTGAAGTTTTGCCGTGCGACGACAAAACCGCGACCTCCGCAAAGCATTGCAACCCTACCCAGGATGTATCGAGGATGATATCGAGAATTTTTAGGCCTTCTCAATTCTCGTTTGCTGCTTGCCATCTTATCGCCCTTCTATGCTCGCTTTTGAATTCTCCTGATGATGAGTGCGGCAGCAAGTCGGCCGGTTTGGGCAGCACCGTTCATAAATCCATAGAATTCATCGCTCAAATGCTCGCCAGCAAAGGCCAAATTTCCCACGCCGACATCTTGGCGTTCTTCGGGGTTATCTGACTCAATATAAAGAAATTCGCCAAATTCTGTCAGTTGTCCGGGTCTGAAGTTAGTGTATCCTCCTCTGGCAAAGGGATTTTTATACCATTGCGTCAGCAAAAACTTGTTAGTAGCGGCATTTTTAGCTCCTGGAACGATCGCATTAAATTGGTTAACAAATTCCTTACCTATAGATGCAGGACTGCTCGATCGAATCGCTTTTACTTGTTTGCCACCTAAGAAGAAAGTGAGGATACCCTCTTGCCTATTTGGTTGCCGCTGGGTTTCATCCCAGGCTTCGGCAAAGCCGAGATCGGTCCAAATTTCGTTGATAAATCCTGCTTCTTTCTGCCAAATTTTCTGAGCGAAACCAGCAAATAGCTTTTCATTTAGACCGAGATCGGCTTCGTTGATGAAGCGTCTCAATTTAGGCTTTAAATTCACTTCTAGCTTGAGGTGGCGCAGAACGGTAAACGGAATGGCGATAATGACGTAATCGGCATTGACTTCGTGGCGATCGTTAAAGGTCAATTTGAAGCCTCTGCCTCGCGATCGAATTGCGGTCAGCTTCATCCGAGTGCGAATCCGATCCCTGAGATTTGATGCGAGGCGATCGATAATCTGGCCGCTTCCTGCTTTGACCATAAAAGTTTCATCGCTTTCACCTAATACTTCTACTTCTTGTCCGTTGACGGTAGGCAGGTTAAACAGCAGTTGCAATGAGGAAGACTCGTTTGCTTCCACGCCGTATTCGGTGCGAATCGAGTTGGCAATCAGTTCGCGGATAAAAGGTTCGGGAATTTTATCGGCGTGTTTGTTTAGATATTGAGCCACCGATAGGCGATCGAGTTCTGGGGCATAGCGATCGAAATCTTCGTCAATCAGGGCTGCATCTCGACCGATTTGTTTGGCCAGGGGTCGCAATTTTCGGGCGACTTCAGCTTCCGAGCGCACTTTGCCGTCAAAAAAGTATCCGACATCAGGAAAGGAAAACTCTTGAGCATCTTTGACGCGATCGAAGAGTTTTAGATCGAATTCTCTCGCTAACCCTAGAATATCTTCGTGATCGCTATTAATAAACGAACCGCCCAAGTCAGTTACTAAACCAGCACCAACGATTCCTGTTTCCGATAGCATCCGTCCGCCCAAGCGGGAGCTAGCTTCGTATACAGTTGCAGCGAAACCAGCTTTTTTGAGTTGGTAGGCGGCATTGAGTCCGGCAATTCCGCCACCGACGATCGCGATCTGCGGTTGACGATGGTTGCGATCGGGGTTTTGGGCGCGAGACAATGTGGTCGTGGTAACAGCAGCGCCTCCAGCTAAAGCTGCGGAACGAATAAATCGTCTTCTAGTCCATTTAAATTGTTCTTTGGTTAGCGGTAGGGGTTTCCCTTCCGCCTTAAGGTTTTCGCGGCGTGCTTGCTGTAAGGCGCGGACTAATTTTTGAAACAGTAAAGTACGTGCCACAGTTCCTCGTTGAGTTCGATCGCTAGAGTTATTATTGCTCTATACAACAAATTAGAGAAAGAGTGCAAGCGATCGCGCCTGGAGCTAAATTAAGCTAACCGAGCATAACGTTCGAGATAAAATTCTGGCGACTTGGCGATCGATCTGACAGATTCGCGTTCTGCTACTGTTTCCCACCATTGTTTTAGGCGATCGAGTCCAGGGGGTAATTGGAAGCCTCGGAAATGCTCTAGCACGGCTAATTGCTCGAACCAAGGATAAAAAGTCAGATCGACTAAACTCAGTTCTTTTCCCAACCAGTAGGGGCCGCTATCAGACATTTTTGCCAGCCCTTGATGTTCGATAAATTGCAGGTGTTCGGCTAGCTCTTGCAATACTGCCGTTTGCGGTTGTGGATCTCGGCTGTATAACAACTTGCCAGTAGTAGCAAACAATCGGGTATCGGCGAAATTAATCCAAATTCGCGCTTCGGCCCGCTGCATTGGTGTTTTGGGCAACAGCGGTGGTTCTGGAAAGGTTTCATCTAAATATTCATTAACGATCGCAGATTCCCAGACTCGGTTATTCCCATGCTTGAGAACGGGAACTTTACCGTAAGGAGAAATTTCGGCAAAGTTGGCGGGCTTGTTTTGCAAGTCGATTTCGATCGCTTTAAAAGGAATTCCTTTTTCTAGCAAGGTTAAGCGCGATCGATGGGCAAAAGGACAAAGAACGGCGCTATAGATTTCGATTTCAGACATCAGGAAATTCCTTATATTCTAGAAGAGATTACTTTAAGTTTTAGAGAGAAACTGCGATAACTGGGGTGGGAAGGATCGCTGATGTACGAGTTGCCCGCGGGCCAGGTATTCTAATTCAGCCGGAGTCGATCGCCTGCCTAGTACCTCGTTGCGATGGGGATGGCGACCGAAACGGGCAATAATCTCTCGATGTCTGCTGGCTTGTTCGGCGGAGAACTCTAGAAATCCGCGCTCCTCCTGGGATGCTCCTGGCACGAGATTTTCTGCCAGTTTGACCGCTAGATCTAAGTTTCTGAGACTCTCGGAATGCCCCAAGGGGAGGAAGAAAAAGGTCTTCTCCCAAGGGGTTTCCAGGGCTGCATAGTGGCCGATATCAATCCCTTCAAGAGCCAGATTACAAGCTTTTGAGTCCTGGGCGAATGCCAGTGCAGTACCTCGATAGAGCGATCGCGGAAACTGGTCGAGTATCAAGATTAGTGCCAAACGCGATCGCGGTTCGCTAGACCAAGAATCGAGTTCGCCCTGTGTCGCTCGTTCTAACAGCGGGGCAAAACGATCGACGATTTCGGCATCCGCTCCACCCCGAAACCACCATTCCCACTGACGTACCATCGCCGCGCGTTGGCGTGCCTGTGCGTAGCACGTATCGCCTTTGGGCAGGTTGGGAAACCAAAATTGCAAAACTTGTTGCGAGCGGCAATCCCATATTTCAGCCGATTGACCTTGTTTGTCGATGGCATCGTTTATCATGGCGTTACTTCTCCCGATGAAAATGAAGATAGCGCGATCGTTATGCTGGCAAGAATGCCAAGGTCAGCATCGCCAGCGTTAAGGCGGCAGAACCCGTGACACCGAAAGTTCGCAGCCAGTTATAGAGAATTAACTCCTGGATAACGCGCTCCTGCTTGCCATGGCGCTCCAGTTGGTTATGGCGGGGTATTGCTAGCGCCACAGTCACGAACAGCGACAGCAGCCCGCAGACTGCATTTGCCAGAGCAATCCACAGTGGCACTGACTCAGGACGCAGGAAAATCAGTGCCAGGGGCAAAAGAAAACTGGCAAATCCTGGAACGATAACTGGCAGAGATATTCGGCTGGTATAGAAAGTGTGGTAAGCGACGTATCCCTCCGAACTTACCTTGGCAAAGAGGGGATAAACGACGATTTGCACCAGCCAACTCACGCCGAGAATATAGAAAACGAGTAGAGTGCATAATAATAAAAAACCATGCGATAAGTCCATTATTTCCTCCTAATTCGATCGTTCTTTAAGAATTACGTGGAAGCGTTCGCGTAGCGTGTGCGTTAGCACGTATCGCCTAAATCTTCCTCAAACTGCCATAAGCTCGATCGGCTGACCGAGAATTCGTTCGATCGCTTCTGGTTGCATAGTCTGCAAATATTGGGGGACAAATTCCGGCGTGAAAAACTCAAGTAGGATGCGATCAGTAGACATCAACGTTGTAGCTAGAGCAACAATCGCTTTTTTGTGTTCATTTTTTTGTCCTTTTATTGTTAGATATTGTTCTAGAAGCGAGCTTGCTGAAAAAGCAATTTCGTTTCATAATTCTGTTATAAGCGACGATCGAGAGGGGGTGTCCTACACAAAAGGGTAGTTTGTTTCGTTCGCGTAGCGTGTTGCTTCAGCAACGTATCGCCCATTAATTTCCGTTTTGCCAAATCGACACAAAAAAGCGATCGTTCCTCTTATCTAATTAAAGAAAGAAGGCGATCGCTAAATCTCAACCAATTCAATCGAGGAGCGAACGATGAAATCGTTTTCTATTTATGTTGTAAGCGATAACTCAGAGAAGGTGTCCTACCCTTTTGGGTAGTTTTTATAGGACTTTCCCCGAAAACGACGAGTAGGGGCGCAATGCATTGCGCCCCTACCAATTGTGTACTAGACCGCGATTTGCGTAAATCCCGTTGGGATTGCGATCGCTTGTTAGTTGAATTCCATCGCACTTCCTACGGGCTTCATCCAGTGAGTTAGCTAGAATATATTGACTCCACCATTCGGTTTTAGCTTCTGGGTCGTCAAGCAGAGATTATATCTAATCATAAGGCGATTCTAGCTGAGAATATTTCCTTTTGTCATGATAGACAAAAGCGATCGTCTTCTTATCTAATTAAAGAAAGAAATGCGATCGCTAAGAGAGGGTCTGGTAGTGAGGTCGTTAATGGAGTTCGGTACCTTCTTGACGCAGCAGATAGCGATCGCTAATGGATTTCAACACTACTCGCCCGATTTCTGGATGCGTCCGTTCTACTAAGGGTTGGATGACAACCCCTTCCATCATTACCGCAGGACAAAGAACGCTGTCAGCATTGTTAAATCCAGACACTACTTCCCAACTGTAAGCGCCCATATATAGCGTCGGAACTTTAGGCAAATTAAACTCCTCGCAAAACTCTACAAATTCGCTGTAGTTGAGAAACTTACCGTGTTGCCGGACCCCAAATAGAGCGATCGCTACGTTGCCATTACTCAACCCATACTTAATGTCTTGCACTCCATAAATTTCTCCAAACACTTGAGTATTTGATGGTAGTTTGTGTAGCGCAGGATTTTCGTTATAAGCGCGGATGTAGACCAGATTTTTGTTATTGTCGTTGTTTTTCCAGAAGTAGTGATGGCTGCCAACATGAATAGTGCCATCATCATCTACTAAGAGGGTAAAGTTAGTCCCATGAATTTTCTCAGTGATGATTACTTCTTCTCCTTCTTGAATTACATCTCGATAACGTTTTAAGTTCTCTGGACTAGGGAATTTATGCTGTCCGATCGAGCTTTCTGCCTCACCACTCATGCTTTGAGGTAGAGGATATTCATATTTGGTAACGCCAAAGTATTCTGTATAGTCATCTCCGACGTTGCCAGTAAAGTTTTCTCCTACAGAAATCAGCAAACCTTCTGAAAAAATCCCTCGCAGTCTAGCGGCTCTGAGTTTTTTAGAATAGTAAGGACGAATTCCAAATACATCTAGATGTTCGTCGGGAATTACGCTATCGATCGGAAAATAAAATGCTAAATCTCCTACTTGCAAATTACCTTTAGCAGTAATAACTTGATAAGCCATACCTTCAATGCTGGCTATTTCTAGTCTGTCAGCATTGGGATGATTGGCAATGCGATCGATTCTGACTGCTTCTACTTTAAATATGCTCATGTTCAATTCGCAATTTTCAATTCGCAATTCGCAATTACAAGATTAATTACACTTTATTCTTTTAGTTCGTGCAGGCGGACTTTGTTTGTATAGCCGCGATTTCAATCGCCAGGAACTCTTGATTTTTTTGCCAGTTGATGCTGGTTCGATCGCGTATTTTTCCAGTAATTGCTGTTGCACTTCTTGGGCGATCGCTCGATAGACTTTCTGTAAATCGCTCATATGGCTACCTCTTCTTATAATTTCGCATTTCTTTATGAATCTTTTTCCATTTTTCTTTCTCAGCTAAAGATGCTTTTTTATCTTGCTTTCTCGCTAAGAAACTGATTTCTTTTTGTAATTTTTGATAGTTGCTAAACCTTTGGCGATCGAGCGTTCCTTCATTTAGTGCTTGTCGCACGGCGCAACCAGGTTCGTTTTGATGCTGACAATTGCGGAAATGACATTGCTGAGATAAAGTTTCAATATCTGTAAACGTTTCTTGTAAACCTTCATCGCCACCCCACATTTGAATTTCTCGCATTCCAGGAGTATCGATTATTAACCCTCCTGAAGGGAGCAAAATTAATTCTCGATGAGTAGTAGTATGTCTGCCGCGACTGTCTCCTTGACGCACCGATTGAGTTGTCTGAATTTTTGTGTCTATTAATTGATTAGTAATAGTTGATTTACCGACTCCAGACGAACCGAGTAAGGCTACTGTTTTTCCTGGTTGCAGATAGTCGTTTAAAGCCTCTAATCCTTGACGATCGATCGCGCTTACGGGAATAATCGGAACTCCAGGAGCGATTCCTTCTACTTCTAAGACAGTGCGATCGATACCTTCGCCCAAATCTGCTTTATTCAAAACGATGACGGGATTCGCTCCACTTTCCCAAGCTAGAATCAGATATCGCTCTATCCTTCTGAGGCTAAAATCTTTATCTAGTCCTGAGACTAAAAATACTGTATCGATATTTGTCGCTACGATTTGTTCTTCAGTTGTCGATCCCGATATTTTTCGAGAAAATTTACTTTTTCTGGGCAAGATATCGTAAATAGTAGCCTTTTTCTCTGCCTCTCTAACTTGAATTACCACCCAATCGCCCACTGCCGGAAAATCTTGGTATCCAGTAGCTTGATATCGCAGTTTGCCCGTAACTTCGGCCGTTATCTCTCCATATTCAGAGTAGAGAATGTAGGAATTTTTATGCTCTACAGCAACTCTACCAACTGTATATTCTTGTTGTAGGTTGCCAGCAAAACCATTGGCAAAAAAATCATTCCAGCCTAACAATTCTAATTTCATGTCGATGTCCTTTAAATCTCAAAATGTTCTGAATTTTTATCACTTTGTTGATGGCAAATTTAACTTTCATATTCCCTCCTTATAAACTATTGTGAATTTTGTCCAGACGAGAGACGCGAGATCTCGCGTCTCTACAATTTCGATCGAAAAATCCCCTTGCCCGCCCTCACCAAAATCTATAGATCAGTACGCGGTAGTAACTTTAACAATACCCTGTACGCTTGTAATTGGTACTGGGCTAAATTGTTACCTTTGGCATTTGCCCCTTTTGCCTGCGAATAGGGTTTTACCCTACTAAGCCCAACTTTCCCTGTTGGTGGGTTGTACTCGCTTCTATTATCTTGGCTACCAACTTTTTCAATCGACTAATTCAGTATTCCAGTTTGCTTGTTGAATCTTGGTGTCTAACTCGCGGTAATCTCTAGACATTCGATCGACTTGGGCTTGCAATTGCGCAATATTCACCGTACTGAAAGATTTAATTTCAGAACGGCTATATCTATATTCTTGAGTAGCCGCTGCTTGCACCAAAGAACTATATACACTGCGTTTGAGTATCAGTAAGTCTCTTTGAGCTAAAGCATCTGATATAGTCAGATCGCCTTCAAGCTCAGTCAAAGAATTGGTTTTATTAATTTTTTGGATTAACTCAGTGAGTTGACTTACAGTTGAATCTAACTCAGCAATCAGTGCTTGTGGCTCTTCAAAAGGTGTTTCTCCTTCTTGAACTTTGGCACTTCTTTCCAACCTTTCTCGCAATTGTTGAATGCGTTTCTGGCAATCTGCTCTCAAAATTAAAGCTTCAGATAATTTTATGTTGGTTTAATTTGCTATGTTTAGGTGTTTGGTTAAGTTGGTTTCGCTGTCCATCTCACGAAGATTGAAAAAGATTTTTCCAAAAGCGGTAGAGTTAAGAGTAGAGATGTATATAGAAGTAGTTTCATGTTCAGACGACTTATCACAATCAATGAAATCTTGGAGTTGTATGCTGCTGGTGAACGAGATTTTACTGGATTGGCAATTAGCTCCCTCGATCCTTATTATTTGAGTGGAGTTGATTTGAGTGGATCTGATTTTAGAGATACTGAGTTTGGGATACTTGACTTATATGAAGTCGATTTGAGTCGAGCTAATTTGAGTGGACTTAACATCGATAGACCGTGGTTTGTTAGATCTAACTTGAGCGGAACCAACTTGAGTAGCACCGATTTTTGGAGAGCTACTTTTGAAGATACCAACCTGACTTTGGCTAATTTGAGTGGAGCCTATCTTCAAGAGGCTCACTTCGATAGGGTTGACTTGAGGGGAGCAGATTTGATAGGGGCGCATTTGCTAGATAGCCAATTCTGGGAGAATAATTTGAGAGGAGCTACAATTGACGCAGATCTATGGCGATCTGGTCGCTTTAGAAACACCATTATGCCCGATGGAAGCATTAAGAATCCTACTGGAATTCCTCTGACGGGATTCCAATTTCAAGTCGAGCAATTGACTTTCCCATTCTTCTAATGTTGTCATGCGATCGCAGCATTAGAAAACTTCATCTTTCAAACCATTTGTTGGGTTTCACTTCGTTCAACCCAACCTACCCATATCTGGCTAAACCGTTTATTCTTGAGTCCGCGTAGGCGGACTTTGTTTGTATAGCCGCGAATTCATTCGCCAGGTGAATGTTAGCCAGGGGGTTTTGAACCCCCTGGCGGGCGTGCTGGCGGGGATGCTACTTATCATTCCGTACTGGCAGAGGAGTTTCCAGAATTTCCATCAACAACTCCAGCCGCGAGGGACGAGACAAGAGTGGAATCAGGTTAGGCAGAGAGTAGTAGTCACCTGCAAAAGTGAAAGTATCTACTTGTGCTTGCTTTTCCTTCAACTTGCGTTCCAGCCAATCGTAGGAATGACCGACTTTGACGATCGCTACGGTAGGATCGACTTTGAGATCGCGCTTGTAAGCCTCGTAGGTTTCAGCAAAGTAAGGAGCAGTGTTTTCCCCTTCGTCTGTCACCACAACGATCTGTTCTACCAGTTGCTTCCGCAAGCGCATGACTTCCAAAGCGCAACCGATGCTAGTTCCACCGCCAGCTTGGATATGCTGAAAAGCACGTTCCCAGTCGCTTAATTCGCTACCAGATGCCTTAACTGGGTAAGGTACGGTATCGAAGGCGTAGACGAATAAATCTGCCTCAGTAATGCCAGAAATCATGGCAGCTAGACGCTTACCAACTTCGATGGCGTTTTCCATCGAACCAGATTTGTCTACTAGCAAAGCAGTAGGCTGAGCAATCTTGCCCCGCTTTTTCACCTGTTCGTCGGTGATGCGTTCTAATTTTGCTGCTGTTTGTTCGTCTAACTCCGCCGCATCTGCGGCTACCCGCGCTTTGAACGCCGAGATCCGAGTGTCGGTTTGAGCCTTTTCCAACTTCTCGTCGATTAGCGCCTTCACCTCTGGATGTGCCATCGCCCCGCGAGTCTGGAGGGACTTGAGGTTGTTGATAAGCTCAGCCGGAGACATGGAGTTAATCAGCGCCACTAGCACTGTAGGCGTAATTTGCTTGATTGCACCCACAGCGATCGTATACGGAATCTGATGTTCCACTATCAGTTGAGCTTGTTCTAGCGGAGATGGGGCGTTAGCCAGCAGCTTCAGCGCGTAAGCCAAGCTATCCTCTGGGGGATTGTCCTTGAACAAAACTGCATCAGCGCGATCGCAAGGCTTAATGTGCAAGGTAGCATAGAGATGTTTCATCGCTTTACGGGCGCGGAGGGCAGCCCTATCGAAAAATTCTGGCTTCCGCTCCCGTTCTTTCAGATAGCGGCGCACGGCGGTACGAGCCGAACGGGGCAATTTGCCCCGCTGCTGCTTCATAAAGTCCACAATTCGTGCTACCTGATAAGGCGGAAACTCTTGCACCAAAATGAAACCCGCATCGCGGTGTTCTTCTAGTTTGCTGGTGAGCAAGTTGCCAACAAATACTTCCTTATGGTCGCGAACGTCCCCCTGACGCTGATACCATACTGCCAGGTGTCCGTAGAACAGCGGATCTCGCTGTACTATCTCTTCGTGCAGCTTGGCTACCAGTTCTAACTGGCGGTGAGGGGTAGTCAGTAAGCTGTTGAGTATATCTAAACGTAAGTCGCGTTCGGTAGCTTGCATCGTTTTCACCTCTACATCGGTTGCAAGTCACCTCGTCTCAAATCTGGGCTGTAGAGACGCACTATGGCACGTCTCCACGCCAAATAAAAGATATCAGCCCGTGCAAGTTGAGAAAGCTTTTTGGTTTTGGTTTTACCGTGGAAGGGTAAGTATGTAAGCTCTCTGGGTTAGGGCACGAGGTGGAAAAATTAATAATATGAGTTCGGAATTCGGAATTATTCTGAACTCCTGAACTTCTGTATTCTGAACTTCTTAAGATCGTGACTTCGCGCAAGTTGAAAAAGCTGTTGGTGTTATACGCAGGAGTCGAACCTGCTACCTATCGATTGACTGTCGATCGCTCTATCCTAATGAGCTAGTATGTAAGCTTCGTCCGTCTGGGCGCGAAGTCGAAACCTCTTGATATTTATATACTACAACATACTACAAAAATGTCAAGGGTTGGCAAGGGTAATTTTTGGACTGGCGAAAAAGCCATACTAAATTGGTTGTAACATTTCCGGCTCCCCTCTCCCGTGGGAGAGGGGTTGGGGGTGAGGGCAAAAGCTGCGAATCGAGTGGAAAAGCTATACAACGCAGATGCACAGCAGATGCACGCGGATAAACGCAGATAATTTCGATGTGTTATCGACTTCTGCCAAGATTTAACGAATCAGTGGAGATAGCGTCTTATAGATGACAGGATGGTCGGCTTCGCGCTGCCAAGCGACATTGTAGTTATATTGGGCAATATCTTCCCGTCCGATTTGACGGGCTATTTCTCCGTATTTAAAGGCATAGAATCCCGATTCGGGCTGTTCTTTGATTAAACGTTCGTAACTTGCTTGAACTTCTTGCCACACTTCAGGACGACTAATATAGTCTTTGTGGCTTAGACCGCTATAACCGCATAAAGCATCGTGAGCCGTTACGATTAACATCGGTAGCGCCGATCCTTGAGGTGCAGATTTAGCTGTTTCTCTGACAAAAGCTAAGAGTTCTGCTTCGCTACCGTGCCATTGAGGTTCGAGGTATGGGCTCTCCCGTACATAGGGTGATAAGCAAATCTTATTTAAATAAGCAAGCTAATAGCTTCTCTCGTAAAGAATCAAAGGTATTAAAGCCATAGCTTTGTCTAATAATCAATTTAATTTTATTGT
>JAESGS010000077.1_pt1 | contig 79138 bp, 72 predicted proteins | sample 9269761 | NCBI WGS metagenome assembly JAESGS01 (sample SAMN15741799, study PRJNA653493) | algae metagenome | isolation source: Cyanosarcina radialis HA8281-LM2 and co-occurring heterotrophs from damp... | place: USA: Makauwahi cave, Hawaii | collected 2011-01-06 | reverse complement strand
CGCGCTCGGTGATGTGCTTGACCGCTTCGATCTTGAATTCTTCGGGGTAACGCTGGTTGCTCATGGCACCTCCTAACGGGCCTCATTATGAGGCTTGGAGGTGTCTACGAAACTAGGGGCGATTCACGTCGCCGCAGGCTTGACGTTGAAACTCGATGTAAGCGGGCACTACGCCTGCGAGTGCATATGTAGCCATATCCTTACTGCTGACTTCTTCGTCGATAAGCAGCGATAGAAGCTGCGCGGCCTCGTCTTCGGATATGTACCGCTTCAGTTTTAGAGGCTTGATTGCCATGTGTTTCCTTGCTGTTTGTTATGGAGTGCTGTGGAAGCAAGATCAGCATTAGGCTCGCTTTATGGCCACCACATTGCCGCCAGCCAGCTTGTCGAGGTGGTCGGCATACCACTGCATCATTTCCCGGCGCTGGGGCAGATACACCGCTTTGTTGTACACGCCGGCTACCCCTTCTTTGACGTGGGATAGCTGGGCCTCGATGTGGTTTTCATCGAAACCGTGTTCGTTGAGGGTGGTGGACGCGATGTGCCGGAAGCCGTGGCCGGTCTGTCTGCCCTCATAGCCGAGGCGGCGCAGTGCCATTAGGAACACGGTATTGCTCCGGGGCTTGGTGGTGTCGCTGCGGCCCGGGAAGAGCAGGGGATAGGTGCCGGTGAGAACGTGCAGATCGCGCAGTAGTTCGACGGCTTGTTGCGGCAGCGGCACCAGATGCTCGCGGCGTCGTTTCATGCGCTCGGCCGGGATGGTCCACAGGGCTTTATCAAGATCGAACTCCGACCAACTGGCTTCGCGCAGCTCAGATGGCCGGCAAGCCAGCATTGAGAGAAGTTGCAGGCCGATGCGAATGTCGGTGGCGCTTGGGTAAGCCCTTATCGCACGCAAGAGTGCCGGCAGCTCTTCCTGGGATACATGAGCGAAGTTTTCCACCGGCCGGGTTTGCAGGAACTTGTGCAGCCCTTCAAGCGGGTTGTGCGTTGCCCGGCCGGTCACACGGGCCAGGTCGTAGATTTCCTTGCACATGCCCCGCACGCGGCTGGTCTGCTCGACGATGCCTTTCTGCTCCATGTTCCGCAGAAACTCCATCCACTCAATGGGCAGAATTTCAGCGAATGGGCGTTTACCGAGTACCGGGAAAACGTGCAGCTCTAGCGCGCCGATAGTTCGAACCGCTGTGCCCTCAGTCCACCCTTTGCGCTTGTTGGCGTACCACTCGCGGGCAAGCTTTTCGAAGGTGTTGGATGCGGCTTCTGCTTCGGCGGCTTTTCGCGCGTGTTTCATCGCGAGCGGATTTCGGCCCTGGGATACATCGCCGCGCATTTCCGCCGCCTTCTGGCGAGCTAGCGAGCCGCCAACCTCGGGATAACCGCCCAGGCCGATCCATGACCACTTGCCATCCGGTTTCTTGTAGCGCAGCTGCCACGACTTGCGACCATCCGGCTTGACGCGCAGATACAGGCTGTTGCCGTCGTGCTCGCGGTATTCCTTGTCCTCTGGCTCCAGGGTGGCAACCACTGTGTCTGCCAGCGGGCGACGCTTGATTTCGCTGCGCTTCATCCTTGTACCCCGTAGTTTCAATTTATATGGCGGGTACAGCAGAGGATACACGGCGGTGCGTGCTGTGTGTATCTGTTGGGGAGCGTGTAGAAACAAGAAAGCCCGCACGGGGCGGGCTTTTCAGGGGTTTTTCCGGTCATGTGGGAACATGTGGAAACTTGCATTTGGTGGAGCCGGGGGGATTTGAACCCCCGTCCGCCAGCTCTCCGCTATCGGTTCTACATGCTTAGCCATCTCTACTGAGTTAACTCCGCGCGGCCCGAGTGGCAGGGCGCTTGGAGCGAGCTGTATGAGTTTTAGCCGTTACGTCTACAGCGAACTTGGCGGCGATCCTGTTCTATATGACTGACCAGATCTTCGGGTTTACAGGCATCCCCTAGGGTCAGCTGGCGCCCTTAGGCGGCCAGAGCGTAGTTGTCGTCGTTGGCAACTATGAAGTTGTGGCAGCGGATTTACGAGAACTGTCACCTACTCGGCATGCCCCTCAAGTTTCGTTACCGGCGTCGAATCCTAATCGGCCCCAAAACCTTCGTGGTTACAGCTAGGACGCGGAGTGTACGGCAAAGGTTCCATAACGTCGACTGCGGATTCCAGCGCGGGAAGCTATGATGGCGCCTGGCGTCCCTCTGCGCGCCCTATGGAAAGGAGTCGTCATGCCGAGTTCTAGCCGCTACCCCCTGCGTCAGTGGATCTGGCGGGCCTTCGTGCAGAGCGCGCTGATCCCCTTGATTCTGGTGGAGTCGGTGCTGATCGCGGTGTACCTGCTGAGCAACCAGGCGATCCGCGATGCGCAGGTCGGCCATCTGCAGGAGGCGGCGGTGAAGGACCTGGCCAGTGCCGCGCTGCGCGAGGGGCAGATCGTCGACGGCCGCCTGCGTTCGATCGAATCCCTGGTCCAGGTGTACCGCGACGCGACTCAGCGCGCGCTGCTCGATACCGGCTATCAGGCCGACGAACTGGAGCGTCAGCGCCATGCCAGCACCGACAGCGGGGTGTTCTACACCCGCAGCGACGACGGCCGCGCTGCCTCCTTCTACGCCAACAGTACGCCGCCGGCGCAGCAGGATCACGCCAAGGTCATGCGCCTGTCGCAGGTCGACCCGCTGATGCGCTCGATCCAGCAGGCCAACCCGCTGGTGGCGGCGCTGTATTTCAACAGCTGGGACAGCTACAACCGCATCTATCCCTGGTTCGACACGCCGGCGCAGTATCCCCATGACATGGTGATCCCGGATTACAACTTCTATTACCTGGCCGACGCCAAGCACAACCCCGAGCGCAAGGTGGTGTGGACCGAGGTGTACCTCGATCCGGCCGGCCTCGGCTGGATGATGTCGGCCATCGCCCCGGTCTACCGCGGCGATTTCCTCGAGGGCGTGGTGGGCCTGGACATCACCGTCGGCCAGGTGCTCGGCGAGATCGCCGAGCTCAACGTGCCCTGGCAGGGCTACGCCATGCTGGTCAGCCACGACCACAACATCATGGCGTTGCCGGCCGCCGGCGAGCTGGATTTCGGCCTGCGCGAGCTGACCCATTACTCCTACGAGGAGGCGGTACGCCGCGAGGTGCTCAAGCCCGAGGACTTCAACCTGGCCAAGCGCGAGGGCATGGAGCCGCTGCTGCAGGCGATGAACGAGGGCCGTGGCAACGTCCAGGAGGTGCTGCTCGGCGGGCGCAAGCAGCTGGTGGCCTGGAGCGAGATTCCGCAGACCGGCTGGCGCCTGTTGCTGGTGGTGGACGAGGAGCAGATCTTCCACGACACCAACCAGCTGGCCGAGCGCTACCTGCAGATCGGCTACCTGCTGATCGCCGGCCTGCTGGCCTTCTACCTGCTGTTCTTCGCCTGGATGTGGCTGCGTTCGCGGCACCTGAGCAACCAACTGGCGCACCCCATTGCCGATATCGTCGAGATGGCCGGCAGCCTGGGCCAGGGCAACTACCTGCCGGCGGCGCCGGACAGCCGGATCGCCGAAGTCAGCCGCCTGGCGGACGCTATGCAGCAGGCCGGGCGCCAGCTGCAAGCCAGCGAGCAGGAGCGCCAGGAGGCGCAGAACATCCTCCAGCTGGTGCTGGAGAGCACCACCGAGAGCCTCTGGCAGATCAACGCCCGCGACCTGACCATCGACCTCAGCGACCGCTTCGTGCGGCGCTTCGGCCTGGGTGCGCGTCACCTGAGCCTGAGCGAGTTCAACCAGCGCGTGCACCCGGACGACCTGGAGCGCCTGCGCCACCTGCGCAAGCACTTCGCCGAGAGCGGTGACGAGCATTTCGACGCCGAGTACCGCTACCTCGACTGCCAGGGCCAGTACCTCTGGCTGCTCAGTCGCGGCAAGGTGCTGGAGCGCGACGCCAAGGGCTGGCCGCTGCGCGTGGCCGGTACCCATGTCAACATCACCCGCCTCAAGCAGGTGCAGGAGGAGTTGCGCCACGCCAGCCTCGAGGCCCTGGCCGCCAGCCAGGCCAAGAGCCGTTTCCTGTCGAGCATGAGCCACGAGCTGCGCACGCCGCTCAACGCCATCCACGGCTTCGCCCAGCTGATCGAGATGGAGGCGCAGGACAAGGCCGATGCCAAGCTGGAGTGCGACTACGCCCACGAGATCGTCAACGCCAGCCGCCATCTAACCGCGTTGGTCGACGACATCCTCGACCTGTCGAGCATCGAGAGCCGCCGTCAGCAGCTGCAGTTGCAGCCCCTGGAGATCGGCAGCCTGCTGGCCGGCTGCGCCGAGCTGGTGCAGCCCGAGGTGCAGCAGCGCCAGCTGCAGCTGCAGGTGATGGCCGCGGCCGAGCCGCCGCTGTTCGTCCAGGGCGACCCGCGCCGGGTGCGGCAGATCCTGCTCAACCTGCTGTCCAACGCGATCAAGTACAACAGCCCGCAGGGCCTCATCCGCATGGGCTACGAGGTGCGCGCCGACTGCGTGCGGCTGTGGGTCGACGACACCGGCCCGGGGCTGTCCGGCGAGCAGCAGGCGCAGCTATTCCAGCCGTTCCAGCGCCTCGGTCGGGAGAGTTCGAACATTCCCGGCACCGGCATCGGCTTGGTGCTCTGCCGCGAGCTGGCCAGCCTGATGGACGGCGAGATCGGCGTGCGCAGCGAGCCGGGTGTGGGCAGCCGCTTCTGGCTCGACCTGCCCAGCGCCGCGCGGCCGGACGAGACCGACGCCGATGCGCCGGAGCAGTCGGCGCAAAGCGAGCGGCGCCTGGTGCAAGTGCTGTGCGTGGAGGATCACCCGGCCTGCCTGAAGATTCTCCAGGAGGCGCTGCGCGAGTTCGCCGAGGTGCGTGGCGCGGGTACCCGCCAGCGCGCGCTGGCCGAGCTGCAGGACAACGAGCCGGCGCTGTTGCTGCTGGATATCGACCTGCCGGACGGCAACGGCCTGGAGATACTCGACGCCATGCGCGCCGAGCCACGGCTGCGCGAGGTGCCGGTGCTGGTGATCAGCGCGGTGGCCGACCAGGCGCTATTCGAGGAAGCCAGGGCGCGCGGGGCCTCTGCCTGCCTGAGCAAGCCGGTGGACTTGCAGGAGGTGCGGCATCTGGCGCTGGAGCTGCTCTACACCGGCTACTAGGCAGCAGTGCTGCAGGCGCCGCCAGGCCGGCGCCTACGACCAGCAACAGAGCCGGGGACTACTCGCTGGCTTCCAGCAGATTGATGGCTTCGCCCAGCACCTTGACCGATTCGCTGTGGTTGCCGGCCTTGTGCAGGGCTTCGCCTTCGGCGCGCAGTTCCTGCACCTTGGCCAGCACGGCGGGGTCGGCCGGTGGGTCGCTTTGCAGCATGGCGTCGATCTTGGCCATGTCCGCCGGGCAGTGCATCGCCCAGAGGGGCGCGCTGAGCAGGGCGGCGGCGAAGAAGGCGGTTAGGCGGCGCATGATGGTTCTCCAGAACGGGACGGTGGGACCTTCAGTATAGAAAGCCGTGTCGCGGCGTCATCTCCGCCGGTCACTCAGCCCTTCACGCACACCAGCTGGCGCAGGCTGTGCACCACTTCGACCAGGTCGCGCTGGGCCGCCATCACCGCCTCGATGTCCTTGTAGGCCATGGGGATTTCGTCGATCACGTCCTTGTCCTTGCGGCATTCGACGTGGGCGGTGGCGCGCAGCTGGTCGGCCAGGTCGAAACGCTTCTTCGCCTGGCTGCGGCTCATCACCCGGCCGGCGCCGTGGCTGCAGGAGCAGAACGCCTCGGCATTGCCCAGGCCGCGCACTATGTAGCTGCGCGTGCCCATGGAGCCGGGGATGATGCCCAGCTGGCCTGGCTGCGCCGACACCGCGCCCTTGCGCGTGACCAGCACCTCGCGGCCGAAGTGGCGTTCCTGCTGCACGTAGTTGTGGTGGCAGTCCACCGCCTCCAGCTGCGCCTCGAACGGCCGGCCGAGCACCTGGCGGGTGGCCGCGATCACCGCCTGCAGCATCAGCGCGCGGTTCTGCCGGGCGTAGTCCTGGGCCCAGCCGACCGCCTCGAGGTAGTCGGCGAAGTGGCGGCTGCCTTCCTCGAAGTAGGCCAGGTCCTTGTCCGGCAGGTTGGCCAGGTGCTGGCGAATGTCGGCCTGGGCCAGCTCGATGAACAGGTTGCCGATGGCGTTGCCGACGCCGCGCGAGCCGCTGTGCAGCATCAGCCAGACACGGTCGGCCTCGTCCAGGCAGAGTTCGATGAAGTGATTGCCGCCGCCCAGGGTGCCGAGGTGCACACGGTGGTTGCTCTTCTCCAGGCGCGGGTGCTTGGCGCAGATTGCCCGGAAGCGCCCGGCCAGCGCGCGCCAGGCCGCGTCGGTGGCGGCCGGCACCTCGTCCCAGGCGCCGACGTCGCGTTTGCCGAAGCTCTTGCCGTGCGGCACCGCGCGTTCGATGGCGCTGCGCAGGCGGTGCAGGTTGTCCGGCAGATCCGTGGCGCGCAGCGAGGTGCGCGCGGCGACCATGCCGCAGCCGATGTCCACGCCGACCGCGGCGGGGATGATGGCGCCGAGGGTGGGGATCACGCTGCCGATGGTCGAGCCCTTGCCCAGGTGCACGTCCGGCATCACCGCCAGGTGCTTGAAGATAAAGGGCATCCGCGCGGTATTGAGCAGTTGCCGGCGGGCTTCGTCCTCCACCGGCACGCCGCGGGTCCAGAGCTTGATCGGTTTGCCGCCGGCGACGTGCAGCAGCTGCGGGCCGTGGTCGTTCATGCAGGGGTTCCAGCCTGGTATGACTGCTCTATTGTGCGCCTGCCGGCGCTCAATAGTGATACCAGCGCAGCTCCAGCTTCACCTCGTTGACCGGCGCGGCGAGCTGGCTGAATTCGCGCTGGGCGCTCAGGCGCAGGCCGAGGTCGGTGCGCACTTCCCATTGCTGGTTCAGCGACAGGCGATGGCGTACCTCGCCGTTGTGGAAGTAGTCGCCGGCCGCCTCAAGGGTCAGGTTGCCCAGCGCGTTGCGCCACATCAGGCCGGTGTTGAAGCCCAGCGCCGGGGCGACGAAGGCGGCGAAGTCGCGGTTGTGCTCCAGGCGCGCGGTGGCCAGGGCGAAGCCCAGGGTGCCAGCGGCGAGCTGCCAGGTGGCGCCGCCACCGCCGCCGACATGCGCCACCAGCGGGCTGTCGCCGTCTGCGCCGAGCACCCGCTCCAGGCCGCCGCCGACCTGCCAGGACCAGGGCTGGAGCAGGGCGTCGCGCGGCGTCAGCGAGCGGATGTTGGCCAGGTCCAGGCGCTGCACTTGCCAGTGGTTGCCCTCGTACTGGCGCAGCTTGAGCTGGGCGATCTCGATCTGTGCGCCGAGGGGGAAGCCGTCGAGGTTGTCGTTGAGGTCGTGGTAGGCCATGCGCAGGCCGTACTCGGCGAAGGCGCGATCCTCGCGGCTGCCGCCGGCCAGCTGCCAGGTGCGTGACTGGTGGCCTTCCTCGGGCAGCAACGGGCGTTGCAGCGCCAGCGGCGGCGGCGGGTTGCGGTTGACCGCGCCGAGCAGCTGGAAACTGCGCTCGGCGGTCTCCCCCGTGCGCGCCTCGCCGCTGGCGCGGTAGCGCACCAGGCGGAAGGCGGCGTCCTGGATCAGCGCGCGGCGCTCGCTCGGCAGGCTCTGGAACGGCGCCGCGCCGAGCTGCGCGGAGTCGCCGGCCAGGCTCAGCACCCAGGCCTTTTCCGCTGCACCCAGCGGCTCGGCGCGGCCCAGCAGTTCGCGCTCGCGCGAGGGGCGGTAGTCGATACGTTCGATCAGCCCGGCGTCCTTCACCGCGCGCACGGTGTCGGTGGGGATGGCGGTGATCGGGAAGTGCTCGGTCAGCTCGATGCCGGGGCGGGCGATCTCCAGCAGTTCGAGCAGGCGGTAGGAGCAGTTCTCGTCGAAGAAGAAGTAGTCGAAGCGCACCTGCTTGAGTTCCCACACGTGCTCGACCATGCGCCCGGTTTCCTCGGGGCTGAGGTTGAGGCGGTATTCCCACAGGTCGCGGTTTTCCAGGCGGCTGTACTCGCTGAGTTTCTCGCGGTAGGGCACCAGGGCGAACAACCCGGGATAGCCGCCCATCAGCCCGCGCCAGGCGTAGAGGATGCTGTTGTCGTCGCCCTCGATAAAGGCGCCGAAGTTCAGTGCGTAGCTGAGCAGGGCGGTGTTGTGGCTGTCGACGTCGGCCTGGTCGATGCGCAGCAGGGTGTGGCCGAACATCGACGAGGGGCTGTTGAGGTAGGCGGCGGGGAACACCAGCACGGTGCTGTGCGGATTGACGTCGGCGAACCAGGCGCGGTACTCGGCGCAGTCCGGGCTGGGCAGATCGTCCAGCGCCAGGCGCTCCTTCAGCCAGCGGGTGCGCGCCGGGTAGACGCACTGCGGGTGGCGGTCGCCCAGCTCGGCCGGCTGGTACAGGGCCTCGAGCGTGGCGGCCAGCTCCGCGGCCGGATCGCTGGCGCCAGCCTCGGCGAGGAAGAAGGCCTGGTCGTCGACGTAGCTGCGCCAGCCGCCGAGCTTGCCGGTCTCGTAGTGGCCGAGGGCAATCCAGTAGGGATCGGCGGCCAATGTGGCCAGCGGCGTGGGCGAGGCGGCCTGCAGCGGCAGGCTGAGGCTCAGGGCGAGGGCGGCGAATGTCCGTTTCAAGGTCGCTGTTCTTCTAATAGTGGCGATGGCCGAGCTTTGGCCAGGCGCGTGGCGGGTGTCAAGGCGGCGCTTGCGCGGTTGCCGTGCAACTTGGCCGGCAGCGGCCACACTTAAGTCATCGCCTCGAGGAGTTGCATCATGACCGCCCACGACACCGCCGCCGTGCTCGACGCCCTGCTGGCCGAATACGGCGCCCGCGCCAACGCCATCCGCCGCGACCTGGGGCGCAGCCATTCGGCGGATTTCGCCGAGCAGGCGCAGCAACGGCAGAACGACGAGGTGCTCGAGGCGCTGCTGGCCGAGGCCGAGGCCGCCTTGCGCCAGGTCGGCCTGGCCAAGCAGCGCCTGGCCGAGGGCCGCTACGGCGAGTGCCAGCGCTGTGGCGAGCCGATCGAGGCCGGCCGGCTCAGGGCGCTGCCGGCGGCGGAATTCTGCCTGCGCTGCGCCGCGCTCAACTGAGCGGCTGGCCGACCTCTTCCAGTAGCCGCCGCGCGGCCGAGTCGGCGGCGTCGATATAGGGCTGCAGCACGCTGGCCGCGCCGGCGCGGGTGAAGGCCTCCAGGTCGCCCTCGCGGAAGGCGCTCAAGGTCACCTGGCCGCGGAAGCCGGCGCTGCGCGCGGCGCGCAGGAGGATGGCGTTGACCTCGCGCTGGGGGATGGTGCTGACCAGCGCGCGCGCCTGCTGCAGCGGCAGATGGGCGATGAAGTCGTGATCCTCGGCATCGCCGTAGCACACCGTCAGGCCGGTGCGCCGGGCACTGGCCAGGGCTTCCGGGTTGAAGTCGACGCCGAGCACGCGCAGCCCGGCGTCTTCCAGGCGGTGCGCCAGCTGGCGGCCGTAGCGGCCCAGGCCATAGACGATCACCTCCGGCTGCTGGCTGTCGCTGGCGCTGTCGGCGGCGTTCTCGCGGTGCGCCACGCGCCGCTCGAACGGCCCCAGCCAGGGCGACAGGCGCTCGAACAGCGGCTGGGCGTAGAGAATCATGTAGGTGGACAGGGTGATGGTGATCACCCCCACCAGGGTGGTCAGGCCCAGGGCTTCGCCGCCGACGTGGCCGAGGCCGATGCCCATGGCGACGAAGATGATCGAGAACTCGCTGATCTGCGCCACGGTGAGCCCGGCCATGAAGCCGGTGCGCTTGCGGTAGCCCATCGCGCCCATGATCGCCATGACGATCAGCGGGTTGCCGATCAGCACGAACAGCGACAGCAGCAGGGCGCTGCCGAGCTGGCCCTGGAAATGGGTGAAATCCAGCTGGATGCCCAGGTGCAGGAAGAAGAACAGCAACAGGAAGTCGCGCAGGCTGGTCAGGCGGCTGGCGATGGCCTCGCGCAGCGGCGTCGAGGCCAGGCAGAAACCGGCGATAAAGGCGCCGATCTCCTTGGACAGGCCCAGCGCCTCGGCGCCGCCTGCCAGCAACGTGCCCCAGGCGATGGCCACCAGCATCAGCAGCTCCGGCGAGCGCGCCATGGGGGCGAGCAGGTGCGGCAGGGCGTAGCGCATCAGGATGTAGAGCAGGATCAGGCTGCACAGCAGTACCGTGATCAGCGCCAGCGGCGACAGGCCCTGGCGTTCGCCCGCCGCCGGCTGGTAGAGGTTGATCGCCAGCATGGCCAGCACCACGGCGATGTCCTGCACGATCAGAAAACCCATGGCGATGCGCCCGTGCAGCGAATCGATCTCGCCTTTGTCCGACAGCAGCTTGACGATGATGATGGTGCTGGAGAAGGTCAGCGCCACCGCCACGTAGGTGGCGGTCAGCCAGTCCAGGCCGAGCAGGCGGCACAGCAGCAGGCCGAACAGGATGGTGAAGGTGAGCTGGCCCAGCCCGGTGGCCAGCGCCACCGGGCCGAGGGTGCGCACCAGGCGCATGTCCAGTTTCAGGCCGACCACGAACAGCAGCACGGTGATGCCGATCTCGGCCAGCAGGCCGAGCGAGGCGTGGTCGCCGGACAGGTTCATCGCCGCCGGACCGGCGAGGATGCCGACCAGGATGTAGGCGATGATCAGCGGCTGGCGCAGGCGCACCGCCAGCATCCCGAACAGCGCGGAGAGGGCGAGCAGGGCGGCGATTTCCTGGAATAGGCTCATGCGGGGCGTCCGGTGAGAGGAGCGCGACACTTTAAGCGGCACTGGGCGCAGGAGGCTGCCCTGGATCAAGCTTAGCGCTTGTCCGGGACCGCGGATGGGGCCATGATTTCCCCAGGCCCCTGCCTTCCCGCCTAAGGATTTACGATGCCCGACTCCGTTGCTGCCAGCCTGCGGCTGCCGCCCGACTCCCTGACCCGCCCCTTCGCCCCCGAGCAGTTCAACTTCACCAGCACCGACGACCTCGAGCCCTTCCGTGGCGTGCTCGGTCAGGCTCGCGCGGTGGAGGCCCTGCAGTTCGGCGTGGCCATGCCGCGCCCCGGCTACAACGTGTTCGTCATGGGCGAGCCGGGTACCGGACGCTTCTCCTTCGTCCAGCGCTACCTCAAGGCCGAGGCCAAGCGCATGGAGACCCCGGCCGACCGGGTCTACGTCAACCATTTCGACGAGCCGCGCGAGCCGCGCGCGCTGGAGTTGCCGGCCGGCACCGCGAGCGATTTCATCGCCGACATCAACCAGTTGATCGACAACCTGCTGGCCACCTTCCCGGCGGTGTTCGAGACGCCCACCTACCAGCAGAAGAAGAGCGCCATCGACCGCTCCTTCAACAAGCGCTACGACCAGGCGCTGGACGTGATCGAGAAGCTGTCGCTGGAGAAGGGCGTGGCCCTGTACCGCGACAGCAGCAATATCGCCTTCACCCCGATGGCCGACGGCAAGGCGCTGGACGAGGCCGAGTTCGCCCAGCTGCCGGAAGCCGAGCGCGAGCGCTTCCATGCCGACATCGCCCTGCTCGAGGAGCGCCTCAACGAGGAGCTGGCCAGCCTGCCGCAGTGGAAACGCGAGTCGAGCAACCTGCTGCGCCAGCTCAACGAGGAGACCATCACCGTCGCCCTGCAGCCGCTGCTGGCGCCGCTGTCGGAGAAATACGCGGAGAACGCCGGCGTCTGTGCTTATCTGCAGGCGATGCAGGTCAATCTGCTGAAGACCGCGGTCGAGCAGCTGGTCGACGTCGACAAGGCCGACCCGCAGCTGCGCAAGCTGCTCGAGGAGCAGTACTGCCCGAGCCTGGTGGTCGGTCACCACGCCAACGGCGGCGCGCCGGTGGTGTTCGAGTCGCACCCGACCTACGACAACCTGTTCGGCCGCATCGAATACAGCTCCGACCAGGGCGCGCTGTACACCAGCTACCGCCAGCTGCGTCCCGGCGCGCTGCACCGCGCCAACGGCGGCTACCTGGTGGTGGAGGCGGAGAAGCTACTCAACGAGCCCTTCGTCTGGGAGGCGCTCAAGCGCGCCCTGCATTCGCGCCAGCTGAAGATGGAGTCGCCGCTGGGCGACCTCGGCCGCATCGCCACCGTGACCCTCAATCCGCAGGTCATCGCGCTGCAGCTGAAAGTCATCATCATCGGCTCGCGCCAGCTCTACTACGCGCTGCAGGACCACGACCCGGACTTCCAGGAGATGTTCCGCGTGCTGGTCGACTTCGACGAGGACATTCCCCTGGCCGAGGACAGCCTGGAGCAGTTCGCCCAGCTGATGAAGACGCGCACCTCGGAGGAGGGCATGGCGCCTTTGACCGGCGCGGCGGTGGCGCGCCTGGCCACCTACAGCGCGCGCCTGGCCGAGCACCAGGGCCGTCTGTCGGCACGCATCGGCGACCTGTTCCAGCTGGTCAGCGAGGCCGACTTCATCCGCCACCTGGCCGGCGAGACGCTCACCGACGTCGGCCATATCGAGCGCGCCCTCAAGGCCAAGGCCACCCGCACCGGGCGGGTGTCGGCACGGATCATCGACGACATGCTGGCCGGCATCATCCTGATCGACACCTGCGGCGCCGCGGTCGGCAAGTGCAACGGCCTGACCGTGCTGGAAGTGGGCGACTCGGCCTTCGGCGTGCCGGCGCGCATCTCCGCTACCGTCTATCCAGGCGGCAGCGGCATCGTCGACATCGAGCGCGAAGTCAGCCTGGGCCAGCCGATCCACTCCAAGGGGGTGATGATCCTCACCGGTTTTCTCGGCAGCCGCTACGCCCAGGAATTCCCCCTGGAGATTTCCGCCAGCATCGCCCTGGAGCAGTCCTACGGCTACGTCGACGGCGACAGCGCTTCGCTCGGCGAGGTCTGCACGCTGATCTCGGCCCTGTCGCGCACGCCGCTCAAGCAGTGCTTCGCCATCACCGGCTCGATCAACCAGTTCGGCGAAGTGCAGGCGGTCGGCGGGGTCAACGAGAAGATCGAAGGCTTCTTCCGCCTGTGCGAGGCACGCGGCCTGACCGGCGAGCAGGGGGTGATCATCCCCCATTCCAACGTCAGCAACCTGATGCTCGACGACCGCGTGCTGCAGGCGGTGCGCGCCGGCCAGTTCAACGTCTACGCCGTGCGCCATGTCGACGAGGCGCTGAGCCTGCTGGTCGGCGAGGCGGCCGGCCATCCGGACGAGCAGGGCCGCTTCCCCAAGGGCAGCGTCAATGCGCGGGTGGTCGAGCGTCTGCGCGAAATCGCCGAGATCGACCTGGAGGAAGACGGCAAGCACGCCGAGGTGGCCAAGGCCAAGGCCGAAGCCGAGCCCGTCGCCGCCAAGCCGGCCAAGGCGCCGCGGCGCAAGAAGGGCGAAGGCGAGGGCGCCGCGGGCTGAACAAATCTTGCACGGTTGTCCCGGATCGCCCGGGGCAACCGTGCCGGCATCGTTGTTCAGCCGTCATGCACAGAGTTATCCACAGATTGCGGGGATAACTTTGGCCTTCACAGTGCGGCCGCTCGGGGTGTAGGCTGGAGCCTGGAATCCGCGAGGGTCGCCGCCATGCCGCGTAGCCTCTGCCTTACCCGCCAATGCCTGGGCCTGGTCACTCGTATCGAATGCGTGATCCGGCCGCTGGCCGGGGAAAACGGACTTTGGACGCTGCTCTGCGCGGCCGGCATGTCCGGCGCGCAACCCTCGGCGATCAAGGCACAGGGCCCGTTCTACGGGCCTTTTGTCGCCGAGGGGGTGCTTGCGTCCATCGCCGAGAGCCTGGCCCAGCAGGGCTATGCCGAATGCTTCGAACCACCCATCTGGCGCCTGCACCTGCAGGCCGAACTGCGTCGCCTCAACGGCGAGCGCCGTCGACCCACCGGGTGCTACCAGTTCCAGCCGGAGACCTGAGGGTCACATCTGCGCGGCTTTTGTACAGCGCCGCCCAGGCCGCAGGCCATGCCCCGTCTCGCCGCGCAAGGCGCCATTGCCCACAGCTTTATCCACAGAAAGCGTGGATAACCGCCGAGGCCGTCGCGCGCTTTGTCTGGCGCGGGCGCCTGGGTATACTCGCGGCCAGTTTTGACCCTGCAGTGAGTCCCTATGGAACGCCTCATCGAAAACGCCATGTACGCCTCGCGCTGGCTGCTCGCCCCGATCTACTTCGGCCTGTCGCTGGCGGTGCTGGCGCTGTCGATCAAGTTCTTCCAGGAGCTGTACCACATCCTGCCGCAGATCTTCACCCTCGCCGAAGCCGACGTGATCCTCAAGCTGCTGTCGCTGATCGACATGGCCCTGGTCGGTGGCCTGCTGGTGATGGTGATGCTGTCCGGCTACGAGAACTTCGTCTCGCGCCTGGACATTCGCGAAGGCACCGAGAAGCTCAGCTGGCTGGGCAAGATGGACTCCGGCTCGCTGAAGATGAAGGTGGCCGCCTCCATCGTGGCGATCTCCTCGATCCACCTGCTCAAGGTGTTCATGGACGCCAAGAACTACGACCTCGAGTACCTCAAGTGGTACGTGATCATCCACCTGACCTTCGTCGGCTCGGCCTTCGCCATGGGCTATCTGGACAAGCTGACCAAGTACGACGGCTGAGTCGTCCCGGGGCTCCACCGCCGCCCGGCCGTTGCAAAACGGACGGGCGGTTTGCTTTCTGCCTTGTGCTTTTATCTGCTTGTACAAAAATTGTATATGAAGTGATTTTTGTATAGCTTTGCCTGCGTAAGGAGAGCCCCATGAATCTGCAAGACCTGTCCAGCCATGCCCACGCCGGGCACATCGATGAGCTCAACCTGATCTCCATGGAGGGCGGCATCTACCTGCTCGAAGCGCAGATGGACGGCCGCGCCCACCCGCTCAGCGACAGCCAGGGCGCCACCCTGCACCTGCGCTCGGTGGAACATGCGCGCGACCTGCTGCACGAGCTGCCGAAGGTGCCGTTCAACCTGGTGCACGCGGTGGTGCACGACGAGATGTGCGGCATGCCGGCCGGCAGCCAGGACTGCCTGAAGGTGCCGATTTCCCTGCGTTCCAGCTGGTGATCGGGTGAGGGTGAGCGCGCGCCGTCTGGCCCTGGTGCTCGGCGACCAGCTCAGTTTCGATCTGGCCAGCCTGCAGGGTATCGACCCGGCGCAGGACGTCGTGCTGCTCGCCGAGGTGGCAGAGGAGGCCGGCCATGTGCCGCACCATCCGCAGAAGATCGCCCTGATCTTCAGCGCCATGCGCCACTTCGCCGCGGCGCTGCGTGAGCGCGGCCTGCGCGTGCAGTACGTGCGCCTGGACGATGCCGACAACAGCGGCTCGCTGCCCGGCGAACTGCTGCGCTGGGCCGATCATTTCGGCGCCCAGGATATCCACCTTACCGAATGCGGCGACTGGCGCCTGGAGCAGGCCCTGCGCCACTGCGGCCTGCCGATTCACTGGCATGTCGACCAGCGTTTTCTCTGCAGCCGCGAGGCGTTCGCCGCCTGGGTCGGCGGGCGCAAGCAGCTGCGCATGGAGTACTTCTACCGCGAGATGCGCCGCCGCAGCGGCCTGCTGATGAACGGCGACGGCACGCCGGTGGGCGGCGCCTGGAACTTCGACGCCGACAACCGCAAGGCCCTGCCGCGCGGTGTGCGCCCGCCGCAGCCGCTGCGCAGCGCCCCCGACGCGATCACCGGCGAGGTGCTGGCGCTGGTGGCCGCGCGCTTTTCCCACCACTACGGCAGCCTGGCGGCCTTCGACTACCCGGTGACCCACGCCGAGGCCGAGCGGCTCTGGGCGCATTTCCTCGCCCGCGGCCTGGCGGATTTCGGCGACTACCAGGACGCCATGGCCAGCGGCGAGCCCTACCTGTTTCACGCGCGCATCAGCGCCGCGCTGAACATCGGCCTGCTCGACCTGCGCCGCCTGTGCGCCGACGTCGAGGCCGCCTATTGGGCCGGGCGGGTGCCGCTGAATGCGGCGGAGGGCTTTATCCGCCAGCTGATCGGCTGGCGCGAGTACGTGCGCGGCATCTACTGGCTGCAGATGCCCGAGTACGCCGAGGGCAACGCCTTCGGCAACACGCGTGCGCTGCCTGCGTTCTACTGGACCGGCAACACCCGCATGAACTGCCTGCGCCAGGCCATCGGCCAGACCCTGGAGCACGCCTACGCCCACCATATCCAGCGGCTGATGGTCACCGGCAACTTCGCCCTGCTCGCCGGCATCGCGCCCAAGCAGATCTGCGACTGGTACCTGGCGGTGTACATGGATGCCTTCGACTGGGTCGAGCTGCCCAATACCCTGGGCATGGTGATGCACGCCGACGGCGGCTACCTGGGTTCCAAGCCCTACTGCGCCAGCGGCCAGTACATCAAGCGCATGTCCGACTACTGCAGCGGCTGCGCCTACAAGGTGAGCGAGAGCAGCGGCGAGTCGGCCTGTCCGTTCAACGCGCTGTACTGGCACTTCCTTATGCGCCACCGCGAGCGGCTCGAGCGCAACCCGCGCCTGGGCATGGTCTATCGCAACCTGGCGCGCATGGACGAGGCCAGGCAGCAGGCGCTGTGGGACTGGGGCGAGCGCCTGCTGGCCCGCCTGGATGCCGGGGAGATGCTGTGAACAAGCGCCAGTTGCCGGTGAAAAGCTGCGCGGTCTGCGGGCTGCCGTTCACCTGGCGCAAGAAATGGGCGCGCTGCTGGGACGAAGTGCGTTACTGCTCCGAGCGCTGCCGACGGCGCCGTTCCGCCAGCATGGGCGCGTGACGACGGGCCGCGCTTCTGTGCTAGTCTGGCCGGCCTTTTTGCAGCCCCAAGCGGAGCCTTTCATGTCCGAATTCACCTTCAGCCCCGATCTGTCCTCCGACGAGGGCCGCGTCAGCTACGGCATCGGCCGCCAGCTCGGCGGTCAACTGCGCGACAACCCCCCGCCCGGCGTCGACCTGACGGCCATCCTCGCCGGCCTGACCGACGCGTTCGGCGGCCAGGCCAGCCGCGTCTCCGAGGCCGAGCTGGGCGCCAGCTTCAAGGTTATCCGCGAAATCATGCAGGCCGAAGCCGCCGCCAAGGCCGAAGCCGCTGCCGGCGAGGGCCGCGCCTACCTGGCCGAGAATGCCAAGCGCGAAGGCGTGACCGTGTTGCCGTCGGGCCTGCAGTACGAAGTGCTGGTGGCGGGCGAGGGCGCCAAGCCGTCGGCCGACGACCAGGTGCGTACCCACTACCACGGCACCCTGATCGACGGCACCGTGTTCGACAGCTCCTACGAGCGCGGCCAGCCGGCGGAATTCCCGGTCGGCGGGGTGATCCCGGGTTGGGTCGAGGCGCTGCAACTGATGGGCACCGGCAGCAAGTGGCGCCTGCACGTGCCGAGCGAGCTGGCCTATGGCGCCCAGGGCGTCGGCAGCATCCCGCCGCACAGCGTGCTGGTGTTCGATGTCGAGCTGCTCGATATCCTGTAAGCCTTGGGCACAGGCTGTCGCTGCGGTGCGCATGGCGCACCCTACCTGACCGCGAGAAAGTCCAACGAAACAGGGCGCCCCGTTTGCGTTTCAGCGATTGCGCCGCGAGCACCGAATGGCGGTTTCGACTCAGGGCCGCAAGGCCCGCGCGTAGCAGAACAGGAACAGGCTGCGCACCAGCTCCTTGAGCACGATGGGTTCGCTGGAGCTGAGCTCGTGCAGATCCAGGTCGCCCTGGTCGCGCAGCTCGTCCAGGGCGTCTTCTTCGAGCATGGCGCAGACCTCGCCGGTTTCGCGATTGAGGATGCGCAGATAGGGATGCGGGCGGTCCAGCCAGGCATCGATCAGGTAGGTCATGGCAGGTCTCCTTGGCCGTCTTTACGTAACTGAGAATAATTCCTATTACATAAATAGCAAGGACTAATTACGCCTTTCTGTCGTACGCCGGCTGTAGGGTGTCGCGGCCCCGCGACACCCTACGGGCAGGCACTGCTCAATGGGCGGGCACGGTCTGCGCCTGCGGCTCGGCATCCGGCTTGGCCAGCAGGCTGTAGACGCAGGGCAGGACGAACAGGGTGAACAGCGTGCCGACGCTCATGCCGGTGGCAATCACCAGGCCGATGTCGAAGCGGCTCACCGCGCCGGCGCCGCTGGCGAGGATCAGCGGCACCATGCCGAACACCATCGCCGCGGTGGTCATCAGCACCGGGCGCAGGCGGATCGCCGCCGCTTCCTCGATGGCCTCGCGCAGCGGCAGGCCCTTGTCGTGGCGCAGCTGGTTGGCGAACTCGACGATGAGGATGCCGTGCTTGCTGATCAGGCCGATCAGCGTCACCAGGCCCACCTGGGTGTAGATGTTCATGGTGGAAAAACCGAGGAAGATCGGCACCAGCGCGCCGCAGATCGACAGCGGCACGGTGACCAGGATCACCAACGGGTCGCGGAAGCTCTCGAACTGCGCGGCCAGCACCAGGAAGATGATCGCCAGGGCCAGGGCGAAGGTGACGAACAGCGCGCTGCCTTCCTGGATGTACTGCCGCGAGGCGCCGGCATGGTCGAAGCTGTAGCCGCGCGGCGCTTCCTCGCGGGCGATGGCGGTGATGGTGTCGATCGCCTCGCCCTGGCTGACGATGGGCACGCCCTCGATGATCGCCGAATTGAGCTGCTGGAACTGCTTGAGCTTGGTCGGCCGGGCGCGGTCGCTGAGGCTGATCAGGGTGCCCAGCGGCACCATGACGCCGCTTTCGCTGCGCACGTGGTAGCTGTCCAGCCAGCCCGGATTGTCGCGGTAGGCGCGCTCGACCTGGGCGATCACCTTGTAGCTGCGCCCGTCGATGGTGAAGCGGTTGATCTCGCCCTCGCCGAGCAGGCTGGCCAGGGTGACGCCGAGGTCCTCCATGGACACGCCCATCTGCGCCGCCTTGGCGCGGTCGATGTCGACCACGATTTCCGGCTTGTCGAAGGCCAGGTCGATATTGAGGAAGGCGAACTTGCCCGACTCCAGCGCGCGCGCCTTGATGCGCTCGGTCACCTGCAGCAGCGACTCGTAGTCGTTCGGCGTGTTGATCACGAACTGGAACGGCAGGCCCTCGCCGGTGCCCGGCAGCGACGGCAGGTTGAAGCCGAAGATCTGCAGGCCGGGGATGTGGTTGAGCCGCGCCTGCACCTCCGGAAGGATCTCCATCTGCGTGCGTTCGCGGTCGTTCCACGGCGTCAGCAGAAAGCCGCCGATGCCCGATTGCACACCGTCGAAGCCGTTGATCTGGAACGAGGAGTAGTACTCGGGGAAGGTCTTGAAGATCTCCACGAACTGGTCGGTGTAGGCGTTGACGTAGTCGAGGTTGGTCGGCTGCGGTGCGTTGGCGAAGAGGAACACGATGCCCTGATCCTCCTCCGGCGCCAGTTCGCTTTGGGTGAAGCTGAGCAGCACCGGGATCAGCGCCATGACGATCAGGGCGAACACCACCACCACCGGGCGGGTGTTGAGGGTGCCGTGCAGCATCTTCTGGTAACGCTGCTTGAGCCGGTCGAAGATCAGATCCAGGCGATGGGCCAGTCCCGAGGGGTTCTCGTCATGGCGCAGCAGCTTGGCGCACATCATCGGCGACAGGGTCAGGGCGACTATGCCGGAAATGATCACCGCGCCGGCCAGGGTCAGGGCGAATTCCTTGAACAGCGCGCCGGTCAGGCCTTCGAGGAAGCCGATGGGGGCGTACACCGCGGCCAGGGTGATGGTCATCGACACCACCGGCACGGCGATCTCGCGCGCGCCCTCGATGGCAGCGTCGAACGGCGTCTTGCCCTCCTCGATATGGCGGTGGATGTTCTCCACCACGACGATGGCGTCGTCCACCACCAGGCCGATGGCCAGCACCATAGCCAGCAGGGTCAGCAGGTTGATCGAGTAGCCCATCAGCTGCATGAAGAACAGCACGCCGATCATCGACAGCGGGATGGTGATCACCGGGATCAGCACCGAGCGCAGCGCGCCGAGGAACAGGAACACCACGACTATGACGATCAGCACCGCCTCGATCAGGGTCTTGACCACCTCGTCGATGGACGCCTGGATAAACAGGGTGGCGTCGTAGGCGATGGCCACCTTGAGGTTCGGCGGCAGCTGCGCCTCCAGTTCGGGGAGGATGCCGCGCACCTCCTTGATCACTTCCAGCGGGTTGGCGCTCGGCGTGCCCTTGATGGCGATGTACACCGAGGGGATGCCGTCGAAGGAGCTGATCGAGTCGTAGTTCTCCGCGCCCATCTCCACCCGGGCGATGTCGCGCACCAGCACGCGGGTATCGCCGAGGGTCTTCACCGGAATCGCGCCGAAGGCCTCGGCCGACTTCAGGTCGGTGCTGGCGTTGATGCTGGTGACCACGTACTGGCCCTTCACCTCGCCGGCGGCTGAGAGGAAGTTGTACTTGCGCACTGCCTCGTTGAGGTCGCCGGCGGTGACGCCGTAGGCGGCCATCTTCACCGGGTCCAGCCACAGGCGCATGGCGAACACCTGGTTGCCGAGGATCTGCGCCTCGGCCATGCCGGGCAGGGTGGCCAGCTTGGGCTGGATCACCCTGGAGAGGTAGTCGGTGATCTGCGGGTTGGACAGCTCGTCGCTGTAGAAGCTGACGTACATCAGCGCCGAGGCGTCGGCCGCCTCCTTGGACAGCACCGGGTCTTCGGCGTCCTGCGGCAGCTGGTTCTTCACCTCGTTGGCCTTGGCCAGCAGCTCGGTGAACAGGCGGTCGGTGTCGGCGCCGATGCGCGCGTAGATGGAGATGGTCGACAGGTTCTGCTGGCTCGACGAGGTCATGTAGTCGATGCCTTCGGCGCTGGCCAGGCTCTGCTGCAGCGGCTGGGTGATATAGCCCTGGATGGTCTCGGCGTTGGCCCCGGGGTAGGCGGTGGTCACCGTGATCAGGGCGTTCTCCATCTGCGGGTACTGACGGATGCTCAGCTTGCCGAAGGCCTGGAAGCCGAGCAGCACGATCAGCAGGCTGACCACTGTGGCCAGCACCGGACGGCGGATAAAAGGATCGGTAAAAGCCATAAGGATTTCCTTGGCTGTTGTCATCCGTAGGAGCCGGCATGCCGGCGAGATCTGGCTTGGGGCAGATCGCCAGCGGGCTGGCTCCTACGCGCGTTGACGGGTCAGTTCGCGTCTAGTTGCAGTGCCGGATCTTCGACCAGCTCGACATGGGCGCCGTTGTCCAGCTTGAGCTGGCCGGAGGTGACCACCTGTTCGCCGGCTTGCAGCCCTTTGACTATTACCACGCGGCCGGCACGGCGTTCGCCGGTCTCGACGAAGCGCCGCTCGACCGTCAGCTGCGTCTTACCCTCGGCATCCTTGACCGGTTGGCCGTCCTCGTCCTGCTTTTCCTGCACCACGTACACCGAGTTGCCATAGAGGGTGTAGGTGATGGCGGTTTCCGGCACCACGATCTTCGCCTCGTCGCCCGCCAGCAGCACCTCGAGGTTGGCGAACATGCCCGGCAGCAGCTTCTCGTCCGGGTTGCTCAGGGTGGCGCGCACCTGCAGGTTGCGGGTTTCGTTCTCCACCTTGGGGTTGAGCGCGGCGATCCGGCCCTCGAAGGTCTCGCCCGGGTAGGCGGCCACGCCGACCAGCACGCGCTGGCCGACCTGCAGCAGCGGCGCGCGCTGTTCGGGCAGGAAGAAGTCGACGTGCAGGCGCGACAGATCCTGCAGGGTGGCGATGGCGGCACCGGGCGAGAGGTAGTCGCCGGTGTCCACCTGGCGGATGCCGATGGTGCCGGCGAAGGGGGCGAGCACGCGCTTCTTGTCCAGTTGCGCCTTGAGCTGGGCGACCGTCGCCTCGGCCTTGAGCAGCTCGGCGTTGAGGCGGTCGAACTCGCTCTTGGAGATGCTCTGCCGGTTCACCAGGCTGCGGCCGCGTTCGAATTCGACCCGCGCCAGGCTGCGCACCGCCTCGGCGGTGGCCAGGTTGGCGCGTTCCACTTCGCTGTCGAGCTGGATCAGCGGCTGGCCGAGCGTGACCTTCTGCCCGGACTCGAACAGCACTGCGCTGACGATGCCTTCCACCTCGGCGGACAGGTCCACGCCCTGGAACGCCTTGAGCGTGCCGATGGCCGGCAGGCGACCCTGCCAGGGCTGCTGCTCGGCCTGTGCGGCGGAGACGCTGATGGCCGGCTGCGGCGCCGAGAACATCTGGATCTGCTGGTAGATGGAGAGGCCTTTGTAGGCGGCGAAGGCGAGTACCACGACGAGTACCACGCCGAGCATGATGAGCATGCGGCGGAGCAACATATTCCGTTTCCTTGGCGAGCAGGGTAGGGCCTGGGAATAGGCAAGAGAGGCACCTTAGTGCCAGAGCCGGGCGCTGTCAAAACCCCGTGGGGCGGGTGATTGCAGGGTGCTGGCACTTCCCTGTGCCAGCTGCTCAGTGATCTATGAACCGAGGCGGCGGGTCACCTCGCCCAGCTGCCCGGACAGGTTGCGCAGGTTGTGGCTGGCGGCCTGGGTGCGCTCGACGTTTTCCTGGTTGGCGCTGGCGATGGCGGTCAGCTCGGTGAGGTTGCGCGAGATGTCCTCGGCCACCGAGGTCTGCTCCTCGGCGGCGGTGGCGATCTGCCGGTTCATGTCGCGGATCGCCTCCACCGCGCCGGTGATGCGCTGCAGCATGGCGCCGGCCTCGGTGACCTGGGTGACGCCCTGCTCGCTGCGCTGCTGGCCGCTCTCGATGGCGCGCACGGCATTCAGCGCACCGGTCTGCACGGTATCGATGATCTGGTTGATCTCGGCGGTGGATTCGGCGGTGCGCTGGGCCAGGGTGCGCACCTCGTCGGCGACCACGGCGAAGCCGCGGCCCTGTTCGCCGGCGCGCGCCGCTTCGATGGCGGCGTTGAGCGCCAGCAGGTTGGTCTGCTCGGCGATGCCGCGGATCACCTCCAGCACCTTGCCGATGCGCCCGCTGTCGGCCTCCAGGCGGCGGATCACCTCGGCGGTGTTGGCGATCTCGCCGCGCATGTCGGTGATGGTGGCGATGGTCGACTGCATGACCTTGCCGCCCTGGCGTGCCGAGTCGTCGGCATCGTCCGCCGCGTGCGCCGCCTCGGCGGCATGCCGCGCCACCTCCTGGGCGGTGGCGGACATCTGGTGCATGGCGGTGGCGACCTGGTCGGTGCGCTCGAACTGCTCGTTGACCCCCTCGGTCATGCGCGAGGCGATGGCGTTCAGCTCGCCGCTGGCGTTGTCGAGGTCGCCGCTGCTCTGGTGCAGGCTCTCGGTGGTGCTGGCGAGAAAGTCGCGCAGGGTGTTGGCGGCTATCGCCAGCATGCCCAGTTCGTCGGCGCGCGAGGTCTCCACGCGCTGGCCGAACTGGCCGTGGCTGAGCTGATCGACGTGGGTGATCAGGTGGCGGATGGGGATGATCAGGTGGCGATTGACCAGCCACAGGCTGAACACCCCGATCACCAGGGCGGCGGCCAGCATCAGCAGGGTACCGCTGAGGATGGTGCGCTCGGCGCTGGCGTTGATCTGCTCGGCCTGGCTCAGGCTGTGCTGGCGCAGTTGGTCGACCAGCGCGCTCATCTGCTCGCTGGCGGCGCGGTCGATACCCTTGACCGCGGCATCGCCGGCCTGGGCGTCGGCGCCGGCGGCGACGAAGGCGTCGCGGCCCTTGCGGTAGTTGGCGCCGAGGCTCTGGTGTTCGCTGCGCAGGCGTTCGACCTGGGCTTTCAGCGCCGGATCGGCGGCGGCGACCTGGATCAGCTGGCCGAGGCGCTCCTGCACCTTGCGCTCCTGTGCCTCGAACTGGCTCCAGTAGCGCTCGAGGTTGGCGCTGTCCTGGCCGCGCAGCAGCACGTTCTTCCATTCCTGCACCTGGGTCTTGAATTCGACGTTGGCCGCGTCGATCAGCCGCGAGGCTTCCAGGGGGCCATCGAGCAGGCCGCGGTAGGACTGGATGCCGCCGGAGAGGAAGCTGAAACAGGCCAGCGCGGTGATCAGGATCAGCGCCAGGCTGCCGCCGAGCAGAGCGAGAATCTGCGCACGCAGGGATTTTTGCAGCATGGGAGTCATGCCTCGGAGGTCGAACGTTGGGAAGCCAGCCGGTAAGCAGCGCGTGGCGGTGGTGTCGATTTCCCTATCGCTCAGCCGCTCCGTCGCCGGGAGCAGGTGCTGAAGTATAGGTTGGCCACGCCGCGGCGGGCTTTTGCAGGTTATGACCAGTTGATGACGTTTGGATGACAGTTGCGCGTCTGTTTGCCGTTGCTCTCGCGGAGGCGGGGGAGGCGTTTCGCCTTGCGGGGCTCGCGGCGCCCCCAACCGCTGGCGCGGATGGCCCGGATTGCATCCGGGACGCGGCAGGCTCGCGTCCCGGGTCGCCCCCAGAGCGTCAGGCCAGGCGCAGGTGGTTGTCCCACAGCCCGGCCGGCAACTCCAGCGCCTTGGCGACTATGCGCTCGCCGCGGCAGTCGTACAGGCGGCAGCGGCCCTGGCCGGAGCTGACCACGAAGCCCTCGGCCAGCGCGCCGACCCCGGCGCAGTCGGCCAGCGGCACGTCCAGGCGCACTTCCGCGCTGTCCAGATCCCAGATGAAGAAGCGGTTGCCGCGCGGGGCAGTCAGCGCCAGCAGGCGCAGCTCGCTGTGGATCGCCACGCTGGCGGTGTACTGGTTCATCGCCAGGCGCTGCGCCTCGCCCAGCGGGAAGGGCTGGAAGGCCTGGCCGGGACGCTTGATCGCCAGCAGCGGGGCCGCATCCTGGATGTCGCCCATATATTGCTGGCCGCTGACCACCGTGCCGTCGCTGGCCACGGCCAGGTGGCGCACGCTGTTCTGCTGCTCGGCCAGGCGTTCGCGGCTGACCAGGCTGCCGTCGCGGCGCATCAGCACCAGGCTGGCGTCCATGGCGTCGAGGTTCATCTCCACCCGGCTCTCGGCTTCGGTGCGGATGCCGCCGTTGGCCACCACCAGGGTTTCGCCGTCGGGCATCCACAGCAGCTGGTGCGGGCCGACGCCGTGGCTGGCATGCTCGCCGGCGCGCACCAGGCGCTCGCCCTGCAGGCGGTAGACGCCGAGCACGCCGCGACCGGGCTCGTTGGTGTCGTTCTCGGTGGCGTACAGCCAGTCGCCGCCCTTGTGGAACACCGCGTGGCCGTTGAAGTGGCGGCCGGCCGGCGTGACCAGGCGCTGCAGCAGGCGGCCGTCGCAGGTGTCGATCAGGTAGCTGGCGGTGCTCGGCCGGCGGCCGACGAACAGCGCCAGCGGCAGGCTGGGGTGCGGCACCACGTCGTGGCAGCGCTCGGCTACCTGCGTGGCGAAGGCGCGCGAGCCGTCCAGTCGGAAACCCACGGCGTAGTGGCGGCCGTCGCCGTCGTCACGGGCGGACAGCAGCAGCGGCTGGCCCTTTGGGCCGAGCAGGGTCCAGCCGGCGAAGGCGCCGGTCGCGGCGCCGACGCCGAGCAGCGCGCCGAGGCCGAGCAGGGTTCTGCGCTGCATGTCAGTCCCCGTCGTGGGCGTTGAAGCCGATCTGCACGCCCAAGGCCTTGGCCAGCTCGCCTTCCTGCAGGCGGTGCAGGCGACCGAGGCTGTCGTACAGCTGGTTCAGGCTGGTGCGACCGGCTTCGTCATCGAGCAGTTCGCCCAGCGGCCGCTCCAGCGCCGCCAGGCGCTGGCGGGTGTCCTGGTAGGCGGCGTCGATACGCCCGACCAGCTCGGCCTGATCCTTGCCCAGCAGGGCCTGAATACCGTCCTTGTTGCTGCCGTGCCACAGCTGTTCGGCGCTGGCCAGGGCGGCACCGAGGTTGGCCAGGCTGGCGGCGCTGCGCCAGGCTTCGGCCTGGTAGGGCTGGGGGATGCCCTTGCTCTGCCGGCCCATGGGCGCGCCGAGCTTCTTCTTCAGGCCGTCGAGGGCGCCGACCTGCACGCGCAGCAGTTCGGCGATGGCCTCGTCGGCGTCGGCGTAGCGCTCGTTGGGAAAGCGCTTCAACTGCGCAGCCATGCCCTGTTCGCCCTGCCACTCGCCGAGAATCTCGCCGGCCAGCGCCTGCTGATGCTCGCCGATGGCCGTCAGCAGCGGGCAGTAGCGCGCCTTCTGCTCGGCCTGGGCCAGATCCAGGCTGGGGTCGAACAGCAGGTACTCGTAGGCGCTCAGGCCCTGCACCACCACGCTGGCGCTTTCCACATCGGCCTGGCTCAGCTGCGGCTTGTTCTTGACCAGGGCTTCGACCTGGCGCTGCACCAGGTTCTTCTTGTCCGGCCAGAACTGGATCTGCCAGGCGCGATTGCCTTCGGCCAGCGGCCCGAGCAGCAGCGGCTGCAGCCCGGCCCAGGCGCTCTGCGCGCCGAGGAAGGCCTGGCGCGCGGCCGGCAGGTTGGCGTCGCCGGCGCAGAAGGCAGCGGCGCTGGCGGCGAGTTGGCGGTCGGCTTCCTGCCAGCTGCTGTAGGCCGGCAGCAGCACGCCGTCGGCCAGCGCCGCGCTGACCTGGGCATTGGGCTCCTGCTGGCCGCAGCCGACCAGGGCCAGGCCGAGCAGAGAAGCGATCAGGCTCTTGTGCAGCATGTCGGGCTCCTTATAGGGAATTGAGAAAGGCCAGCAGCGCGGCGCGCTGCTCGGCGTCGAAGGTAAGGACCTGCTGCTTGGCCGCCTCGGCCTCGCCGCCGTGCCAGAGGATGGCTTCCAGCAGGTTGCGCGCGCGGCCGTCGTGGAGGAACTGGCTGTGACCATTGACCGTCTGCGTCAGGCCGATGCCCCACAGCGGCGCGGTGCGCCACTCGCGGCCAGTGGCGAGAAACTCCTCGCGGCCGTCGGCCAGGCCCTCGCCCATGTCGTGCAGCAGCAGGTCGCTGTAGGGACGGATCGACTGGCCTGCCAGTTCCGGCTCGGCGGCAGCGGCCGCGGTGGTGAAGCTGGGGGTGTGGCACTGCTGGCAGCCGGCCTGGTGGAACAGGTTCTTGCCCGCGAGCACGGCGGGCGAGTCGACGTCGCGGCGCGCCGGCACGCCGAGGTTGCGGCTGTAGAACAGCACGCTGGCGAGAATGCTGTCGCTGACCTCCGGCGCGCCGCCGTGGGGCGCGGCGCGGCAGTCGGCCTGCGCGGCGGTGCAGTTGTCCTGGTCGACCAGCGAGCTGGTCAGGCCCATGTCATTGGCGAAGGCCTCGGCGTTCTGCTGATTGAGGTTCGGCTGGCCGGCCTTCCAGCCGAAGCGGCCGAGCACGCTGCGCTGCTGGACGCGATCCCAGACCCGGTTGGGTCGCCCGGAGATGCCGTCGCCGTCGGCATCAATCGGGTCGGCATTGGCCAGGATATCTGCCTCGGCAATGGCTTCGAGCAGGCCCAGGCCGATCATCGGCGGCGCCACGCGCACCGAGAAACGGGTGTCCGGGTGCATGTCGCCGTAGCCGAGCTGGCTGATCTGCAGCTCGGGCTGGCGCAGCTCCACCAGCGTGCCGTCGGCGAAGCGCACCGGCAGGCTGCGGTAGCTCAGGCGCACCTTGCCTTCCGCCGCCACGCCGGGGTTGGCCATGTCCTGCAGCTGGCTGCCGTAGGTCGGCTCGGGAATCACCCCCAGGCGCTCGATCAGCTCGGGCTGGGCCGCATCGTGGGGCAGCGACAGACGCACCAGCAGCGAGGCGGCGCTGGCGGCATCGGGCGCCGGCGGGTGGCCGCGGCCGTCCTTGATATGGCAGTTCTGGCAGGCGTTGGTGTTGAACAGCGGGCCGAGGCCGTCGCGTGCGGTGGTGGTGGCCGGGGCGACGACCCAGGGGTTGCGAAAGAAGCTGTTGCCCACGGCGAAGTCCAGGCGCCGGCTCGGTGCCAGGTTGGCCGCGGGCATGGAGAAGGCGTTGTGATCGTACTGGCGCACGCTGGCGGCGCCGGCCGAGAGCGCTTCGCCGGGCTCGGCGGCGGTGAAGCGCGGTTGCTGATCGCAGGCGGCCAGGGCGAGGGCCAGCAGGGGCAGCAAACGGCGCGGGAACGACAGCATCGAAGAGTCCGGAGCGTGAAACAGGAGGGGGCTAAGCTTAGCAGGCTAACGGAGCTTAAATAAGATGGATTAGCGTTTCATTGGCGGGGCAAAAGGTCGCGCAAAGCTGTCTTGTGGCCTGGATGCAATCCGGGAGTCGGGTGCCAGACTGCTCTTGTAGGGCGTGCAATCGCCCATAAAAAACCGGCGCTCCCTTGCGAAAGCGCCGGTCCGTGCGGTTACCGGTTCGATCAGAACTGGTGATCGGCGGTATCCGGGTTGAGGTCGCCGATGCCCAGCTTGGCCGCGGCCTGTTCGATGGCGCCGGTCTGCTTGACCAGGGCGGCGATGGCGTCGCGCACCAGTTGCTGGCCTTCGGTGTTGCCTTCGGCGATCAGCTGGTCGAAGTGCTGGTTGTTCTTTTCGGCGCTGTCGACCAGGGCCTGCAGCTTGGCCTCGCTGGCCTCCAGGTCGGCCTTGAGGGTGGCGTCGGCCTGGGCGTCGACCTTGGCCACCAGCTCGGCCAGGCTCGGGCCGTTCAGGGTGCTGCCGTCGACCTTCTTGTACTCGCCGAGGTAAACGTTGCGGATGCCCTTGCCGTTGTAGAAGTGCGAGTTGTGGGTGTTGTCGCTGAAGCAGTCGTGTTCGTCTTCGGTGGAGCCCGCTTCCAGGGCGACCTTCATGCGCTCGCCGGCCAGCTCGCCGAGGGACAGGCTGCCCATGCCGAACAGCATCTTGCGCAGGCCGTTCTCGGCCGAGTCGGCCAGCAGCTCGCTGCGGTAGTTGCCTTCGACGCCGTCTTTCCACTGCTCGACCATGCTGTCCAGGTCGCTGACCAGCAGCTCGGTGGCGGCCTTCAGGTAGGCGCGACGGCGCTCGCCGTTGCCGCCGGTGGCGCCTTCGCCGACCAGGTAGTCGGTGTAGGGGCGCTCGCCGGCGCCGGGGTTGGTGCCGTTGAGGTCCTGGCCCCAGAGCAGGAACTCGATGGCGTGGTAGCCGGTGGCGACGTTGGCCTCGGAGCCGCCCAGCTCGTTCAGGCTGGCCAGCAGCTCGGCGTTGATCTCGCTCGCGTCGATCTTGTCTTCGCCGATCTGGAGCTCGCTGTTGGCGACGATATTGGCCTGCGCGCCGGGGTTGCCCAGGGCGTGCTGGTAGTCGGCGGCGACGTAGTCGATCAGGCCTTCGTCCAGCGGCCAGGCGTTGAGCTGACCTTCCCAGTCGTCGACCACGGCGTTGCCGAAGCGGAACACTTCGGTCTGCATGTAGGGTACGCGCGCGGCCAGCCAGGCCTGCTTGGCGGCGTTCAGCGTGGCTTCGCTGGGGTTGGCCAGCAGGGCGTCGATGGCGCTCTGCAGGGCCTTGCCGGTGCTGGCGGCGTCGCTGAACACGGCCAGGGCCAGATCCGCGTAGTGCTTGACCACGGCCTTGGCCGCCGCCTCGTCGACCTTGGCTGCGGCGACCGGAGCGGTGCTCTCGCTGCTGGCAGCCGGAGCCGTCGCTTGGCCGGCTGGCGCTTGGTCTTCGCCGCAACCGGCGAGGGAAATGGCGATGGCCAGCAGGCTGGCGGAGGCCAGGGGCATACGAATCATGACGGGGTCCTTTGCATGTGCGGAATGTGGATGGTACGCAGGGGTACCTGGAAAACTGCAACATAATGCAAATGTTTCGCATTATGTGTAAAGGCCATTATGCGTCGCTGTGCGGGATATCGCTGCCGCCGGGCGCCGCTGCCGCTAGAATGCCGGCACCGATTCGCAGTTCTGCATGGAGAAAACTGCATGAGCCTGACCGCCGTGATCCTGATCGTCGTCCTCGTCCTGCTCGGTGCCTACGCGGTGTCGCTGTACAACGGCCTGGTGCGCCTCAAGCATGGGGTGAGCAAGGCCTGGTCGAACATCGACGTGCTGCTCAAGCAGCGCCACGACGAGCTGCCCAAGCTGGTGGAGACCTGCAAGCAGTACATGCAGTACGAGGGCGCCACCCTGGAGCGGGTGATCGCCGCGCGCAGCGCCGTGGCCAGCGCCCGCGAGCAGCACGACGTCGGCGCCCTGGGCAAGGCGGAAAGCGGCCTGCGCGCCGGCCTCGGCCAGCTCTTCGCGCTGGCCGAGAACTACCCGGAGCTCAAGGCCAACGACAGCTTCCAGCACCTGCAGCAGCGCATCAGCGGCCTGGAGAACGGCATCGCCGACCGCCGCGAGCTGTACAACGAGGCGGTCAATCTCAACAACGTGCGCATCGAGCAGTTCCCCGACGTGATCCTGGCCCGCCTGTTTGCCTTCCAGGCCGCCGAGCTGCTGGTGTTCAGCGACGCCGAGAAGGCCGACGTCGACCTCAAATCGCTGTTCAGCTGAGGCGATGGAAGGCGATATCGGCGGCCTGCTGGTCGCCCTGGGATTCAGCCTGGGCGCCTGCCTGGGCGGTGGCTGGTGGTGTCTGCGGCGCTGGTCGCAGGCGCGCCATCTGTTGGACACGCCAACCTCGAAGATCCGCTCGGCGGCGCAGGGCTATGTCGAACTCTACGGCGTGCTGGAGGAGCTGCCCGAGGCGGCGGTGCGCGGCCCGCTGACCGGTAAACCCTGCCTGTGGTGGCGCTTTCGCATCGAGGAGTACAAATCCAGCGGCAAGAAGCGCAGCTGGCGGGTGATCGAGAGCGGCAGCAGCGATGCCTGGCTGCGCCTGGTCGACGGCACCGGCGAATGCCTGATCGACCCGCGCGGCGCCGAGGTGCGCCCGCTGGTGCGCGAGGTCTGGCAGGGCAACCTGCGTCACCCGCTGGGGCCGGCGAAGACCGGGCTGCTGGGCTTTCTCAGCAGCGGCAAGCGTTACCGCTACTGCGAGGAGCGTTTTCACGTCGGCCAGCCGCTCTATGCCATCGGCGATTTCCGCACCACCGGCGGCGGCCAGCAGGGCCTCGACCTGCACGGCGCGCAGGGCCAGGTGATCCGCGAGTGGAAGGGCGACTATGCCGGGCTGCTGCAGCGTTTCGACAGCGACGGCAACGGCGAGCTGGACGAGCGCGAGTGGGGCCGCGTGCGCCTGGCCGCGCAGCTGGAGGCGGAGCACAGGCACCGGCGTAGCAGCGCCGAGCCGGCGCGGCACAAGATGGCCAAACCGGGCGAGGCGCGTCCCTTCATCCTTGCCAATGCCGGCGAAGACGAGTTGGCCCGCGGCTTCTACTGGCAGGCCGCGGCCGGCGCGGCGCTGTGCCTGGTCGGCGCTTTAGCCACCGCCTGGCTGCTGGGCGTGCGGCATTTCTGAGGCCTAGGGCGGCGAGCCCGCCATCGAGGTGGGCTTGCCCCTTTAAAGCGTGGCGGGGTTACCGGCGGCGGCGCTGAGGCGGCGGGCCTGCTTGAGGAACAGGGTCAGTTCGCGCGCCGGCAGCGGCTTGCTGTACAGGTAGCCCTGCCCCTCGTGGCAGCCTTGGGCGATGATGTAGGCCTCCTGCTCGGCGGTCTCCACGCCCTCGGCGATCACCTGCATGCCCAGGCTCTTGCCGAGCTGGATGATGGCGCGAACGATGGTGGCGTCGTCCTCGTCTTCCAGCAGATCCTGGACGAAGCTCTTGTCGATCTTGATCTTGTCCAGCGGCAGGCTCTTCAGATAGCTCAGCGAGGAGTAGCCGGTACCGAAGTCGTCAATGGCGATCAAGGCGCCGGAGCGGCGCAGGCTGAGCAGGTGCTGGGCGGCGGTGCTGATGTCTTCCATCAGGCCGGTCTCGGTGACTTCCAACTCCAGGCTCTTGGCCGGCAGGCGGTAGACCTGCATCAGGTTGTTGACCACTCGCGGCAGCTCGGCGTGGTGCAGTTGCACGGTGGACAGGTTGATGGCCATGCGCAGGTCGCTGAAACCCTGGTCGTGCCACTCGCGCAGCTGGCGACAGGTCTGGTCGAGCACCCATTCGCCGATGGGGATGATGGTGCCGTTCTGTTCGGCCAGCGGGATGAACAGGTCCGGCGCGACGAAGCCGTGTTGCGGGTGCTGCCAGCGCAGCAGCGCCTCGACGCCGACCACGCGGTGGTCGCGGTAGTCCACCTGCGGCTGGTAGACCAGGTGCAGCTGGTTCTGCGCCAGCGCCTCGCGCAGGTCCTTTTCCAGTTCGCGGCGGCGGCGCATCTCGCTGTCGACGCTGGCGATATAGAACTGGTAGCGGTTGCGCGAGCGGCTCTTGGCCAGGGTCATGGTCTGTTCGGCCTTCTGCAGCAGCTTCTCGGTGCTGTCGCCGTCCTCGGGGAACAGGGTGATGCCGATGGTGGCGCGCAGGTGCACTTCCTGCTGGTCGAGGAGGAACGGCTGCTCCAGGTCGTCGAGCACGCTCTGCGCCAGCTCGGCGGCCTCGTAGGGTTGTTCTATATCGGCCTGAACCAGGGCGAACTGGTCGCCGCCGAGGCGGGCCAGCGCGCCGAGGCGGCCGCTGTGGCTGCGCAGGCGATCGGACAGCGCCAGCAGCAGCTGGTCGCCGCTCTGGTAGCTGAACTGCTCGTTGATGCCCTTGAAGTCGTCCAGGCCGACGCACAGCACGGCGACGCGGCGTTGCAGGCGGCCGGCGTCCTCGAGGATCTGGTCGAGCTGCTGCTGCAGCTGCTGGCGATTGGGCAGACCGGTGAGGAAGTCGTACTGGGCCATGCGCAGCAGGCTGTTCTCCGCCTCGCGGCGCAGGTGGGTGTTGCGCTCGATGGAGGCCAGCAGCTGGTTGGCGGTGTTGATCCACAGGCCCAGCTCGTTCTTCTCGTTGCCCCTGAGCATGGGCAGCTTGTGTTCGCTGGGGCGGTCGGGGTTGATGTGGGTCAGGTGCTCGATGATCTTCGACAGTGGCTTGGTCAGCAGCCAGTGGTAGACCAGGTACAGCACCAGGCCCATGGCCAGGGCGCGCAGCACGCCGGAGATGAAGATGATCACCGAGTTGGTGACGAAGCTCTGGCCGTAGGGCGCGGTATCCAGGGTGATGTTGAGGTCGCCGTAGTATTCGCTGTAGGGCCCGCGACCGACCAGCTTGGTGGAGAAGTGCTGCTCCTGGCCGAGGATCGGGTCGGTCATCCAGCGCGTCGGCAGCTGGGTCAGCTCGCGGGATTTCTCCGCCAGCATGGGTTCGTTGGGGTGGCCGATGCTGGCGTAGCGCACCGATTCGTGCTGGAACAGACCCTCGATGACCTGCATGCCCATCTCGCGATCCAGGCTGTACACCGCCTGGGTCGAGGGGTCGCGGAACATGCCGAGGATGCGCTGGGCGTCGTTGGCCACTGCCTGGCGGGTCTTGTAAGCGTCGAAGACGATCTGCGCGCAGCTTAAAACCACCCCGACTGCCAGCGCCGAGAGCAGCACCACGCGGAGCAACTTGAGTGACAGGCTGTTCTTCAGTTCCAGCTTCAAAGGCGATTCCTTGTTCTGTGCGCCCAGCGTCAGTCGGATCAGAGTATTGGCAATCTCGCCCTGGCCGTCAAAGGGCCATCATGCGGGCCAGCAGTTTTTTCTCGACGGCGCGCAGCCTGCCGGTGCAGCAGGCGTCTAGCACTGTGTCGGTGCGCCGGCTGCGGACTTGAGCGCCGTTCGCCGCGGCGAAAACGAAAAACCCGGCCGAGGCCGGGTTTTTCGTTACGGGGCTTGAACTCAGGCCGCGTAGTTCTGGGCGACGAAGTCCCAGTTGACCAGGTTCCAGAACGCCTCGACGTACTTCGGACGCAGGTTGCGGTAGTCGATGTAGTAGGCGTGTTCCCAGACGTCGCAGGTCAGCAGCGGGGTGTCGCCGCTGGTCAGCGGGCAGCCGGCGCCGATGGTGCTGGCCAGGGCCAGGGAGCCGTCGGCCTTCTTCACCAGCCAGCCCCAGCCGGAACCGAAGGTACCGATGGAAACCTTGCTGAACTCTTCCTTGAACTTGTCGAAGGAACCGAAGGCGGCGTTGATGGCGTCGGCCAGGGCGCCGGTCGGCTGACCGCCGCCGTTGGGCGACAGGCAGTTCCAGTAGAAGGTGTGGTTCCAGATCTGCGCGGCGTTATTGAAGATGCCGCCCGAGGAGGTCTTGACGATCTCTTCCAGGGTCTTGCCTTCGAACTCGGTGCCCGGCACCAGGTTGTTCAGGTTCACCACGTAGGTGTTGTGGTGCTTGCCGTGGTGGTATTCCAGGGTCTCGGCGGAAATGTGCGGCTCGAGGGCGTTCTTTTCGTAAGGCAGCGGCGGCAATTCGAAAGCCATGGTCTATCTCCTACTCAGGTCGTGTGCGGTATGCGCATGGGCCGATCACGGGCGGCCGGAACAGCAGGCGCGGGTGGCCTGCAAGCGGCGGGAATTTCCACTCCTTGCGCCGCAGACCGGGGATCATAGCACCGCCCCCCGGGCATAACCACGCAGCAACTGTGTGGAAAAGCCGGTGCCAGGGCCCTGTGCCGCGCTTCTGTCAGCGCTTGGCCTGGGTCGAGCGTAGCGGTACCCGGGGCTCGCCTGGTGGACAAGGCTTCGCCATGTTCCCCCTACAGCGCACCGGCTTTCTTCCAGGCCAGGTAGTTGCTGACCAGTTCGGGGCCCAGCTCGCCAGGGCGGGCGTCGAGCACCGGCACGTCGTGGGCGGCCAGGCGTTCGTGCAGGTCGGCGCGGGCGTTGAGGTAATCCAGGGTGCCGCAGTAGGCCAGGGCCTGCTCGAACTGCTGCACCGGCTCCTGGCGCAGGCGATCGAGCACTTCCTCGCGCAGGCTGGCGATCAGCACGCGGTGCTGGCGCGACAGGCGCTTGACCGCGGCGAGCAGCTCCTGGTCGTCCTCGTCGCGCAGGTTGGTCACCAGCACCACCAGGGCGCGGCGGCGCTGGCGGGCGAGCAGGGCGTCGGCGGCAGCGGCGAAATCGGCCGGCTGCTGGCTGGCGTGCAGGTCGTAGACGGCATTGAGCAGCACGTTGAGCTGGGCCGGGCCCTTGACCGGCGCCAGGTAGCGCGGCTGGTCGCCGGCGAAGGTGGTCAGGCCCACCGCGTCGCCCTGGCGCAGCGCCACGTAGCTGAGCAGCAGGCAGGCGTTGAGGGCGTGGTCGAAGTGTGACAGCTCGTCGTCCTGGCTGCGCATGCGCCGTCCGCAGTCGAGCAGGAAGACAATCTGCTGGTCGCGCTCGTCCTGGTATTCGCGGGCGATGGGGGTGCGCTTGCGCGCGGTGGCCTTCCAGTCGATCTGGCGCAGGCTGTCGCCGTCGCGGAATTCGCGCAGCTGGTGGAACTCCAGGCCGAGGCCGCGACGCGGGCGCTGGCGCACGCCGAGCTGACTGAGCCAGTCGTCCACCGCCTTCAGCTGAGCGCCATAAAGGCGGGCGAAGTCGGGGTAGACGCGGCTCTCGCCGGGCAACGCCAGCAGGCGCCTGGCCTGCCACAGGCGCAGTGGGCTGGGCAGCGTCAGCTCGCAGTGCCGGAAGTGGAAGTGTCCGCGTACCAGCGGCTTGAGGCGGTAGGCGAAGCGCGTCTGCTGGCCGGGGCGCAGGGCGATGCGCTGCGGCAGGTGTTCGAAGGCCATGCCCGCCGGCACATGGTCGAACGCCTCGACCTCCAGGCCCTGGGCGTAATCGTGGTGGGCGGTCAGTTGCACTTCGCTCCAGCGCCCCAGCGGCAGGTTGCCCGGCAGCGCGCGTTCGAGGCGCGGCGAGGGCAGGCGACGCAGCCACAGCGCATCGACCGCGGCGACCAGCAGCAGGGCCAGCAGCAGGCCCCAGGCCAGCGGCATCAGGCTGGCGGCCAGGCGCACGCCGAGCAGGGGCAGGGCGCCGAGCAGTACGGCGACGGCGAACAGGCCGCCGAGCAGCCCGAGGAGCAGGCGCGAGGGTTTCATAGGCGCGGCGCCGGCACCTGGTCGAGCAGCTGTTGCAGCACCTGGTCCACCGACAGGCCCTCGATGTCCAGCTCCGGTGCCAGGCGCACGCGGTGGCGCAGTACGGCCAGGGCGCAGCCCTTGATGTCGTCGGGCAGGACGAAATCGCCACCGCGCAGCAGGGCGCGGGCGCGGGCGCCGCGCACCAGGGCGATCGAGGCGCGCGGCCCGGCGCCCATGGCCAGCCCCGGCCAGCTGCGGGTGGCGCGGGCCAGGCGCACGGCGTAGTCGAGCACCTGGTCGTCCAGCGCCAGGTCGCTGGCGATCTTCTGCAGCGCCAGCACGTCCTTGGCCTGCAGCAGGGTGCGCAGCGGGCTGACCTCGAGCATGTCGGCCTTGGCCGAGCGGGTCACCTGGCGCACCATGCTCAGCTCTTCGTCCGGCGCCGGGTAGTCCATGCGCAGCTTGAGCATGAAACGGTCCAGCTCGGCTTCCGGCAGCGGGTAGGTGCCTTCCTGTTCGATGGGGTTCTGCGTCGCCAGCACCATAAAGGGCAGCGGCACGGCCAGCGCGCGGCCTTCCAGGGTCACCTGGCGTTCCTGCATCACTTCCAGCAGCGCGGCCTGGGTCTTGGCCGGGGCGCGGTTGATCTCGTCGGCCAGTAGCAAGTTGGTGAACACCGGGCCCTTGCGCAGCTTGAACTGCTCGCTGGCGAGGTCGTACACGGCGTGACCGGTGACGTCGCTGGGCATCAGGTCGGGGGTGAACTGGATGCGCGCGAACTCGCCGCCGAAGCAGCGCGCCAGGGCGCGCACCAGCAGGGTCTTGCCGAGGCCGGGAACGCCTTCGACCAGCACGTGGCCGCCGGCGATCAGCGCGGTGAGCACGTCGTCGATCACCGCGCCCTGGCCGATCACCGCCTTGCGCAGCTCGGCGCGCAGGGCCTGGGCCAGGGCGCTGGCGCGCTGGCGCTGCTGCGCCTGCGGGTTGCTCGGGGCGGCGGCCGGGGCTTCGCTGGCCGACAGGTTTTCGGTATCTGGCGTCTGTTCGCTCGTCATAGGGCATTCCTGAGGCTTTGCAGGTGGGCGACCTGGCGGGTGAAGTCGCTGGCAGAGAGGCGTTGCGGCGGCAGCGGGCGCATGGCCTGGCTGATGTCCCTGGCCGGCAGGCGGGTCAGGCGACCGAGCACCTGCCACTGTTCGGCCACGCCGAGTTTGTCGAAGCCGGGATGACGGCGCCGCGCACGGCGCTTGATGTCCTGTTGCAGACCCTGCAGCAGGGCCTGCTGGCCGCTGCGGCGGAGGAGGAAGTCGGCGCTGGCACGCAGGTGCTCCTCCAACTGGCGGCGGGCGCGGCTGGCGGGGGCGAGCAGCGGGCCGTGGCGCATGCCGAGGTGCCACAGCGCGGCACTGAGCAGCAGCGCCAGCAGCACCAGCGCCAGCGGGAAGTGGCGCAGCAGCAGGCGGGCCAGGTCGTCGCGCTCGGCGCGGTAGAGCAGGGTCACCGCGCTGTCCTGGCCGAGGTACCAGAGCAGCCAGGCGTGGTCGTACTGGTCGATGTTGCGGTTCTGCCAGATCCACGGATCGCTGAGCACGGTGATCAGGCCGTCGCCGTGATACAGCTGCAGCAGGTGGGTGGCGGCATCGCTGTTGGCCCAGGCGTGGGCGCGATTCTGCGCGTCATAGAGGTGGAAGGCGGTGTCGAAGGCGATATAGGCCGGCGCCTGCTCGTTTTCCAGGTAGAGCTTGGTCAGCTGCGGGTAGGGCTCGCCGTCGCCAGTCTCCTCGTCGTCCGCGGCCGCTTCCTCTTCGTCCAGCTCCTCGCTCATGTACTGCTGGATGCCGAGCAGGTCGAGCAGCAGGTCGCCGCTCTTGCCTTCCTCCTCGTCCCACAGGCGTTCGGCGACGAACAGCAGATGGCCACCGCCCGCCGTCCACTGCAGCAGGCGCTCGACTTGGCGCGGGGTCATGTTGCCGCGATCGGCCAGCAGCATCAGGGTCTGGCCTTGGCTGGGCAGGCCGGCGAGCACTTCCAGGCCGTCGGCGCGGCGCGTGGCGATGCCCTGCCGGCGCAGGAAGTGTTCGGCGGCGAGATAGGGGCTGCTGGCGACCTCGGGGGCCGGGCCGTGCTCGACTTCGTCTTCGTAGGCTTCGAGCTTGCCCAGCAGGTAGCTGGCGAGCAGGCCCAGGCCCAGCAGCAGGGCCATGCTCAGGATGAAGCCCGCGCGCCGCGTCATGTCGGGCGCTCCTGGCCGAACAGCTCGCGCCAGCCCTGGCACAGGCCCTGGCGCAGCGCCTCGGGCGGCAGGCGATGACCGTAGGCCAGGGCCTGCCAGTGGCCGGTGAGCTGGCGGCTGTAGGCGAACAGCTCCTGCTGCTGCAGGGTCTCGACCAGTTGCAGCACCTCGCCCTCGGTGTGCGCCTGTTTCAGCGGCAGCCGGTGTTCGTGCAGCAGGCGGCTGAGCAGGGCGCGGTAGAGCAGGCCGAGGGCGGCGCGCGGCTGCTCGGCCCAGAGCCGTTCGGCCGCGCTGGCGACGTCCTCGGGCAGGCTCTCCGGCGCCAGCTCCAGGCCGAACAGCTGATCCGGCGGCTGCAGCCGGCGCCGACTCGGCAGGCCGAGGCGCTCGCCGAAGGTCTGCAGCCACTCGCGGTAGCGCCACAGGACGAATACCAGCAGGGCGACCAGGGCGGCCCACAGCAGCGCCTCGAAGACCTGCGCGACTATATCCAGGCTCTTCCACCATTCGCCGAGCTTGAGCAGGTTCTTGAGCATCTCCAGCAGGGCTTCCAGGTCCTCGGGATCGGCCTCCTGCGCCGGTTTTTCCTCGCCGAAGCGCCAGCGGGTGACGGTTTCGCGGTGCTCGAACGGCGGCTCGTCGAGCAGCGCCTCGATGCCGGCGCGCGCCGCCTGGCTGGTCAGCGGCTGCTGCAGCAGGCGCGGCGCATCCGGGCCCTGCGGGTCGAACGGCGCGCTGGCCGTCGGCGCCGAGTCGGCCCAGGCGACGCCGGGCAGCTGGCTCAGCAGCAGGGCGCCGCCGAGCAGCAGAGCGTAGGCGCTACCGGTCAGGCGCTGGCGCAGGCGCCGGAAGCTCAGCTCGATGTCCCAGGCCTCCAGGGCGGTGCGCCGGTTGAGGTAGAGGCTGAAGCCGCAGGCGACATAGACCGGCTCCCAGACGATCAGCAGCAGCACGTAAAGCAGGTTGGACAGGTGCTCCAGCCACAGCCACTGGCCGCTGCTGGCGGCGATCAGGGTTTCCCAGCTCCAGTTCAGTTCGATCTGCTGCGGCAGCATCAGGTAGAACAGCGCGGCCAGGCCCATCCACAGGGCGATTTCCAGGTGCATGCCGACCAGGGTCAGCCAGGTGGCGGCGGCGCCGTCGCGCTGGCCGAGGACGATCAGGCGCTGGCTGCGCGCCTGGCCGGCCAGGCCTTCGAGCTGCAGCACCGGCAGGTCGAAGCTGCGCGTCGGGCTCAGCCGGCGCCAGGTCAGGCTGGCCAGCAATTGCGGCCCGAGCAGCCGCGGCAGGGCGCGCAGGGCCTGCTTCAGCGTCGGCACGTTGCCGAACAGCGCCTGCGACAGGATGTACAGCGGCAGCCGCTCGTACGCCGGCTTGAGCCACCAGAACAGGAAGATCGCCCAGCCCGGGTACTGCCAGAGCAGCGCGCAGAGCAGGGCGAACAGCGGCAGGGTGAGCAGAGCCCAGCTGGCCATCAGCAGGCCGGCGTGGCGGCGGGCGAGCAGCACGCCGAGGTCGATGGCTTCCCAGGCGGTGCGCGGGCGGATGGCGACGCTGGCTTCAGTCAGGCGCATGCTGACTCCGTCCGGCCAGCAGCAGGTAGCCCAGCACCAGCGCCCACAGCCCGGCGCCGACCGCGTACTTGATGGTCGGGCTGGCGAAGGTGGTGGACGACCAGAAGGCCTCGATAAAGGCCGCCAGCAGGAGGAACAGGATCACCCCGGCGACCAGCTGCACCGCGGTGCCCGCGGCCAGGCGCAGCGCCTCGCCGCGCGGCAGGCGGCCGGGGGCGAGCAGCGCCCAGCCGAGCTTGAAGCCGGCGGCGCCGGCCAGGGCGATGGCGGTCAGCTCGAAGGCGCCGTGGCCGACGACGAAGGACCAGAAGGTTTCGCTGTAGCCGATGCGGGTCAGATGGCCGGCCACCGCGCCGATCATCAGGCCGTTGAACAACAGGAAGAACAGGCTGCCCAGGCCCAGCAGCAGGCCGCTGGCGAAGGTCTGAAAGGCGATGCCGATGTTGTTCATGATGTAGAAGCCGAACATCACCCAGTCGTCGCCGGCGTCGCGCTCGCCGAAGCGGCCGAGGCGCCGCGCGTCGGGGTCGTACATTTTCTCCATCTCGCCGACCTGCTCGGGGCTGACCAGGCTGTAGATCAGCTCCGGGTAGAGGTAGGTCAGACCGCCCATCAACGCCAGGCTGCCGAAGAACAGCAGGCTGGCGACGCACACGCTGCGCCATTCGGCGCGCACCAGGCGGGGGAAGCCACCGAACAGGAAGCGCACCAGCTGGGCGCCGAGGTGGCTGCGGTGGCGGTAGAACTGCTGGTGGCCGCGCATCGCCAGCTGCTGCAGCTGCTCGATCAGGTGGCTGCTGTAGCCGCGCGCCTCGGCCAGGGCCAGGTGCTGGCACAGCCGGCGATAGTCGGCGGCGAAGCGGCTGCCGGCCTGCGCCTCGGCCTTGCCTCGCTCGAGGGCGTCGAGCTGCGCAGCGAAGGCGTCCCAGTCGGCCTGGTGGCGGCTTTCGAACAGGCTCTGCTTCATGGCGCGCTCCCCAGCAGGCCGCGGGCGATGCCGTTCAGGCGCGCCTCGGCGTGCTCCGCCGGCACCTGCAGCGGTTCGGCGAGCAGGGCGGCCAGCTCGGCGCGGCGCGCGGCCGACAGCTGGGCGCCGCGTTCGGCGAAGCCGAGCAGCGCGCGTTGCTCGGCCAGGCTGAGCGGGAAGGGCGTCGGCAGCGGCTCGGCCTCCGGCAGCTGCGGGCGCGCCGGCGCGGCGTCGCGGTAGACCACCAGGGTGCCGGCGGCGATATCGCCGAGGCGCTTGAACGCCGGATGGTTGAGGCAGCTGAGAATGCCCAGGCTGTAGCCGAACGGCAGGATGTCGACGAAGCGCAGCAGGTTGCGCGTCAGCGAGGCGGCCCAGCCGATGGGCGTGCCGTCGTCGTGCACCACGCGCAGACCGAGCAGCTGCTTGCCGGGCGAACGGCCCTGGTTGAGCACCTCGAACAGCACCATGTACCACCAGGTGACGAGAAACAGCAGGATGGTGCCCAGGCCCATGCCGAACTGACCGAGCAGGCCGAGGACGATGAACATCACCGCCAGGATCAGCCCGCGGATCGCCAGGTCGATGGCGAACGCCAGGGCGCGCGGCACCAGGCCGGCGGGGCGCAATTGCAGGTCGATGCCCTCCGGCGTCTCCACCTGGTAGCGGGTGTCCAGGGGCGGCTGGTGCTGCGGGAGGCTGGCGCTTGAGCGTGAGGGCATCGGCGGACTGCATCAGGGAAAGCCCGATGCTAGCGAGCAGCGGGACACGAACGCAACCGGGCCGATGGCTCGGCCCGGCATAACGGCTTACTGGGCGGCGGGCAGCACGCCGAAGATGGTGCGGTAGAGCACGCCCATGGCCACGACCATCAGCGGGATGCTCCAGACCAGGCCGATACCCAGCGGGATGGCGCTGAGGATCACGATCACGCCGAGCAGCAGGAACAGGCCGAAGACCTTGAACCAGTGCTGGCTGATGGCCTTGCGCGAGGCCTCCAGCGCCTGCCAGGGCGACAGGCCGCGCTCCACCACCAGCGGAATCGCCAGAAGATAGGCCACCGCCAGGTAGATGCCGGGGAGCAGCAGCAGGAGCATGCCGAGGTAGATCAGCAGCATCATCACCACGGCGGTGATGATCAGCGGCACGGTGCGGCCGAAGTGGCTGAAGATTTCGTTGAAGCTGATCGGCTGGTCGGCGGCGCGGCGGATGCCGACCATGTTGATCCCGGCCATGAAGGGATAGGCCAGGGCGGAGGCCAGCAGCGACACCAGCACCTCGCCGACCACCACCGCGACCAGGTTGTCGCTGAGGGCGCCGAACACGCCGACTATGCCGCCGAGGATGAAGGTGGCGGCCAGCAGCACCAGGTAGAACACCAGGAAGCCTCCTATGATGATGCCCTTGGTGCCTTTGACCTTGGCCCAGGCTTCGCCGATCAGCGCGCCGATGCTGAAGTCGTAGCCGCGGGCCAGCGCTTCTTCGATGCTCGGCGCCTGGTCGCCGAGCGGCTGCTGCAGGTCGCTGACGGGGGCGGCATAGGGATTGGGGGTGGTAGCGTCACTCATGGCGGCGTCCTTGTACGTAGAGTGGGAGAGGTGGCACATGCTAGGGGTACTGGCATTTGGCCTACAAGCGGCGCCTGGGCGGGCATGCAGCGGCTGTGCGCTGGTTCATGCTTTGCCGGCGGCGGCGCGCCTGGGCATGAATGATAGACTGCCTGGCCACTGTGCACTGGGGATACGCGCGTGACTTCCAGCATCTTCTGGTACGACTACGAGACCACCGGCATCAATCCGCGCTGCGACCGTCCGCTGCAGGTGGCCGGCATCCGCACCGACGAGGCGCTCAACGAGATCGGCGAGCCGCTGAACCTCTACTGTCGGCCCAGCGACGACATCCTGCCGCACCCGGCCGCCTGCCTGGTCACCGGCATCGACCCGCAGCGCCTGCAGCAACTGGGGCTGGACGAGGGCGAGTTCGTCACCCGGGTGCATGCCGCGCTGTCCGCGCCGGGCACCTGCGGCGCCGGCTACAACAGCCTGCGCTTCGACGACGAGGTGACCCGCTACAGCCTCTATCGCAACTTCTTCGATCCCTACGCCCGCGAATGGCAGGGTGGCAACAGCCGCTGGGACCTGATCGACCTGGTGCGCACCGCCTACGCCCTACGCCCGGAGGGCATCGAGTGGCCGGAGGAAGACGGCCGCGTGACCCTCAAGCTGGAACGCCTGACCCAGGCCAACGGCATCGACCATGGCCAGGCTCACGACGCGCTGTCCGACGTGCGCGCCACCATCGGCCTGGCGCGCCTGCTGCGCGAGCGCCAGCCGCGGCTGTACGACTTCCTCTATCAATTGCGCAGCAAGCAGCGGGTGCTGGATCAGATCCGTCTGCTGCAGCCGCTGCTGCATGTGTCCGGGCGTTTCTCCGCGGCGCGTCATTACCTGGCGCCGGTGCTGCCGCTGGCCTGGCATCCGCGCAACCGCAACGCGCTGATCGTCTGCGACCTGCAGGCCGACCCGGCGCCGTTGCTGGAGCTGGATGCCGAGACCCTGCGCAGCCGCCTGTACACCCGGCGTGAGGAGCTGGCCGAGGGCGAGGCGCCGGTGCCGCTGAAGCTGCTGCATATCAATCGCTGCCCGGTGGTGGCGCCGCTGTCGGTGCTGCGCGAGCAGGATCGTCAGCGCCTGCAGCTGGACTGGGCGCAGTGCCAGCGCCACGCCGAGGCGCTGCAGGCGGCGCAGGCGCTGTGGCAGGACAAGCTGGCGACCATCTATCGCGAGGAGGCCTTCGCCGCCAGCGGCGATCCCGAGCAGCAGCTGTACGAGGGTTTTATCGGCGACCGCGACCGCCGCCTGTGCGAGCAGGTGCGCCGTGCCGAGCCCGAGGCGCTGGCCAACCAGGACTGGCCGTTCGACGACGCGCGTCTGCCGGAGTTGCTGTTCCGCTATCGCGCACGCAACTTTCCGGACAGCCTGTCGCCGGCCGAGCGGCAACGCTGGCAGGAGTTCTGCCGCCAGCGTCTGAGTGCCGCCGAGTTCGGCGCACCCAATACCCTGGGTCAGTTTCGTCAGGCGCTGGATGAATTGCGTGGCAACTGCACGCCGAGCCAAGTGCAACTTCTGCAGCAATGGCAGGCGTATGCGGAGGATGTGCAGGCGCGCTACGGGATAAATTAGCCGCGCCGCCGGCAACGGGGCATAGCCCAATTGTGCGCGGGCATATCGAGCGGGGTGGCGGCGGCCGGCGCTTGTTTGTCCGGGCGCGCTGGCGAGTTGCCCTGTGGCAATTGCCGGCTGGGCGTTGGCCGTGGCCCGCACGGCAAACTTGCGGGGCGCCGGACGAGTTGCCGGCAACAATTGCGCCGGTCATCCCGCGGCAAAATAACGGCAATAAAAAACGCCAGCAGGGCTGGCGTTTTCGGGTATTGCGCGAGGCTTAGCCGAGCAGGGTGGCCCAACCTTCGACGACGTCGGCGCCCCACTTGGCTTTCCACTCTTTCAGGGTCTTGTGGTTGCCGCCTTTGGTTTCGATCACTTCGCCGCTGTGCGGGTTCTTGTACTGCTTGACCTTGCGTGCGCGCTTGGTGGCAACGGGCTTGCCGGCACGCGGGGCCTTGCCGACCTTGGCTTCCGGGTCGAGCAGGGCAATGATGTCGCGCAGGGACTTCTGATATTCGCCCATCAGGGTGCGCAACTTGCCTTCGAATTCCAGTTCCTTTTTCAGCTTGTCGTCTTGCGACAGGTTCTTCAGGCGCTCTTGCAGCTCCTTGATGGCTTCTTCGGTGGCGCGGTATTCATTGATCAGCGACATGGACTTTACCTTGGCGTGAATAGGTTTAAAAAGTGAGCAGTGAGGCAATAATAGTCACGCACTTATAACAAGTAAACAGTGTCGGAGAAAATAGCCGCGGCGCACTGCAAGGTTTTGTAACCACGGGCTTTAATTTAAACCGGGTATTTCCGCGCTGGCCGAAGTTGCCTGTTTTTCCGCCGCCTCGATATTTTTCCGCGCCCGGCCAGGGGTGGCCACGGGTGCCCAGCCCTCCGCGCTACTGCAGTTTCCCCGGCTTGTCGCTAGAATGGCCGACTTTTGCGCCGTCATTGGGGTTTTGTATATGCGCACGTTCAGACTGGTCATCGCCTGCCCGGATCGCGTCGGCATCGTCGCCAAGGTCAGTAGTTTCCTGGCGACCTACAACGGCTGGATCACCGAAGCGAGTCATCATTCCGATACCCAGAGCGGCTGGTTCTTCATGCGGCACGAGATTCGCGCCGATTCCCTGCCGTTCGAGCTGGAGGGCTTCCAGCAGGCCTTCGCGCCGATTGCCCGCGAATTCTCCATGGAGTGGCGCATCACCGACTCGGCGCAGAAGAAACGCGTGGTGCTGATGGCCAGCCGCGAGTCGCACTGCCTGGCCGACCTGCTGCATCGCTGGCACAGCGACGAGCTCGACTGCGCCATTCCCTGCGTGATCTCCAACCACGACGACCTGCGCAGCATGGTCGAGTGGCACGGCATCCCCTACTTCCATGTGCCGGTCGATGCACAGGACAAGGCACCGGCCTTCGCCGAGGTGGAGCGCCTGGTCAAGCAGCACCAGGCCGACGTCATCGTCCTGGCGCGCTACATGCAGATCCTGCCGCCGGCACTGTGCGCCGAGTACGCGCAGCGGGTGATCAACATCCACCACAGCTTCCTGCCGTCCTTCGTCGGCGCCAAGCCCTACCACCAGGCTTCGCTGCGCGGGGTCAAGCTGATCGGCGCCACCTCGCACTACGTCACTGAGGAGCTGGACGCCGGGCCGATCATCGAGCAGGACGTGGTGCGCGTCACCCACCGCGACGATATCGAGGAAATGGTGCGCCTGGGCAAGGACGTGGAGAAGATGGTGCTGGCGCGTGGGCTACGCTATCACTTGGAAGACCGGGTTCTGGTGCACGACAACAAGACGGTGGTGTTCGACTGATCTTGCGCCGTGGGCCGAACCGATGCTCGCCAGAGGAGATCGCCCATGCTCAAGTCCATCAAGGTGCGGGACTACATGACCCGCCATCTGGTGACCTTCAGGTCGGATACCGATCTGTTCACCGCCATCAACCGCCTGCTGGAGCACCGTATCTCGGCGGCGCCGGTGGTCGATTCCCAGGGCCATCTGATCGGCCTGCTGTCGGAGGGCGACTGCCTGCGCGGCATCCTCTCCGGCGCCTACTACGAGGCCATCGGCGGCAACGTCAGCGCCTACATGACCGCCGAGGTCGAGACCATCTCGCCGGAGGCGGACATCATCGAGCTGTCCGAGCGCTTCCTGCGCGGTCGGCGTCGGCGCCTGCCGGTGGTCGAGGACGGTCACCTGATCGGCCAGATCAGCCGCCACGACGTGCTGCGGGCGGTCAAGGAGTTCGCCCAGCATGAGCAGGGCAAGCTGGAAGCCGGTTAGAGCCTGTTCAAAGTCTGCTGCGCGTCGGCACTGCTGCGTTAAAAACAGGCTTGGAATGCTCATTTACAACTCGTAAAGTCGCCCGCGACTCCGACCGTTCCTCGCCTGTTTTGACCAGCCGAAGGCTGTTGCTAGCGTAGCGCCTTGCATTGCTCTAGCTCGCGAGACTTTGAACAGGCTCTGAGTGAGGAGGACTTGATGAGCGATCCACTGGACAAGGCGACGTCCAAGGCGCCGCCGACCCTGGGCGAGGGTTGCGTGCGCCGCTACGACCCGGACGCCTTGAGCGAGGACGACGGCACCGAGTTCGCCGAGGCCGCCGAACTGTGGCGGCAGCTGCAGGAACAGGCGCCGCCTGAGCCCGAGCCATAACGACCAAGGGCGCTGTGGCGCCCTTGGTCTCGTTTCGCGTACTTAGATGCGGAAGCTGTCGACCAGCTGCTTGAGGCGCGCGGCCTGTTGCTCCAGGTCGCCGCAGGCGCGCAGGGTGGCCTGCAGGTTCTCCACGCCTTCCTGGTTGAGGGTGTTGATCTCGATGATGTCCATGTTCAGCGACTCGATCACCGAGGTCTGCTCCTCGGTGGCGGTGGCCACCGACTGGTTCATCCCGTCGATCTCGCCGATGCGCGCGGTGACCGTGCCCAGGCGTTCGCCGGCCTGGTTGGCGATCGCCACACTTTCCTCGCTGTAGCGCTGGCTCTCGGTCATGGTGGTGACCGACTCCCGCGAGCCGACCTGCAGCTCCTCGATCATCTTCTCGATTTCCTGCGCCGACTCCTGGGTGCGGTGCGCTAGGTTGCGCACCTCGTCGGCGACCACGGCGAAGCCGCGGCCGGCCTCGCCGGCGCGGGCGGCCTCGATGGCGGCATTGAGCGCCAGCAGGTTGGTCTGCTGGGAAATGCTCTTGATCACCTCGAGAATCTGGCCGATGTCCACGGTCTTGCCGTTGAGCATCTCGATCTTGGCGCAGGCGTCGCTGATCTTGTCCGACAGCTCGCTCATCGAGGAGATCGCCTGCTGCACCACCTTGCCGCCGTCCTCGGCCTGATGGCGGGCGTCGGAGGCCTGGGTCGAGGCGTCGGCGGCGTTACGCGCGATCTCCTGGGCGGCGGCGCCCAGTTCGTTGATCGCCGCGGCCACGCTGTTGGTGCGGCTGGCCTGCTCGTCGGAGTTGGCCATCGACGAGTTGGAGGCGTTGACCACCAGCTTGGCCACCTCGTTGACCTGCACGGTGGCCGAGGACACCTCGCGGATCGAGCTGTGGATGCGCTCGACGAACTGGTTGAAGGCGCGCGCCAGGGCGCCGAACTCGTCGTTGGACTGGATCGCCAGGCGCTTGGTCAGGTCGCCCTCGCCCTGGGCGATGTCCTGCATGGCCTTGCCCATGGTGTTGAGCGGCTGCATCAGCACGCGGATCAGCACACCGAGCAGGGCGATGATCAGCACCACGGCGATGACGGTAGCGACTATGGCCGAGGCGCGGAACTCGGTGAGCATCGCGTAGGCCTTGGCCTTGTCGATGGACAGGCCGACGTGCCAGTCGACCGAAGGCAGGCCCTTGACCGGGGTGAAGGTGAGGATGCGGGTGTTGCCGTCTTGTTGCGCCTCGCTGAACTCGCTGCTGATGCGCGGAGTGTTCTGCGGGTAGATGTCCTTGAGGTTCTTCATCACCAGGTTCTTGTCCGGGTGCACCAGGATCTTGCCGTCGGCGCTGACCAGGAAGGCGTAGCCGATGCCGTCGAAGTCCAGGGCGTTGATGATGTCGACCAGGGTCTGCAGGCTGAGGTCGCCGCCGACCACGCCGGCCGGCTTGGCCGGGGTGGCGATGGTGATGATCAGCTCGCCGGTGGCGGCGTCGACGTAGGGTTCGGTGAGGGTGGAGCCGCCGGCGGCCATGGCATCCTTGTACCAGGGCCGGGTGCGCGGATCGTAGCCCTCGGGCATGTCGGCGTCCGGGCGCATGGTGAAGTCGCCGTTCTCGGCGCCCAGGTAGGTGAAGGCGAAGGAGGAGGTCAGCGCCTTCTGCTCCAGCAGCTTGACCACGCGATCCGGGCTGCTGTCGTTGACGATCGACTGGGCGGCGCTTTCCACCAGGAGGATGCGCCCGGACAGCCAGTTCTGGATGTTGCTGGCGGTCACGTCGCCCATTTCATGCAGGTAGCTCTCCAGGTCCGCACGGATGGCGTTGCGTTGCAGGTAATCGTTGTAGAGGGTGAACAGGGAGAAGGCGACTATCACCACCAGCGATGCTGCGAGCAGGATCTTGTGGCTGAACTGCAGGTTTTTAGTCATGTTGTCTTGCGTCCGGAAGGCTCTGGAACCAGTCTTGTGTTCCACGAAGCCGCCAGTGGGGCGGTTCGTGGGAGATTGTGGCGAAGGCAATTCGCCTTTGGTCTGATGCCTATGTCGGCATACCTGCAGTAAAGCTTTAACCCAGGGGATGGCAAAGATGCCTTTGATTTCGCAGTTCGTACTGGGCGCCGGCAGCGATGGCCAGCCCGTCGGCCAGCCGTTGCGCCTGGCCAACCGTCACGGTCTGATCGCCGGCGCCACCGGCACCGGCAAGACGGTGACCCTGCAGCGCCTGATCGAGACCTTCAGCGACGCCGGCGTGGCGGTGTTCGCCGCCGACGTCAAGGGCGACCTGTGCGGCCTCGGCGCCGCCGGTGCGCCGCAGGGCAAGGTCGCCGAGCGCATCGCCAGCATGGCCTGGCTGCAGCACCGGCCGCAGGCCTATCCGCTGTGCCTGTGGGACGTGCACGGGCAGAGCGGCCACCCGCTGCGCACCACCTTGAGCGAGATGGGCCCGCTGCTGCTCGGCGCCCTGCTGGAACTGACCGACAGCCAGCAGGCGGCGCTCTACGCCGTGTTCAAGGTGGCCGATCGCGAGGGTTTGCTGCTGCTCGATCTGAAGGACCTCAAGGCGCTGCTCGGCCACCTCAAGGACAACCCGCAGGTGCTCGGCGAGGACAGCGCGCTGTTCACCAACACCTCGGCGCAGGCGCTGCTGCGGCGCCTGGCCAGCCTGGAGCAGCAGGGCGCCGAGGCGCTGTTCGGCGAGCCGGCGCTGCAACTCGAGGACCTGCTGCACCCCGATCGCGACGGCCGCGGCCGGGTTCACCTGCTCGACGCCAGCCGCCTGGTGCACGAAGCGCCCAAGGTCTACGCCACCTTCCTGCTGTGGCTGCTGGCCGAGCTGTTCGAGCAGCTGCCCGAACGTGGCGACGCCGACAAGCCGGTGCTGGCGCTGTTCTTCGACGAGGCGCACCTGCTCTTTCAGGGCACGCCCAAGGCGCTGCAGGAGCGCCTGGAGCAGGTGGTGCGGCTGATCCGCTCCAAGGGCGTGGGGGTGTACTTCGTCACCCAGTCGCCCAGCGACCTGCCGGACGACGTGCTGGCCCAGCTCGGCCTGCGCATCCAGCACGGCCTGCGCGCCTTCACCGCCAAGGAGCAGAAGGCGCTGCGCGCGGTGGCCGACGGTTTCCGCCCCAATCCGGCGTTCGACAGCCTGAGCGTGCTGACCGAGCTGGGCATCGGCGAGGCGTTGGTCGGCACCCTGGAGGAAAAGGGTACGCCGGCCATGGTGCAGCGCGTGGCCATCGCCCCGCCGCAGTCGCGCATTGGCCCGCTGAACGAGAGCGAGCGTGCCGCCCTGGTGCGTCAGTCGCCGTTGGCCGGGCGCTACGACAAACCCGTCGACCGCGAATCGGCCTACGAGCTGCTCACCGCCCGCGCCGCCCAGGCCAGCGCCGAGGCGCCGGCCCAGCCGAGCGGACGCCAGAAGGCCGCGGCGCCGGATCAGGGGCTGGGGCAGATGGCCGGCGAACTGCTCGGCGGGGCGATGAAGTCGGCGCTGCGCCAGGCGGCCAACCAGCTCGGGCGGCAGCTGGTGCGCGGGCTGATGGGGTCGCTGCTGGGCGGCAAGAGACGCTAGCCGGCGAGGGCAGGGTGGACAGGGCGAAGCCGGGTCCACCCTTTACCGGCGCCGGACAGGCCTGAGCGATCGCGGTAATAGCAAAAGGCTAGTTCGACAGAGGGCCTGGCGCTATTCGCTGGCGGCGTCTTGCTTGTCCTGACGTTCTTTTTCGATCTTTTCGATTTCCTTATCGAAGGCCTGATCGAGCAGGCTGGGTTTCTTGCGCCAAGGTTTGCGGTCGGGGTCCGGCTGCGCGGCGTAGGTGATGACTTCCCCGCCGTATACATCCTTGTAACGCTGCGCCTGGCGCTCGAGTTCGGCGCGCAGTTCGTCTTTCGTCACTGGGTTTACCTATATGGTCTGGCGATCGACCCGCATGACGCGTGAAGCACTCCGCTTCACTGCTGCGGTCAGGGATCAATCTAGGGTGCTGCTGATGGTTTCGTTCGGCGAATACTTTGCAAAGTGTCAGAGCTTGCAAGTTTCCCGTTCTTATTCAGTTACTTATGTGTATGTAACTTTTTATAAATGAAGTTGCGAGAGGCAACTTGCGCGCCATTATCGCGAAGTGTCGGCGAATGTCCAGCGCTCAGTTATCGAGCGCCTGGCACTCCAGGCTGAACTGCAGCCGGCAACTTTGCCCCGGCGTCAGCAGTTGCAGGCCCGGGCGCCCCGGCAGGTGGTGGGCGTTGACCGGATGGCTGACCGGCTCGAAACAGAAGAAGTTCTGCTCCTGCGGGCAATATAGCAAGAAGAACTCGGCGCCCTCGGCGTGGCAGAGCAACTGATAGCCGGCCTCCGGCTGAACAATAAGCGCGCTGCCCGGCCAGCCAGTAAAGGCATTGTCCAACGTCTGCGCCGGCAGGGCGGCAAGTTCGGCGAAGTTTCAGGCCGCGGGTAACTCGGCCAGTTGAGTGGAGAGTTTGTCGGTGTTGCACAGCCACACTCGGCTGGCCTGCGCTTGCAGGCGGGTATGCGCGGTGCGGGTGAGATAGGGATGCAGGCCGAGGCCGTACCAGGTCGGCCGCTCGCCGAGGTGGGTGGCTTGCAGGCGCGCGCGGTAGGGGAAGGGCTGCAGGCTGTCCAGTTGCAGGGTGGCGCTGTCGGATGTCGCATCAACCAGTTGCCAGGTTTGTTGCCAGGCGCTGCCGTGGATCGGCAGCGCCTCGTGCGCGGTGTTGGCCGCCAGCGCCTGCCCGTCGCTGTGGCGCAGCAGCGGCCAGTCGTCGCTCAAACGGGTCCAGTTGACCAGGCTGGCGCCCAGTTCGGGGGCCAGGGTCAGGCTGTCGTGCCGGGTCAGCAAGGTGGTCGGCATCTGCCGCTCCGGTGTCGCTATTTGTCGGGAATTCATAGCGTCATCGTACAACTGCTGGGCTATGATTGCGGCTTAGCCGTCAGCCGAGAGCGCTCCTGCCATGGAAACCCCCAACACCCAACCCCGCGCCCGCCGCAAGCACCGTAGCCTGGCCCAGGAGTTGGTGGCCGAGCTGTCGCAGCGTATCCGCGACGGTGCGATCAAGCGCGGCGAGAAGCTGCCCACCGAGTCGGCGATCATGGAGGAGCAGGGCGTCAGCCGCACCGTGGTGCGCGAGGCGCTGTCGCGGCTGCAGGCCGCCGGTCTGGTGGAAACCCGCCACGGCATCGGCACCTTCGTGCTCGACACCCCGAGCCCCAGTGGCTTTCGCATCGACCCGGCGACCATCGTCACCCTGCGCGACGTGCTGGCGATTCTCGAATTTCGCATCAGCCTGGAAGTGGAGTCCGCCGGCCTGGCCGCGCAGCGCCGCAACGAGGCGCAACTGAAGGCCATCCGCGAGGCGCTGGACGCGATCAACGAGAGCGCAGCGCACGCCAGCGACGCGGTGTCGTCGGATTTCCAGTTCCACCTGCGCATCGCCGAGGCCACCGGCAACCGCTACTTCACCGACATCATGAGCCACCTGGGCACCAGCATTATTCCGCGCACCCGGGTCAATTCCGCCAGCCTGGCGCGCGACGACCAGGCGCACTATATGGCGCGCCTTGCGCGCGAGCACGAGCAGATCTTCGAGGCCATCGCCCGCCAGGACTCGGAGGCGGCGCGCGCCGCCATGCGCCTGCACCTGACCAATAGCCGCGAGCGCCTGCGTCAGGCGCACGAGGCCGCCGAGGCCGAGGCGCTGCGCGGCTGAGCCATGGCTAACGGCGGTAGGCCAGCAGGACGATGCCGCCGACCACGATCAGCCCGCCGACCACCTGCAAGGCGCCGAGCAACTGATCGAGAATCAGCCAGCCGAACAGCATCCCGGCCACCGGCTCCATGTTCATCACCGGCGCGTTGCGCGCGATATCCAGGCGCGGCATGCAGATGAACAGCACCGAAAACGCCGTGCCGTAGAGCAGTACCAGGCAGGCCAGGGCCACCCAGCCGACCGCCGCGTCGGGCAGGCCGAGGCCACCGGGCAGGGCGCCGCTGGCGCCGGCCAGGGCCGAGGCGCTGAACACCACCGCCATGGTCAGCATGCTGCGCACCCGCCCGGGCATCACCGACAGCCGGTGTTCGGTGACCCACAGGGCCACGGCGAACACCGCCGCCGCGGTCAGGCTGAACGACACCCCTTCGATCCAGCGCGCATCGAGCTGGGCCTGGCCGGCCAGGCGCGCCGGCACGTCCAGCACCAGCACCAGGCCGAACAGGATCAGGCCCATGATCAGCGCCGCGCGGCCGGTCGGTCGTGGGCCGCCGAGGGCCCAGGTGAGCAGCGCCAGGAGGATCGGCGAGAGGTTCACCACCAGCAGCGCCAGGCCCACTGGGATGCGCGCCACCGCCGAATAGATGCAGAAGCTCTGCACCGCGATCAGTAGTCCCAGCACCAGCTGCCAGCCCCAGGTCTGGCGGCTCAGGCGCAGCGAGTCGCGTTGCCACAGCACCAGCGCGGTGAGCACCAGGAAGGTCACCCCAGAACGGCAGAGGATCGCCAGCAGCAGGCCGGCGTCGTGGTCGAAGGCGATACGCGCGGCGATATGGTTGCCGGCGAAGGAGCAGGCCAGGGTGGCGAGGATCAGCGCGGCGATATGCCGGGGGAACGGGGCGGCGTGCATGGCGGGGCGTTACGTCCTTATTGAATGGGGCAGGCCCTGGAGCGGGCGCGGGTTCAGAGCACCACGCTGGGCAGCCACAGCGAGATGGCGGGGATATAGGTGACCGCCATCAGCACCGCGAACAGCGCGGCGTAGAACGGCAGCAGCGCTTTCACCGTGCTCTCGATGCTGACCTTGCCGATGGCGGCGCCGACGAACAGCACCGCGCCCACCGGCGGGGTGATCAGGCCGATACCCGGGTTGACCAGCATGATCATGCCGAAGTGTACCGGGTCGACGCCGAAGGAGGTCACCACCGGCAGCAGGATCGGCGTGAGGATCAGCGGCGCCATGTCCATCAGCGTGCCCAGGGCCAGCAGCATGAAGTTGACGCACATCAGGATCACGTAGCGGTTGTCCGACAGGGTCAGGAAGGCCGTGGTGATCTTCGACGGAATCTGCATCAGGGTCATGATGTAGCCGAAGCTGGCGGCGAAGGCGATCAGGATCATCACGATCGACAGGGTGCGCACGGTGCGGTGCAGCATCTTCGGCAGTTCGCTCCACTTGTAGCCGCGGTAGATGGACATGGTCACGAAGAAGGCCCAGACCACCGCCACCGCCACCGCGGCCGACTCGGTGGCGGTGAACACGCCGCCGAGGATGATCACCATGGTCATCAGGCCCCACAGCGCCTCGACGCAGATCTTCAGCGCCTGGCGCAGCGGAATCACCTCGCCCTTGGGGTAGTTGCGCTTGCGCGCGAACAGCAGGCATAGCGCGGCCATGGTGAAACTGAGCAGCAGGCCCGGGCCGATGCCGGCGACGAACAGCGCGGCGATCGACACCGTGCCGCCGGCGGCCAGCGAGCGAACAAGGTGAGAAACGGCTGGGCACGCGCACCCTTCGTCTCTTGTGACCAATGTTGTATGACAACGTATCTCGCATGAATTCGGGCCAGCGCCCTGGGTAAGGTGCCCGGACTCCCGAGGGGCAGAGCATGAGTCGAGAAACTCCCGATTCGCGCGCCGCCCCTGATCGACGTGGCCAAGGTGGCCGGCGTGTCGCCCATTACCCTGTCCCGCGCCCTGGGCTGTCCCGAGCTGATCGGCTTCGGCGACCTGTCCTGCGCGGCGCACACCCATCCGCCGCTGACCACCGTGCGCATCGACGGCCCGCGCATCGGCCGCGCCATCGCCGAACCGGCGCTGGTGTACCAGCCGTTGCGCCTGGATTTAGGGTTCGAGGTGATCGAGCGGGGGGAGGGGAGGCGAGCGAGGGGCAGTCGATAGCGCCCTCGATGGGCCCCCGCGCGCCCCAGGTTATTTGGCGGCCCAGTCTCCGATCAGCGGCTATTTAGCTTGATCGCAATAAGATCACCACACTGAACAGCTGAATTTGACCTGACAGTCGCGGGCCTCAAGGCAGTTAACTGTCAGATCAACTCACGATCACTGCAAATTAGCGACATCTGGTCCGCATGTTTCTGACAACGGCCAATTCTTTGCAGCCCACAACCGCCTAAGACACCGGCATTGCCCGGTCAAAGATGCTGTTTTGATCGTCATCCTCTCCCGTAGCAAAAGCCGCTCCTTCAATGTGATAGACCGTCGGCTCTTCGGAAAAATATTCCTCCAGGCCCAGCATGAACAGCCGATGGTCTTCGCTCGCTTCGAAGCCCGGCGTGTGGTCCTCGAGTGAAGCCCAGCGCACGATCAGGTTGAATCGCTCGGGGGTTTCGATTCCTGGCGCGAGCATGTGGCCGCCATAGCCCTTGGCGCGGCGGAGCAAAGGTGCAACCTCGGCAAATGCGCGTTTGAACTGTTCAATCTGTTCTTGGTGAACGGGCAGCAGTGCGATTTCATAAATCATTGCGGTATTCCTCTAGAGCAAGTTCGGCAGTTGCATGCCCTTACGGGGCGAGCGAGGGCTCGACGGCAATCGCGATTTTTCCCCGCAGACCATTGTTGGGCGTCTCCAGCAGGGCATGGGCGAGCCCAATGTCGGCAAGTGAATAGACCGCACCAACATGGGGCCGCAGTTGCCCGCGCTCGACCAATGCCTTCAGTTCATCGAGCTTGCCGCGGTTCTGGCGGGTGAAGACAAAGTGGTAACTGGCATTCTTGCCCCAGGCCTGAATGAGGTTCTGCGGCTTGGCGATGTCCACGATCGAAACCACCCGGCCGAGCTGGGCGAGCGCGTCGGGGCTACGGGTCAAGGTGTCGCCGCCGATGGTGTCGAAGATCACATCGACGCCCTGGCCATCGGTTTCCCGCAGGATGGCGTCCACGTAATCCTCTTGTTCGTAGTCGATGACCACGTCGGCACCCAGCCCCCGGGCGAACTCGAAGTTCGCTTCGCGCACGGTGGTGAACACCCGCGCGCCAATGGCCTTTGCCACCTGGATCGCGACATGGCCCACGCCGCCCGCGCCGCCGTGGATCAGAATGCTTTCCCCGACCCTGAGCGATACACGCCCGACCAGGGCTTCCCATACCGTCCCGCCTACCAGCGTCAGGCTGGCCGCCTCGAGATGGCTCAGCGACGCCGGCTTCTTGCCGATGATGCTTTCGGAGGCGACGTGGTACTCGGCATAGCTGCCGTCGCCTTCGAAGATTTGCGTGGTGTACCAGACTTCGTCGCCTGGCACGAAGCTCGTCACCCCTGGGCCGACGGCTTCGACGACGCCGGATACGTCATGCCCGGTAATGGCGGGGAGAGGCACGTAGTCGACGTAGTCGCCCCGACGTACCTGGTAATCCAAGGGGTTGATGGAGGTTGCGTGAACCCGCACCAGCACTTGTCCCGCTTGCGGCACCGGCTTGGGTACGTCACGCAGCTCGAACGATTGCGGGCCGCCGAATGAGTTGAGAATTTGCGCTTTCATGGTAGTTCCTCGTTTCTGGAAAAAGGGATATGGGGAATTTTCGATATATAGAGTCAAAGAATTAACGGGTCTTTCCTACGATCTCTCTATCGTGAGTGTTTCGGTAAAAAGGGATATCGGGAATTATCGATGTTATGCGTGAAAAAATTACAACTCCTTGCCTATGATCTCGGCCAGAGCACGGATGTTGGCTTCATTGCGCTTGTAGTAGGTCCACTGCCCGATACGGCGGACTTCGACCAGTCCTACTCGCTGCAGCGTGGCAAGGTAATCGGACACCGTCGACTGCGACAGACCGACACCTTCCTGGATACTGCTGACGCAGACGCCCACGGTATGAACGTCCCCTTCATCCTGTGGAGGAAAGTTCTTCACCGGATCCTTCAGCCCCTTGAGGATTTCAAGGCGGGTCGGATTTGAGAGGGCTTTGAATACATTGATCAGTTCCATGGCGCGATAATATCGAGATTTACCGATATGTCAATGCGAAAATCATCCGCCCGTCGGACGGCTAATCCCAAGGGGCCGCCTCCAGGGGCAGTCGAGTTGCGCAGCACATCCCAAATTGGCCAGCCTCTCGACGGGGGCTCGATCTGCACTCGCCTTTTTACCGCCCGCTCGCCGTCGAGGTCATTACTGCGCCCGTCTGAATGAGGCTGACGGTTCCGCCTGTGAGTGCCTCAATCGCGCCAGCGAGGTGCCTTGGAACGGCTCAAGTTCGGTTCGACACGCCGATCGCCACCGGCGAGATGCTCACCAGCCCGGCCGAGCACAGGGAGTTCATCCGCCGGCGCGCCGCCGACATTCCTAATGCCCGATGCGCCGCGGGTCGGCGGCAGCACCCCGTATCTGCGCATGCAGACCCTGGCCGAGCAGGCCGGCATGAACTTGGCGCCGCATTTCGCCATGGAGCTGCGCGTGTACCTGGCGGCTAGCCTTAGGCGCGGGCGATCAGGTGCGCAGAATGGCGTTGATCGCGCTGGGCTTGGGCCGCAGGGCGCTGAACACCTGCCAGAGGACGAAGGCCAGGGCCAGGCCGAGGAAGCTGCCGGCGATGGGGGTGGTGAAGAAGTCGGCGAAGTTGCCATCGGAGAGCATCAGGCCGCGGCGCAGGTTGGTCTCGACCATCGGCCCGAGGATGAAACCGATGATGAACGGCGCCGCCGGCAGGCCAGCCTTGACGAAGCCGTAGCCGAGCAGGCCGAACAGCAGGATCGAGCAGACATCGAACAGGCGGCTGGACAGGCCGAAGGCACCGACCACGCAGAGCACCAGGATGATCGGCAACAGGATGTGCTTGGGCACGTCGAGCAGCTTGATGGACAAGCGCAGGCCGTAGAACTCCATGAACAGCATCATCACGGTGGCGACCAGCAGGGCGGTGAAGGTGGTGTACACCAGCGGGCCCTGGCTGATGAACAGCAGCGGGCCGGGCTGGAGCTTGCTGGTGAGGGCGGCACAGACTTGCAGCACGCCGAGCAGGGTCAGAAAGCCGGCCAGCAGCAGGGGCGGGGTGGCGGTGTCGACGCCCTGGTGGTCGGGCAGTTGGTAGGCCATCACCTCACGGCTTTGCAGAACGGTGTGATTGCTGGCGAGGGTCTGGACGTCTACCAATGCGAACCCGAAGTCCCGGCCGCGTTGCTCGAGTTGGACAACGCGGTGCTGCTGCCGCATGTCGGCAGCGCTAGCGTCGAGACCCGCCAACAGATGGCCGATCTGGTCCTCGACAACCTGCGTTGCTGTATCGCCAGCGGCCAGCTGCTGACGCCGTTGTAACCCATTCGCGTGACGGCGCCCGCCGCCACGCTTATCGCCGCAACGCCACAAGCGTAGCGGCCGCTTCTCCCTAAACCTCACCTGCAGCACCGGCGCGCCACAAGCGCGCCGGGTTTTTTCCTGCCTGCCATTCAGGCGAACCTGACCAAGTTCAGCGCCGGCAGCGGCCCACCGGGAAACTGCGCCAGCCGGCCCTGCTCGTTGCCGCCGAGGTCGAGGGCGAAGAAGCCCAGGCGCTCGATCAGTGCCGCCACCGTGGCCTTGGCCGCCGCGTCCTCGCCGGAGACGAACAGCACGCGGCGGCCGCCCTCGGCCTGCGGGTCGCCAGCCAGCAGCGCCGGTTGCAGGTGGTTGAAGGCCTTGACCAGGCGCGCGCCAGGCAGCAGATCGCCGACCACCTCGCTGGAGGCGCGGCCGCCCAGATCGACGGCCCGGAAGGTCTGCGCCTCGATGGGGTTGTTGGCGTCGATGACGATGCGCCCGTTCCAGGGCCCGAGGCCCTCCACCGCGCCGGCCAGCTTGGACCAGTTGACCGCGAGAAACACCAGGTCGGCGCGGGCCGCCTCTTCGCGGCTCACGGCCCTGACCTTGGGGCCGAGTTGCTCGACCAGTGCCGCCAGGCTTTCCGGCCCGCGGCTGTTGGCGATGACCACGTCGATCCCGGCTGTTGCCAGGGCCTGGGCGATGGCCGTGCCGATGGCGCCGGCGCCAATGATGCCGATGTTCATATAAAGCCTCCTGAAATTCTGGATCCCTCTCCCTGTGGGAGAGGGTTGGGGTGAGGGTGGTAGGCGCGACTGGCTGCCGAGCCGGTGGCGTCAGGCGGTAAAGCCGCCGTCCACCAGCAGTTCGGCGCCGGTGACGAAGGCCGCCTGCGGGCTGGCCAGGTAGGCCACCGCGCTGGCGATATCGTGGCCTTCGCCGTAGCGGCCGATGGCGATATGGGGACGGACGAAGTCGGCCACCGGGCCGTCGGCCGGGTTCATGTCGCTGGCGGTGGGGCCCGGGTGCACGGTGTTGACCGTGATGCCGCGCGGGCCGAGGTCGCGCACCAGGCCGCGGCTGAAGCCGGCCACGGCGCCCTTGGTGAGGGTGTAGGCCGAGGCAGTGGCGAAGGCGGCGTACTGCACCATGGAGCTGCCAATATGGATGATGCGTCCGCCCTGGCCCATATGCTTGAGCGCTTCCTGGGTGGCGACGAACAGGCCGGTGACGTTCACCGCGAGGATGCGCTGGAAGTCGGCGAAGGCGATTTCTTCCGGGGCGCCGAGCACGCTGATGCCGGCGTTGTTGACCAGGATGTCGACCTTGCCGAAGCGCGCGGCCACCTGCTGTACGGCGCTGCGCACCGCCTCGGGGTCGCCGGCGTCGGCGGCCAGGGCGATGGCCGTGCCGCCGGTGGTGAGGATCTCATCGACCACCTGTTCGGCCCGCTCGGGGGAGGCGTTGTAGGTGATGGCGACGCTGGCGCCATCGGCGGCCAGGCGCTTGGCGATGGCCGCGCCGATGCTGCGCGAGCCGCCGCTGACGATGGCGATCTGGCCGGAGAGGGGGAGGGTGCTGTTCATGGTTCGAGCCTCGGTGTGTGGTTGGTGAGGCTATGAAACGCCTTTGCAGTTTTGCGCAGTAGCGGGTAATGGCTAGAATCAGCTTCAAGCAATACTTGAATATAGCTTGCGCACCCAATTGGCTCTGGTGCGCGCGGCGCACCCTACACAAGCGCTCCGTCGCAGGGTGCGCCATGCGCACCAGGCCGGTAACAACTCGCCCGCTACGCGACAGGAACCCCGTCCCATGGAAAGCCTGGCCAACCTCGAATCCTTCGTGCGCAGCGCCGAGCTCGGCAGCTTCTCCGCCGCCGCTCGGCGTCTGGCGCTGACCCCGGCGGCGGTGAGCCGCAACGTTGCCCAGCTGGAGCGCCACCTGGGCGTGCGCCTGTTCCTGCGCAGCACCCGCCGGCTGAGCCTGACCGAGGCCGGCGAGCGCTTCCTCGGCAACGTCAGCGGCGGCCTGGCGAGCATCCAGGCGGCCATCGCCGACCTCAGCGATGCTGCCGGCGAGCCGGCCGGCACCCTCAGGCTCAGCGCCGCACCGGCCTTCGCCCGCGATCACCTGTTGCCGCTGATGCCGGCGTTTCTCGCCCGCTACCCGGCGGTGCTGCCGGACTGGCACCTGGACAATCGTCAGGTCGATCTGATCGGCGAGGGTTTCGACGCCGCCATCGGCGGCGGCATCGAGCTGGCCCCCGGGGTGGTGGCGCGGCGCCTGGCCCCGGCGCATCTGGTGACGGTGGCGGCGCCCGGCTATCTGCAGGGCCGCGCGCTGCCGCGGCACCCTGGCGAACTGGCCGAGTTCGACGGCCTGCTGATGCGTTCGCGGCAGAGCGGCAAGCTGCGCCAGTGGCAGTTGCGTCATGCCAGCGGCGAGGAAGCGGCGCTGAATCTGCGCCCGCACCTGCTGCTCGACGATCCCGAGGCGCTGCGCCACTGCGCGCTGCTCGGCATGGGCGTGGCGCTGCTGACCATGGCCGACGTCGCCGAGCACCTCGAGCGCGGCACGCTGCTGCGCCTGCTGCCGGACTGGCATGTCGATGCCGGGCCGATCTCGCTGTATTTCGCCAGCCAGCGCCTGCTGCCGGCCAAGACCCGCGCCTTCGTCGACTTTCTCACCGCGCACTTCGAGACCGAGCAACTGGCCCGACGTTTTTGTGCAACGCAGTGATCCGTGCTTGCCCTGTCCTGGTGGTCAGGCTCTACACTCTGTGGTTTTTCCGCAGGCAAGGACTCCACCGTGCAGTCGGTCATCTCCATTTCGCAACTGAACAAGACCTACGCGTCGGGCCATCCGGCGCTGCAGGGCATCGACCTGGACATTCGCCAGGGCGAGATCTTCGCCTTGCTCGGCCCCAACGGCGCCGGCAAGACCACCCTGATCAGCATCATCTGCGGCATCGTCAATCCCGGTAGCGGGCAGGTGCTGGTCGGCGGCAAGGACATCGTCCGCGACTACCGCGCGGCCCGCGCGCAGATCGGCCTGGTGCCGCAGGAGCTGGTCAGCGACGTGTTCGAAACCGTCTGGGCGACGGTCAAGTTCAGCCGCGGCCTGTTCGGCAAGAAGCCCGATCCGGCCTACCTGGAGCAACTGCTCAAGGACCTGTCGCTGTGGGACAAGCGCAACGCCAAGATCATGGAACTGTCCGGCGGCATGAAGCGCCGGGTGATGATCGCCAAGGCACTGTCCCACGAGCCGCAGATTCTGTTTCTCGACGAGCCCACCGCCGGCGTCGACGTCGAGCTGCGCCGCGACATGTGGAACATGGTGCGGCGCCTGCGCGAGCGCGGCGTGACCATCATCCTCACCACCCACTACATCGAGGAGGCCGAGGAAATGGCCGACCGCATCGGCGTGATCAGCAAGGGGCGGATCATTCTGGTGGAGGACAAGCAGGTGCTGATGCACAAGCTGGGCAAGAAGCAGCTGACCCTGCAGCTGCAGCAGCCGCTGGCTGGCGTGCCGGCCGAGCTGGAACGCTACGGCCTGGAGCTGGTCGACCAGGGCCATGCCCTGGTGTTCACCTTCGACGCCCAGCACGAGCACACCGGCATCGCCGAGCTGCTGCGCGACCTGGCCCAGCACGGCATCGACTTCAAGGACCTGCAGTCCAGCCAGAGTTCGTTGGAGGAAATCTTCGTGTCCTTGGTCAAGGAGTCGCGCGCATGAACCTCTATGCCATCAAGGCTATCTACCTGTTCGAGCTGGCGCGTACCTGGCGCACCCTGCTGCAGAGCATCGCCACGCCGGTGATCAGCACCTCGCTGTATTTCGTGGTGTTCGGCTCGGCCATAGGTTCGAGCATGACCCAGGTGCAGGGGGTGAGCTACGGCGCCTTTATCGTGCCGGGGCTGATCATGCTGGCGCTGCTCACCGAGAGCATCTCCAACGCCTCGTTCGGCATCTATATGCCCAAGTATTCGGGGAGCATCTACGAGCTGTTGTCGGCGCCGGTGTCCTACCTGGAAATCCTCGTCGGCTATGTCGGCGCGGCGGCGACCAAGTCGGTGATCCTCGGCATCATCATCCTGCTCACCGCGCGGCTGTTCGTCGACTTCGAGGTGCAGCACCCGCTGTGGATGGCGGCCTTCCTGGTGCTCACCGCGCTGACCTTCAGCCTGTTCGGTTTCATCATCGGCGTGTGGGCCGACGGCTGGGAGAAGCTGCAGATAGTCCCGGCGCTGATCGTCACGCCGCTGACCTTCTTAGGCGGCGCCTTCTATTCGATCAGCATGCTGCCGCCGGCCTGGCAGACGGTGACCCTGTTCAACCCGGTGGTGTACCTGATCAGCGCCTTCCGCTGGAGCTTCTACGGCGTCTCCGACGTCAACGTCGGCCTCAGTCTGGCGATGATCCTGGGGTTTCTGGCGCTGTGCATTTTGCTGGTGGGCTGGATCTTCAAGACCGGCTACCGGCTCAAGAGCTGAGGTCGCCGGCAGGCACGCCGGGGCGCTGTCGGGAGGCGTCCCGGATTTACGGGGCTGAGGCCAGCCGTATCGCGAAACGGAGGCTCGGCGCAGGGTGGATCGCGCTTTATCGATCCACCGCTGTGGTGGATGTAAAAAGCGACATCCACCTTACGGAGCGATGTGTGCCACGGGCGATCCAAGGCATCTGCAGATTGCCCACAAGCGGGCTCCTACCGGGCGAATCGGGGTGGCCCCTTATTTCACCCGCAACTCGCAGTCGAAGGTCTTGGCCGGCGCCACGTCGGTTTCCCAGGGCCGCTGGTAGGTCAGCAGCAGGCGACCCTCGCCGCGTTCGCGGGTCTGGAAGCGCCAGGTGGATTTACCGGCGGCGCCGACCAGGCCGGCGTCCTCCGGGTTGCTGTAGACCTCCGGGCCGAGGCTCTGCAACACGCTCTCGGCGCCGTCGCGCAGCACCCAGCGAAAGCCGGTGGTGGGGTTGCTGGGCAGGCTGAGGATCAGTTGCTGGCCCAGGTCGAGGCTCAGCGGGCATTTGTTGCCCTGCTCCTGGGTCAGGGTCTGGGTGCTGGGCTTCTGCGCGCAGGCGGCGAGCAGGGCCAGGCCGGCAAGGGGCAGCAGGCGGAAGGCGGCGGTCATGACGGATTCCTGTCGGCGAAACGCGCCCAGCATAGCCGCATTGGCCAGGCGCAGGCCACCGGGTAGGTTGGCGCTGAGCGCAGCGAAGCCCAACAGGGAGCGCGCAGCGCTCCGCCCGACGATTCCCGCCGGCGCTTTTGCCTGCGGCTTGAAGCTTGCCGCTTGCAGCTGCTTCTACTCGAACAACACCCTGGCCACATCGCTGTAGCGCCTGGCGAAATGCACGGTCAGGCCTTCCTTGAGGTAGTCCGGCAGCTCCTCGTAGCTGCCGCGGTTGGCCTCCGGCAGGATCAGCTCGAAGATCTTCTGCCGCCGCGCGGCGATCACCTTCTCGCGCACCCCGCCGATGGCCAGCACCTGGCCGGTCAGGGTCAGCTCGCCGGTCATCGCCACGCCCTTTTTCGCCGGTTGGTTGCGTGCCAGCGACAGCAGCGCGCTGGCCATGGTGATGCCGGCGCTGGGGCCGTCCTTGGGCGTGGCACCTTCCGGTACGTGCAGGTGGACGAAGGCCTGGTCGAAGAAAGCCGGGTCGCCGCCGTACTGCTTCAGGTGCGAGCTGACGTAGCTGTAGGCGATCTCCGCCGACTCCTTCATCACCTCGCCGAGCTGGCCGGTGAGCTTGAAGCCGCGGTTGAGGGTGTGGATGCGCGTCGCCTCGATCGGCAGGGTGGCGCCGCCCATGCTGGTCCAGGCCAGCCCGGTGATGACGCCGGTGCCGGCCAGCAGTTGCTCGTTGCGAAATACCGGCATGCCCAGGGCTTCTTCCAGGTCCTTGGCACCGATGCGGATCTTCGCTTCGGGATCGTCCAGCAGTTTCACCACCGCCTTGCGCACCAGCTTGCCCAGCTGCTTCTCCAGCTGGCGCACGCCGGCCTCGCGGGCATAGCCCTCGATCACCCCACGCAGCGCCGCGTCGCTGATCCCCAAGCGCGCCTTGGGCACGCCGGCCTTGGCCAGCTGCTTGGGCCACAGGTGGCGCTTGGCGATGGCCAGCTTCTCCTCGGTGATATAGCCGGACAGGCGGATCACCTCCATGCGGTCGAGCAGCGGCCCGGGAATCGAGTCGAGGGTGTTGGCGGTGCAGACGAACAGCACTTTGGACAGGTCCAGGCGCAGGTCCAGGTAGTGGTCGAGGAATTCGACGTTCTGCTCCGGGTCGAGGGTCTCCAGCAGCGCCGAGGCCGGGTCGCCCTGGTAGCTGGCGCCCATCTTGTCGATCTCGTCGAGCATGATCACCGGGTTCATCACCTCGGCTTCCTTGAGCGCCTGCACCAGCTTGCCGGGCATGGCGCCGATATAGGTGCGGCGGTGGCCCTTGATCTCCGCCTCGTCGCGCATGCCGCCGACCGAGAAACGATAGAAGGGCCGGCCCAGGCTTTCGGCGATGGACTTGCCGATGCTGGTCTTGCCCACCCCGGGTGGGCCGACCAGCAGCACGATGCTGCCGGCGATCTCGCCCTTGAAGGCGCCGACGGCGAGGAACTCGACGATGCGCTGCTTGATGTCATCCATGCCGGCGTGGTGCGCATCCAGCACCTTGCGCGCATGGGCCAGGTCGAGCTTGTCCTGGCCGTAGACGCCCCAGGGCAGGTTCGTGGCCCAGTCCAGGTAGTTGCGGGTGACGGCGTATTCCGGCGAGCCGGTCTCGAGGATGGCCAGCTTGTTCAGTTCCTCGTCGATGCGCTTGCGCGCCTGCTCGGGCAGGGTCTTGCCCTCCAGGCGGGCGCGGAACTCGTCGGCGTCGGCACTGCGGTCGTCCTTGACGATGCCCAGTTCCTGCTGGATCAGCTTGAGCTGTTCCTGCAGGAAGAATTCGCGCTGACGCTCGCCGATCTTGCGGTTGACCTCGGCCGACAGCTCGTTCTGCAGGCGCGCCACCTCGACCTCCTTGCGCAGCAGCGGCAGTACCTTCTCCATGCGCCTGAGCATCGGCACGGTATCCAGCACCTCCTGCAGCTCGGCGCCCGGCGCGGTGGTGAGGGCGGCGGCGAAGTCGGTGAGCGGCGAGGGATCGTTGGGGCTGAAGCGGTTGAGGTAGTTCTTCAGTTCCTCGCTGTACAGCGGGTTGAGCGGCAGCAGCTCCTTGATCGCGTTGATCAGCGCCATGCCGTAGGCCTTGACCTCGTCGCGCGGGTCGGCCGGCGCCTGCGGGTACTCCACCTCGGCCAGGTACGGCGGCTTGCGGCTGAGCCAGCCGCGGATGCGCACCCGCGCCAGGCCCTGGGCGACGAACTGCAGCTTGCCGCCGTCCTCGCTGGCATGGTGCACGCGCACCAGGGTGCCGTGCTCGGGCAGCTTGTCGAGGTCGAATTCGCCGCTGTCGCCGGGCGGGGTGTCGACGTAGAACACCGCCAGGCAGCGGTGGTCGGTGTTGCCGACGCGCTCCAGGGTCTTGCCCCAGGGCTGCTGGTTGACGATCACCGGCAGCACCTGAGCGGGGAAGAACGGGCGGTTGTGGATGGGGATGACGTAGAGCTTGTCCGGCAGGCGCTGGGCGGGCAGCACCAGGCTGGTGCCGTGCGTCTGGGCGCCTTCTGCGGCGGCGTCGGGGGTGATGTCCTGATCGTTCATGGAGCACCTTTGCTTGCACGTTAAGTGCTAGATGGGGCGGTGCTCGGGGTTTTTCAACGGCTCTGTTCAAGCGAGATTCAGGCGAATCCCCTGCAGGCGCTGCTCGATCAGCGGCGTGAGCAGGGCGAAGCATTCGGCGGGGGCCAGGCGCACCTGCGGCGCGTCGATCAGCTCATGGCGCAGGCGCTCGAGCAGGGCGTGCAGCGGCTGGTCCTGGCCCTGTTCGTCGAGGCGCTCGCAGAGAAAGCGCATCTGCATCTGCAGCCCGGGCGGGCAGCGCGAGTAGTTGGCCGCGCGCACCGCCAGGCCGCGCAGGCGGGCGAGGTCTTCCAAGGCGCGGCAGGCCTCGCCGAGGCCGCGGATGGCCGGGTGTTCGTGCTGGTAGAGGCGGTCTTCCAGCTGCTCGATGGCTTCCAGCAGGGCCTCGATCAGCTTGCTGTGCGCCTCGAAGTCGGCGGGCTTGCGCCGCAGCTGCGGCCAGTGCTGCTGCAGCGCCGGCAGCTGCAGGCTGGCGCCGGGCCAGTTCAGCCACAGCGCATCGAGTTGGCGGGCCAGGGCGTTGCGCTGACTGACGCTGGCGATGTCTTGCTGCGCGCCGAGGCCGCGATGCTTCTGCAGCGCCTGCAGCAGTTCCAGGCAGCGTTGCAGGGTCTGGCTTTCCAGTTGGCCCAGGGCCAGGTGATGGCGGCGTTCGGCGCGCTGGCTGAGCCAGTGGCCGAGGGTCAGCAGCACGGCGCCCAAGGCCAGGGCGATAGAGAGTTCCAGATTCATGGGGCCTCGCTTGGTTGAATCCGCTGGCTGAGCCATGTCGATTGGATCTCGCTCAAGCAACTCTCCTGCCAGCCGCCGGCAATGCCCGGATTGCCTGGGCACGGCGGTTGCGCCGCGGCGCCGGCTGTGCCCATTAATGGCGCCTGGGCGGATTTCGCTGCCCAATCTGGTGCGTGCGTTGGAAAAGGTGCAACCCGTCCGCTGGTCGTGGGTTGCGGCGTTTTTTGCGATTAAGGAGTAAAGTGCAACCCTTGTTTCGTGCCGCCAGTCTTTCGCGATGCTGCAAGCCCGAGTGATCCGCCTGGATGAACAGGCCCATGTCCATGCCCACGACCATCACCAGCTGGTGATGTCCCTGGTCGGCCGCGCCGAATTCGAGGTCGGCGGCCGCGGCGGCGAGGTGTGCCGCATGCGCGCCTGCCTGGTGCCGGGCGACGCCGCCCACCAGTTCGCCGGCATGGGCGACAACCGCATGCTGATCCTCGACCTCGACGAGCAGGACACCCCCAGCGAAGACCTGGAACTGCTCCACCGCCTGTTCGAGACCCCGCGCTATCCAGCGCTGGACGTCGATTTCCAGCACCTGCTGAGTTACGCCGGCGCCGAGCTGGAACGCTACGGCAGCGACTCGATCCTGGCCCGTTCCCTCGGCGGCGTGCTGCTGCGCGCGCTGCACCTGCGCCTGTTCGGCGAGCAGCGCTGGCGGCCGCAGGGCAGCCTGGATCTGCAGCGCCTGGACGGCTATATCGGCGAGCACCTGGCGCGGCGTATCAGCGTCGCCGAACTGGCCCAGGTGATGTGCCTGAGCCCCAGCCATTTCCACGCCCAGTTCAAGGACAGCGTCGGCCTCACCCCGCACCAGTATCTGCTCAAGACCCGCCTCGACCGCGCCGCGCGGCTGCTGCGCGAGAGCAAGCTGCCGCTGGTGCGGATCGCCGAGGAATGCGGCTTCTCCAGCCAGAGCGCGCTGACCACGGCGATGCGCCGCTACCTCGGCCTCACGCCCAAGCGCCTGCGCAGCGAATAGCGCCGCTGCTGGCCAATTGCCGCTGGCCGGTTCGCCGCCGGCCAGCTAGGCTGTCATCTCAGTACGCCAAACTCGGTTGCCAGGACGGCATGTAATCCTGTGAACGTCCGGCCTTCGGCTCGGGCCAAGGTACGCGCATGACTGGTTGCAATTCCCGCCTGCTCCCCCTCGTTCTGTTCGCCGCCCTGGTCCTGCACGGCTCGGCGCATGCCGCGGCGCTGCAGGCCGAGCTGGTGGACGCCGCCGGCCAGCCGCTGGCCGATGCGGTGATCAGCCTGCGCGGCCCGCTGGACGCCCCCCAGGCGCCGTCGCCGGCGCGCATGGATCAGCGCAACAAGCAGTTCCTGCCCCATGTGCTGGCGGTGCGCACCGGTACCTCGGTGTCCTTTCCCAACAGCGACGACATCCGCCACCAGGTCTATTCCTTCTCGCCGGCCAAGCGTTTCGAGCTGCGCCTGTACCAGGGCACGCCGAGCGAGCCGGTGCTGTTCGACAAGCCCGGGCTGGTGGTGCTCGGCTGCAATATCCACGACTGGATGCTCGGCTATATCTACGTCACCGACGACCCCTGGTTCGCCGTCAGTGACGAGCACGGCCGCGCCGCCATCGCCGAGCTGCCCGCCGGGCGCTACGCCGTGACCCTGTGGCACCCGGGCAACCCGCAGCTGCTGCCGCAGGCCGCCGGCGAGCTGCAGTTCGACGCCCTGGCGCCGAGCCAGCGGTTCGTCCTGGCCAGCAGCGGCCCCGCCGAGCCACCCGCGCCGCCGGCGCCGAGCGCGTTCGGCGAGGCCTTCAGGAAAGCCGCCGAAGATGCTGCGCAGTAGCTTCCAGGCGCGTATCGCCGGCGTTCTCGTCCTGCTCCTGCTGGTGGTGATCGGCGCCCTCTATGTCGCGGTGAAGGCAGCCACCGATGCGGCGCTGCGCGCCCAGGCGCAGGAACAGCTGAACGTCGGCAGCCGGGTCTTCGAGCAACTGCTGGCGCTGCGCAGCGACCAGCTGCAGCAGGCCGCCCAGGTGCTGGCGGCCGATTTCGGCTTCAAGGATGCGGTGGCCAGCGGCGATGCGCCGACCATCCGTTCGGCGCTGGCCAACCAGGGCGCGCGGATCAACGCCGGCGCCGTGTTCCTCCTGGGCCTGGATGGCAGCCTGCAGGTGAGCACCGACCCGGGCATCGATGCCGAGGCGCTGGCCCGTCTCGACGGCCAGTTGCAGTTGCCGCGGCGCGACGGCCCGCGGCTGTTCCTGCTGCCCATCGGCAGGCAGATCTACCTGCTGGTGGATGCCACGGTGAGCGCGCCGCTGCCGATTGCCCGGGTGCTGATGGGCTTTGCCGTGGACCGCGAATTCGCCCTGCAACTGCGTGAGCTGACCCACCTGGAACTGAGTCTGGTGGCCAGTCGCGACGGCGCTGCGCCGACCTGGATCAGCACCCTGCCGGCCAGCGCCCAGGCCCTGCTGGAGGCACAGATGGAGGCGGCCGGCGCGATGCCGCAACGCCTCGACGACGGCACCGAGCACTACTTCGGCCAGCACCTGCAACTGGCCAGCGGCCCCGGTTACCGGGTCGAGGCGCTGCTGCACAAATCCCTCGGCGAGGCCGAGGCGGCGTTCGCGCCGCTGGATCGACGCATCCTGCTGATCAGCCTGGGGGCCATGCTCGCCTCGCTGGTCGGCGCCCTGCTGCTGGCGCGCAGCGTGTCGCGGCCGGTGCGCGAGCTGGCCGCTGCCGCCCAGCGCATCGGCCGCGGCGACTACCAGCAGCCGGTGGCCCTGGCCCGCAGCGACGAGCTGGGCCTGCTGGCGCTGGCGGTCAACGACATGCAGCGCGGCATCGCCGAGCGTGAGCGGCAGCTGGCGCACAACGCCCTGCACGACGCGCTGACCGGTCTGCCCAACCGCACCCTGGCGCTGGAACGGCTGGGCAGCGCGATCACCGCCGGGCGACCCACCGCGCTGCTGTACCTGGGCGTGGGCAACTTCGCCGCGATCAACGAGAGCTGCGGCCAGGGCGGCGGCGACCTGGCCCTGCAGCAGCTGGCCCGGCGCCTGCAAGCGACCCTGCGCCCCGGCGACAGCCTGGCGCGCCTGTTGGGCGACGAGTTCCTCCTGCTGCTGGAGCAGTGCGATGGCGACAGCGCGGTGGCCAGCGCCGACCGCCTGCACCAGCTGCTGCTCAAGCCGCTGCGCATCGGCACCCTGGACGTCGCCCTGGACTGCCGTATCGGCATCGCCGCCTACCCGGCCGACGGTGACACGCCGGACGACCTGCTGCGCCGTGCGCGCATCGCCATGCAGGACGCCGCCCAGCAACCCGGTCGCCTGCAGCTCTACCAGCAGGGCCGCGACGCCGCCCAGCAGCGGCAGATCCGCCTGATCCGCGACCTGCGCCACGCCGCCGCGCAGGGCCAGCTGCTGCTGCACTACCAGCCCAAGCTGGACATCCGCGAGGGCCTCGTGCGCCAGGCCGAGGCGCTGCTGCGCTGGCAGCACCCGCAGCTGGGCATGGTCTCGCCCGGCGAATTCATCCCGTTGGCCGAGCGCACCGGCAGCATCCAGCTGCTCACCGCCTGGGTCATCGAGGAGGCCATGCGCCAGTTGCAGGAATGGGACGGGCGCGGCGTCTGGGTGCAGCTGTCGCTGAACATCTCCACCGAGGACCTGCTCGACGCCGACCTGCCGGCGCGGGTCGGCGCGCTGCTGGCGCACTACCGGGTGGCGCCGGAGCAGCTGATCTTCGAGATCACCGAGAGCGGCGTGATGCTCGACCCCGAGCGTGCGCTGCAGGTGCTGCACGGCCTGCGCGGCTGTGGCATCGGCCTGTCGGTGGACGATTTCGGCACCGGCTACTCCTCGCTGGCGCAGCTCAAGCGCATGCCGGTGCAGGAGCTGAAGATCGACCAGAGTTTCGTGCGCGAGCTGGACGACCACAGCGAGGACTCGGTGATCGTCCGCTCGACGATTGAAATGAGCCACAGCCTGGGCCTCAAGGTGGTGGCCGAGGGCGTCGAACTGGCGCCCAGCCTGAGCCTGTTGCAGCGCTGGCACTGCGACACCGCGCAGGGCTACCTGATCAGCCGGCCGCTGGCCGCCGCGGCCTTCGAGGCCTGGCTGGCGCAACCCTATCGTTCCCCCCTGGCCAAGGTGCATTGAAGCATGCGACTCGCTTATCTGTTGGGCCTGTGCCTGTGCGCCGAGCTGGCCGCCGCCGGCGAAGGTCGCCTGCTGGCCACCGGCGGCGCCACCAGCCTGGAGGGAACCGCCGGCGGCGGGATCATGCCCTGGGCGGTGCTGGCCGGTTACGGCGAGCGCGGCGAATGGGGCGCGGACGTGTTCGCCACCCGCGTCGAGACCGGCGACTACCGCCTCGACGTGGCCGGTGTGGCGGCGGCCTACGGCAACCGCATCGAGCTGTCCTACGCGCGCCAGCGCTTCGACCTCGGCACCCTGGCGCGCGACCTGCACTTGCCGGACAACAGCCTCAGCCAGGACGTGCTCGGCCTCAAGCTGCGCCTGGCCGGCGACCTGATCTACGACCGCCTGCCGCAGATTGCCCTCGGCCTGCAGCACAAGCGCCAGCGCGACTTCCGGGTGCCCAGCCTGGTCGGCGCGCAGCGTCGCGAGGACAGCGAAGGCTACCTGGCGGCCAGCCGGCTTATTCTCGGCGGCGCCTTCGGCTACAACCTGCTGCTCAACGCCAACCTGCGCTACAGCCGGGCCAACGAACTGGGCCTGCTGGGCTTCGGCGGCGACCGCCGCGACCGCCATTCCTGGCTCAAGGAGGGCTCGGTGGCGGTGCTGCTGGATCGGCACTGGGCGGTGGGCATCGAGTACCGGGAAAAGCCCGACAACCTGAGTTTCGCCGGCGAGAGCGACTGGGCCGATCTGTTCGTCGGCTACTTTCCGAACAAGCACCTGGCCCTGGTGCTGGCCTACGCGCGGCTCGGCGAGATCGCCACGCTGGACCACCAGGACGGCGTCTACCTGTCCGTGCAGGGGAGTTTCTGAACATGCGCCTGGCCATGCTCTGCCTGCCGCTGCTGCTGGCGGCCTGCGCCCAGCAGGCGCCGCGCGACGACGGCCTGTACCGCGCCCTGGGTGCGGAGCCGGGTATCGTGCGGATAGTCGAGGGCATGCTGCTGGGCAGCGCGCGCGATCCGCGCATCGCCCGGCACTTTCTCGATATCGACATCGAGCGCCTGCGCGACAAACTCATCGAGCAGCTGTGCTTCGAGAGCGGCGGCCCCTGCGTCTATACCGGCGACAGCATGGAGGAGAGCCACAAGGGCCTGCGCCTGACCCCCAGTGATTTCAACGCCCTGGTCGAGCACCTGCAGGACGCGATGGACGCCGAGGGGGTGCCGACGCCGGCGCAGAACCGCCTGCTGGCGCGCCTGGCGCCGATGCGTGGGCAGGTGATCGACCGCTAGCGAGCGGGGCGCCCGGGTTTAGGCGTAGTTCTGCGGGCTGAGCTTGCGCTCGATCAGCTCGATGAGGATGTGCAGCACCTTGATATGCAGCTCCTGCACGCGGTCGGCGTAGTCGCCGCCGGGCGCGCAGATGCACACGTCCGCCAGGCTCTCCAGCAGCGAGCCGGGCTTGCCGGTCAGGGCCACCACCTTCACCCCCAGGGCCTTGGCCGCTTCGGCGGCCTTGACCACGTTGGGGCTCTTGCCGCTGGTGCTGATAGCGATCAGCACGTCGCCGGCGCGGCCATGGGACTCGATATAGCGCGAGAAGATGTGGTCGTAGCCGAAGTCGTTGGCCACGCAGCTGATATGGCTGGGGTCGCTGATCGACACTGCGGCGATGCCGGGGCGGTTGTTGCGGTAGCGCCCGGTCAGCTCCTCGGCAAAGTGCATGGCGTCGCACATCGAGCCGCCGTTGCCGCAGGAAAACGCCTTGCCCTTGGCCTCGAAGCTTTCGATCAGCAGCTCGGCGGCCTGCTGGATGTTGCCCAGGGTCTGCTCGTTGGCGAGGAAGGCCTCCAGCGCGCGCTGGGCTTCCTGCAGGCTGTTGCGGATATGTTCGATCATCGCGGGGCTCGCTCTCAGGGCAATTCGGGGCTGGAGTAAAACGCACTCAGCACTTTCACCAGGTGCTCCAGGTCGTGGCTGCCGGCCAGTTCGCGGATCGAGTGCATGGCGAAGGTGGGCAGGCCGATATCGACGGTGCGTACGCCCAGCTGGCTGGCGGTGAGCGGGCCGATGGTGGAGCCGCAGGCCATGTCGCTGCGCACCACGAAGCTCTGCACCGGCACCTCGTTCTCCAGGCACAGGTGGCGGAAGAAGCCGGCGGTCTCGCTGTTGGTGGCGTAGCGCTGGTTGCTGTTGATCTTGATCACCGGGCCGGCGTTGAGCTTGGGCCCGTGGTTGCCATCATGCTTGTCGGCATAGTTGGGGTGCACGCCGTGGGCGTTGTCGGCCGACACCAGCAGCGAACGCTGGATGGTCCGCACGAAGGCGTCGCCCTCCGGCAGCACGCGGCGCAGCACCTGTTCGAGGAAGGGGCCGTCTGCGCCGCAGGCCGAACAGGAACCGACCTCTTCGTGGTCGGTGCAGACCAGCACGCAGGTTTCCTCGTCGCTGGAGTCGATCAGCGCCTGCAGGCCGGCGTAGCAGGACAGCAGGTTGTCCAGGCGCGCGCCGGCGATGAAATCCTGATTGAGGCCGACGATGGCGGCGCTCTGGGTGTCGTAGAAACTCAGCTCGTAGTCCAGCACCGCATCGGCATTGAAGTCGTGCTCCATGGCCAGCTGTTCGCTGAGCAGGGCGCGGAAATCGGCGGTCTCGCTGCTGGCCAGTTGGGCGAGGATCGGCGGCAGCTCGTTCTGCGGGTTGATCGCCCAGCCCTGGTTGGCCTCGCGGTTGAGGTGGATGGCCAGGCTGGGGATCACGGCGATGGGCTGGTAGAAGTCGATCAGCTGGCTCTCGACCTTGCCGTCGCGGCGGTAGGTCACGCGGCCGGCCAGCGACAGGTCGCGGTCGAACCAGGGGGCGAGCAGGGCGCCGCCGTAGACTTCCACGCCGAGCTGGAAGAAGCCCTGGCGCTGCAGCTCGGGGTTGGGCTTGACCCGCAGGCAGGGGCTGTCGGTATGCGCACCGACCAGGCGAATGCCGCCGTCGACGGCCGGGCGCTTGCCGAGCTTGAAGGCGATCAGCGAGGAGTCGTTGCGGGTCACGTAGTAGCGGCCGCCGGCCTCGGTGTGCCAGGGCGCGCGCTCGTCGAGGTGACGATAACCGGCCGCCTCCAGGCGCATGGCCAGGCTGGTGGTGGCATGAAAGGGGGTAGGCGAGGCGTTGAGAAAGTCGATCAGGCCTTGGTTCAGTTCTTCGCGCATAGGGACTCCGGGCAACGATCGCGCGAGTTTACCAATTTGCCTCGGCCTGTGCCGGCTGCGCGCTCGTTTGCGGGCGATAGTTCGCGTCTATCGCGCTTTTAGTGCTGGTGGTGCGCAGGGCAACGCCTAGGGTGGATCACGCTTCACCGATCCACTAGAGCGGTGGATGAAAAAGGCGTCATCCACCCTACGGCGTGCGCCGTGCGCACCGGGCGGGGGATCAGAACGGCGCCGGGCACTCGAAGCGCATCCGCGCGCCGCTCTGCGGGTGGGTCAGGGCCAGCATGCTGGCATGCAGGCACAGGCGCTGATGGGCGGCCAGGGCCTGTTCGTGGGCATAGAGGCGGTCGCCCAGCAGCGGATGGCCGATGGACAGCATATGCACGCGCAGCTGGTGCGAGCGGCCGGTGATGGGGGTGAGCTCGACCCGGCACCAGTCGCCGCAGCGCTCGAGCACGCGCCAGTGGGTCAGGGCGTGCTTGCCCAGCTCATGGTCGACCACGTGACGCGGCTTGGTCGGCGGGTCGTAGCGCAGCGGCAGGTCGATGCTGCCGCTATCGCCCTCGGGCTGGCCCCAGCACAGCGCGGTGTAGGCCTTCTCGGTCTCGCGGTCGTGGAACTGGCGCGACAGCTCGCGGTGGCTGTCGGCGTCGCGGGCCAGCACGATGATGCCGGAGGTTTCCCAGTCCAGGCGATGGACGATGCGCGCCTCGGGGTAGCCGTTGTCCTGCAAACGGGTGACCAGGCAGTCCTTGTTGTCATCGGCGCGGCCGGGCACCGAGAGCAGCAGGGTGGGCTTGTTGATCACCAGCAGGGCGGCGTCCTGGTGGAGTATTTCGATCTGGCTAAGGGGCATGGGGCGTTCGCAGCGGTCTTGTAGGAGCGAGCTCTGCTCGCGAAGTCTGCAGGCTACCGGCGTTCGCGAGCAGAGCTCGTGCCTACAGGTGCCTGGGACTATAAACGAACACGGCGGCCGAAGCCGCCGTGAACCGGGCCGGTAGCTATCAGCGATCCGGCAGGGTGATGTTGAGCTCCAGGATCGAGCAACTGCCCTGGTTCTCCAGGGCGACCTGGACCTGATCCGAGTCGATATTGACGTACTTGCGGATCACTTCGACCAGTTCCTGCTGTAGCGCCGGCAGGTAGTCCGGCTGGCTGCGCTGGCCGCGTTCGTGGGCGACGATGATTTGCAGACGCTCTTTCGCGATCGACGCCGGGGTTTCCTTTTTGCGTTCGCGAAAGAAGTCGAAAATATTCATTTAGCGAGCTCCGAATAAGCGTTGCATGAGTCCTTTCTTCTGCACGTCGAGGAAGCGATGCGGCACTTCCTTGCCGAGCAGGCGTTCGACCGCGTCGCTGTACGCCTGGCCGGCGTCGCTCTGCTCGTCGAGGATCACCGGCACGCCCTGGTTGGAGGCCTTGAGCACCGCCTGCGACTCGGGAATCACGCCGAGCAGACGGATGGCGAGGATTTCCTCGACGTCCTCGACGCCGAGCATCTCGCCCTTGGTCACGCGCTCGGGGTTGTAGCGGGTCAGCAGCAGGTGTTCCCGGATCGGCTCCTCGCCCTTCTCGGCACGGCGCGACTTGCTCGCCAGCAGGCCGAGCATGCGGTCGGAGTCGCGTACCGAGGAGACTTCCGGGTTGGTCACGACGATCGCCTCGTCGGCGAAGTACATGGCCAGGTGCGCGCCCTTCTCGATGCCGGCCGGCGAGTCGCAGACCACGTAGTCGAAGTTCTGCGACAGTTCGCCGATCACCTTCTCCACGCCTTCCTGGGTCAGCGCGTCCTTGTCGCGGGTCTGGCTGGCAGCCAGCACGAACAGGTTTTCGATGCGCTTGTCCTTGATCAGCGCCTGGGTCAGGGTGGCTTCGCCGTTGACCACGTTGACGAAGTCGTACACCACGCGGCGTTCGCAGCCCATGATCAGGTCGAGGTTACGCAGGCCGACGTCGAAGTCGACGATGACGGTCTTGTGCCCGCGCAGGGCGAGGCCGGTACCGATGGCGGCGCTGGTGGTGGTTTTACCGACACCACCCTTGCCGGAAGTAACTACGAGGATTTTGGCCAAGGTGATTCACCCCAAGAAATGAAGAAAAAGCGGGAATCCGTAGGCTGTTATTGGGCTTCCGGATGCCTTTTTGTGTCCCTGAAAATTGGCCGCAGTATCCGTTAAAGGCGGGTGATGTTCAACACGTCACCCGACAGGCTGACATGCACCGCATCGCCCCATAGTGGGTCGCGGCGCAGGTCTTCGGCGACCTTGTAATGACCGGCGATCGACAGCATTTCGGCGCCCATTTGCTGACAGAAAATCCGTGCCTTGCCGTTGCCCTTGACGCCGGCCAGGGCGCGGCCGCGCATGGGCGCGTAAACATGGATGTTGCCGTCGGCGAGAAGTTCCGCCCCGGCGCTGACCGGGGCCAGGACGATCAGGTCGCCACCCTGGGCGTAGACCTGCTGGCCGCCGCGCACCGGGCTGGTGATGATCTTGCTCGGCCTATGTTCGGGTTCGGCCGGTTTCTCCACCTTCTTCGGGGCAGGGTCGAGCGGTCGTTCGCGCGCGCCGGAGGGTGGCAGCACCGGCAGGTCCATGGCCTCGGCGGCGGCGATATCGGCCGCGCGGCTGGCGCGGATGGCCAGGGTGCGCAGGCCGTGGCGGCGGCACAGGGCCATCAGCTCGGCCAGGTCCAGTTCGCCTTCGCCGTCCGGCAGTTTGTCCAGGGCCAGCACCAGCGGGGTGTTGCTGAAGAAGGCCGGGGCCTGGGCGACCTTTTCCGCGAGCTGCGCGTCGAGGCGGGCCAGGTCGTTGTGCGCCAGCTCCATCACGGTGATGGCGAGCATGCTGCCCTTGAGCTGGAACACGGGGTCTTGGGCGAGGAGATCGGCTTGGCTCATGGGAGGGCGATGGGCCTTGTGGCGAGTCGGAAAGTTGCCCGGACTTATAGCGACTCGAGCTGCAAGCCGCAAGCCGCCGACACCCTGGCTTCCGAGTCGGCGGGAAAACTGCGTTAGAATGCGCGGCTTTGCTCGTGCTCGGAAACCTTTCATGGATCGCCCACGCTTTCGCGCCTATTTCCTTCATCCGCGCTTCTGGCCGCTGTGGCTCGGCCTGGGCCTGCTGTGGCTGGTGGTGCAGTTGCCCTACGCGCTGCTGCTGCGGCTCGGGCGCGCGCTGGGCTGGCTGATGTACCGCACGGCCGGCTCGCGCCGGCGCATCGCCGCGCGCAACCTGGAGCTGTGCTTTCCGCAGCTGAGCGCCGCCGAGCGCGAACGCCTGCTCAAGGAGAACTTCGCCTCCACCGGCATCGCCTTCTTCGAGATGGCCATGAGCTGGTGGTGGCCCAAGGCGCGCCTGGCGCCGCTGGCGCACATCGAGGGGCTGGAGCACCTCAAGCAGGCGCAGGCCGAAGGCCAGGGCGCGATCCTGATGGCCGTGCACTTCACCACCCTGGAGATAGGCGCCGCGCTGCTCGGTCAGCACCACACCATCGACGGCATGTACCGCGAGCACAAGAATCCGCTGTTCGACTTCATCCAGCGCCGTGGCCGCGAGCGGCACAACCTCGACGCCAGCGCCATCGAGCGCGAGGACATCCGCGCCATGCTCAAGGTGCTGCGCGCCGGCCGCGCCATCTGGTACGCGCCGGACCAGGACTACGGGCGCAAGCAGAGCATCTTCGTGCCGCTGTTCGGCATCCCCGCGGCCACCGTCACCGCCACCAGCAAGTTCGCCCGCCTGGGCAAGGCGCGGGTGATTCCCTTCACCCAGCAGCGCCTGGCCGACGGCAGCGGCTACCGCCTGGTCATCCACCCGCCGCTGGCGGACTTCCCCGGCGACAGCGAGGAGGCCGACTGCCTGCGCATCAACCAGTGGATCGAGCAGGTGGTCAGCGCCTGCCCCGAGCAGTACCTGTGGGCGCACCGGCGCTTCAAGACCCGCCCCGAGGGCGAGGCCAAGCTGTACGGGAAGCGCAAGTAGCTCGCCTATACTCGAATAAACCCCAGGATCTGCCCCGATGACCGTCATTGCCCGCCCCCACGAGCCTGTCACCGGGCTGATCCTCTCCGGCGGCGGGGCGCGGGCGGCCTATCAGGTCGGCGTGCTGGCGGCCATCGCCGACCTGCTGCCGGATGCCGCGCACAACCCCTTTCCGGTGATAGTCGGCACCTCGGCCGGCGCGGTGAACGCGGTCGGCCTGGCCTGCGGGGCGCTGCATTTCAGCGAGGCGGTGCGACGCCTGACCGCAGTGTGGCAGGGTTTTCACACCCATATGGTGTACCGCAGCGACTGGCCGGGGGTGCTGCGCCAGGCCGCGCGCTTCGTCGGCCACAGCCTGCTCGGCCTGGGTCGCGAGGTGCCGGTGGCGCTGCTCGACAGCTCGCCGCTGCGCGAGCTGCTGGCGCGCGAGCTGGATTTCTCCGGCATCGCCGCGGCGGTGCGCCATCGCCAGCTGCGCGCCGTGGCGGTGACCGCCTTCGGCTACGAGAGCGGCCAGGCGGTGACCTTCTACCAGGGCCGCGCCACCATCGACCCCTGGTTCCGCCACCGCCGCGTCGGCGTGCCGACCCGCCTGCAGCTGGAGCACCTGCTGGCCAGCGCCTCGATCCCGCTGATCTTCCCGCCGGTGAAGATCAACCGCGAGTATTTCGGCGACGGCGCGGTGCGCCAGTCGGCGCCGATCAGCCCGGCGCTGCACCTGGGCGCCAGCCGCGTGCTGGTGATCGGGGTCAGCGGCAACGCCCAGCTCGAGCCCAGTCAACCGGCGCCGCGCCTGCTCAGCAATCGCCCGCCGAGCCTGGCGCAGATCGGCGGCCATCTGCTCAACAGCACCTTTATCGACAGCCTGGAAAGCGATATCGAGCTGCTCGACCGGCTCAACCAGTTGAGCGGCCTGGTGCCGACGGAGCATCGCCCGCGCGGCCTCGGCCTCAATCCGGTGGACGTGCTGGTGATCGCCCCGAGCCGGCCGCTGGATCAGATCGCCGCGCGCCACCAGCGCGAGCTGCCGCGGGCGCTGCGCCTGTTCCTGCGCGGGCCGGGGGCGACCAAGGCGGGCGGCGCCGGGGTGCTCAGCTACCTGCTGTTCGAGCCCGGCTACTGCAGCGAGCTGATCGAGCTGGGCTACCAGGACGCCATGGCGCGCAAAGCCGACCTGTGCGCCTTTCTCGGTCTGGCCGAGGTGGCGCAGCCGGCCTGACACTGCGCCGGATCAGGCCAGCACGCCGTCGCGGAAATCGCGCAGGGCCTGCTCGATCTCCTCGCGGCTGTTCATCACGAACGGGCCGTACTGCACGATGGGCTCGTGCAGCGGCGTGCCGGCGATCAGCAGCACCCGTGCGCCCTGGGCGCTGGCCAGATGCAATTCACCCGCGTCGGACAGCCGCACCAGGCGTCCGGCACTGACGGGTTGCGCGCCGGCCTCGGGCAGTTCGAGCAAGCCTTGGTAGACGTACAGCATCACCCGCTGGCCGTCGGCCAGGCGCGGGGCGATCCGGCTGCCGGGCGGCAGGTGCAGGTCGAACAGCTGCGGCTGGGTGTGCGGGCGCTGTACGGCGCCGGCCTGGCGGAGCTGGCCGTCGTCGAACTGGCCGGCGATCACCACCACCTCGACACCACCTGCCGTTGTCAGGCGCGGAATCTCCTCGGCCGGAATATCGCGGTAGCCGGGGTCGCCCAGCTTGTCCCTGGCCGGCAGGTTGAGCCACAGCTGGAAACCGCGCATGGCGCCGGACTCCTGTTCGGGCATCTCGCTGTGGACGATGCCGCGCGCGGCGGTCATCCACTGCACGCCGCCTGTGCCGAGCAGGCCGACGTTGCCCAGGTGGTCCTCATGGCGCATGCGCCCTTCGAGCATATAGGTGAT
>JAESGS010000206.1_pt1 | contig 79362 bp, 76 predicted proteins | sample 9269761 | NCBI WGS metagenome assembly JAESGS01 (sample SAMN15741799, study PRJNA653493) | algae metagenome | isolation source: Cyanosarcina radialis HA8281-LM2 and co-occurring heterotrophs from damp... | place: USA: Makauwahi cave, Hawaii | collected 2011-01-06 | reverse complement strand
CCGACGTTCCTGGCATGATCGGCTTCATCGGCATGACGCTCGGCGACGCCGGCGTCAACATCGCCAACTTCCAGCTCGGCCGCGAGAAGGAAGCCGGCGATGCGATCGCGCTGCTCTACGTCGATGGCGCGGTTTCCGAGGCTGTGCTTGACAAGCTGCGTGCCAATCCGGCAATTCGCCAGGCAAAGCCGCTGGTCTTCAACATCGATTGACGCCAGCCCAGCAAGTGGCAGCACCGTCTGCCACTTTGCCGACCCACTCACGGGACATATCGAGGACGCACCGGCCGATCGCCGGTGCGTTTTCCTGTTTCGAACGCATGTGACGAGAAATGACCGAAATGACATTCCGCTGGCGCGAGGCAAGCCTGCCCGACCTCGCCTCCGTATCGGAGATCCAGCTCGTGGTTCACCAGGCCTTCCCCGAGGATGACGCCGTGCTCGCCGACCGCATCGCGCTCAGCCCTGCCGGTTGTTTCATGCTGGACGCAAAGGGCTTGTCGCGCGGCTATGTGCTGAGCCATCCCTGGCTTCGCGGTGCGCCGCCGTCGCTGAACAGCATGCTCGGCGAAATCCCTGACGCCGCCGATACCTGGTACATCCATGACCTCGCCCTTCTGCCTGAAATGCGTGGCTCCGGGGCAGGGGGCGGCGTGTTGCCGATGCTTGCCGATGTTGCACGGACGGAAGGGTTCCGCTCGATGTCGCTCGTTTCCGTCAACGGATCCCGCGGCTTCTGGGAGCGACAGGGCTTCGAGGTACGCATGGACGAACGGCTGGTGCAGAAGCTTTCAAGTTATGGCGACGACGCGCTCTATATGGAGCGGCACTTCGTCTGAATGAAAATGGCGCCGATCGGCGCCATTTTCGTCTCGTGCCGGATCAGGCCGCCCACTGGGTGGCCGGCCGCCACGCTTTCTCCTCGACCGTGAACTGCGCGAGCCGGCCGGAAAGCACGTTGCTTTCGCCGGCGAGCGCCTGGCTCGCGGCCGAGGTCTGCTCGACCATGGCGGCGTTCTGCTGGGTCATCTGGTCCATCTGGTTGACGGCGGTGTTGATCTCTCGCAGCCCGACCGACTGTTCGCGTGCTGCCGTCGCAATGGCGACGATGCGGTCGTTGATCTCGTTGACCCGCCGCTCGATGTCGCCGAGCGCCGAGCCCGTCGCCTCGACCAGGCGCACACCGGCCGAAACCTCGACACCGGACGCGGTGATCAGGCCCTTGATCTCCTTGGCCGCCGTTGCCGAACGCTGCGCCAGTTCCCGCACTTCCTGCGCGACGACGGCAAAGCCCTTGCCGGCGTCGCCGGCGCGTGCTGCCTCGACGCCGGCATTCAGCGCCAGGAGGTTCGTCTGGAAGGCGATGTCGTCGATGACGCCGATGATCTCGCCGATCTTCGAAGACGAGTTTTCGATGCGGCCCATGGCGTTGATCGCGTCGCGAACGACCTCGCTCGAGGTGGCCGCACCCTTGCGGGCCTCGGCGACCATGCGGGTCGCCTCGTCGGCGCGGTTGGTGGAGTTCTGAACCGCCGAGGTGATCTCTTCGAGGGCGGCTGCGGTTTCTTCGAGCGACGCTGCCTGCTGCTCGGTACGCTGCGACAGGTCGTTGGTCGCCCGGCTGATCTCATTGGCATTGCCGGTGACAACAGAGGTGGAATCGGCGATCGCGCTCACCGTCGAGCGAAGTGCGGCGACGGCGGTGTTGAAGTCCTGACGCAGCTTTTCGTAGTCGGCGCCAAGATCGGGGACATGGGTCGTCAGGTCGCCGCTCGCCAGCCGCTCGAGCGCACTGCCGATGGTGCTGACGACATGGGCCTGCACGCGGGCGGTCGCCTGCTGCATTTCCTCGTTGGCGCTGCGCTCGCCGTCGAGCGCGACCTGCTGTTCGCGCTGGCGAACTTCGAGCGCGTTGCGCTCGATCACCGAGGCACGCAGCACGACGAGGGCATCGGCCATGTGGCCGATCTCGTCGCGGCGGTCAGTATCCGGAACTTCCGAACGGGTGTCGTTGTTCGAGACTTCGAGCATGACGTCCTTCAGCCGGTTAATCGGCCGGCTGATCGAACGGCCGATCGCCATGGCGGCAGCAAGCGTCGCGATGGCGGCGATCGCCGTGGTGATGATCGTCATCAGCAGCGACGCGTTGTACTTGGCGGCGAGATCGTCGGCGTAGACGCCGGTGCCAACACCCCAACCCCAGGGCTTGAAGCCTTGAATGTAGGAGTATTTCTCGACCGGCTCCTCGTGGCCGGGCTTGTCCCAATAGTAGTTGACGATGCCGCTGCCCGGGTTCTGCGCCAACGCGATGAGCTCGACGTTGAAGGCTTTGCCGTTGGTATCCTTGAGGCCGCGCACATCGGTTCCGACGAGCTTCTTGGCGAGCGGGTGGGCGATCATCATGCCGTCGAAGCCGTTGATGAAGAAGTAGCCGTCCTGGCCGAAGCGCATGGCCATAACGGCGGAAATAGCGCGGCTCTGGGCTTCCTCATGCGAGAGCGTGCCATTGCGCTCCTGCTCCTCGAAGCTTGCGATCGTCGAGATCGCCGCTTCGGTGACGTTGCGCAGCATCTGCCGGCGCTCGTCGCTGACTTCCGAGTTGGCAACTTGAGTCTTATAGGCCATGGCGGCTGCCATGAAGACCAGCGCCATCGCCGTCAATAAGTAGATACGTGTCGAAATTCTAATATTTTTCACTGCCTTAGCCCCAAGGAAAATCCTGGCGGCGACAGAAACACCCATCTGCTAATCAAGCCTTAAGTCGCCTCCCGAGTTCTAGCGATTGCATCGCCCGAAACTTGCCCGGCAGGCGCGAGACTTCCCTAGCGCGGGCGACCTTTTTCGGCGATCGCGATCCCACCAAGCACCAAGAGCAGGGCGACGAGGTGGAAGAGGTGGAAGGTTTCGCCGATCAGCATCACCGACAGCAGCGTGCCGAAAACGGGAATGGCGTTGATGAACAGGCCGGCGCGGTTGGCGCCGATCATCTCGACACCGCGCACATAAAGCACCTGCGACATCAGCGACGGGAAGATCGCGGCATAGAGAACGATGACCCAGCCGGTGGTATCGGGCACGATGGCCGTGCCGGTCCCGATCTCCCAGAACAACAGTGGAATGGCGCTCAGCAGCGCGCCGAAGGCGGGGGCGGCGATAAAGCTCTGCCAGTGCATGGTCGGCTTGTAGCGCAGCGCCACGGTGTAGCCGGCATAAACGATGCAGGCCGCGATCATCAGCGCATCGCCGAAGTTGAACTCGAGCGACAGCAGGCTGGTGACGTCGCCATGGGCCGCCGTCACCAGCACGCCGACGAGGGTGACAGTAAAGCCGATCACTTGGGCGATCGACGCCTTGGTGCGGAAGAGCACGAAGTTGAAGAGAAAGATCAGCATCGGGATGCCGGCCTGGAGAATGACGGCATTGATGGCGCTCGTATATTTGAGTGCCGAGTAGAGCAGGGCATTGAAGGTGGTGAAGCCGATCGCGCCATAGGCAAGAAGTTGCAGCCAGTGCTTGCGGATCTTGTCCCAGTCGCGGCGGATCTGCGGCGTCATCAGCACCAGGATGACGATGAGCGCGAAGACCCAGCGCAGGGTCGTCAGCATCATCGGGCTCACATGGCCAACGGCCATCTTGCCGGCGACGGAGTTGCCGCCCCAGAAGAGAGCGGTGATGCACAGATAGAAGTAGGCCCTGGAATTCACGATGCTTAGACCTGCACGGGGATGGCGACCGACTGTCGCGATGGCGGGAGAGCGGAAGATATAGGCTCTAAATCCCGGCCTTGTCATGCAAAAAGGGCGGAACGCCCGACATAACGGGGTCGCTTTCCAGATGACAACACAGTATAGATGCGCGGGTTTGAGAACAGCGCAGCCTCGGTTGCGCGCCTGAACAGGAAGAGAATTATGACGAATGTCGTAGTGGTCGGCTCCCAATGGGGTGACGAAGGCAAAGGCAAGATTGTGGATTGGCTCTCCGAGCGCGCGGATATCGTCGTGCGCTTTCAGGGCGGTCACAATGCCGGCCATACCCTGGTGATCGACGGCGTCAGCTACAAGCTGTCGCTCCTGCCCTCCGGCGTCGTGCGTCCCGGCAAGCTTGCCGTCATCGGCAACGGCGTCGTGATCGATCCGCACGCGCTGATCGCCGAAATCGACAAGCTCGGCAAGCAGGGCATCGCGATCACGCCTGACAATCTGCGCATCGCCGACAATGCCACCCTGATCCTGTCGCTGCACCGCGAGCTCGACGGCATCCGCGAAGATGCCGCCTCCAACAGCGGCACGAAGATCGGCACCACGCGCCGCGGCATCGGCCCGGCCTATGAAGACAAGGTCGGCCGTCGCGCCATCCGCGTCATGGATCTTGCCGACCTCGACACGCTGCCGGCCAAGGTCGATCGCCTGCTGACGCACCACAATGCGCTACGCCGTGGTCTCGGTGAAACGGAAATCAGCCACGACGCGATCATGCAGGAACTCTCCTCGGTCGCCGCCAAGGTGCTGCCGTTCATGGAAACCGTCTGGGTGCTGCTCGACAAGGCGCGCCGCAAGGGCGCCCGAATCCTGTTCGAAGGCGCGCAAGGCACGCTGCTCGACATCGACCACGGCACCTATCCTTTCGTCACCTCGTCGAACACGGTCGCCGGCCAGGCTGCCGCCGGCTCGGGCATGGGCCCCGGTTCGCTCGGCTATATCCTCGGCATCACCAAGGCCTATACGACGCGTGTCGGCGAAGGTCCGTTCCCGACTGAGCTTACCGATGAAATCGGCCAGTTCCTCGGTGAAAAGGGCCATGAGTTCGGCACGGTCACGGGTCGCAAGCGTCGCTGCGGCTGGTTCGATGCGGCTCTGGTGCGCCAGTCGGTCGCCGCCAACGGCATCACCGGCATCGCGCTTACCAAGCTCGACGTTCTCGATGGTCTCGACGAACTGAAGATCTGCATCGGCTATACTCTGGATGGTCAGCAGATCGACCATCTGCCGGCAAGCCAGGCGCAGCAAGCTTCGGCAAAGCCAGTGTATGTTACGCTTGAAGGATGGAAAGAATCGACGGTTGGCGCGCGCAGCTGGGCAGATCTTCCGGCGCAAGCGATCAAGTATGTCCGCCAGGTGGAAGAACTGATCGGTGCACCGGTTGCTCTTCTTTCGACCAGCCCGGAGCGGGACGACACAATACTTGTGACGGACCCCTTTGAGGACTAGTGTCGGCGAACTGACATTGCGTCGTGATCGCAAAGACATACCTGGGCGTATGAGAAAGTACTAATGGCGGATTTTGTTGCAGTTATTCGCAGGACCGTTGACGGCCTGTCGGAAAACACACCTGAAATGCGGGACAGGGTATACGAGAAGGCGCGCGCAGCCGTGCGCCGCCAACTCGAAAACATGAACCCGCGTCCGTCGGACGACATGATCAATCGCCAGTTGGCGAAGCTCGAAAATGCGATCGCCGAAGTCGACAGCGAACATGCCGAGGCCCTGCCGGCGCTCGACGAGCCGGAGGTTGCCGAGGGGGAGATCGTCGAACCGGTTGCCTCGGAAGCGACAGGAGACGAGCCCGTTCCGGAACCGGAACCGGAACCGGAACCGGAACCGGAAGCTCAGCCTGTACCGGTTGTCAAAAGCGAACCGGTGGCCGTTACCGAGCAGGTCGAGCAGCCGGCCGCGGAACCGGAAAGCGCCGCTGAGCCCTACCACCATGTCGAGGCCTATGAAGAGCCGACGCATGTCGTCGAGCCTCATGGAGAACTGGCCGAGGAAACTCCGGTCGAGCCGGTAGAATACGAACCGGTCGCTGAGCCTGCCGAAGCCGTTGCGCCGCCGCTGGACGAAACTCCCGTCGTCGCTCAGCCGCACGAAGACGCGCCAGCCTACGAAGCGCCCGAGTATTCGGAGCCGGTGACAGAAACGCAGGATATAGTAGAGCCTTCCCCGTCGATCGAGGCGCAGCACCATGCCGCGCATGAGCCGACCTGGGAGGAAGCGCCTGCGGCAAGCGCCGAGCAGAAGCCGGCACTCTCGGAGTGGGACCTGCCCGAGTGGGAGACCGTTGGTCCGACCTCGACCGTCGCCCCGGTTACCGAACACCTCAGCGACGAGCGCGCCGCCGAGGCCCACGAACCGGATAACGCGCCCGAGCTTTTGGGAATGCATCCGGTCGCCGAGCCGGACCAGCATGCGCCTGAGGCGACGCCGAAGGCGGACCCGGTTCGCGGCTGGTCGTTCGACGACAATGACCCCTTTGCGCCGATCGAAGAGCGGCGGGTCGAAAAGACTTCCGAACCGGAGATCAGCGACTGGTCATGGCCGGTCGAAAAGCCTGTTCAGGCCGCTGCCGCACCGGCGGCACAGAGCCAGCAGGAACGCGCTGGTACCGCTTGGGATCATATCGACGACTTGCTCGGTTTTGAGGACGCGGCCAATGCTGCTGCGGCGGGAGCCGGAGTTGCGGCCACAGCGCGCGAGCCGGAACGGGCTGGCGAAGCAACCCCGGCGGTGCCAAGGCCGACATCTTACCGGGCCACGCCGAAGCCGTCGCGCTTCAGCATTAAGCGTCTCGTAATTGCGGGCGTTGCCCTGCTGGCGCTTGGCGGCGGCGGGTTTGCCTACTGGCAGAACCGCGAGGCCGGCAATGCCTGGATTTCCGGCATGGTGGCGTCGATAACCTCTGCCGTGTCCAACATCGGCGGAGCGCCGGCAGAACAAAGCACGCCGCCGCAGCCCGCTGGCGAAACCGCCACGCAGGAACCGGCTGCGCACGACGATACCGTCGCTCCTGACAACAGCTCGACCAAGCTCACGCAGCGCCTGATGGCGGACGGATCAGAGACCGATGACGGCCCGGCCAACCCAACCGGCGAGAGCGCAGCGCAGGAAGGCAAGTCCGTGGCGCCGCAGACGGAGGCAGGCAAGCCGGTCGAAGCGGCCGCCGGGCAGGGCGGCACGACCGGCCAGGCCGGAGCGCCGGCGACAGGACAGCCGGCGGGCCAGCCGAACCAGCCTGAAGTCGCGCTTGCGACCGGCGAGAAGATGTTCCTCTACGAGGAGCGCCTTGGCCAGTCTTCGCCTACGGCCGTTCCGGGAACCGTGGCATGGACGGTGAAGGAGGAGTCGCCTGGCGGCGATGCCAAGCCCGAACCGGCAATCCAGGCCCAGATCACCGTTCCTGACCGTGGCCTCACCGCCCTGATGACGATCAAGCGGAATGCGGACCCGTCGCTGCCGGCAAGTCACGTCATCGAATTCGTGTTCTCGCTGCCGTCGAACTTCGAGGGCGGCGCCATCGACAGCGTCCAGCGCGTATCGATGAAGCGGACCGAGCAGGACCGGGGAGACGCGTTGATCGCGGTTCCGGCCAAGATCACCGACGATTTCCACATGATCGCGCTGAACGATGCGACGGACGCCATCGGCAACAACACCGAACTGCTGCGCAGCCGCAGCTGGATCGATATTCCGCTCACCTACCGCAACGGCCGCCGCGCGCTGCTGACGCTTGAGAAGGGGCAGAGCGGTACGGATGCCTTCAACCAGGCCATGCGCGCCTGGTCGGCGACGGGAACGGCTGCCGAAAGTAACAGCCAGTAAGTTCGATAAGAACGGTAGATACAGAAAACCCGGCGGAAGCAACCGCCGGGTTTTTTATTGGATTCGCGTTCTTTAAGTCGAAACGTCGCTGCAGTCGCCTCAGGCGCCTTCGACGACCCGCAAGGAATTGGCGCGCTCCAGCGCGGCCTTGCGCACAGCGTCCTGAACCTTCTCGAAGGCGCGAACTTCGATCTGTCGGACGCGCTCGCGGCTGATGTCGAACTCGGCCGAAAGATCTTCGAGCGTCAGCGGATCTTCGGTCAGACGGCGTGCTTCGAAGATGCGACGCTCACGGTCGTTGAGCACTTTCATCGCGTTCGCCAGCAGCGCCCTGCGGCTTTCGAGCTCGTCCTGCTCGATCAGGATTTCTTCCTGGTTGTCATGGTCGTCGACGAGCCAGTCCTGCCATTGGCCGGAATCGCCTTCGCTCGCCTTGATCGGCGCATTGAGCGAGGCGTCGCCGGACAGGCGTCGGTTCATCGACACGACTTCATCCTCGCTCACCTTGAGCGTGGTGGCGATTTCCTTGACCTGCTCCGGCTTCAGGTCACCCTCATCGAGTGCCTGGATCTTGCCCTTGAGGCGGCGCAGGTTGAAGAACAGCCGCTTCTGGTTGGCGGTCGTGCCCATCTTGACCAGCGACCACGAGCGCAGGATGTACTCCTGGATCGCCGCCTTGATCCACCACATTGCGTAGGTGGCGAGACGGAAGCCGCGATCGGGTTCGAACTTCTTCACGGCCTGCATCAGGCCGACGTTGCCCTCTGACACGACTTCGCCGATCGGCAGGCCGTAGCCGCGATAACCCATCGCAATCTTGGCGACGAGGCGAAGGTGGCTGGTGACGAGCTTGTGTGCCGCTTTGCGGTCGTCATGCTCCTGGTACCGCTTGGCGAGCATGTACTCTTCCTGCGGCTCCAGCATCGGGAACTTGCGAATTTCGTCGAGGTAACGATTGAGGCCGCCTTCTCCAGCGGCAATGGACGGCAAATTGTTTCGGGCCATATGAAGCACCCCCCTTTTTAGTCTCCGGCCTCCGGTCGGCAAGCCGGGCATGTGGGTCTTCGTCAAGACCCCACGAACGTAGAAAATAAGTACGGCGAAAGCATGATTCAAGGAGTCCGGTTCACAAGCATGTGACGCCGGAGCGACGGAAATGTCACGAATAGAGGCCCGCCTTAGATCGGAATTCTTCCGACGGATTTCAAGGGGGCGGTCACTCCCCGCTGCGCAGGGCGTCGATCAGGGCCGCCATGTCCTCGGGCATCGGCGCTTCGAAATGCATGGTCTCGCCGGTCGAGGGGTGCTCGAACTGCAGCATGAAGGCATGCAGCGCCTGGCGGTGAAACTGGTTGACGACGGCCTTGGCGGCATCAGGAAGAAGGTTCGCCTTGGTTCTGAAGGCGGCGCCGTATTCGGGATCGCCGATCAACGGATGGCCGATATGAGCCATGTGCACGCGGATCTGGTGGGTCCGGCCCGTTTCCAGGTGGCATTCGATGGTCGAGGCGAGCGAGGTGCCGTCGGGCTTTTCGAGATAGCGCTCGACAACCTCGTAATGGGTAATCGCCTCGCGGGCGTCGTCGCTGTCCTCGCGCTTGACCGCGCGCTTCGTCCGGTCGCCGGCGCGGCCGAGTGGCGCGTCGATCGTGCCCTTCAGTTGCCGTGGCCGCCCCCAGACGACCGCCCGGTAGGCGCGCTCGAGCGGGCCGGTGCGGCCGTGGTCGGCAAACTGGTCCGAGAGGTGGCGATGGGCCGCATCGTTCTTGGCGACGACCATGACGCCGCTCGTCTCCTTGTCGAGGCGATGGACGATGCCCGGGCGCTTGACGCCGCCGATGCCTGACAGGCTGCTGCCGCAATGGTGGATCAGCGCGTTGACGAGCGTGCCGGTCCAGTTGCCGGCGCCCGGATGCACGACGAGGCCGGCCGGCTTGCACAGCACGATCAGGTCGCTGTCCTCATAGAGCACGTCGAGAGGGATGTTCTCGCCCTTCGGCTCGGGATCTTCCGGCTCGGGCAGGTCGATCTCGAAAACGTCGCCCGGTTGCACCTTCTTCTTCGGTTCGCTCACCGGCTTGCCGTTGACCGACACGGCACCCTGTTCGATCAGGGCCTTGATGCGGTTGCGGGAGAATTCACCCGAAAGTGCGTCCGTCAGGAACGAATCGAGCCGCCCTGCGGCATCCTCGCCCGCCGTCAGGACTTTCCTATTGGCCGTTGCTTGTTTAAAGGGGTCGTTCATTCCGCTAAAAATCCGAAAAAAGGCCAGCCATGACCGCAATCGAGCCCGACGACCAGGAAGACAAGCCGCTAGATCCGGCGATGGAAAATGTCCGCCGCAAGATGGTGAAGCTGCAGCTCGTCTCGGCCGGCGTCATGTTGGTCATGCTTATGGCGGTCCTTGGAACGATTGTCTACAAGCTGACACGCACGGATGAGAAAGTGCCGGCCCAGACGTCGGCTGCAGTCGTTCCGAGCGAAGCGCCGCTCAATGCCGTTGCGGCGCTGCCCGCAGGCTTTACCGTGACGAATGTCGCGCTTTCGGGCTCGCAGGTGCTGTTCTATGGCAACCTGCCCGGCGCCGAGCCGCGCGCCATCGTCTTCGACATCGGCACTGGCCGCATCGTTGCGGATATCACCGTTCGGACGAACTGACGGCATGCCAGGCGCCCTCCCGCCCGTCTTGCGCATCGATGATCCCGCCGATCCCCGGATCGCCGGTTTCGTCTCGATCAAGGAGCGCGATCTGACGGGGCGGCAGGGTCGCTTCATCGCCGAAGGCACCGTGGTCCTGCGCATGCTGGCTGCCGCGCACGAGGCGGGCCGTGGCTTTGCGGCGGAGGCCCTCCTGCTTCTGGAAAACCGTCTGGAGGGCGTCGGCGACATTCTTCGGCGTTTCCCGCCTGACGTGCCGGTCTATGTGGCGAATGCACAGGTGTTCGACGCGATCGCCGGCTTCAACATGCATCGCGGCGTGCTGGCACTGGGGCGCCGCAAAGGCGAGCCGGATCGCGACGCGCTGATCGCGTCGCTACCCGCCTCGAGCCTTGTGCTGGCGGCCTGCGGCATCTCCAACCACGACAATATGGGTGCGCTTTTCCGCAACGCCGCGGCCTTCGGGGTCGATGCGGTGCTGATGGACGAGACGAGCTGCGATCCGATGTACCGCAAGGCGATCCGCGTTTCGGTCGGTTCCGTGCTGATGGTGCCCTTTGCCCGCGAAGGGTCCGTTGCGGTCATGCTGCAGCAGCTGCAGGATGCGGGCTTTGCAATCTGGGGCCTGTCGCCGGCGGGAACGACCGACATCGGGGCGATCCCACCGGCACCGCGCACGGCGCTTCTGATGGGGACCGAGGGCGAGGGGCTCCCGCAATCGGTGATGGCCGCGATCCAGACGGCGCGCATCCGCCAGCGACCGGGGCTCGACAGCCTCAATGTATCGACCGCGGCCGGCATCGCATTGCACCAGGTGGCATTGATCAACGGCCGGATCTGACGGTTCGCACTGGTGTAAGAGCAGATAATCCCGACGGCTGCGGGCACTACTCGCGCGGCAGGATATCCTTGACGCGCTTCGCCAGGCTTTTCCTGTTAACGGTGCCTTCTTCCTCGCCCGAGAGCAGGCCGAGGATGGGGGAGGCGGTACCTTCGTTCGTCGCCGTCAGCGCGACCATGCCTGCGGCGATTGCTGCGACTTCATCACGAAGCGCCTCGTCATGGGCTGCGGACTTGGAGTTGGTCAGGCGCTCCGAAAGGGCGGTGGCGCGATTGCGCAGGTCGTCGGCGGCGACGATGGAGTCGGGCGCCCCTCCTGCGGATTGGGCCGGTTCCGCGGCGCCGTTGGCGGCCGGTTCGGATGCCGGTTTGCGGTCGCGGCGCAGCGGAAAGGCGACGCCCGCGGCGCGGAGAGCCTTGGCGGCGTCACGCATTTCCTGGTTGGTGTCCTTGACCTTGGCTTTCAATCGCTCGATTTCCCCGGCGCGCCTTTCAAGCGCGCTCTCGCGATCGGCGCTGGTCGCCAGTTCGCGCGCAAGCTTGTCTTCCAACCGGTGCAGGCGGGTCTCGTCGCGCGACAGACGGAGCTCCATTTCCTTTGCATGGGTGGTCTCGGTCTTCAAGTCGCTGCGCAGGGCTTCGCGCTCGTCGCGCAGCGTGGCGATCCGGCTCTTCAGATGCTCGACCTCGGTCTCGCGCGCAGCCAGATCGATCCGCAGATTGTCGGTCTGGGCGGCATCCTGGGCGAGCTGGGCGTCGCGCTTTCTGATCTCGTCAGCCTTGCCGGCGTTGTCCCGCTCGACGCTGTCGAGGGTCGCCTTCATCCGCTCCAGGCGCTGTTCGAACTGGCGGATGGCCGAGCGCATGTCTGCCGCCTCAACGTTCATATCGGCCAGCTGGGCGTGCAGGTCGGCGTTTTCGCCGCCGAGGCGACGGGCCTCCTGCAGGCTCTTCTCGTTCGTCAGCATCAGCGAAACACCCTTGTCCCGTTCGCGCTTCAGGGCCTGAAGCGTGCGGGCATTCTCGGCGGCAAAGGCGGCGCGGGCAGCATCCTTCTGCGCGCGCACCTCCTGGGGGCTAAGCGGCATCGTCGCCTTCAGCCGGTCCTCGGCGAAACGCACGATACGGCGGTGGATCGCCGGTGCGACCAGGAGACCGATGATGATCGCCGTCAGAAAGCCCAGGGCAAAGAGAAGCGAGAATTGGATCACGAGCTGGCCGTTTCGAAACTGGACCGGAAACCGAACCGCCTGCCCGGCCACAAAGGGCACGGCAGGCGCTCCATTTTCCGCTTCCTTGCACTAAACATGACGTCTCGTGCGCTGCAAGTCTATGGTGCCGGATTTTGCGACAGGCAGGTCCGGCAACGATCTTAGAAGGGATTCCAGGTGGGGGTCTGGGTCATTTTGAGGTAGCCGACATTGACGCCGAGGCGCGCGCCGATGCCGGTGCGGATCGGCACCACGACGATGTTCTCGTCGGTCAGCACCGTCATGCCGACGCCGGCAACCACATAGGCCGAGCCGGAGACGCCGCCGAAGCGCTTGTAGAGCGCCGGCACACTCGGCAGATTGTAGACGAGCATCATCGCGCGGCTGCCCTGGCCGCCCCAGTCGATGCCGAGCGACGGGCCTTGCCAGAAGACGCTGTGCTGTCCGGCATTCTTGGTGTTGAGCTCGCCTTCGCCATAGGTGAGGCCGGCAATGAAGGCGCCTGAGCCTTCCTGCCCGAGAATGTAGCCGTTCGGCAGGCCGTAGCGTTCAAAGGCACGCTCGACGACCTTGGCAAGGCCGCCCGAGGTTTCGCCGAAGAAGCCGTGACCGGCATCGACGATTTCCTGCATGGTGTATTGACTGTTGTTGTTCGCCGACTGGGCGTGCGCAGCGGACAGGGCGCCGGCGACCAGAAACATCGTGGCCAGGACAACACGGCCAGCCGATGTGGCTGCCTTCATGATCTGATGCATCATATCCTCCGTCAGGCGCGAAAATTGCTCGCTTGCGGGTTTGCAGTGGCCGACAGTCAGATCACTGCTCGGCCAGTTGGGGTCTGGACCAATTCCATGCAATTTGAACTGATGGTCTTAACAATCGGTTTACCAAATGTGGTGTCATTATGTTCCACTGATGAACGGCTGCGCCGGGCAGCTCATGACTTGCGTCTTCACGCGTCAGGCTTTACCGGCGTGACCACGGCGCGTGCTCCACGCGACGGCCGATGGCACCAAACAAGGAACTAAGATGGCAACGAATCCGAACCTGACATTGACGGGACCCGATCTGGCCGCGCTGCTGTGCAGCCGGGTTTGCCACGACATCATTTCCCCGGTCGGCGCCATCAACAACGGCCTGGAACTGCTCGACGAGGGCGGCGCCGATGCCGATGCGATGGACCTCATCCGCACGAGCGCGCTCAACGCCTCTGTCCGGCTGAAGTTTGCGCGCCTTGCCTTCGGCGCATCGGGTTCGGTCGGCGCGTCGATCGACACCGGCGAAGCGGAAAAGGCCGCCAAGGATTTTGCCGCTGCCGAGAAGAAGACCGAGGTCAATTGGCACGGCCCGCGGGCGATCATCGCCAAGAACCGGGTCAAGCTGCTTCTGAACCTCTTCCTGATTGCCTACGGCGCCATTCCGCGCGGCGGCTCGATCGACGTGACGCTCGAGAATCCGGAGTTCGACGCCGTGTTCACGCTCGTCGCGAAGGGCCGGATGATGCGCGTGCCGCCGAGGCTGGTGGAACTCCTGTCCGGCACGCCAGAAGAGGCGGTCGACGCCCATTCGATCCAGCCCTATTACACCGTGCTTCTCGGCGAGGAGGCGCGCATGGAAATCGCCGTTACCTCGACCGGTGAGGAAATCGTCTTTACGGCTAAAATGCAGCCTGAGGTTTAATTCGGCGGCGCCAGCCGTTCCGATTTCTTGCCTTCTCTACAGCCGCCGGGTGCCATTGCATCCCGCGGAAACGTATCTGCCATATACGTTTCAATCTCGCTCGTATTCTGGAAAATTTAATGTTTTCAGAGTGTTGATCCTGCGCGAAAAAGCTTCGTTAAGCAAACTCCGTAACGAAATCTTTCCCAAATTTGTATAGAGTTGTTTCAGGAATGCCGATACGCGTATAGGTAAGTGGCGAAGGGAGTTGGACATGCGACGTTTGATGATTGCCGACGGCTCGGATGTCGTGCGGAAAGTTGGAAAACGTATCCTCTCCGGCATGGGCTTCATGGTTTACGAGGCGTCGAACAGCCTCGAGGCGCTTGTCCGTTGCGAAGCGGAACTCCCGAACATCCTGATCATCGACGCGGGACTCGAAGGCGCGCTCGAGCTCATCGGCAACATTCGCCGGTTGCCGAACGGCCCTTCGGTGCGGATCTATTACTGCGTCGTCGAGGCGGACCTGAAGAAGATGATGGCCGGCAAGCGCGCCGGCGCGGACGACTTCCTGTTGAAGCCTTTCGATCGCAAGATCCTGACCAGCGTTTTCGCGAGCCAGTCGATGGCAGCCTGAGCCGCCTTATCCTGATCTCTTTGCAGCGAAATCAAGCCGTGGCGTTTGCCACGGCTTTTTGTTGTGTGCAGAGCGGGGCGAGCGGAACAGATTTTCGAGCATCGGGGAAGGGGAGGCTGTAGGCGCGCGACCTTGGCATCCGCCGGGGCATCCTATTGCAGGCCCGGCGAGCGTGGTCGTTTACGCGCAAAACAAAACCCGCCTCATAGGCGGGTTTTGCGAAACTCTTGAATGTCGGGCCCGCATCATGCGGGGTTCGGTGCAAGCCCTGACGGGGAATCAGGCAGTTTCGGCGTATTCGGCACCATCCGGCTCGCGCAGCACATAGCCGCGGCCCCAGACGGTTTCGATGTAGTTGGCGCCGCCGGCGGCATTTGCGAGCTTCTTGCGCAGCTTGCAGATGAAGACGTCGATGATCTTCAGTTCCGGCTCGTCCATGCCGCCGTAGAGGTGGTTCAGGAACATTTCCTTGGTGAGCGTCGTGCCCTTGCGCAGCGAGAGCAGCTCGAGCATCTGGTATTCCTTGCCGGTCAGGTGGACGCGCTGTCCGCCCACTTCAACCGTCTTGGCATCCAGGTTGACGATGAGCTCGCCGGTGGAGATGACCGACTGGGCGTGGCCCTTGGAGCGGCGGACGATCGCATGAATGCGAGCGACCAGTTCGTCCTTGTGGAACGGCTTGGTCATATAGTCGTCTGCGCCGAAGCCCAGGCCGCGAACCTTGTCTTCGATGCCGGCCATGCCCGAAAGAATCAGGATGGGTGTCTTCACCTTGGAAAGACGCAGCGTTCTCAAGACTTCGTAGCCGGACATGTCCGGCAGGTTGAGGTCGAGAAGGATGATGTCATAGTCATAAAGTTTGCCGAGATCGACGCCTTCTTCACCGAGATCGGTGGTGTAGACGTTGAAACTCTCGGACTTGAGCATCAGCTCAATGCTCTGAGCCGTTGCACTGTCGTCTTCAATTAATAGAACCCGCATATTCTTCCCCTTTTCCGCCGCCCAAGGTTGTCGTGGCACCCTTACGCGATACGGATCCAGTCGTTGCCTGATTTGGAGGCTGCCACCAAATGGTTAACAAATTCTGATTCCCTCTGGCAAGGTGTATCGAGTTTGTTAAATATTTTTAGCAGTCTCCTGATTTCAAACGTGAATCCAGAACGGCTAATCTCATGTGAAACATGAGGAAATGCCGTTATCTGACTCTTCTGACTCGTTAATGCCGGGGCGGTCACATTTCGTGCCTCAGCATTTACGGAGCCTTAAATCATCACGCCTATGATTAACGATGCCCGTAAACGAAAGGTTACCAGCGGTAGGCTTTTGTTAATATCGCTGAAGATTTTTCGTTTCCGGCCCTGTTCGGGCCGGCTCGCGGGCAAATCAGTAACCGGGGTCTCGTTATCCACGGGAGTATTGCGTATGAAAGCACGTGAGAGCCTTGTCCGCCTGAAGGAATTTCAGGTCCGGGAGAAGCAGCGTCAGCTGAACCAGCTTCAGATGATGATGGCTGAGTTCGAACGGATGACCAAGGATCTGGAAAATCAGATTATTTTCGAGGAGAAGAAGTCGGGCATCTCCGATCCCCAGCACTTCGCCTATCCCACCTTCGCCAAGGCCGCACGTCAAAGAGCCGACAATCTTCAGGTTTCCATTCGCGAACTGAAGACGCAGCAGGATGCTGCCGAACTCGCGCTCGAAGAAGTGCAGGCTGAATACGCGAAGGCGGCGGCCCTCGAAGAGCGGGACACTTCGACCCGCCTGCGGGCATAGCTGCGGCTCCTGCGCCAAAATCCGGCGCAGCGGGCCGTAACGCCTTGTTCCAAAGGATGATTTGAACCCCGAGCCGGATCCGGCAAGGGGGATTTGTCCGTTGGACGGGCCGATAGCCCGTTTCGGAGCAGATGGTTCTATCCTTGACGGATCATGCGGTTGGCATGATCCGATCCGGCACGATCGTGACAAGACAAAAAGACCCGCCCGATGCCTCGGCATCCGGGCGGGTCTTCTCATTTCGGGACCTGCAGGGCCGCGCCTCTTTCAAGACGCGCCAAGGCGCGATTTCGATTTAAGATTTATGCCGTGGCTGTCGGTGCGGTTATCTCAACCCTGGATGACATCCTGCCAGTCGGGATGCCGCATCGCCTGGGCCTTCATGAAAGGGCAGAGCGGAATGATCTTCCAGCCGCCCTTGCGCGCTTCCTCGATCGCATGCTTGGCCAATGCCTGGCCGACACCCTTGCCGCGCAGGGCGTCCGGAACGAGCGTATGATCGACGATGATCAGTTGAGGCGAGGTGCGCGAATAGGTCATTTCACCGGTATGGCCTTCGACTGATGTCGAGTAGCGGCCGTGCGATCCGGTTTCCTCGTGCATGATTTCCATGGCAACCTTCCTTTGAACGGGTTTGTCTGCGTGGAAGCTAGCGCAGTTTTCCGCAAATCGGAATCGCCCGCCCCGCCATCGCCGGTGCACAGAGCGTTCGTTAAACGGAACCAATGCCGGTCCGCGTGGGACCTGGAAAAACGACGGCGGCGGCCCCGGGGAAACCCGGAGCCGCCGCGCGACCTATGGCCCTGTAATGGGCGAATTAGTGGCGATACTGCTGGATGCGAGTGGTGCGCAGGCCGGCGAGACCGTGATCGTTGATCGAGGACTGCCAGGACAGGAACTCCTCGACGGTAAGGGTATAGCGTTCGCACGCTTCTTCCAGGCTCAACAGGCCACCGCGCACGGCGGCAACAACCTCAGCCTTCCTGCGGATCACCCAGCGCCGGGTATTAGCCGGCGGCAGATCCGCAATCGTCAGAGGGCTGCCATCGGGGCCGATGACATATTTCACGCGTGGTCGCATCATTTCGGTCATGGGACTCTCTACACAAACTCAAGACCATATGACCGTGACCTTAGCCTGCCACATTTAACATTTGCCTAAGCGTCAAGTAACAATTTGCTCATAATTTGAGACACTTCCGGCGGGCCTTTATCCGCGTGTGGCGCCCTTAGATCTTGGGGCAATATTTCCCCGACTTGTGGAAACGCTTGAGAACAATCCGAATTCTCCCGGAATTGACATGGGAGCCATGCAAATACCACATTTCACTTTAACTAAAATTTTTGGTAACGAAGCCCCGAAATAAGGATGAGCGTCGTGTGTACGCTCCCGCATACATTCTTGGTGCATCGTCATATTTTTCACAACCGGACGCGTTTCTTTCGCGGGCAGGCCGGTAGCGGCAGTTTTATTTCGTCTGTCGGGTGAATTTCATGCTCCTGAGATGTGGGGCGTTGTTTGTATTTCTCTCGACCGGCGCGGTGGCGCCGGGGATGTGGTGATCGCAGATGAAGGAATCGCATGAACCGGCCTTGCTGCGCGAGGCTGAAACGGTGGAGATGTTTTCGGACATCGATACGGCCACCGTGCGCACCGAGTACGAACTTCTGCATCTCATGCGGCGGTTGATCGCGCGCTATGGCTTCGGCCATTTCATGATCGCGCGCATGCCGCTGGCCGAACAGCAGCGCTTTTCCGAGCGGCTGGTGCTCAGCAACTGGCCGTCCGAACTGGTGCGCCAGTACGACGCCTGCGAGACTTTCCAGTCGAGCGGGCTGGTCGAAAAGTTGCGGTTCACCAAGCTGCCGGTGACCGGCGGGGCCGAGCTGCTCGATGTCGCGGCCAAGCCCGCGGACGAGGCCATGGTGCACCGCCTGCTGGCCCATCCGGAGATGGCGCGCCACTTCGCGGTGCTGCTGCACACGAGTGGCGGCGATCCCTTCATCGCCATGCTTTCGGGCCGTCGCGAGGCACCTGCCGGCGTCGAGCGGGCGACGCTGTATCTCACGCTGGTCCAGCTTTTCGAATGCCTGGAGCGCACCTTCGACACCGGCAATACGGCACGCGAAAAGCTGTCGAGCCGCGAGTTGGAATGTCTGCGCTGGGCGGCTGCCGGCAAGAGCAGCGACGAGATCGGCATCATCCTGGGGATCTCGACCTACACGGTCAGCAGCTACTTCAAGAGCGCGACCCGCAAGCTCGATGCCGTCAACCGCATGCAGGCGATTGCCCGCGCCATGCGATTGAAGCTGATCTGACGCCTGTAAGGCCGGGCAGCGGCAGCGGCCGGCCTTGCCGCCGGACGGACAAGTTTCTATATGTCGCGGAACTGAAAGTACCGCGACGCGCTCTATGCATCCGATTGATGCCGGCCGCTGCGGAGCCGAAGATGCCGTCGGCCGAGAGTTCCTCGGCAAAGCATCGCATGAAGCGTGAAACAGGGCAGGCGCAAGGTCGCCGCCCGAAGGCCGGATTGGATCCCGTGAACAGTCTCGATTTTGACCGTAAGCCCGAAGATACGCGTGTCGTCGTTGCCATGTCCGGCGGCGTCGATAGTTCCGTCGTTGCCGGCCTGCTCAAACGAGAGGGCTACGATGTTCTCGGCATCACGCTGCAGCTCTATGATCACGGCGCTGCCGTTCACCGTGCCGGCTCCTGCTGTGCCGGCCAGGACATCGACGATGCGCGCCGCGTCTGCGAAACGCTCGGCATTCCCCACTACGTGCTCGACTACGAAGCGCGCTTCCGCGAAACGGTGATCAATCCCTTCGCCGAAAGCTATATCGCCGGCGAAACGCCGATCCCGTGCGTTGCCTGCAACCAGACGGTCAAGTTCGCCGACCTGCTTTTGACCGCCAAGGAGCTTGGCGCCGACGCGCTGGCGACCGGCCACTATATTCGCTCGCGCCCGAGCCCGAACCCGCGCTATGCCGGCCAGCGGGCGCTTTACCGGCCGACGGACGCCGATCGCGACCAGAGCTATTTCCTCTTCGCGACGACGCAGGAGCAGATCGACTATCTGCGCTTTCCCTTGGGGCATCTCTCCAAGGCCGAGACCCGCAAGCTCGCCGAAGAGATGGGCCTCGTCGTCGCCCAGAAGGCAGACAGCCAGGACATCTGTTTCGTGCCCCAGGGCAAGTACAGCGACATCGTCTCGAAGCTGAAGCCGAATGCGGCGCTCTCCGGCGAGATCGTGCATCTCGACGGCCGCGTGCTCGGCACGCATGAGGGCATCCTGCACTACACGATTGGCCAGCGCCGCGGCATCGGCGTGGCGACCGGCGAGCCGCTCTACGTCGTTTATCTCGATGCCCGCTCGCGCCGCGTCATCGTTGGCCCCAAGGAAGCGCTGGAGACGCGTCGCGTCTACCTGCGCGACGTCAACTGGCTGGGCGACGAGGACGTCGAAGCGGCAGCCGCACGTGGCTTTGAATGTTTCGCCAAGGTGCGCTCCACCCGCCAGCCGGCGCCTGCCGTGCTCGCGATGGACGAAGAGGGCATCTATGTGCAGCTTGCGGAAGGCGAAGCCGGTATCGCACCCGGTCAGGCCTGCGCGCTCTATTCCGGCGTCGGCGAGGATGCGCGCGTCTATGGCGGCGGATTTATTCGCAAATCGGAACGCGAAGCCGGCGCAGAAGCCGCGCTGAAGGCGCTGCTTTCGGCGCAGGCAGCCGCCTGAAGCCCTTGATTTCCGGGCTGTTGTGAAAACTTCACATTTTCCCGGAGACTTGGGTTGACAGTGGGCGGAAGCGGGCCGTATAAGCCGCCCGTCCAGTCAAGACGGCTTCCACTTCGAAGCCCTGACGCGGTACCCGGCGGAGTAGCTCAGTAGGTTAGAGCAGAGGAATCATAATCCTTGTGTCGGGGGTTCGAATCCCTCCTCCGCTACCATTTGTTCCCGAAGGAATCGATAATAGTTTGCATGTACGGCATGCGTTACCACCTCGTGGCGAATGAGGCGGTCGATTCATTACGCGCGCTGAATAAGTTGCTGAAAAGGCGCCAAGCGGGCACTCTGTTTGAATGCTCTTAGCCATCCGCAGTGTGCAAATGTACACGTGCTGCGGTGTTCGGCAGGAAATCGATGACGGGTACCCTCAGCCTAAAATCAATCGGTCTTTCCGTACCGTCTTCATATTGCCCGTTTACAATGATCTCAGCGATCGTTGCAGTGCTAAGCCCCCCAATGAGATCGATGAAGTCTTCAACTTCTTCCTGGAAGAGCAGTTGGAAGTCGAAGATATCTGGACGACCTTGTCTGTCTATCCAGCCTTCTACGCCAGGCACTGTGTTGAGCCATCCTGCCGCATTGATCCCGCAGTCGTTGACGACTCCGCCGGGCGTGAATTGGTCCTCAGACCAGCGAAATTTGATCGGCATGGGGATTGCGACATCCGCGCACCGGATCCTGATCCGGTGAATGGCGAGTGTACGCCTGTTCCAATTGATGAAGCGCAGAACCGCACGTGTGTGGTCGAAAGCATAGACGTGGACCTGAAAGACGGGATCGCCATCTCCGAGCGCGAATGCAGTTTGTCGCCTTTGTTCCGCCAATTGGTGATAAACGAAGTATGCGCCGACTGCGGCTGCGAGAAATCCCACCCAGCCGGCCGTCGCTGCCAGCCAGTCCTGCACGGTGCATCTCGACGCTTCGCAGAGCTCCCAGTTCGTCACATCTGGAAAGAAGCGGATAAGCAGTACAAAGGCGGCCAAGGTCAGCGCGCTGAGAACCGGAACGTAGAAGCCTCTGTCGTTCATAGGCATATCCCCCATCCTACGCATGGTAAGCGGGGACGGTTCCATTCCGCAATCTGGAGATGACCGCTCGTGTCTGGCCGGTTACGGCATCAATCTCTAACGATTTTAAGATTGCAATGATTGATGAGGTATATCTGACACGAAGGCGCTCGTCTGAGGGCACGCACAATCGCCGTCAATGGTGCGGCTTCAAGGGTAATGTCAGCGCCGGCCCACTCTTGACCCCGAACTGCCTCCTGAACGGCCGTGACGCGCTGCCGTCAAAAAGCGATTGCGGTAGGGGCGCGCTGATGGCCCATCTGTATTTGGCGTTCGGGTCGTTGCCCAGTTCCTGATGGGCCACCGCGCTCAAGGGCAGGACATATTCGGGTTTGCGCAGGCCTCGCTCGGAATTGCCGAGCCAGGTCAGTACCACCAGGATTTCGCCGCCGAGTTCGAGGGCATCGAGCGTCAGTTGTTTGCCGCCGACGGAGGCGCGGACGGCCTGCTCGTGGAACTTGAACGCGCTGAGTTTCAGTTCGTTTTGCGGATCCGTCATTTCGGGCCTTCCTGGATATGCTGCTATCGCTGTCTTGAGCGGCGATTCGTTCAGTCAGCGTTCCCTATCATAATCCCTCTGGCCATACATGGAGCCGATGATCGATGCAAAAAAAGGCGCCGCCATCATTGATGGCAGCGCCTGCAGATGCGGCTTGAGAGGGTTTGCGTAGAAACCAGTCGGGCATACTGCCCGGCTGCCGCGGGTAGGTCGCCTCAGCGGTGGATCGACGAGGTGATCGTCGTGTAGTCCGGCAGGTCGATATTGGCGATTTCGGCTGCGCGATATTGGGACAGGGCGAAGTGCATGATCGCGATCACGGTGATCGAGAAGACCAGTACGGTGACGTTGACGCCGAAAGCGGTTTTGATCATGTCCTTGTCCTCCAGTCCCTGCGTTCGTTGATGTGTGGTTAAGAACCGTGACATGGAGACTATCGTGTGGCGGCAATCGTGCTGTTCCCCGGGGAACATGGAATATGGTTGCTGAATTCTTAACCGGCGTGGCCTGAAAACCGCAGGTGCGGAGATCGCTTGCGATCGTCGGGGCTGCGGATAAGGTGCGCGGCTCGGTTGGTCCGGATTGGGACCGGACATCTCCACAGGCTGGCACCTTCGCAAAACTGCGTTGGCCACAGCCGGACGGGCGGCACGCCTCGCGCCGCCGCATTTTCAGAAGCGATTGCATCATGACCATCTCCATCCGCCTCTCCCGTCCATCCGATTTTCCGCGCACCTTCGAGATCTGGCGCAGCGCCGTTGTTGCCACCCATGATTTCCTGACGCCGGAGGATTTCGCTGCGATCGAGGCGCTGGTGCGCGACCAGTATCTGCCCGCGGCGGACTTCTGGATTGCCGCTGACGAGAACGATCAGGCGCTCGGCTTCATGGGCATGAGCGATGCGCAGATCGACTCGCTGTTTGTCCATGCCGACGCGCGCGGCGCCGGTGTCGGTCGGTGGTTGATCGAGCATGCGATGAGCTTGCATCCGGTGCTGACGGTTGACGTCAACGAGCAGAATGTGTCCGGCGCCGGTTTCTATCGGCGGATGGGTTTTGAGGTGGTCGGGCGTTCGCCTGTCGACGATGCAGGTCGGCCCTATCCCCTGCTGCACCTCAAGCGCGGCTGAACGATGCGAGCCGGCGCCCGATCAGGCGGCCGGCTTGTCGATGGTGATCAGGAAGAGGACGGCAGAGGCCGCCGGTTCGATGGTTAAGGAGGCTGCGCCCGTCAGCACGGCCGTGTCGCCCGCTGCCAGATCGGCCGTGGCGTCGCCTGCGGTCAACCGCAGGGCGCCGCCGTGGCAAAGCACGAGGGTCATGCCCCCCAGGCTTTCTGCCCTGTGCGGATGATCGAGCGCCACACGCTGAACCGTGTGCGTAAGCCTGCCGCGCCGTGTCATGACGTTGAGATCGACGATCGGACCATCGACGAGGGTCGCCGAGGTCGCGACGTCGGCCGGGAAGGGAAGCGGCGCCGTCTCGCCGGTCATCAAAGCGGGCTCGCAACCCTCGATCATCAGCCGCATGCCATTTCCCTGTAGGATGGAGAGCGTGCGGTCGATGCCGGGGAAGCTGGAGAAGGGGCCGTCGGTGGCCACCGTCGCCATGCTGACGCGCCAATCGAAATCGGCGAGCGAGGCTTTTTCCGGTGAGACGGCGATCTCCACCGTCTCACCGCCGCCGTTCTTCCAGGGCATGCGCTTGTAGTCTTTCGCGCGCAGGACCTTCATGGCGTGCCTCCTTCGATGAGTGTACGCATGCGGGCGAAGTCGCCATTGAGCGGCCTGTCGTCGGCATAGGTGGGGATTTGCGAGCGAATGCGCCGGTAAAGCGCGTCGGTGCGTGCGGCGCGGCCGCTTGGCTGCAGGTCGTAGGCCTGGGCTGCGGCAAGCAGTTCGATCGAAAGGATCGTTTCGAGGTTGTCGGTGATCGCGAGCGCCTTCCAGGCGGCCGGCGTCGCATGGGTGAGGATGTCCTCCTGCAGCGCTGAGGTGATGCCGCCATCGAGGCTGGCGGGGGCGGCGAGGCGCCGGTTTTCGGCGGCAAGCGAGGCGGCGGTGTACTGCGCGATCATGAAACCGGAGGAGACGCCGCTGTCGCCGGCGAGAAAGGCCGGCAGGCGGCTCACCAGCGGATTGACGAGCCGGTCGATCCGACGCTCGGAGATGGCCGCGACTTCGGCGACGGCGACGGCCAGGCTGTCCATGGCAAGGCCAAGGGCAGCCCCGACCGCGTGGGCCTGCGAATGCACTTCCGGTGTCTCGGGGGTGCCGGATACGGCCGGGTTGTCGGTGAGGCTTGCGAACTCGCGATCGACCACTTCGGCGACCTGGGCCAGCGCATCGCGCGCGGCCCCATGCACATGCGGCACGGCGCGAAGGCTTAAAGGGTCCTGCGTGCGGGTGCCGGCGGTCTCGGCGAGCATCGGGCTGCCGGCGAGAAAATCGCGCAGCGATGCTCCGACCTCATCCAGCCCCTTGGAGCGGCGAAGCGCCAATGGACCGGCGGCAAAGGCGTCCGCCTGGCTGCCGAGGTTTTCATAGGTCATGGCGGCGGCGGCATCCGCCCAGTCGAAGAGGTGCGTAGCGCGCGAGAGCGCCAAGGCTGCTAAGCCGGTGGCGCAGGGCGTGCCGTTGACGAGGCTCAGGCCCTCCTTGGCTTCGAGCTTGAGCGGCTTGAGGCCGATCCGCGCGAGCGCCTCGCCGCCGCCGGTCTTGCTTTTGTCGTCATCGACGGTGCCGTGGCCGATCAGCACGAGGCCGATTGCGGCCGCATGAGTGAGGTAGCCGACCGATCCGCGCGACGGGATGTCGGGGATGAGGTTGGCGTTGAGGAGAGCCAGCAGTGCCTCTACCGTCTCGATGCGCACGCCGGAATAGCCGTGGGCGAAGTTGGCGATCTGGGCGGCCATCACCGCCCGGGCTTCCGAGCGGGGAAGCGGCTCGCCGACACCGCAGGCGTGGCTGAGGATGATGTTGCGCGACAGCGCCTGCTGGTTGTCGCGGTCGATGACGACGTCGCAGAGCGCGCCGACACCGGTGTTGATGCCGTAGCCGCGGATGCCGCGCTCGACGAGCGCATCGACGATCCTGCGAGCGTGGACGATGCGCTGGCGTGCTGCATCGGAAAGCGCGAGCGGTGCGCCATTGGCGACCGCTGCGATTTGCTTCCAGGTCAGCGGCGCATCGAGGACTACATTCTCACTCATGGGCTTCCGGTCGTCCCTGTCGGCGTTGCACGAAGCGGGCAACATAATCGTTGGCCGGCCGTTCCAGAATATCGTCCGGTGTGCCGACCTGCACCACCTGGCCGTCCTTGAGGATGGCGATTTCCGAACCGATGCGCAGCGCCTCGTCGAGATCATGGGTGATGAAGACGATGGTCTTTGAAAGGTTCTGCTGCAACTGCAACAGCTGGTCCTGCATGTCGGCGCGGATCAAGGGGTCGAGGGCCGAGAAGGCCTCGTCCATCAGGATCACGTCGGTGTCGGCGGCCAGCGCCCGGGCGAGGCCGACGCGCTGCTTCATGCCGCCCGAAAGCTGATGCGGGTACTTGGCGTCGTAGCCGGCAAGGCCGACGGTCTCGATCCATTTCATGCCGATGTCGCGGGCCTCGGCCTTGGGCAGGCCGCGCACGCGCTGGCCGTAGACGACGTTCTGCAGCACGGTGCGATGCGGCATCAGCGCGAAACTCTGGAACACCATGCTGACGCGGTGCATGCGGAAGGTGCGCAGCGCTTTTGCATCGAGGTCCAGGATGTTGCTGCCATCGAACGCCACTTCGCCGCTCGTCGGCTCGATCAGCCGGTTGATGTGGCGCACCAGCGTCGACTTGCCGGAGCCGGAAAGGCCCATGATCACGAAGATCTTGCCGGCGCCGATCGTCAGGCTGACATTGTTGAGGCCGACGCTGCAGCCGGAGCGGGCGAGGATTTCGGACTTGTTCAGCCCTTCCTTCGCCATGGCGAGGGCTGCTTTCGCGTCCTGCCCGAAGATCTTGTAGACGTTGCGGATCTCGATATCAGCCATTGCGGGGATCCTCCGTCCGGCTCTTGCCGAAGCCTTGCGTGATGCGGTCGAGAACGATCGCGAGAATGACGATGCCGATACCGGCTTCCAGCCCCTTGCCGACGTCGAGCGTCTGGATGCCGTTCAGCACCTGCTCGCCGAGGCCGCGGGCGCCGATCATCGAGGCGACAACCACCATCGACAGCGCCATCATGATCGTCTGGTTGAGACCGGCCATGATCGTCGGCGTGGCGAGCGGCAGTTCGACGCCGAAGAGGATCTGGTTGGGGCTGCCGCCAAAGGCGGTCGCGGCTTCCACCACCTCATGGTCGACCTGGCGGATGCCGAGATCGGTCAGACGGATCAAGGGCGGCACGGCGTAGATGATGGTGGCGAGGATCGCGGGGACCTTGCCGAGGCCGAAGAGCATCAGAGCCGGGATCAGGTAGACGAAGCTCGGCATCGTCTGCATGACGTCGAGCACCGGCAGGGTGATGCTACGCACGGTCCGGCTCTTGGCGACGAAGATGCCCATGGGAATGCCGATAACGACCGAGACGAGCGTTGCCATCAGCATCAAGGCGAGCGTCTGCATCGTCAGGTCCCAGAGGCCGAGCACGCCGACGAAGAACAGCAGCACGCCGACGGCGACCGTCAGGGTCCAGCGCTTCGAGCTTTGCCAGGCGAGCGCCATGAAGATCAGGATGACGACCCACCAGGGCAGGCCGCGCAGGATCCATTCGATGAACAGAACGGCTTTCAGAATGACGGCGCTGATCGCCTTGAAGACCCAGCCATAACCGCTGACCAGCGCCTGGATGAAATCGTTCACCGGCCCGCGAATGGAGAGATTGAGAGAATCCGGAAACATCGGACACGTTCCTTGCTCGGACCGGCGGGCGCGCAAAGGCGGCCGACGGCGCTTGCCTCGGGTATTGTGGCCAATCGTCGGCTCAGGCGTGCCGCGTCAAACGCGGCGATAAACCCGAGCCGGCGATGGGTTGCGATTACTTCAGGCTGGCTTCGATCTTGCCGCGGGCTTCATCGGAAACCCACTTGCCCCAGACGTCGACCTTGGTCTTCAGGAACTCGGCGGCGGCCGCCGTCGCGTCGACCTTGTTGTCGGCCATGTAGGCAAGGCTGCCGTTGACCGCTTCGAGCGGGAAGGTTGCCTTCTCGAGGATCGCGATGATCTCCGGGGCTTCCTGCGCGAAGGTGCTATTGACGCCATAGGAAACGTCCACCGACGGGAAGGCGCAGCCCTGGTCGCGCTTGCCGTTGGCGCTCGAAAGCTCCTTCCAGCACTCTTCGCTATAGGCCGGCTCTTCGAGCTGCACGAGCTTGAACTTGCCCATGATCGCCGTCGGCGACCAGTAGTAGAAGAGGATCGGCTCGCCCTGCAGGTAGGCCGACGTGATGGCGGAATCGAGCGCCGTGCCGGTGCCCGGGCGGAAGTTCACATAGGTTTCGCCGAGCTTGTAGGCTTCGAGCTTGGCGGAGCTGACGCCCTCGCAGGTCCAGCCCGACGGGCAGTTGAGGAAGCGGCCCTTGGTCGGTTCTTCCGGATCGGCGAAGAGTTCGACCATCTTCGGATCGGAAAGCTGCGAGACGCTCTTCAGGTCCGGCGCCTTGGCTTCAAGGCTGCGCGATGCGTCGCCCTTGATCACGTATTCCGGCACGAACCAGCCTTCGCTGGCGCCGACGAAGGTCTTGCCGACGGCAACGACCTTCTTTTCCTCGACCGCCTTGTTCCAGACGTCGGAACGGCCGAGCCATTCCTCGGCGAAAATCTGCACGTCGTTGTTGGCGGTTGCCTGTTCCAGCGTCACCGAGTTGCCGGGGATCGAATCCACCTGGCAGTCGTAACCCTTGGAAAGAATGGTCTTCATCACTTCAGTGATAAAGGCGCCGCTTTCCCAGTCGATGCCGGCGAACATGACGGTCTTGCCGTCGCCGCAATAGGAGGCGCTGGCGCTGCCGGTGGAGGCCGCAAGCACGAGGCCGGTTGCGGCCAGGGTGAGTTTCAATTTGTTGATCGACATTAAGCTGTTCCCTGATTTGATTTTTGGCTTTGACGATTACTTCAGTTTCATCAGCACCCGCGCAAAGGCGCGGTCGATATCGTCCTCCCGGTCGTGGCGTCCGTTCCGGATCTTCCACGCGCCCGCGACCATGACGTCGCGGACAGTCTCGCCGCCGAGCGCAAAGAGCCAGCGGTCGATTATCTGGTTGTCGGTGGCGGCGGCGATGTAGGGATTGCTGCCGTCAAGCACGACGAAATCGGCGCGCGCGCCGACGGTGATACCGGCCGCCTTCTGACCGGCGGCCTGGGCGCCGCCGTTGAGCGCCGCGTCGAAGATGGTGCGGCCGATCGATGCGCCCGGTCCGGTGGCCAGCCGGTTGCGGCGGCGGTCGCGCAGTCGCTGGCCGTATTCGAGCAGCCGCAACTCCTCGGCAACGCTGGTCGCCACATGGCTGTCGGTGCCGACGCCGATGACGCCGCCTTCGGCCATGAAATCGACCGCCGGGAAGATGCCGTCGCCGAGATTGGCTTCGGTCGCAGGGCAGAGGCCGGCAACGGCGCCCGAACGCGCCAGACGCCGCCGTTCGGTTTCGGTCAGATGCGTTGCGTGGATCGCGCACCAGCGTGCGTCGACGGGCATTTCATCAAGCAGCCATTCGACCGGGCGGCGGCCGCTCCAGGCGAGGCTGTCGTCGACTTCCTTGGTCTGCTCGGCCACATGGATGTGGATCGGGCCGGCAACGGGGGCGGCATCGAGGATGGTGCGCATCTCCTCGGGCGTTGCGGCGCGCAGCGAATGGATGGCGTAGCCGAGCGTATGGCCGGCGTCGCGGCAGAGCGGCGCGAGCCGCTCAAGCAGTGCGAGGAAACGATCAGGATCGTGCAGGAATGGCCGCTGGCCGGGATTGGGCGCGACGCCGCCGAAATTGGCGTGGGCGTAGAATACAGGCAAATGCGTGAGGCCGATGCCGGTCGTGCGGGCGGCGGCGAGAATGCGCAGCGACATCTCGGCCGGGTCGGCATAGGGGGTGCCATCGGCCTGGTGGTGCAGGTAGTGGAATTCGGCGACATGGCCGAAACCGCCCTTCAGCATTTCCATGTAGAGCTTGGCGGCGATCGCCTCGACGTCGTCAGGGTTTACCAGCCCGACGGTGCGATACATTTCCTCGCGCCAGGTCCAGAAGCTGTCGTCGCCGCTGCCGGCCACTTCGGCAAGGCCGGCCATGGCGCGCTGGAAGGCGTGGGAGTGGAGGTTGGCGATCGCCGGGATCAGCGGGCCCGCCGTGCGCTCGTCACTGCTAGCGGCGGTGCTGCCGGTTTCGATCACTGCGATGCGACCGGAAGCGTCGAGCGAAATCGCGACGTTTTCGGCCCAGCCGCCGGGCAGGAGAGCCCGTTCTGCAAAGATCCGGTTGACGGGAAAAGTTGCCATGTGCATTTTCCTGTACGTAGTTGTATATGGAACTATAGATATTTTACGCTGGCGCGCAAGCGTGAAATGAACGAAAAGATTCGAGGGCGAATGCGCATGATTTGTTCGGCGGCGCGGAAAGGCGGGGCTTGAGTTGATGACGGCACTGGGAAAACGGAACGAGACAATCGCTTTCGAAGACGGCCCGATGCCGCGCTACGAGGCGGTCAAGCAGTTCATCCGTAGCCGCATCGAGAGCGGCGAATGGCCCGCCCATCATCGCATCCCCTCGGAAAACGAGATCGTCGCCGACCTCGGCGTCAGCCGCATGACCGCCAACCGGGCGCTCAGGGAGCTGGCAACCGAAGGCGCGATCACGCGGGTACAGGGCGTCGGTTCTTTCGTCGCCGCGCACAAGGGCAGCACCGCGCTGCTCGAAGTCCGCAACATTGCCGACGAGATCCATGAACGTGGCCACGCCCATACGTCGTTGATGACGCTGCTCAAGGAAGAGGTCGCGACGCCTGAAATCGGCTATGCGCTCGGGCTTGCCACCGGCGCCCGCGTCTTCCATTCAATCATGGTGCATTCGGAAAACGGCCTGCCGATCCAGATCGAGGATCGTTTCGTCAATCCGGCGATCTGCCCACGTTATCTGGAGCAGGATTTCCAGGCGATGACGCCGAACGCCTATCTGACGGCGATGGCGCCGATCACCCGCACCGAGCAGATCGTCGAAGCGGTCGCACCGCAGCTCTGGGAATGCAAGTTGCTCGGCATCGACCGCAACGAACCGTGCCTGATGATCCGCCGCCGCACGTGGTCGGACGCGGGCAATGTGACGACAGCGCGGCTGCTCTATCCCGGCACGCGCTATCGGCTCGAAGGCATGTCGCAGTAGGCTGCGGGTGGGTGTAGACGGGAAACCGCACATCTTTTCCTTGATCCCGCTCTATTCTCGACAACATTCCGGTCGATTCGGAGGATCGACAGCCTAAGGGGAGGATGACGAGATCATGGTTGAGGACGCGCTGAAGCTTCGCACCGAGCTCCCGAGACCCGATGTCGGAGCCGAGGAGGCGCGTTCGCTGCTCGTCGAACGCTATGGCCTGTCGGGCACGATCAGCGAACTCGGCAGCCAGCAGGACCGCAACTACCGTCTCGACACCGGCGAGCGGCGCTATGTGCTGAAGATCTGCCGGGCGGAATACGAGCGGCTGGAACTGGAAGCGCAGAACGCGGCCTTGCGGCACCTTGGCGAACGTCTGCCGACGGCACGCGTTGCGGAAGTCGTGCCCTCTCTCAAGGGCGAGGCGATCGAGAGCGTTGCCGTCCGCGGCGCGGATTATCGCATCCGCCTGCTCACCTACCTCGAAGGCGAACCGCTCACGCGGCGCAAACATCTGTCGCGCGAAGCCGTGGCTGCCCTCGGCGGCCTGGCGGGTCAGCTCGCCTCGGCATTGGAGGACTTCGAACATCCGGGGCTCGAGCGGGAACTGCAATGGGATCTGAGGCGCGCCGGCCCCGTCGTCCTGCATCTGCTTACCGATATGGCGGACCAGCAGCGCAAGAAGCGCATCGCTGAAGTGATGGTCGGCGCCATGCGGCGGCTGCAGCCGCTTACACCTGAGCTCAGGACACAGGCGATCCACCATGACGTCACCGACGACAATGTGGTCAGCCGGCTCGACGCGGCCGGCCGGGCGATGCCGGACGGCGTCATCGACTTCGGCGATATCCTCAATGGCTGGCTGGTTGCCGAACTCGCCGTCACCTGCGCCTCGCTGCTGCATCATGCGGATGGAGACCCCTGGTTCATCCTGCCCGCGGTCAAGGCGTTTCATGCGGCATGCCCGCTGACCGAGGTGGAACTGAAGGCACTTTGGCCGCTGATCGTCGCCCGCGCGGCGGTGCTGGTCGCTAGCTCTGAACACCAGCTATCCCGCGAGCCCGACAACGCTTACGTCGAGGGCAATGCCGCGCATGAGCGGGAGATCTTCGAGGTCGCCTCTTCGGTGCCTTCGGCATTGATGGAGCACGCCATTCTTTCGGCCGTCGGCTTCGCGCCGGTCTCGGCCCGGGTGACCGGTGAGAGCCTGCTCCAGGGGCTCGGCCCCACCGACGTGCGCCAGATCGACCTCTCGATCCTGAGCCCGCTGTTGCCGGAGGAGCGCTGGCAGCACCAGGGATTGCCGATCTCGCTGCTGCAACACGCCGCCCATGCAATCGGCATCGCGACGACGCGCTATGGCGAATACCGGATGACGGAGACCCAACTGCGGTCACCGAAGCCCGATGCCACCTTCGCACTGCATGTCGACATTTGCCTGGAGGCCGGTCGCGAGATTGTCGCTCCCTTTGCCGCCCGTATCGTTCGGCAGGACGGGCTGCTGGTGCTCGAAGGGGCCGAAGCCAGCCTGTTTCTCGAGGGCGTGGAAGCCGGTGCCGACCTCCAGGAGACGATCGTTGCTGGTGCCGTGCTGGGCGTCGTCTCCGGCGAGCAGCAGTCCTACGGCCTGATCCGCGTCCAGCTTTGCCGCGAGCATGGTCTCGTGCCGCCGCTTTTCGTCATGCCGCATCAGGCGGCGATGTGGAAGCACCTGTGCCCGTCGCCTGCCGGCATTCTCGGCTTCGAATGCGACGGGCCGGAGCCGCACAGCGAAACACTGCTTGCCCGCCGCCAGCAGCACTTCGCCAGGCCGCAGAAGAACTACTACCTGAAACCACCGCAGATCGAGCGCGGCTGGAAGGACCATTTGTTCGACATCGAGGGCCGTAGCTATCTCGACATGGTCAACAACGTCACCATTCTCGGCCATGGACATCCGCGGCTTGCGGCTGCGGTGGGGCGGCAATGGTCGCTGCTCAACACCAATTCACGCTTTCACTATGCCTCCGTCGCCGAATTCTCGACGCGGCTTGCAGCGCTTGCGCCGGATGGACTCGACACGGTGTTCCTGGTCAACAGCGGCTCGGAGGCGAACGATCTGGCACTGCGGCTCGCCTGGGCCTATTCCGGCGCGCGCAACGTCGTGAGCCTGCTCGAGGCCTATCACGGCTGGACGGTCGCCAGCGACGCAGTGTCGACCTCGATCGCCGACAATCCGCAGGCGCTCGAAACCCGCCCGGCCTGGGTGCATCCAGTCACCGCGCCCAACACTTATCGCGGTGAATTCCGTGGTGCCGACACGACCGACAGCTATGTGCGCTCCGTCGTCAAGAAACTGACCGAGCTGGACGCGGCGGACGAGAAGCTCGCCGGCTTCATCTGCGAACCGGTCTACGGCAATGCCGGCGGTATCCCGCTGCCGAAGGGCTATCTCGACGCGGTCTATGCCATGGTGCGGGCCCGCGGCGGTTTGTGCATCGCCGACGAGGTGCAGGTCGGCTACGGCCGTCTCGGCGACTTTTTCTGGGGCTTCGAGGAGCAGGGCGTCGTGCCCGATATCATCACGATTGCCAAGGGCATGGGCAACGGCCACCCGCTCGGCGCCGTCATCACCCGCCGGGAGATCGCCGATGCGCTGGAGAAGGAGGGATATTTCTTCTCGTCCTCGGGCGGCAGCCCGGTGAGCTCCGTCGTCGGGCAGGTGGTCCTGGATATCCTGACCGAAGAACGGCTGCCGGAAAACGCACAGGTGGTCGGCGGCTATCTGAAGACGCGGCTCGACGCGCTGGGGCAGCGCTTCCCGCTGATCGGCGCGGTGCACGGCATGGGGCTCTATCTTGGCGTCGAATTCGTGCGCGATCGGGAGACACTGTCGCCGGCGACCGAGGAGACGGCGGCGATCTGCGACCGCCTGCTCGATCTCGGCGTGATTATGCAGCCGACCGGCGACCACCTGAACGTGCTGAAGATCAAGCCGCCGCTCTGCCTATCCCGCGAGAGCGCCGACTTCTTTGCCGACATGTTGGGCCGCGTGCTGGAGGAAGGCTGGTAAAAGCGAAAACGCCGCGGGGAGGGCCGCGGCGTCTCGTTGGCGCTTTTCCTTGGATGAGCAATTCCAAACGGGAGACTTTGCCGGAACTGCTCCTGGGGATCAGCGTGCCGGCGGGGCGTACATCAGGCCGCCCTGGCTCCAGAGTTTGTTGAGACCGCGATCGATCTTCAGCGGGCTGTCCTTGCCAAGGTGGCGTTCGAAGACTTCGCCATAGTTGCCGACAGCGGAAACCACCTGGTAGGCCCACTTCGGGTCGAGCCCGAGCGACTTGCCGGCTTCGTTCTCGATGCCGAGGAAGCGCTTCTGAGCGTTCGTGCCGCTTTCGAGAAGCTTTTCGGCATTGTCCTTGGTGATACCGAGCTCTTCCGCCTCGGTCAGTGCGAAGAGCGTCCAGCGCACGACCTTGAACCACTGGTCGTCGCCCTGGCGGACGGCCGGACCGAGCGGCTCCTTGGAGATGACTTCCGGCAGCACGACGAAACGATCGGGGTCGTTCAGCGTCAGGCGCTGGGCATAAAGCGCAGAGGCGTCGGTCGAATAGACGTCGCAGCGGGCGGTGTTGAAGGCCTGGATCGTCTGGTCGGCCTTTTCGAAGGCGACGACCTGGTACTGGATGTTGTTGGCGCCGAAATAGTCGGCCATGTTCTGCTCGGTCGTCGTGCCGGTCTCGGTGCAGACGGAGGCGCCCGAAAGTTCCTTGACGCTCTTCACGCCGAGGTCGTTGCGCACCATGAAGGCCTGGCCGTCATAGTAGTTGACGCCGACGAAGCTCATGCCGAGATCGGTGTCGCGCGACAGCGTCCAGGTGGTCTGGCGCGACAGAAGGTCGGCCTCGCCCGACTGCAGCGCGGTGAAGCGCTCCTTGGTCGAGAGCGGCACGTATTTCACCTTGTCGGGATTACCGAGCGCTGCGGCGGCCACCGCGCGGCAGAAATCGATGTCGAAGCCGGTCCATTCGCCCTTGTCGTTGGGCGCGGAAAAGCCGAGCACGCCCTGGCTGACGCCGCAGCGAAGTTCGCCGCGCTCCTTGATGACGTCGAGCATGCCGGCGTTGGCGGCGGTGCCGGCAAGAAACGCCGTGCTCGCCAGTGCCAGAACTCCAAGTTTCACTCCAAGTTTCATTGTCCTGTTCTCCTCATTGATGTTTTTAGGGCATGCGTCTTCGTTGCCGGGATGCGTGTCGGGCACCCCGGTCATTGCGTTTGGTTTTTCTGCTGTTCGACCCGGCCTTAGCCGAGTGTCCTTGCGACGTCCGCGAAAGTCTCTTCGAGCACGGCGAGCAGGTGATCGGCATCGCGTTTCGAGAAGATCATCGGCGGGCGCATTTTCAAGATGTTGTCATGCGGACCTTCGGTGCCCATCAGGACGCCGCGGCGGCGGGCGCCGTTGGAGACGGCGCGGGCGAATTCGGTTGCCGGTGCCCTGGTCTTACGGTCGGCGACAAGTTCAATGCCGAGGAAGAGACCCATGCCGCGCACATCGCCAATCACCTCGTAGCGGGCCTGCATGGCGCGGAAGGCATCCATCAGATAGTTGCCGACCGAAAGCGCATTGCCGCGCAGATCCTGTCCCTCGATCACGTCGAGCACGGCGAGACCTACGGCGCAGGAAACCGGGTTGCCGCCGAAGGTGTTGAAGTACTCCATGCCGTTGTTGAAGCTGTCGGTGACCTCGCGGGTGGTGACGACGGCTGCGAGCGGATGGCCGTCGCCGATCGGCTTGCCCATCGTGACGATGTCAGGCACGACGCCTTGGGTCTCGAAGGCCCACCAATGGCTGCCGACGCGGCCGAAACCGACCTGCACTTCGTCTGCGATGCAGACGCCGCCGGCCTCGCGCACGATGCGATAGACTTCCTTCAGGTAACCCTCCGGCAGGAATACCTGGCCGGCAACGCTCGGGATCGATTCGGCGATGAAGAAGCCCGGTCCTTCGCCCTTGGCCTTCATGGCCTGGATCAGTTCAGCGACGCTTTCGGCAAAACGCTTGCCGTGTTCCTCGACCGGCCAGTCGGCCGGCGCATGGTAGCTGTCGGGAATGGTTGCCACATGCACATGTGGCTTTGGACCCTTGCCGCCCTTGCGACGGAACTTGTAGGGGCTGATGTCGATCAGCTCCTGCGTCGTGCCGTGATAGGACCAGTCGAGCGTGATCGCATTTTCCCGGCCGGTACGGGCGCGCATCAGGCGCAGCGCCAGGCTATTGGCCTCCGAGCCGCTGTTGACGAAGCCGGCAACGGTCAGCTCTTTCGGCAGCGTTGCCGTCAGCCGCTCGGCATAGGCGACGATATTGTCGTGAAGGTAGCGGGTGTTGGTGTTGAGGATCGCCGCCTGCTTTGCCATCGTCTCGACCACCGCCGGATGGGCGTGACCGATGTGGCAGACATTGTTGAAGCAGTCGAGATAGGCGCGGCCGCTGTCGTCGATCAGCCAGACGCCTTCACCGCGCACGAACTTGATCGGCTTGTCGTAGGAGATCGAGAGGTTCGGCAGCAGCAGTTCCTTGCGCCGCTTGACGATCTCCTCGTGCGAACGACCTTTCTTCTCGTAAAACTCCTCGGCAATGCCGGCAAAGGTGCGGGCATCTGGAAAGAGCTCGGCCCAGACGTCGAGGAACTGCGGTTCGCCGACGCCGAGGATCTCGGTCGCCGTCAGGCTGGTGTCGGTCGAAAGCTGCAGATGCAGATGCGGCGCCCAGCCGCCGTTTTCCTTCGGCGGTCCCATCTCGCCGACGAGCGCGCCGGCTGAAAGACGGTCACCAGCCTTGATGCGTCCCATCGCTTCGTGCGCCATATGACCCCAGAGCGTGACGAAGGGCGGGCATCCCTCGGGCTCGTGGCGAAGTGCTATCAGGCAGCCGTAACCGAGCGGGTCCTTCTCGATCTCGACGCTGACGACGGTTGCGGCAAGCGGGGTGTAGAGCCTGGTGCCGGCGGCCATGAACAGGTCGAGCCCGAGATGGCGAGTGCGGCGGGTGTGGTCGATGAAGCGCGAGACGAACATCTCGCCGGCATAGACCGTGCGTTCCTCGCCAAAAGGTCCGATGCCGAGTTCGATGCCATGCGCGCGGCAATAGTCTTCCCAGATCGCCTGGGCTTCATCCGGCAGTTCGCCAGCGGATTTCATCGTCATCGGATGCTGCGGGTCGCCATAGGGAACGAGCGCTGCCGGGTAGGTGGCGGCGGGGCGTTCGAGCAGTGGCTTCAGCGACTTGCGGTTCTCGCGGATCCAGGCGGCAACGGCGTGTGCGCCCGGAGTTGCCTCGAAGCCGCAGGCATGCCGCAGGATGGCGGTGGCGAAACGCGGGTTCATGCGGTCGAGTTTGCGCAAAAGCGTCCAGGCCGGCCGTTCGCTGATCGCAAGATAGGGATTGTCGTCGGTATGGGCGCGGCGGGAGGCCGAGATCGTCACCGACGTGACAAGGCGCATGGCGATGAGATCGAAGAGGAGATCGACTTCCTCTTCCGCCAGCGGGTACTCCGCATGAAAGCCTCGGGCGATCGCGGCGGCCGCGCCGATCGGATCAGGATGGTCGAGCCCGGCATAGGCAGCGGCGATCGCGACCTCGGCAACCACGGGCGCATGCAGGGCGTCGCCGAAATCGATGAGGCCGGAAATGGTGTTGTGATCGACTTTATCGACCAGCACGTTCCAGTCGTTGGCGTCGTTGTGAATGACGGCGGCGCGGAGGGTGGCAAGACGTGGCGCCACGGTCTTTTCGAAGCGGACAAGGAAGCGTTCGAGCAAAGCACGATCGTCGGCCGAGGCGACGTGGTGCAGCCGGTCAGCCGAGCGGCCGGCGTGGCGGATGTCCCAGTCGAGATCGCGCAGCGCGCCCGGATGCATGAAGCCCTTGAGCGAGGCATCGAAGCGGCCGAGCATCTGTCCGAGCGACTGTAGGGCGGAATCGTTGCGCCCGGTTTCGGCAAGTGGCAGGCCCTCGACCCAGCTGACGAGCCGCAGGCGATGGGTGACGCCGCGCGCGCTCGTCGTCGAAGCAAGGCTCGCTCCCGATAGCGTCGGCCGGATATGCGGCACCGGCAGGTCGGCAGCATGGGCGCCGACGTGGCTGAGCAGTGCGGTCTGGAAATCGCTTTCGACCTCGGGCTCGGCACCATTGACGATCTTCAGAATCGAGATGCTGCCGTCCTCAGCCTCGACCTTGAAGTTCTGATCGCGTTCGCTGGCAAGGAGCGAGAGCGTACCGCAGAGGCCGTAATGCTGCTTCAGCAAGGCGGCTGCCGCTTCGGTCGAAAAGTCGGGCGTGGTTTTCAGCATATCGTTCATGGGGATCCTCATCTCAATGACGAGATTTGCATGGGCTGTGCTCCGATGCATCCGGCAATATGCCGGTTGCACCGGCACTATGATTATAATAACCGTCATCTTGTCGGCGGGCACGGAGGAGGGGACATGCAGGACATCGACGCGATCGACCGCACCATCCTCAGCATTCTGTCGCAGGAGGCGCGGATCCCGATGAAGTCGCTGGCGGGCCGGATCGGGCTCTCCCGGAGTGCGACGACCGAGAGGGTCACGCGACTGGAAAAGGCCGGCGTCATCCGCGGCTATCGCGCCGATATCGGCCAACTGGACGAGGGCACGATTCAGGCCTTTCTACTGGTGACGCTGAAGCGTACGCCATCGATCGGCGTGCTCGACCGGCTTGCCGGTTTCTCTGCGGTCCGCAAGGTGTCTTCCGTCAGCGGTCAGCTTGATCTCGTCGTCGAGGTCGAGGTCGGCTCGATCAATGCGCTCAACGAGCTGCGAAACGAGGTGGCGACGATGGACAATGTTGAGGATCTGACGACCTCGATCGTGCTCAGGCGGGATATCGAGCGAAGCTGATACGCAGCGAGCGGAACTGAGAGCGCCTCGTCAGCCCTCGCTCAGCATTTCCGTCTGCGGCGCAAGCCGTTCGAGCAGCGAGCGGCGCACGCGGCCGATGTCGCGCATCGGTGGCTCGCCGAAATGGCGCGCATATTCGCGACTGAACTGCGACTGGCTTTCATAGCCCACCTGATGGCCGGCATCGCCGGCGTCGAGGCTCTCTTCCAGCATCAGCCGCCGTGCCTCCTGCAAGCGAAGCTGCTTCTGGTACTGCAGCGGGCTCATGGCGGTGATCGCCTTGAAGTGATGGTGCAGCGACGAGACGCTCATGGAAACACGGTTGGCGAGATCGTCGATCCGGAGCGGCCGCGAATAGTGTTCCTTCAGCCAGGCGACAGCGCGGCCGACCTGATGCGGCTGGCTGTCGGTCGTCGCCATCTGTCTGAGGCGATGGCCGTGCGGTCCGGTCAAAAGCCGGTAGAGGATTTCCTGCTCGATCAGGGGCAGCAACGCCGGGATATCGTCTGGCCGCTCGAGCAGACGCAGCAGGCGAAGTGCGGCATCTTCGAGTTCAACGGTGATCTTGCTGACGCTCATGCCGCGCACGGAGGCGGCGGGCGCCGGCAGCTGCGACAGGGACGCAAGCAGCGCCTGGATCTTGCCCGGGTCGAGCGTGAAGGCCATGCTGAGATAGGGCTCGTCTGCGGAGGCCTGGCAGACCTGGGACAGAACCGGCAGGTCGATCGACGTCAGCAGATAATCCGAGGCGCCGTAGATCAGCGTCTCTTCGCCGAGCACCACGCGCTTTGCTCCTTGCACGATGATCGCCAAACTCGGCCTGTAGGCGGAGCAGTTGACCGGGGCATCGCCGCCGTGGCGGTGCAGGCTCAGGCCGGCAATCTGCGTCATGTGATCACCGTCGGTTTTGGCAAACCGGGCAATGACGTCGATCATCTCGGGACGGGCAGTCTGTCGCGTGGCTGTCATAATCTCAGGTCTTTCCAGCGGCTTAGCGTTGTGTGAGGCAACGCTCAGATAGGGTCTCGACGTGCCATCTACAGGATGTCGCTGTCAATCTTGTAGGATCGTGCAAAAACTTTGCAGGATCGCTCTAACGCTCGTGGCGCCTGCGCCGCCATAGTCCGAGGTGCGTCAGGCCGGGCTCCCTCCGGACCTGCACCCTTTCCCAAAATGAGGACAGACTGATGGCCATTGCAAGAGGATATGCGGCGACCGATGCGTCGAAGCCGCTGACGCCCTTCACCTTCGAACGCCGCGAACCGCGCGACGACGACGTGGTGATCGAGATCAAATATTGCGGTGTCTGCCACTCCGACATCCACCAGGCCCGCAACGAATGGGGCAACTCGGCGTTCCCGATGGTTCCGGGCCACGAGATCGTCGGCATCGTCACGGCGGTCGGCTCGAAGGTGACCAAGTTCAAGGTCGGCGACCGCGCCGGCGTCGGCTGCTTCGTCGATTCCTGCACCACCTGCGCTACCCGCGATCTGGATCTGGAACACTACATGCCCGGCCTGGTCGTGACCTATAACGGCGTCGAAGCCGACGGCAAGACACCGACCCAGGGCGGCTACTCCGACAGCATCGTCGTCAAGGAAGGCTACGTTCTGTCGATCCCCGAGAACCTGCCGCTCGACGCTGCGGCACCGCTGCTTTGCGCCGGCATCACGCTCTATTCGCCGCTGCGCCACTGGAAGGCCGGTCCCGGCAAGAAGGTTGCGATCGTCGGCATGGGCGGCCTCGGCCACATGGGCGTCAAGCTGGCGCATGCCATGGGCGCAGACGTGACCGTTCTCAGCCAGACGCTTTCCAAGAAGGAAGACGGGCTGAAGCTCGGCGCCGACCACTACTACGCCACCAATGATCCCGAGACCTTCAAGGCGCTCGCAGGCACCTTCGACCTGATCATCTGCACGGTTGCCGCTGAGATCGACTGGAACGCCTATGTCAGCCTGTTGAAGGTCGACGGCGACTTCGTGCTGGTCGGCATTCCGGAGAACGCCGTGCCGGTGCATGCCTTCTCGCTCGTGCCGGCACGCCGCAGCATTTCCGGCTCGATGATCGGCTCGATCAAGGAGACCCAGGAGATGCTCGACTTCTGCGGCGAGCACAACATCGTCTCGGAAATCGAAACGATCCGCATCCAGCAGATCAACGAAGCCTATGAACGCGTTGTCAAGAGCGACGTGCGTTATCGGTTTGTCATCGACATGGCGTCGTTGGCCGACGCCGCCTAAACTGAAACGAGAAGGCCCGGAGTCCGCCGGATTCCGGGCCTTTTCTGACTGCTGCAGGGCCTAAACCAATGGCAACGGCCCGTCGTTCTTGATCTCTTCCATGACCGCGTAGGTGCGGGTCTCCTTGACGCCCGGCAGCGTCCAGAGCACTTGGCCGAGGAAGTTACGGTAGGCCGCCATGTCCTCGAACCGCGTCTTGACCAGATAGTCGAAGCCGCCTGCCACCATGTGACATTCGAGCACGGCCGGCGCCTGTTTGACGGCGGCGGCGAACTGGTCGAAGACGTCGGGCGTCGTCTTGTCGAGCATGACCTCGATGAAGACGAGCAGGCCGAAGCCGAGCTTTTGGGGGTCGAGCCTCGCGCCGAAGCCAGAGACATAACCTTCCTTCAGCAGCCGGCGCAGCCGCTCGCTGGTCGCCGTCGGCGACAGGCCGATGCGATCGGCAAGCTCCAGATTGGTGATGCGGCCGTCCGCCTGGAGAATGTTGAGAATTCGTCGGTCAATCTTGTCGATCTGATGCATCGTGCCTCCCAACCGTGCTTCAGCCGGCAAGTCGCGTTTCCGCGAGCTTCACCCAGTAGGAAATGCCGTGCGGGATCGCCTCGTCGTTGAAATCGTAGGCCGGGTGATGCAGCCCGGCGGTGTCACCGTTGCCCATGAAGATAAAGGCGCCGGGGCGGGCAAGCAGCATGTAGGAGAAATCCTCGCCGCCCATCATCGGATCGAGCGACGGCTGGACATTGCCGGCACCCGCAATCTCGGCTGCCGCCTGCAATGCATAACCGGTCTCGTCGGCATGGTTCACCGTTACCGGGTAGTTTCGGTTGTAGGAGACCTGGGCGGTTGCGCCGTAGATCTGGGCAACACCCTCGGCGATCGTGCGGATGCGGCTTTCGCCGATCTCGCGCACCTCGGGCATGAGGGTGCGCACGGTGCCGCCAAGCACGGCTTCCTGCGGAATGACGTTGTGGGCGAAGCCGGCATTGAACTTGGTGACGGAGACGACGACGGAGGCGAGCGGGTCGACTGTGCGCGACGCAATCGTCTGCAAGGCGGTCACGATCTGCGTGCCGACGATGATCGGATCGATCGTCTTGTGCGGCTGGGCCGCATGGCCGCCGCGGCCCTTGATGGTGATTGTGAACTCGTCGGTCGAGGCCATGATCGGGCCGACGCGGCTGCCGAACTGGCCGACGGGCATGCCCGGCATGTTGTGCATGCCGTAGACTTCGGCGATGGCGAAGCGCTCCATCATGCCGTCCTTGACCATCTCGTTGCCGCCGCCGCCGCCTTCTTCGGCGGGCTGGAAGATGACTGCGACTTGGCCGGCGAAGTTGCGAGTCTCGGCGAGATATTTTGCAGCACCCAGGAGCATGGCGGTGTGGCCGTCGTGGCCGCAGGCATGCATCTTGCCGGATGTCTCAGAGGCCCAGTCCTTGCCGCTCGTCTCGGTGATCGGCAGCGCGTCCATGTCGGCGCGCAGGCCAATGGTGCGGCCCGCGCCGAGATTGCCGCGGATAAGGCCGACGACGCCGGTGCGGCCAAGCCCCGTCACGATTTCGTCAACGCCGAACTCCTTCAGTTTCTTTTCGACGAAGGCTGCCGTATTTTCAACCGCGAACAGGAGCTCCGGATTCCTGTGCAGGTGGCGCCGCCATTCGGTGACTTCATTCTGGAGCTCGGCGGCACGGTTGAGTATCGGCATCGGTTCGTCCTGTCGGTCTGTGCGATCACTAATTGTATCTGCGTATCGGTGTGGATTGGCAGCAGTCCCTGTGAATGGGCTTTGCCATCTCCTCGCCATATAGGCTAAATAGCCGGACGAGACGAGGCAACAGCGGATTTTCGAGGTCCTATCGTGGTGACAGCAGGATTTTTCACGCGTGGCAAGGTAAAGGCGCTCGGAGTGACGGCGGCGACATGCGCCACGCTTCTTGCGGCGCTGCCGGCTGCGGCCAATCCGAGGCTGGTTGTCGACGTCAATTCGCTGAAGGTCTACGAGCACCAGGACATCTTCCAGAAATGGTATCCGGCGTCGCTGACCAAGCTGATGACGGCCTACACGGCCTTCCGCGCCATCAAGTCCGGGCAGCTCACGCTTGAGAGCCCTGTCATCATGACCAAGAACGCCGCCGCCGAGCCGCCGAGCAAGATGTTCTACAAGCCCGGCCAGGCGATGACGCTCGACAGCGCGCTGAAGATGATGCTGGTGAAGTCGGCAAACGACGTTGCGGTCGCGATCGCCGAGACGGTCGCCGGCTCGGAGCCCGCCTTCATCGAGCGGATGAATGCCGAGGCCCGCCGCATCGGCATGACCTCCTCGAACTTCATCAATCCCAACGGTCTGCCCGGTCCCGGCCAGTACACGACCGCTCGCGACCTTGCGGTGCTCGCGATCACGCTCAAGCGCGAGTTTCCGCAATACGCCTCCTATTTCTCGCTGGAAGGTTTTACCACCGGCAAGAAGAATTATCCGAACTACAACATGCTGATCGGCCGCTTCGAAGGCGCTGACGGCATGAAGACCGGCTTCATCTGCGCCTCCGGCTTCAACCAGGTTTCATCCGCCACCCGCGAGGGGCGCAGCGTCGTCTCTGTCGTGCTCGGCGAAGACAGCCTCGGTGCGCGTGCGGATGAGTCCGCACGGCTCCTGCAGATGGCGCTGACGACGAACGGCAACGGTAAGCCGTCGCTGGTGCAGATCCCGGCCTATGGCGAGACGCGCGACATGGTTGCCGATGTCAGCAAGCAGATCTGCTCGAAGGCGGCCGCGAAGGTTCGCAGCGAGGGCCGCGACGAAGCCGGCCGCCAGAAACTGCTCTCGCCCTATATCCACGAAATCAACCGGCCGCTGAAGCTTGCCTTCGCCGGGCTGATCGCCGGCAGCGGCGAAAAAGCGCCGAAGCTTGCCGGCGACCCGGCCGGCCAGGGCGATGTCGCCAATGTGCCGATCCCGGTGCCGCGGCCGACCTTCTGATCGGAGTGCATGATGGTTAGTCCCTTGTCGGCGGTGCCGGTCTCGATCCTCACCGGCTTCCTCGGTGCGGGCAAGACGACGCTGCTCAACCGGCTGCTGAAGGATCCCGATCTCTCGGATACAGCCGTTATCATCAACGAGTTCGGCGATGTCTCGATCGACCATCTGCTGGTGGAAGCCTCCAGCGACGGGGTCATCGAGCTTTCCGACGGCTGCCTCTGCTGCACCGTGCGCGGTGAATTGGTCGATACGCTTGCCGATCTCATGGACCGCATGCAAACCGGAAAGATCAAGCCGCTGAAGCGCGTCGTTATCGAAACGACCGGCCTTGCCGACCCGGCGCCCGTGCTGCAGTCAGTGATCGGCAATCCGATCATTGCGCAGAGCTTCCGGCTGGATGGCGTGGTCACCGTCGTCGACGCCGTCAATGGCCTGCAGACGATCGCCAACCACGAAGAAGCGCTGAAGCAGATTGCCGTTGCCGATCGCATCGTCATCAGCAAGACCGGCCTTGCCGAAGCATCCGAGCGTGATGCGCTGACGACGCGGATCCGCGCGCTCAACCCGCGCGCGCCGCTGATCGATGGCGACAGCGCCGAAGCCGGGCGCGCAGAGCTGTTCGATTGCGGCCTCTACGACCCGTCGTCGAAGATTGCCGATGTCGGCCGCTGGCTGCAGGACGAGGCGCACGATGACCCCCGTGACCACCATGACCATGGACACGACCACGGGCACGATCACCACCACCACCACCACCATGAGCATGACCACGCTCATCACCACCATCACGATGTGACGCGGCATGGCGGCGACATCCGCTCCTTCAGCATCGTGCACGACCGGCCGATCGAGCCTATGGCGCTCGACATGTTCATCGACCTCCTGCGCTCGGCGCATGGCGAGAAGTTGCTTCGGATGAAGGCGATCGTTGCGGTTGCCGACAGGCCGGACCGGCCGCTGGTGCTGCATGGCGTGCAGAACGTCTTCCACACGCCGGAGCGGCTCGCCGCCTGGCCGGACCCGAACGACCGGCGCACACGCATGGTGCTGATCACGAAGGGGCTGACGGAAGACTTCGTTCGCGATCTCTTCGATGCCTTCACCGGCAAGCCGCGCATCGACCGGCCAGACGCCCAAGCGTTGTCCGACAATCCGCTCGCCGTTCCCGGCATGCGGTTCTAAACTCCTCAGGGATCGAAGCGTTGCCGCGCGGCAGACGTGGTGTCTAAGCGCCCTTGCGGATGAGGAAGCGGTGGCCGCCGTCGGCGGGTGCGGCCTCTACAAGCTTGTGGCCATCCTCGTTGCAGAAATGCGGAATGTCGATCACCGCCAGCGGGTCGGTGGTCTCAATCTCCAGCAAAGCGCCCGGCGCCAGCGAAGTCATGCGCTTGCGCGTCTTCAAAACGGGAAGGGGGCATTTAAGCCCCCTGAGATCATAGACGATCTTCCGTTCGTCCGGCATCAATTGCCCCAGATCTTCCAGAACGGCCGCTTCTTCGGCGGCTCTTCCGTCATAACAGGCGCTTCGGCGGTCGCCTCGGCTGACGCTGTCGTTGCCGTCGTCACCGCAGCTGCCTGCTGCTGGGCGGCAGGGGCCGGCGCCTTCGCTTGCTTTGCGGTCGCTGCCGGGGCGGCTTGCGTCTGCGGTGCGGCGGTCGCCTGCTGTTCGGGTGTGATGACAACCGGAGCCGGCATCTGCAATTCCGGCTCGCTCTTCGAGAACAGGCTCCAGAAGGATTTCTTCGGCTGCTCGACGGCTGCCTGCATCACCGGCTGCGGGATGGGATTGGCGGCAGGGACGGGCACGTGCTTGCCGCCATCGGTCGCCTTTTCGAGTTCCTTCTTCTGGATCTCGACGGCCTGCTTGGTTTCTTCCGCTTCCTTCTGCAAGGCGATCTTCTTTTCGAGATCGCTCGCCTTCATCATCTTGCCGGCGTCAAGCGAGTTGCCGGTCGGCGCATAGGCAAGTTCGCGGCCGACGCGCTGCTTGGCGACAATCGCCTTGCGCTCGGCTTCGCTCGGCTCGTACCAGACCATGCCGTCATACTTCTTCATGGCCTTGTCGTAGTCGGTCTGGTAGCTCTTTTCGAAAGTCGACATGGCGACCTGCAACGCTGGCGGCGTCGACATGGCCGGGCATTGGCCACCCGGATTGAACGGGCCGGAGGCCTGCTGGTTGAAGACGTACTTCTTCTCGCAGACGTTGACTTCCGGCGGCCGCTTGGTGACTTCGAACTGGTCGTAGCCGACCTTCAGCATCTTCCAGAAATCGATATTCGGATTGTCGCGGTGCCGCGCCATGTTCTCCGCGGTCATGCGGAAGGGGAAGGCCTGCAGCTGAACGCTTTCCTGGCCGCCCTTGAAGCTATCGCGGGCGAGCGCGAAGATCTCGATCATCTGCTCGTCGGTCATCGAATAGCAGCCCGACGACGAGCAGGCGCCGTGGATCATCAGATGCGTGCCCTGGCGACCATTCGCCTTGTCGTAGGCGTTGGGATAACCGGTGTTGATCGCCAGATAGTAGTTGGAATTGGGGTTCATCTGGCGCGGGAAGAGCGGGTAGAAACCCTCAGGCGCCTGCCGGTCGCCTTCCTTCACCTTGGGGCCAAGCTTGCCGGACCAGGCGCAGATCTTATAGGTCTTCAAAAGCTGGAAGCGGTTGGCGGTATTGGCCTTCCAGACCTCGAGCGTGCCTTCTTCCTTGAAGATGCGCAGCGCGATCGGGGCCTGCTTCTGCATCCCGAGTTCGCTCATCTTTTTGACCATCGGGGCAGAGACCTGATACTCGGTCTTGTTCCTGACGGACTTGATATCGACCGACGTCGTGGCGTCGAGCGTTTCGTTGGTGCAGCCGGCAAGCGCGGCGACAATGGCGGCGGAAGCTAAAAGGTTCCAGAAACGCATCAGCAGAGGCCCGTTCAAACCCAAACTCGACTAGGAAAGCCCAAGTCCGCGAGGGTGGGCCTTTTAGAGAATCACTAAGCGATTATACTTCACGAATTCTTAACCCTGCAGGGTGGCCCTGCCGTTGTGCTGTTCATGACCTCATGAATATGGCCAAGATTTGGCCACACTCCGCTTTGCAGTTGCGAAATCCGCTTCCGCAATCGCGGGCCATCGGGATCGGGTGAGGGGAAGGGCGTGGGATATCCGCCCAGCTCCCGCTTAGGGACTGCCGATCCGGCTTAGAGGTTACGACCGATATTCAGATATTTTTGTCGGCGATCGGTGCGCAACTGGTCGCCATCGCGTCCGGAAAGTTCCTTGAGCGCGTCGGCGATCACGGTTCCGGTGCGGCCGATGACCGCGTTCGGGTCGCGGTGCGCGCCGCCGACCGGCTCCTGGATGATGCCGTCGATGACGCCGAGCGCCTTCAGATCGTCGGAGGTGATCTTCATGTTGCTGGCCGCTTCCTTGGCGCGGGTGGAATCGCGCCACAGGATCGAGGCCGCACCTTCCGGCGAAATCACGCTGTAGATCGCATGCTCCAGCATGTAAACGCGGTTGCCGGTGGCGATCGCAATCGCGCCGCCGGAGCCGCCTTCGCCGATGACCACAGTGACGATCGGCACGCGAACGTTGAGGCACATCTCGGTGGAGCGGGCAATCGCTTCCGCCTGGCCTCGTTCTTCGGCGTTGACGCCCGGGTAGGCGCCTGCGGTATCGACCAGCGTGATCAGCGGCAGGCCGAAGCGATCGGCCATTTCCATGACGCGGATCGCCTTGCGGTAGCCTTCCGGACGGGGGCTGCCGAAATTGTGCTTGATGCGCGACTTGGTGTCGTTGCCCTTCTCCTGGCCGAGAACGGCGACCGGCATGCCGCGGAAACGCGCAAGGCCAGCCTGGATGGCATCGTCATTGGCAAAGTTACGGTCGCCGGCAAGCGGCGTGAACTCGGTGAAGAGCTCGGCGGCATAATCCAGGAAGTGCGGGCGCGAGGGGTGGCGGGCGACCTGGGTCTTCTGCCACGGTGTCAGCTTGGAATAGATCTCGACCATCGCGTCGCGGACGCGCGTCTCCAGGCGTTCGATCTCATCCGAAGTGTTCACGCTCTCGTCTTCGCCGGCGAGCTTCTTCAATTCGAGAATCTTGCCTTCGAGGTCGGAGATGGGTTTTTCGAAATCGAGATAGTTGTGCATGAGATGCGTTTCCGATCATTTTGCGACAAGGGTCTGCGGGCCGAAACCAGCCTGCCCGGCGGTCCTAATCCTGTTTTTTCGCCTGTTTGGCAAGAGGGTGATGGTTTTGCACCAGGTTGTGCAGCCGTTCTTCCAGCACATGTGTATAGATTTGTGTCGTTGAAATGTCCGAATGACCGAGCAGTTCCTGCACCGCGCGAAGGTCGGCGCCATTGGCCAAGAGGTGGCTGGCGAAGGCATGTCTCAGCACATGTGGGGAGATCGTGGCGACGCGAATGCCGGCGCGCGCGGCCAGCGATTTCAGGTCCCGCGCGAACACCTGGCGCGGCAGGAACCCCTGCTTGCCCGAGGAGGGGAAGAGCCACGGACTTTCACGGTTGCCACTTTCCTCGCGCGCGATTTCCTCAGCGAGCGCCTCGCCATAGGCCCGCATCGCCCGGATCGCTGCCTGTGATAGCGGAACGAGGCGGTCCTTGTTGCCCTTGCCGCGGATGACGAGGAAGCGGCCGTTCTGGGCGAGCACGCTTGCCGGCAGCGACACCAGTTCGCTGACGCGCATGCCGGTCGCATAGAGCAGTTCGATCAGCGCATGCATGCGCAATTTGGCGAGGCGGTCGGCACCGCCGGCTGTCGCCTCGGTCTCCGCCTGTCCGATCAGGCGCGAGACGTCATCGACGCTCAGCGTCTTCGGCAGGCTACGTCCCTTCTTCGGCGCGTCGAGGATCCCGGTCGGGTCGTCGCCGCGCATGCCTTCGGCGTAGAGGAATTTATAGAACTGCCTGAGCGCCGAAAGCCGCCGCGCTTGCGAGGAAGCCTTGAAGCCCTGACCGGCGAGATGGGCGAGATACCCGCGAAGGTCATCTGGTGTCGCCCCGGTCAGCCCGGTTCCGAGCGTGCGCAGATGCGAAGAGGCATCTTCGAGGTCACGCTCGTAGGATTGCAGCGTGTTGACCGCTGCACCCCGCTCGGCGCTCATCATTTCGAGGAAAGCCTCGACATGGGCGGCGGAGAGATCGCTCATTGGGTCTTGTTCACCCGCTCGGACGGGATCTTCACGGTGACGTCCCGCTCCGTCGGCTCGACGAAGGTGACGAGAGAGATCATCGTGCCGTACACTATCCCGGCAATTGCGGCGCAGAAGAACAGGAACCGGAAGAGGGTCGGCATTTCAATCTCCTCTGCATGTGCCTTTCGATCGATGCGGTCGCAAGGATACATGCAGGCGTTCAAACGGCCAGTGCGTTTCAGGCGCTCGGAACGGGCGCTCGACGCCGTGGCGGGTGCCAGACCTATATGAACGCCGCTTCCGCCGAGTTCAAGAACCGTGAGCGGACGCGCGCGACGACTTGACGCTACACCCTGATTTGTCGATACCGAAGAGGAATGGGGAATAAGAAGTCCAATGAACGACGTGATCGAACCGGTTTCCGCAACGCTTGCCGAGCGGGCGAAGCTTGTACTCGGTAAACGTAATCTCGTGTTCATCGGCCTGATGGGCGCCGGAAAATCGGCAATCGGTCGTTTGACGGCTCAGGCGCTTGGCATTCCCTTCGTCGATTCCGACCATGAGATCGAGCGCGTCTCGCGCATGACGATCAGCGATCTCTTTGCCCGTTATGGCGAAGACGAGTTCCGGGCGCTCGAAACGCGGGTGCTGAAGCGGCTCTTGCGCAGCGGTCCGCGCGTGGTCTCGACCGGCGGCGGCGCCTACATCAACGAGCGCTCGCGCCGCCAGATCAAGAAGGGTGGCCTGACGGTCTGGCTGAACGCCGAGCTCGACGTGCTCTGGGAGCGGGTCAACAAGCGGGACACTCGGCCGCTGCTGAAGACCGAGAACCCGAAGCAGACGCTCGAAAACCTGATGAACGCGCGTTACCCGATCTACGCCGAAGCGGACCTGACGGTGCTGTCGCGCGATGTGAAGAAAGAGACGATGGTCGAGGATGTCCTCACCGCCGTCATCGAGTACCAGGACAAGAAGACCCATGAATAGCCATGCGATGCCTGCCGCCGAACGCAAGGTCCGTGTCGACCTCGGTGACCGTTCCTACGACATCCTGATCGGTCCCGGGCTGATTGCGGCGGCCGGTGAGGAAATCGCCGCCCGTCTCAAAGGGCGCAAGATGGCCGTCATCACCGATGAGAACGTTGCGCCGCGCTACCTCGAGCCGCTGATGGAGAGCTTGAAGGAGCGCGACATCGACGCCGTGTCGCTGGTGCTTCCCGCCGGCGAAAAGACCAAGAGCTTCGAACATCTGATTCCGGTCTGCGAAACCGTGCTTGGCGCCCGGATCGAGCGCAACGATGCGGTGATCGCGCTTGGCGGCGGCGTCATCGGTGATCTCACCGGCTTTGCCGCCGGCATCGTGCGCCGCGGCTCGCGCTTCATCCAGATCCCGACCTCGCTCTTGGCGCAGGTGGATTCCTCCGTCGGCGGCAAGACCGGCATCAATTCGCCGCACGGCAAGAACCTGATCGGCGTCTTCCACCAGCCGGACCTGGTGCTGGCAGACACCGACGTGCTCGACACCTTGAGCGAGCGCGAATTCCGCGCCGGCTATGCGGAAGTGGCGAAATACGGTCTGATCGACAAGCCGGATTTCTTTGCCTGGCTCGAGAAGAACTGGCAGGCGGTCTTTGCCGGTGGCGCTGCCCGGATCGAGGCGATCGCCGTCAGCTGCCAGGCCAAGGCCGACGTCGTGGCCGCGGACGAGCGTGAGAACGGTCTGCGTGCGCTTCTCAATCTCGGCCATACCTTCGGCCATGCGCTGGAAGCCGCCACAGAATACGACAGCGCCCGGCTGGTGCATGGTGAGGGCGTTTCGATCGGCATGGTGCTGGCGCATCAGTTCTCGACGCGCATGAACCTTGCGAGCGCCGACGATGCGTCCCGTGTCGAGGCGCATCTGAGGGCTGTTGGCCTACCGACGCGCATGTCGGAAATTCCCGGTACATTGCCTCCGGCAGAACGGCTGATGAACGCGATTGCCCAGGACAAGAAGGTCAAAGGCGGCAAGCTCACCTTCATCCTGACGAAGGGTATTGGCCAGTCCTTCGTCGCCGATGACGTCCCATCCTCCGAGGTTCTGAGCTTCCTGAGGGAAAAGCACCCGCAATGACCGGCGAAGCCTTCATTGCCTTCCTGGCGGAGTACTGGCTGTCGATCCTGTCGGTCTTCTGCCTGCTTGTGCTTTCGGGCTTCTTTTCGGGTTCGGAGACGGCGCTGACCGCCGCGTCGCGCTCGCGTATGCATACGCTGGAAAACAACGGCGAGGAGCGCGCCGGCATCGTCAACCGGCTGATCGAGCGTCGCGACCGGCTGATCGGCGCGCTGCTGATCGGCAACAATCTCGTCAACATTCTTGCTTCCTCACTGACAACTAGCCTGCTGATCGGTCTCTTCGGCGACAGCGGCGTGGCGATCGCCACACTCGCCATGACCGTGCTGCTCGTCATCTTCTCGGAAGTACTGCCGAAGAGCTGGGCGATTGCCTCGCCGGATCGTTTCGCGATTGCCGTGGCACCGCTCGTCCGTCTCTTCGTCGCGGTCGTCGGCCCGGTTTCGAGCCTCGTCAACGGCATCGTCCGACGCCTGCTCAACATCTTCGGCATCAACCTGGCCTCCGACATGTCGATGCTGTCGGCGCACGAAGAACTGCGCGGCGCAGTGGATCTGCTGCACCGCGAAGGCTCGGTGATCAAGGCCGATCGCGATCGGCTCGGCGGCGTGCTCGATCTTGGCGAGCTTGAAATCTCCGACATCATGATCCACCGCACCAGCATGCGGGCGATCAATGCCGACGAGCCGCCGGAAACCTGCGTTCGCGATATTCTCGAAAGCCCGTTCACGCGGCTGCCGCTCTGGCGCGGATCGACCGACAACATCATCGGCGTCGTGCATTCCAAGGATTTGCTGAGGGCGCTGGCCGAACCCAACGTCGAGCCGGAAAACCTCGATATCGTCAAGATTGCGCAGAAGCCCTGGTTCGTGCCGGACACGACCAACCTCAAGGATCAGCTCAACGCGTTCCTGCGTCGCAAGCTGCATCTGGCGATCGTCGTCGACGAGTATGGTCAGGTTCAGGGTCTGGTGACGCTGGAGGACATTCTGGAGGAAATCGTCGGCGATATCGCCGATGAGCACGACCTCGACATACAGGGCGTGCGCCAGGAAGCCGATGGCTCGATCGTCGTCGATGGCTCGGTGCCGATCCGCGATCTCAACCGCGCGCTCGACTGGTCGCTGCCGGACGAGGAGGCGACGACGGTTGCCGGTCTGGTCATCCACGAGTCCAAGAGCATCCCGGAGGAGCGCCAGGCCTTCACCTTCCACGGCAAGCGCTTCATCGTGATGAAGCGGGTGAAGAACCGCATTACCAAGCTGCGCATCCGCCCGGCGGAAGAGGGCGCTCCGCCGGCCTGATGGCCGCGATCGCCTCTACCAGCGGGTCGGCTCGCCGGGGGCGGCTGGCTCGACGGCGAGCGCATGCAGGCCGGCGTCGAGCTCTGGCTTCAGGAGATCGTTGATGGCGCGGTGGCGGGCGACACGGCTCATGCCGGAAAAGGCGCTAGAAACGATACGCACGCGCATATGGGACTCGCCGGTACCATCGAAGCCCGGCTGATGGCCGGCATGCTGATGGCTCTCGTTGATGACCTCGAGTCGTTCAGGGTGGAAGGCCTCGATCAGCTTCTTTTCGATGGTCTCGGTGAGCGACATTCTTCCGTCCCATTTTGCTGTTTGCTTGGCGCCCCCTCGCAGTTCTTAAGAACCCGGCAATCGCTGGTACGGCGGCGCAAAATGCCCGCACAAAGCCAGCAACATTCCGCTTTGTCAATTCTTGTTGTGACTCCCGCCAAACCCCATAATGAGCGCCATGAGACTCGATTCAAAATACTTCGATCGCATTCGAACCCGGCGCAAGGTCGAGCCGCAGGCGGAGCCGGCGGCTCCCGTCTGTCAGTGGGATGGCTGCGATCAGAAGGGTGTGCACCGGGCGCCCGTCGGTCGCAACGCCGAGGGGCAGTACTTCATGTTCTGCTTCGAGCACGTGAAGGAATACAACAAGGGCTACAATTTCTTCTCCGGCCTCTCCGACAGCGAGGTCGCGCGCTACCAGAAGGAAGCGATCACCGGTCATCGGCCCACCTGGACCGTCGGCGTCAACAAGAACGCCAAGAACGGCCCGACCCAGTCGCAGACGCGGTCCGGCTCGGCCGGCGCCCAGGCCCGCATGCGCGATCCCTTCGGCTTTGTCAGCGAGGCGCGGGCGCGATCCGGTCGTCCCGAGCCACGCCAGCGCAAGCTGAAGACGCTCGAGGCGAAGGCCTTCGAAACGCTTGGTCTCGGAGCCTCGGCGACCACTGCCGACATCAAGGCGGCCTACAAGGACCTCGTCAAGAAGCATCACCCCGATGCCAATGGCGGAGATAGAGGATCGGAAGAGCGTTTTCGCGCGGTTATTCAGGCCTACCAATTGTTAAAACAGGCTGGTTTCTGCTAACAACCCGGATTAATACAGAAGCACTTTTGCAGGCGAATGCGCGGGTGCCGTCCGGTGGCCGCTCTGGAGACATGATGAGCAAGATTGACCTCGACATTTCCAACCTCCCCGACACCACGATTTCCGTCCGGGAGGTTTTCGGCATTGATACGGATTTGCGCGTTCCTGCCTATTCGAAGGGCGACGCCTATGTCCCGGACCTGGACCCGGACTACCTCTTCGACCGCGAAACGACGCTCGCCATTCTCGCAGGCTTCGCCCACAACCGACGCGTGATGGTGTCGGGCTATCACGGCACCGGCAAGTCCACCCATATCGAGCAGGTCGCCGCGCGCCTCAACTGGCCGTGCGTGCGCGTCAACCTCGATAGCCACGTCAGCCGTATCGACCTCGTCGGCAAGGACGCGATCGTCGTCAAGGACGGCCTGCAGGTCACCGAATTCAAGGACGGCATCCTGCCCTGGGCCTACCAGCACAATGTCGCGCTCGTCTTCGACGAATACGATGCCGGCCGCCCGGACGTCATGTTCGTCATCCAGCGCGTGCTGGAATCCTCCGGCCGCTTGACGCTGCTCGACCAGAGCCGTGTCATCCGTCCGCACCCGGCCTTCCGCCTGTTTGCGACCGCCAACACCGTTGGCCTCGGCGACACGACCGGCCTCTATCACGGCACGCAGCAGATCAACCAGGCGCAGATGGACCGCTGGTCGATCGTCACAACGCTGAACTACCTGCCGCACGACAAGGAAGTCGACATCGTCGCCGCCAAGGTCAAGGGCTTCACCGCCGACAAGGGCCGCGAGACCGTCTCCAAGATGGTACGTGTCGCGGACCTCACGCGCGCAGCCTTCATCAATGGCGATCTCTCGACGGTCATGAGCCCGCGTACGGTCATCACCTGGGCCGAGAACGCCCACATCTTCGGTGACATCGCCTTCGCCTTCCGCGTGACCTTCCTCAACAAGTGCGACGAGCTGGAGCGGGCGCTGGTCGCCGAGCACTACCAGCGCGCCTTCGGCATCGAGCTGAAGGAAAGCGCTGCCAATATCGTGCTCGAAGCCACTGCCTGATCCCACGGCCTGCCGTCCCTCCTTGGGGAGGGCGGGCCATGACGCTGTGGCAAACCGGATGACGCCCCACTGGGGCGCCGTCGCCTCTGGCTGAAGAAGGAACTGTCGTGAGCTCGAATTCGAAGGCAAAGCCAACCACGCGCGAGAATGCTGCGGAACCGTTCAAGCGGGCGCTTTCCGGCTGCATCCGATCGATCGCGGGCGATGCCGAGGTGGAAGTCGCCTTCGCCAACGAGCGGCCGGGCATGACCGGCGAACGCATCCGTCTGCCGGAACTTTCCAAGCGCCCGACCCTGCAGGAACTTGCCGTGACCCGCGGGCTTGGCGACAGCATGGCGCTGCGCAAGGCCTGTCACGATGCGCGCATCCACGCGACCATGTCGCCGCAAGGCGCAGATGCCCGCGCGATCTTCGATGCGGTGGAGCAGGCGCGTGTCGAGGCGATCGGGTCGCTGCGCATGGCGGGCGTCGCCAAGAACCTTGGCGTCATGCTCGAAGAGAAATACGCCAAGGCGAATTTCGCAACGATCGAGCGTCAGGCAGACGCGCCGCTCGGCGAGGCCGTGGCGCTTCTGGTGCGCGAGAAGCTGACGGGCCAGAAGCCGCCGGCATCTGCCGGCAAGGTGCTCGACCTCTGGCGCGAGTTCATCGAGGGCAAGGCGTCCGGCGACATTGAGAACCTGTCGTCGACGATCAACAACCAGCAGGCCTTTGCCCGGGTCGTTCGCGACATATTGACCTCGATGGAAGTCGCCGAGAAATACGGTGACGACGACAACGAGCCGGACGAGCAGGAAAGCGAGACCGACGAAGACCAGCCGCGCAGCCAGGAGCAGGACGAGAACGCCAGCGACGAGGAAGCCGGCGACGATGCCGCACCCGCCGACGAGAACCAGGCTGCCGAAGAGCAGATGGAAGAAGGCGAGATGGACGGCGCGGAGATCTCCGACGACGATCTCCAGGACGAAGGCGACGAGGACAGCGAAACGCCCGGCGAGGTCAAGCGTCCGAACCAGCCCTTCGCCGACTTCAACGAGAAGGTCGACTACGCCGTCTTCACCCGCGAGTTCGACGAGACCATCGCCTCGGAAGAGCTTTGCGACGAGGCCGAACTCGACCGGCTGCGGGCCTTCCTCGACAAGCAACTTGCCCATCTGCAGGGTGCGGTCGGCCGGCTTGCCAACCGCCTGCAGCGCCGCCTGATGGCGCAGCAGAACCGTTCCTGGGAGTTCGATCTCGAAGAGGGTTACCTCGACAGTGCACGGTTGCAGCGCATCATCATCGACCCGATGCAGCCGCTCTCCTTCAAGCGCGAGAAGGACACCAACTTCCGCGATACCGTCGTGACGCTGCTGATCGACAATTCCGGCTCGATGCGCGGCCGTCCGATCACGGTCGCCGCGACTTGTGCTGACATCCTGGCGCGCACGCTCGAGCGTTGCGGCGTCAAGGTCGAGATCCTCGGCTTTACCACCAAGGCGTGGAAGGGCGGGCAGTCACGCGAAAAATGGCTGGCCGGCGGTAAGCCACAGGCTCCGGGTCGCCTCAACGACCTGCGCCACATCGTCTACAAGTCTGCCGACGCTCCGTGGCGCCGGGCACGCCGCAATCTCGGCCTGATGATGCGGGAAGGCCTGCTCAAGGAAAACATCGACGGCGAGGCGCTGATTTGGGCGCATGAGCGACTGATGGCGCGGCGCGAGCAGCGGCGCATCCTGATGATGATTTCGGACGGCGCGCCGGTCGACGACTCGACGCTGTCGGTCAATCCCGGAAACTATCTGGAGCGGCACCTGCGCGCGGTCATCGAGCAGATCGAAACGCGCTCGCCGGTGGAACTGCTGGCGATCGGTATCGGCCACGACGTGACCCGCTACTATCGCCGTGCCGTCACGATCGTCGATGCGGATGAGCTTGCCGGCGCGATGACCGAACAGCTGGCCGCGCTCTTCGAGGACGAAAGCCAGCGCCGCGGGTCCTCGCGTCTTCGCCGCGCCGGGTGATCCTTCCCTCTTGGGGGCGGTGGAACATCGCCTCCGAGCTGCCAATTGGCACTTGCACGCATCGCTGGCGGCCGAAGTCAATTTACGGACATAGTTTTACAGTCTACCAAGCTACGAGGCATGGCGGGCTCACTGTGAGCGCACGCCGCGTCATTCCCGATGCTCCCCTGAAGGTACTTCTCTTGATGCTTGGCCGCGGTCTCCTAGCCCTTTTCCTCCTGGCTTCGGCCTGCCCGGCATGGTCCGCTTCCGATAGCGAAGATCTGCCGATCCGCAGCCGCCAGATCAGCAATTTCGCTGTCGGCTCCAGCGCCACCCGGTTTGGCGCCCTGGAGTTTCTGGGCGGTCTCGAGATGACCTCGTCAAATCCGCTGTTCGGCGCGGTTTCGGCAATCCGCTTTCGTCCTGATGGCAGTTCTTTCGTCGCCGTCATGGATACCGGCCACTGGCTGGAAGGTGCGGTAACCCGCGACGAGCAGGGACGGCTTTCCGGTATCACCAACCTGACCGCCACGCCGATGGCGGATCGTAACGGTGATGTCGGCCTGGCGAAATGGAAGGTGGATTCCGAAGGGCTTGCCCTTCGAGAAGGCCAGGCGATCGTCAGCTACGAGCAGGCCCATCGCATCGACATCTATCCGGATCCGGGTTTTGCCGGCTCGAAGCCGATCGGAAGCCTGGCGTTGCCGTTTCCGATCAGCGAGCTGCGCAGCAATGCCGGCATCGAAACGATAGCAGTCTCGCCGAAAGACAGCCCCCTCGCGGGCGCAATGATCGCAATTGCCGAACGCAGCGTCGACAAGGCGGACAATCTTTTGGCCGGCATCCTCGACGGGCCACAGCGCGGCGCATTCAGCGTCGTGCGCAAGGATCCCTATGCGGCAACCGATGGCGCCTTCTTGCCGAACGGCGACCTCCTGCTGCTGGAGCGACGTTTCTCCTTCGGCTCGGGTCTCGGCATGCAGATCCGCCGGATCCCGGGCGATAAGATCAAGCCCGGCGCGGTCGTCGACGGCGAAGTCCTCTTCGAGGCGGACATGGGCTACCAGATCGACAACATGGAAGGCCTCGATGTCGTCGTGCGTCCCGACGGCGAAGTGCGGGTCATCGTCGTCTCCGACGACAACCATTCGATCCTTGAGCGCAACCTGATGCTGGAGTTCCGGCTCAACACCGCGCTGACACAGTAAGCCAACTCCCGAATAGTGGGATCCGCCCGATCGTGTGGAGATCCGGTCAAGAGTCGGTGAAGGATCGAGCCGTCTCGCTCGGCGGGGCTGCACAGAGGCCCGAACAAGCCCGTCCGATGCTTGACGGTGTCCCGGCAAAGGCCTATTGGCCGATTGCCCGTTGAAGGAGATTTATGCGCAGAGGCTGAAAATTTACCCGCATTAGCGGTTGTTCAAGGCGCCGAACAGGCGTCCCTCTTGACGCATATCTTTTGAACGGGAAAACCATGAAAAATATGGATGTGATGATCCGCGCCTATCGGCCTGCGGATTTGGAAGAACTGTCGGCCATATGGTTCGAGGCCTCGATAACGGCCCACGCATTTGTCGGCGAGGCGCGGTTGCGCGAACAGCGCCTGTTGATCGAGACCGTCTATCTGCCGAAAGCAGAGACGTGGGTTGCCATCCGGGGCGGCGAACCGGCCGGGTTCGTCAGTCTGCTCGATGATTTCATTGGCGGGCTTTTCGTGTCGCCGCGACACCAGGGTGCCGGTATCGGCCGCTTGCTGGTTTCGCATGCCCTGCAGCTGAAGGGGCAACTCCGCTTGGAGGTCTATACCGCCAATACGCAGGCCTATGCCTTCTACGAGAATCTCGGCTTTGAAGAACAGTCTCGGCGGTCGGAAGACGACGAAGGGCTGCCATTCGAAAACGCTCAGATGCTTTTGAAGCAGCGCTAGAAGGTGAGGCGCGGGGAAGGGCGGCTGCCGCTCTTCCCCGCGCCTTGCAATCGACGCCCGGTCGCCGCTTCGGCGCGGGCCGGCAAGCGGCCCTTAGGCCGCCTGCTTTTCCGCAGCGGGCATGGGCTTCACGATGCTCATCAGCGCGCCATAGGGGAGTAGCATGACGAGGCCGCAGAGGATCTTCACACTCAAGTCACCGACCGCCCAGGAGATCCAGCGCGGTGCTTCAGCCGCAAGTACGCCGAGGAGCGGCGCGGTTTCCAGTGCAAAGCTGTCGTTCGGGCCGAAGAACACGAAGAACGGTGCGAACGCAAAGGAGAAGAACATTGCGGTATCGAGCGCCGAGCCGATCAGCGAGCCTGCGAGCGGCGCATGCCACCAGCTCTGACGGCGAAGCCGGTTGAACACCGAGATGTCCAGGAGCTGACCGAACAGGAAGGCCGAGCCCGACGCGATAGCGATGCGCGGCGTGGCGGCGACGAAGGAGAGCAGAATGGCGACGATGAAGCCTGCGACTACCACGCGGCGCGCGATGCGCGGCCCGAACTGGCGGTTGGTAAGGTCGGTCACCAGGAAGGCGAAGGGATAGCTGAAGGCGCCCCAGGTGAGGAGATCGCCGAGCTGCATACCGGCAATCGAGCCCGGCAGCGGAAACTGAACGAGGATGTTCGAGGCGACGACCACGAGGGTCATCAGCGCGACATAGACGAAGAACGTGCGGTTGATCAGCATTTTTTTATCCTGGGGTATGCCACCAGCTAGAGGGATGAAAGCAGGGTAGTGCACCCGGCCGACGAAGGCAAAAGCGCGTATCGGTTAAGAAACGTGCGCACGAGAAAAAGGCTTGCCGGATGAACCCGCAAGCCTTTTAAACGCGTGTCAAAGACGGTGCGCTGGCGCCGATTAGGCGGCTTCAGCAACCTTCTTGACGATCTGGCGACGCAGCAGGCGAGCGCGCATGCTCAGCTCGTTCTCGTCCGACTTCAGCAGGAAGGCGTCGAGGCCGCCACGGTGTTCAACCGAGCGGAGAGCAGCTGCGGAAACGCGCAGGCGGTAGCGCTGGCCGAGAGCATCGGAAATCAGCGTGACGTTGCACAGGTTCGGAAGGAACCGGCGCTTGGTCTTGTTATTGGCGTGGCTTACATTGTTGCCCGACTGGACGCCCTTGCCGGTCAATTCGCAACTACGGGACATGGTACACCTATTCTCTTTATCGCCGCCGGACAATGCGGTAGCGGGCCCAGAGCCCAGGCCGCGTTCCTAGGCCATTATTGGAAAGTCGCGGTTCTATAGTCAGAGACGGCCCGCCCGTCAAGCCAAACCTCTTGCATTCTCGGAAAACCGCGGTTTTTCCCGGCCGATCTGGCCATGCGAAGCGCTGTCCGGGCAACAATAATGGCGCGCGAGGCCCATTCCAAGCGGTTTTGCAATGCGCTATTTCTTAATCGAGGACACATGACGGTTTGGTTCCGTGATTGGACCGACCGCGTAGCCGGCGGTAGCGAAGTGGGCGCAGAAAAGCCGCAAACACCCTGCATTTCAGGGTATTGCGGCGATATTCAAGTGATGGATTTCTTCAGGCATGAAGTTGCGAAATGGTTTTCGCGGGGCAATGCTGCTTTCCGCGGTCTTGTTTTCCACAGCATCATCGGCCGCCGATGTCGAACATCTGACGGATTACAGCATCTCGCTGTCCGGTCTGCCGGTGGCGCGCGCCTCCTTCCACACCGAGGTTCAGAAGAATCGCTACACGATTTCGGGAACGCTGAAGTCGGCAGGCCTGCTCGATATTCTCAGCCGCACGTCGGGCCAGACGCAGGTTTCGGGCGTCGTCGACAAGGATTACCTGCGCGCGTCGCAGTATTCGATGTCCTATCGCAGCGGCTCGAAGAGCCGGGCGATCAGCGTCACCTATCGCAACGGCAATGTGGTGCATGCGAGCATGACGCCGAAGCGCACGCCTTTGCCGAAGAACTGGGTCCCGGTCACCTCGCGTGACATGCGCAACGTGCTCGATCCGCTTTCGGGGCTGATCATCCCGGCGCAAGCGCGCGTCTGCCCCAACACTCTGCCGATCTTCGACGGCGAGTCGAGGCTCGACATCAAGCTTTCGCCGAAGGGCACCAGGCCTTTCAAGACGAAGGGTTTCGAAGGCGAGGTGATCGTCTGCGGCATCCGCTTCGTGCCGAAGGCCGGCTACAAGAAGGGCCGCGAGGATGTCGAGTATCTGCGGCGTCTGCAGACGATGGAGATCTGGTTCGCCAAGGCACCGACCGTGAACGTCTACGCTCCCGTCTATGTCCGCATCCCCACCAAGCTTGGACCGGTCACGGTTTCGGCGACGCGATTTGGTGGTTGACGCGCGATCGCGTGCAACTAAAAGGTTAAATATCACCAAGCACCGTGATTTTGACGGCGCAGGTTTCCGTTGAGAGAAATCGCGCCCGGGGACGACCATGAAACTCAAGGCAACTCTGATCGGTTTTTCGGCCATCCTGATGTGGTCGCTGCTCGCGCTGTTCACGGCGGCATCGGGCAAGATGCCGCCGTTCCAGCTTTCGGCGATCTGTTTCCTGATCGGCAGCCTGCCCGGCCTTGCGGTGCTTGTGGCAAAACCGGAGCGCCTGGCGCTGCTCAAGCAGCCGGCGAAGGTCTGGATCACGGGCATTGCCGGCCTGTTCGGCTATCACTTCCTCTACTTCACGGCGCTGCGCAATGCGCCGGCGGTGGAGGCGGGGCTGATCGCCTATCTCTGGCCGCTCCTGATCGTTGTGGGTTCGGCTTTGCTGCCGGGTGAGCGGCTGCGCTGGTATCATATCGCCGGCGCGCTTGCGGGCCTCGTCGGCACGATCCTGATCGTCGCGCGCAACGGCGTCGCCTTCGACGATGCCTATCTCATCGGTTACGGCGCGGCCTTCCTCTGCGCCTTTACCTGGTCGGGCTATTCGTTGATCACACGCCGCTTCGAGGCGGTTTCGACCGATGTGGTCACCGGCTTCTGCCTTGCCACCTCGATCCTGTCCTTCGTCTGCCATCTGGCGCTCGAAACGACGGTCTGGCCGGCGACGACCTTCGAGTGGCTGGCGGTCGCGGGCCTCGGCCTGTTGCCGGTGGGTGCGGCCTTCTATGCCTGGGACTTCGGGGTGAAGAACGGCGACATCCAGCTTCTCGGCGTTTCGAGCTATGCAGCGCCGGTGCTCTCGACGTTGATCCTGATCCTCTTCGGCTTTGCCGAGCCGTCCTGGCGCATTGCGCTTGCCTGCCTGTTCGTCACCGGCGGAGCGGTGCTCGCCGCCCAGGATCTGATCTTGCGCAAGGATGCCGCGGCCACGCAGCCGGCGGAGTAGTCCCGCAAGATCGCTATCGGGTTGGCGGCTGCCAGCCGGGGGCTGCCATCTCGAAGGCGGCAAAATCGAAGCCCGGCGCCACCGTGCAACCGACCAGGGTCCAATCGCCGAGCGAAGTAGCCGATTGCCACCAGTTGGCCGGCACCACGCCTTGCGGCCGCTCACCGTCCCGGATGTCGGGCCCAAGCCGCAACGTCTCGGCGGCCTTCCCGTCCTCGGCAATGCTGAGTTCGAGCGGCGCGCCGGCGTGATAATGCCAGATCTCCACGGCGTCGCTGACGCGGTGCCAGTGCGAACGGTCGCCACGTTCAAGCAGATAATAGATCGCCGTCGAATGGCCCCGCGGGCCGCCGGCCTTGTCGCGGAAGGTCTCGATGTACCAGCCGCCCTCCGGATGGCGCGTGAGGCCGAGCGCCTCGATGACTTCTGCCGCCGTCTGTGCTTCAGCCATCAGAAGTTATCCTTGCGCTTGCGGATTTCCGCAAAGACCGCGGCATCGTCGGCATCTCGCAGGCCGAGATGGGCGCGAATGCCGGGATCGGCGGCGCGCAGGAACGGGTTCGTACGCTTCTCCAGGCCGATCGTCGTCGGTGCGGTGAAGCCGCCGTCGCAGCGGATTTCCTCGATCTCGGCAGCGCGCGCCTTGAGTTCGGCATTGCCGGGATCGACCGTGACCGCGAAGCGGGCATTGGAGAGCGTGTATTCGTGGCCGAAATAAACAGTCGTGTCGTCTGGCAAGGCCATCAGCCGGCTGAGAGACTGCCACATGGTCGCCGGCGTTCCCTCGAACAGACGGCCGCAGCCGAGCGCAAAAAGCGTGTCGGCGGCAAAGAGCAGCTTGTCCTCTGGAAAATGGAAGCAGATATGGCCGGCGGTATGGCCTGGTGTTTCGATCACCTCGACGTTGCGGCCCGCAAACTCGAAGCGTTCGCCATGACGCACCGTCTTGTCGAGGCCCGGAATTTTCGCGGCCTCGTTGAACGGGCCGATGATGATGGCGCCGAAGCGGGCTTTCAACGCGTCATTGGCCGCGACGTGGTCGCCATGATGGTGCGTCGTGAGAACATGGGTGAGCGTCCAGCCGCGGCGTTCCAGCGCCTCCAGGATTGGCGCCTCCTCGGGCGCGTCGATCGAGGCCGTCAGGCCGCTTTCGGGGTCGTGGATCAGCACGCCGAAATTGTCGGTGCGGCAGAGGAAAAGATCGAGTTCGAGCGCGGCCATGGCAGGTCCTCCGGTCACGAGAGGGGAGATGCTGCCGAATGTAGCGAGCCTTACCTTGAAGTCTACCGCTTCGCAGCTAACATGTTGCGAATGCATACCGATATTGTCGACCTTCGCGAATTCTATCACTCCGAGCTTGGCCGGATGGCGGAGCAATCCGTCACCATGGCGCTTTCGTCCGTCTGGGCGCGGCTGCCAGAGGAGCGGCTGGTCGGTCTCGGTTATGCCGTTCCCTATCTCGAACGGTTCCGCAAGGACACGGAGCGCACCTTCGCCTTCATGCCCGCGGGCCAGGGCGCGGTGAACTGGCCGGTTGCCGAGCTTTCCTCGACGGCGCTGGTGTTCGACGAGGAGTTGCCGCTGCCGGACGCATCGATCGACCGGGTGCTGATGGTGCATTCGCTGGAATTTGCCGAAAGTCCGCGCGAGACGATGAAGGAGATCTGGCGGGTGCTGGCGCCGGGCGGCCGGCTCGTGATCGTCGTGCCCAACCGGCGCGGCGTCTGGGCGCGCATGGAGCATACGCCCTTCGGCTCCGGCCGGCCCTATTCGCGCGGGCAGCTGACGGCGCTGTTGCGCGAGACCAACTTCACGCCGGGGGCTACGGCCGACGCGCTGTTCTTCCCGCCGTCGAAGCTCCGGGCGATCCTGCGGCTGCGCCGGGGGTTCGAGCGGCTCGGCCGCTGGCTCTGGCCAGTGTTCTCAGGCGTCATCGTCGTCGAGGCGCAGAAGCGGCTTTACCAGGGGCTGCCGGTCGCAGCGCGCGCGTCCCGCCGCGTCTTCGTGCCGGTGCTGGCGCCGCAGGGCGTGCCGAGCACACGCGAACGGCCACGCCTCACCCGATAAGGCGCTGCGTACAGGCGGTGGACCCTCGACAAAAGCCGCTTGCGCCGGTAATGGCTTGGCCTCTTTTCCTGCCTATAGCGCCCCGCGCCTCCCAAGGCGCGACAAAGGTCGCTGTGGCACCTTGATGGCCATAGAAAGCTGACCCGATGAGCCTTGCTTCGAAGAGCCCTGAGCCGCGTTCCGGCATCCTTGACATTGCCGCCTATGTGCCGGGCAAGGAGCATGCGCCGGGCGTCGCCAAGGTGCATAAGCTCTCGTCGAACGAGACACCGCTCGGTGCCAGCCCGAAGGCGATAGAAGCCTTCCAGGCGATGGCCTTCAATCTGGAGCGCTATCCAGACGGCCAGGCGCGCGCGCTGAGAGAGGCCATCGGCGCCGTTCACGGGCTCAATCCGGCGAACATCATGTGCGGCAACGGCTCGGACGAATTGCTCGGGCTGCTGTGCCACACCTATCTCGGCCCCGGCGACGAGGGCATCATCACCGAGCACGGTTTCCTGGTCTACAAGATCCAGATCCTGGCGGCCGGTGCGACGCCCGTGACCGTCGAGGAAAAGGATGCCCGCGTCGATGTGGACGCTATCCTTTCCGCGGTCACCGAGCGGACCAAGATGGTCTTTCTCGCCAATCCCGCCAATCCGACCGGCACCTATATCCCGGTCGACGAAGTCCGCCGGCTGCATGCGGCCCTGCCCGAGGGCGTGCTCCTGGTGCTCGACGCGGCCTATGCCGAATATGTGCGCCGCAACGACTATGCCGCCGGTCTGGAGCTAGTTTCCGCCAGCCGCAACGTGGTGATGACCCGCACCTTCTCGAAGATCTATGGCCTTGCCGGCCTGCGCATCGGCTGGATGTATGCGCCGCCGGAAGTGATCGACGCGGTCGACCGTGTCCGCGGGCCGTTCAACCTCAGTGCGCCTTCCATTGCGGCGGGTGCGGCGGCGATCCGCGATCAGGCTTTCGTCGCAACGGCGGTCGATCATAACCTCACCTGGCTTGCCCGCGTTACCGAAGCGCTCGAGGCGATCGAGCTCCGCATCACGCCGTCGGTCACGAATTTCGTGCTGATCCATTTCCCCGACGAGGCTGGCAAGCGGGCGGAGGAGGCCGATGAGTTCCTGACCCGCCGCGGCTATATCCTCAGGGCAGTCCGCAGCTACGGCTTCCCGAATGCCTTGCGCATGACCATTGGCTCCGCGGAAGCCAACGAGGGCGTCATCGCGGCGCTGACCGAATTCATGGGACGGAAATAATGGCTCAGCAGTTTGAAACGATCGCGCTCATCGGTATCGGTCTGATCGGCTCGTCGATCGCGCGTGAAATCCGCGAGAAGCAGCTTGCCGGCACGTTGGTCGTCTCCACGCGCAGCGAGGCGACGCTGAAGCGGACGCAGGAACTCGGGCTCGGCGATCGCTATACGCTGTCTGCCGCCGATGCTGTTCGTGACGCCGATCTCGTCATTGTCTCGGTGCCGGTCGGTGCGTCCGGCGCCGTTGCCGCCGAGATCTCAGCGCATCTGAAGCCCGGCGCCATCGTCACCGACGTCGGCTCGACCAAGGGCTCGGTGATCGCGCAGATGGCACCGCATCTGCCCGAGAACGTGCATTTCGTGCCGGGGCATCCGATCGCCGGTACCGAGCATTCCGGGCCTGACGCCGGCTTCGTTGGCCTCTTTCGTGGCCGCTGGTGCATCCTGACGCCGCCGCAAGGCGCTGACGAGGAAGCGGTCGCACAGCTTCGGCGCTTCTGGGAGACGCTTGGGTCCATGGTCGAGGAAATGGACGCCGAGCACCACGACAAGGTCCTGGCGATCGTTTCGCACCTCCCGCATATCATCGCCTACAACATCGTCGGCACAGCCGACGATCTGGAAACGGTGACCGAATCCGAAGTGATCAAGTACTCGGCATCCGGCTTCCGCGATTTCACGCGTCTGGCGGCATCCGACCCGACCATGTGGCGCGACGTCTGCCTGCACAACAAGGATGCGATCCTGGAGATGCTGGCGCGGTTTTCGGAAGATCTCGCCTACCTGCAGCGGGCGATCCGCTGGGGCGACGGCGACAAGTTGTTCGATCTCTTTACCCGCACTCGGGCCATCCGAAGGTCGATCATCCAGGCGGGCCAGGATACGGCGATGCCGGACTTCGGCCGGCATGCGATGGACCAGAAGTAGCCGGCCAATACCAGAAAGAGCCTTTGAACGGCTCGCCGGCGACGTGCAGAAGCCTGCTAGGGGGTTTAAGCAATCTCTCAGCTTGGGTGCTGGACGGATGGAACGACCGGCGCCAGCGTCGACCTAAGATGGCGTGGTGGCGTTGTCGGAAGTACCGACCATAGCGGCCGTGGTTCGGGGCTAGGGTTTGCCCTTCCCCTTACCGTTGTTGCCATTGTTCCCGCTGTTGCCGTTGTTTCCGTTATTGCCGTTATTGCCATTGTTCCCGTTGTTGCCGTTGTTACCGCCTGAACCACCGCCGCTGCCCGATTTTGCGATCGCCTCGGACGTCAGGCTGGTCGACAGCAGCATCGTCACCGCAGGCGGTGTAATCGCCGCGAAACGGCCGCACGCTTTCAAGAACTCGCGTCTGTCCTCCTGCGCGAGAGATTTTTCGTTGCCACCCTTCTCCATGTCCAGGTCCCCGTTAGTTAGAGATTAATAATACAGCAAATTATTGCATAATGGATGTAGCGCTTTGGGGCTATATCTGGTTGCTGACCATGACCGGCTCCGTTTGTGTGTCATGCCGTCATTTCACTGGCGTCGAGGGCTGGTCGCAGCAAAGGTTTTCAGCGACAAATAAGCAGGCACACTTGGGAAAACTGAAGGTGAGGTGTCGCCCATTGGCGACTGCGGGCGAGGGGATGGAATGAAGTTCCGCGTCTCCGAGGGAGCGGGTTTCTTTCTGTTGGGGCAGCGCAAGACGATTTTTGTCGAATCGTCGCAGCATCTCTTTGAGATTGATGACCTCACAGCGTTCTTAACGTGTGCACTCGCGGAGCCAGCGTCACCGAAGCAATTGGAGACGGCGCTCGTCGCGCGTGGCGCTAGCCAGGCGACGGCGCGTGCGTCCGTACGGAAATATCTTGCTTACTGGTCCCGCCAGGGCTTGCTTGACATTCTTATTGACGAGGAGGAGGGACCGCCGACGTGCGGCCAGGTGCTTGATCTTGCGGGGACGGCCGTCTCGATTGCCTATCACGACAGATCGCTCGCCGAGCTTGTGGTGCCAATCTTCGAGCATCTGGCGTTGGCGGAGCGAAAGCCTTCAATCGTCTACGAGGTGGCAGCCTTCGGTAAGGGCGCTTGCATCAGTCGCAATCGCTCCCGTGGAACGATGGTCGCGGTCAACGAGGTTGCTCCCGCGCTGAAGGCTATGCTGACCGACGATGTGCTCGCAGGCCTCAGGCGGCAAGTGGCGCTTCATGCGGCACTGCTCGTGAAGAACCGACTGGGCCTGCTCATTTGTGGCGCGCCCGGGGCTGGCAAGACCACGCTGGCGCTTGCTCTTCTTGCGGCTGGTTTTGCCTGCGGCGGAGACGATATCGCGCTATTGGGCGAGGATGGGCTGGTGCACGGTGTTCCTTTTGCCGCGGCGCTCAAGCAAGGCTCGTGGGGCCTGCTCGACGAGATGGGCGAATCGATAGCTGCGGCCCCAATCCACCGCCGCCTCGACAACAAACGTGTTCGCTATCTCGCGTCGATCCGTCACGCGCCGAAGGACGCGGTTTCGCTTCGCAGCATCGTGCTGCTTCGTCGCCGCAGAATTGGCCCAGTGACAATTTCCGCCGTGGAACCGGCGCGTGCCCTGTCAGAACTTCTTTCCGGCGCCTTCACGCCCGCCAGGCGCCTTGACCTCGCACAGTTCGAAACCCTGCTCGGCGCCGTGCGTGGTGCGCGCATTATCGAACTTTCCTATTCGCAACTCGACGAAGCCGTGGAGGCGCTCAGTCGGCACCATGAAGCGGAGTAGTTATCGAAACCTGGCTGCACTCGCGTCCTGCCTTGATGGCAATCCGCCCGGTGACGTGAATTGGGACGACGTCATCGCATTGGCCAATGAGAGCCTCACGATTTCGTCTCTCGCGCTGGCGACCCGAACCGTGCCGAACCTGCCACAGGACGTGCGCGACTACCTGACCGTCATCCACGAGCGAAACGCCGAGCGCAATCGTCGATTGCTGGCACAGTTGATGGAGGCGGTGGAGCATCTCAATCGGGTCGGTATCGAGCCTGTCGTCATGAAGGGGGCAGCCATTCTGCTTGCGCGGCCGCCCGAGGAGATCGGTGCGCGAATCCTGACTGATCTCGACATATTCGTTCGCCCTGCCGATATGCGCGTCGCCATAACGGCGCTCGAGGCTATCGGCTACGAGATTCGGTTGGATAGCGGCTCTTGGCCGGGAAATCCCAGATACCATTTGCCGGCCGTTTTGGAGCGTCCCGCCGATGTCGGCGGTATCGATCTTCATTGCCGGCCGAAAGGTCCCGCGTCCTTCGGCGAGATCGAATGGCTGCATGGTCACAGCCGGCGGAGCACACTGGCGGGATATCACGTCTACCTGCCATCCGCCTTCGTACAGATCGTCTTTCTGATCCTCCATGATCAGTTCCAGGACGGCGACTATTGGCGTGGCCTGATCGACCTGCGCCACATACTCGACATCGTAAAGCTTGCCCGTCTCGATTATGTGGATTGGGGGGAATTGCGGTCGCTGTTTGCTGCCGGTTACGAACGAAACGCGGTAGACGCTCAGATCCTTACGGCGCTTGACCTGTTCGGGATCGATAGCGCATCCAAACTATCGTTTGGGATAAGGGCGCGAATTCAACTGCTGCGCCGGCAACTTCAGGCTGGAAGGAACTATCTCGCCAGTCCCTTTGCAATTCTGACACTTCTGTCCGAGTTACCACACTATCGGCGCTGGGATCGCTTTGGTGGCGAGCCCTACCCTTCTCGCCGGAAGGAGGCAGTGCGGAAAATACGTGAGATAAGGCGCATTTTCCGCTCGAAACCGGTGGGAAAACTCTGAGGGAAGGAACAATAGGCTTAGAGCGTCGGCAACACGCCGATCGGGATGAAGGCGAGGAACGCCGTGCCGTCGCGCACGTTGAGCTTTACGGTCGCCTCGTTCTTGCCGTTGGCGAGTGCCTTCAACATGTTGGCGGTGTTGTCGACGAGGTTGGCATCATCCGGGATCAGGGTGACCAGATTGGCGCGCCAGGCTTCGATGTTGGTCATCGTCAGCGAGAACTCGCCGGAAATCAGCCCCTGATCGTTGACCGAGAATGGTCCGGAAAGCTTGGCGTTCATGCCGGAGCCGAGGTCGAGAGTGAGCTGGCGCAGTTCACCTTTGCTGCCGCGAAACATCTCAGGCGTCGGCGGGGTTGTCATCCATCCTGCCCGGCCGCTAAAGGTCAGGTCGGCGGCGACCGTCGCCGGCGGCGCGAGGCTCGGGCCTTCCTCGGGCCGGACGTCGAGCTTGTCGACGCTCAAGGCGGCGTCGAGATCCGCGCCGTTCTGGCGCAGGTGCAACTCGCCGTGGCTGGCGCCGAAGCCAAATCCGTCGCCTTCAAGCGGCAACCGCAACCGTCCCGTCAGGTTGTCGTAGGTCAGCGACGTGCGGTCGACGCCCGACAGGGTCGCGCGCACGCTCGCATGCAGCAACGTCCAGTCGGCGAAGATGTTGAGGCCGGGGGAAGCCCGGATCTCGGCCGGGCCGTCGAGCTCGATCACCGCATGGCCCGGCTGGTAGACCTGGGCAGCGGTCCTCAGCGCTCCGAACGAGGCCGAGGTGCCGTGGCGCGTGTCGTCCAGATGGACCTTGTCGCAGAAGAGGCCGATGCGGAACGGGAAGCCGCGCACGTCCATGTTGGTGCATTCGCCGCCGAAACCGGCCGCTTGTCCTTCGGCGAGGCGGGTCGCAAGCCGCTTCTCGATCTGGTCGGCGGCAAGGAACCAGCCGGCCGAATAAACGCCGGTGACAAGCACGATGCCTGCCAGGAGCCAGCGGAATTTCCGGCTGACCGGCGATGGGTTGGAGACTGCGGTGGCCGACATGGGCGCGGGTACCTCACTCAAAACAGGATGGAGGCTGCCTTTCGGGTGGCGCCATCGATCCGCAAAACTATTCTTTCCTTCGGCCGCAGGAGGGCGACCTTGTCTCTTTCGTGCCGGGATGCTGTGCCGTAGAAACCGAAATGGCTCACCGCCCCACGCGACCGATCGTGATTCGGCAGTGAGAACAGCAGCGCGGGTTGAATGACAGTGGATATGGACGAATTTTGGGTCTTTGGCTACGGTTCGCTGATGTGGAACCCGGGCTTTGCCTTCGAGGAGAAGCTTACGGCGCGTGCCTTCGGATTTCGCCGCTCACTTTGCGTGCATTCCTGGGTTCATCGCGGCACAGAACAGCGGCCGGGGCTGGTGCTTGGGCTCGACCGTGGCGGCTCCTGCATCGGGACGGCGTTTCGCGTCGAACGCGGACAGCAGTCAGATGTCGTCGACTATCTGCGCGAGCGTGAACTGGTGACCCATGTCTATAAGGAACGCACCATGCCGGTGCTGCTTGCCGACGGCCGCCGCGTGCCGGCGCTCGCCTATGTCATCGACCGCGCCCACATCCAGTATGCAGGCACGCTGACCACCGCAGAGGCGGCCGGCATCGTTTCGGTCTCGACGGGAAAATCCGGGCCGAACAGCGAATACGTGTTCAACACGCTTGCCCATCTCAAGGAAATGGGCATCCGCGATCACTGGCTGGAAGAGGTGGTCGGACTGCTGCGGCAGGCGCCGCATCCGGCCCAGGCCTGAAGCATCAGGCTCGGCCCTCTGCCTTCAGTTCCTTCAGCCGCTGCTCGGCGGTCGGCGGCAACGGCAGGTGCGGATTGGCCTTCACCGTTTCGACGAGCAGTTCGTCGCTGGCTTTTTCCGTTACCTCGACAAGCTTCTTGAGGAAAGCGTCCGGGTCCATGCCGGCCTCGATGGGTGGCAGGATGCGAACCTTGAAGTGGCCGGGGAAGCGCAGGAACTTGCGGCGCGGCCAGAAGAGGCCGGGATGCATGGCGACCGGCACGACCGGCACGTTCAGATCGCGATAGAGGCGGGCGATGCCGTATTTGTATTCCGGCGGAGCGCCCGGCGGGCGACGCGTGCCTTCCGGGTAGATGATGAGCTCGCGGCCGGTTGCCATTTCCTGCTTGGTGCGGTCCATCACGCCGGTCATGGCCTTGCCGCGCGCCGCGCGGTTCACCGGAACCATGCGTTGCTTGAGCACATACCAGCCGAAGAGCGGGATCCAGGTGAGCTCGCGCTTCAGGATATAAAAGGGATCGCTGAGCCAGGGGAGCAGCGCATAGGCATCCCAGAAGGACTGGTGTTTGGGAGCGAAGATATAGGGAACCTCGGGGATATTCTCCAAGCCTTCGATCTCGAAGGTCGTGCCGACCATCTTTTCCATGAGCCAGTGGTTGCTGCGCACCCAGTTCTTCGGCACGAACCACGCCTTCTTGCGCGGCAGCAGGAAGTAGATCGGGGTCAGCACGATCATTTGCACGATCAGGTTGGCGTAGAACACCACGTTGAAAAGGATCGAACGCAAGACGATCATCAGGCACGCTCTCGTAGGCGAGGTCTCAAGGGGACCGGCGTCTTTCAGCCGGTTGATCGCTGCCTACACGAATAAGTGCTGAAGGAAAACTGCTCTGTTTCACTTTGCAGTGCGGAGGCCGTTCCTGCCGGTCCTATTCCTCGGCGGGCGTCGCGCGCGATGCGTCGGTGCGCAGGCCGCTGGTCGGGCGGGCGCCGGCGAAGTCGCGTATCGAAGCCACCGTATACTTGCCGAATTCCAGAAGGATCGACTTCAGCACCATCGGGTTGCGCAGCCAGTTTGTGGTCTTCAGATCGGAATTGACGACCGGGTAGGGGATGAACTCCGTTTCCGGCCGGGCGCGGCGCAACTCCAGCAGGCTTCGCGGCATGTGGTAGTTGTTGGTGACGACGAGCACGGTCGTATAGCCGCGATCGCGGATCCACTGCGCCGCTTCCGTCGCATTGCCGATGGTATCGATCGCCTCATGACCGATGTCGACACAGCACTTGAAAAGATCGGCCGAGCTCTGGGTGTTGCGGCGGATCTGGCTGCCTGTGGTCGTCGGGTGAACCCCGGAGATCAAGAGGCGCTTGCCGGCGCCGCCTTTGAGCAGATCGACTGCCTGGTCGATGCGCTGGAAGCCGCCGGTCAGGACCACGATCGCGTCGGCCTTCGGATGACCCGGCGGCTGCAGGGAGGCGACCGTGTCGGCAAAGTTCAGGAAGGCGGCGATCAGGATTGCCAGCGGCAGGAGCAGGACGAAGAAGGTTCGGCGGAGGATTTTGCGCAGGAGACTGCGGGACCGCCGGCGATCGTCGGCTTTCCCGTGCCATTTATCTCCTCCGGCCATTCCGTTCCCGCGTAGCTCTCGCGCCATCATGATTCTCTTCACATAGCCGCAGATTGCGGCAAGGAATAGATCGAGTGGCGGCGAAACATCAGGCGGCTCAGCTTTGGTAGAGGTCGGTACGGCCGGGGTCCGAACGGATGAGGTCGATTTCGTAGATCGTGCGGGTAACCGTCAGCCGCGCCGTAACGGTCGTCAGGATGGCGATGACGACGATGATCGCGGCGATGCCGAGATAGCCGCCGTAGCCGATGGTGAAGGTACCGAAGAGGGCGGTGGCCTGATCTGTCTCGGGGGTGGCCAAGGTCCGTGACTGCCAGAAGCCCGCGAGCGCAAAGAAAAGTGCTGCGAGCAAACCGCCGGCGCCGGCGCCCTTGAGGCTGATCCTGAGGAAGTGCTTCTGGAATTCCGACGCGACGAAGCCGGCTTCGGCACCGACGAAATGCAACACCTCGACGATGTGGCGATTGCCTGACAGCGCGCCGCGCGTTGCGAAGACCACTGTGAGCACCATGGCGGAAAAGACCAGCGTCAAAACACCGGTGCCGATCATGGCCGTGGTGTTGGCCATGGCGACCAGCCGGTCGACCCAGGTGCGGTGGTCGTCGAGGAAAGCCTGCGGGATTATTTCGGTCAGTGCCTTGCGCATGGCCGCAAAGTCCGGCGGGTTGCTTTCGTCGATGGTGATGATGACTAGGCGCGGTACGGGCAATTCGTCGAGATCGAGGCCTTCGCCGAGCCAAGGTTCGAGCAGGCGGGCGGTCGCGGCCCGGTCAACGATCTTGCCGTCCGTCGTGCCACTAAAGGTCAGCGCCAGGTCACGGGCATCCGCCAGCGCCTTTTCCATGTCGAGATTGTCGTCGGGCTTGATCTGGATGGTGATCTCGCGGGAGATCTGCGACTGCCAGCTCTGGGCCGTGGCTCGCACCATGCTGACGCCGCCAAGCGTCAGGCAGGCGAGGAACGACATGATGGCGATGACGCACATCAGCGCATGGCCGGACACATTGCTCGACGGCACGATCGGGCCGGTCGGGCGCACGCGCATTTCCGTCCGGCGCTGTTGTGCCTCCGGTGCCTGTTCGGGCACATCCTTTTGGCGTTTGGTGCGGCTGTCATTCATAGATGTCGAGCCGCCCCTGCGAAAGGATCATGCGCCGGGCCTCCACCTGGTCCATCAGCGACAGATCGTGGGTGGCGATCACGACCGCCGTGCCGAGCCGGTTGAGCTCGAGGAAAAGATTGAGCAGGCGCCTTGCCATCGGCGGATCGACGTTGCCGGTCGGCTCGTCGGCAAGCAGGATCTCCGGCCGGTCGATCAGCGCACGAGCGATGGCGGCGCGCTGTTTTTCACCGCCGGAAAGGACCGGTGGCAGTACGTTGATGCGCTCGCCGAGACCCACCCATTTCAGAAGCTCCAGCACGTCGGCGCGGTAGCTCGATTCTTCCTTGCCGCGCACGCGCAAAGGCAGGGCGACGTTCTCGTAGGTGGTGAGATGGTCGAGCAGGCGAAAATCCTGGAAGACGATGCCGACGCGTCGGCGCAGCATCGGAAATTCCTCGCGTGGGATCGACGAAATGTTGCGGTCGAACATCCGGATCAGGCCGCGTGTCGGCTGCAGCGAGAGGAAAAGAAGCCGCAGCAAGGTGGTCTTGCCGGCGCCCGACGGGCCCGTCAGGAACTGGAATGAACGGCGTGGAATGTCGAAGGTCAGGTCCCGGAGGATTTCCGGTCCCATGCCATAGCGCAGTCCGACGTTCTCAAAGTGAATCAAGCGGCAGCCCAGTCTCTCTCACGGCCCTGCAACCGACGGCCGGTTCCGGTCCTCCGCGCATAGGACGACCAGCCAGGAAAGGCAAAACCGCCAGCGGAATCATGGTTAAGTGACGGTTAATTTTTCATGAAAAGGCGCCGCTTTCGCGACGTCTTTCCGAAACATTAACCATTCCGGTTTACGTGTCGGAAAGATTTGATGCAATGCCTAGTTCTTGCACCGCATGAGGCTTGGCATTGCCCGAGGGTTTCGCAGACAAACTGGCCGCCTGCGGCCGTGTTCTCTTGCGGGACAGGAGGAAATGATCATGCAGGCATTCCGGACCAAATCCGCCAGCAACAGCGCCCATACAGATTTCCTGCTGCCCGAGCGCGGCGGACGCGACGGCGCTTCAGCGCCGAGGCGCGCCGACTATGTGGATGCGGAATTCGAGGTGATATCCGCTTCGTCGCGCCGCACGCCCTATCCTGTTTTCAACAACAATGCACAAACGGGCAGCCGCAGGCGGCCGACGCTGACGGTCGTGGAGCAGGAGCCGTCGCTCGGCGTTCGATTGTTGCGTCTCGCCGAAACGCGGCTGCGCGACATGCCGGCACGCCGCTTTGCCGGGATGGTCGCGGGCGTTGCGCTTGCTTCCTTCCTGGCGATCGTCGGCTTTGCCGGCGATGGACAGGCCGACGTCCAGCCGCTGACGATATCGGGGATCAAGAGTGGGCTCGACTATTCCGGCGGCATGCGTGTGCTGTCGGTCTATGGCTCGATCGACAATCGCTCCGATCTCGAACAGCGATTGCCGCTTGTCGTGGTGGAGATCACCGCCAACGGGCGTAAGGTCACGACGACGCGGGTGATGCCCGAGGGTGCTGCCATCGCTCCCGGTGAGAGCCGTCATTTCATGACGAGACTGCCCTATGCGGGTGGAAAAATGCCGGATGTGACGGTTTCCTTCGCCGAAAACGGTGTTTCGGCCCGCTGATTGTGCTAAGCGGCGCCAAAGGGAAGGCTTAAGGTCTTCCGGATGAAACGCTGGAGAAGCCTTGATGCCCGTTGTTCGCGGTAAGAATATCGAACCTCTCTATACGGCCGAAACCATCGCTGCCCGCAACAGCGAGCTCGCCGGAATGATCGTCAACGGCCCGCACAAGGATCTGCTGGTGATCGCAGTGCTCAAGGGATCGTTCATCTTCGCGGCCGATCTGATCCGCTCGATGCATACGGCCGGTCTGGCACCGGAAGTCGAGTTCATCACGCTGTCGAGCTACGGCACCGGCACCGTTTCGCAGGGCGTCAAGATCACCAAGGATATCGACAGCGACGTGCACGGGCGCGACGTTCTGCTGATCGACGACATTCTCGAATCCGGCCGCACGCTGCGTTTCGCCAAGGAACTGATGTACGAGCGCGGCGCCCGCAACGTCACGATCGCCGTGCTGCTCGACAAGCGGGTCAAGCGCAAGGTCGAGCTTGAGGCGGACTATGTCGGCTTCGAATGCCCCGATCACTTCGTCGTCGGCTACGGCATGGACGTCGCCTATGCCTTCCGCGAGTTGCCTTTTGTCGGCGTTGTCACCGGCGACGCCGAGTAAACGTCTCTTTTTGGGGCATGCGCCCTGAAATCCAGTCGTTCGGCGTTTACCGAACACAAACGAAAAACTGGTTGTTTTGGTGCGTGCCGCAGTGATTCTCGATGGGGATCGGCGGCGCTGCAGCGCCAGTGTGTCTCCCGATGATCCACGCCCGCTGTACTTTTGGATCAGGTGCGGGTGCCGGCGTGAACGCCGGACTCGGAAGCGAACGCGGAGGCCATGATGGCGAAGATCCTGATTACCGAGGACGAGGATGCATTGCGTTCCTTCGTCGCGCGGGCCCTGAGGCTCGACGGCCACGAGACGGTCGAAGCGGGCGATGGGGCCGATGGCCTTGCCCGCCTGGAGGCCGAGGCGTTCGACCTTCTGCTCTCCGATATCCGTATGCCCGTGATGGACGGCATCGAGCTGACGCACCAGGCGTCGGCCGCCTTTCCGGCTATGAAGATCCTGCTGATGACCGGCTATGCCGAGCAGCGCGAGCGGGCCGACGATCTCACCGACAAGATCGTCGACGTCATCTCCAAGCCCTTCTCCCTTCCCGATATCCGCAAAGCAGTCGCGCTGGCGCTGGCCGCCTGACGGCCAGACCTGCCGGCCCACAGCAACAAGACCGCGACCCGGCGCATCGATTGGATGCGACGGGAGACGTTTTCATGTTCTGCCGTGATGAGGCAAAGGGCTGAGCCGGGCGCCCGGCTCAGCGCATATCGAGCAGGCGTTCGAGGTACTGGCGCTCTTGCTCCGGCGACAGGCTGTCGCCCAGCCTGCGGCGAATCTCGTCAAGGATTTGTCGGGCGCGCTGAGAGTCGATCTCGTCTGGAACCTTGACCTGGTCGCCGAAATTCGGGCCGAGATTCTGTTGCCGCCGCCCCAAAGGATCGCGGCCGTTTTGACCGTATTGCGGAACACCCATGCCAGGGCCGCCCTGACCTTGGCCCTGCATCTGGTTCATCATATCCTGGGCGCCTTGGCGCAGGGCCTGTAGCGCGCGGCCCTGATTGCCGACGGCTTGTTCGCCCTGGCCCTTGCCGAGCGCGCCGGAAGCGCCGTCCATTTCGCGCTTGGCTTCGCCGAAGCCCTTGCCGGGCTTGATGCCCATGCTTTCCAGCCCCTTGTTCAGCTCACCGAGCTGTTTTCCGAGCGCGTCCTGCTGCTCTTTCAGCTGTTTCAGCGCATCCTTGAGCTGTTCGGCGGTCATGTTGTCGAGCGGGTTGGGCTGACCATTTGGATCGCCCTGCTGACCTGGGTCCTGCGGCATTTCCTGACCGAAGAGCTCGTTGTCTTCGCCCTGCAGCGGGTCGCCCCGCTGCATCCGGTCACGCAGGGCCTGGTCGAACTTGAAGGTCTCGTCCATCAGCTGCTGCTGCTCTTGCATCAGCTTGCCGAGCTTGTCCATCTGCTGGCGCATGGCGTCGTTCTGCTCGCCCATCTGCTGCTGGCTGCGGCCAGCCTGCAAGTTGTTCATCATGCGCTGCAGTTCCGAGAGCATTTGCTGTGCCTGATCGCGCGCGCCCGAGCGCGCCAGATTCTCGATCTGGTTCATCATCTTCTCGAGGTCCTGCTGGCGCAGGATGTTGTTCGGGTCGAGCTTGCCGGTCATGCGTGGATTTTTCATCGCCTGCTCTGCGAGCGCCTGCATGTATTCTTGCATCGCCTGGCGCAGTTCCTGCATCAGCTTGGCGATTTCCTGGTCCGAAGCGTTGCGCTCCAAGGCGTCCGACAGCGCCTGCTGGGCTTCGCGCAGGCGGCGCTCGGCAAGCGACAGGTCGCCGTCCTCGATGCCGAGCGCGATCTCCCAGAGGTATCCGGCGGCATCGCGTAACATGTCGTCGTTATAGGCGAGCGCCATCCGGGTACGTGCCGATTTCAACAGCAGGAAATGGGTGAGGTTCGGGATCCAGTCCTCGGCAAGCGAGGTGACGGCGTCGTTGAGATCGATGGCGCGCGGCAGGTCGTTGGCATTAAGCGCGAAAACCTGACGCTGTTCGGCGACGGCGCTGGCGAGCGGCTGCGAGAACTGGCGGGCAGGCAGGATCATCTCGTGCGGCGGGCTGCGACCTTCCTGTCCGGCAGCATCCCGGGCGACGAGCGTTACCTCTACCCGCTTGCCGGCGAGCGGATGCTCGCTGAGGTTTCGGCTGGTCGTGCCCTTTGCCTCGCGCGCGTTGCGGCGCGGCAGATCGAGCCGGTATTCCGGTAGCGGATAGAGCGCGCGGGCCCCTTCTGCCGGTTCGTCGAGCGGCTTGATCTCAGCCCAGGCCTGGGCGATGCCGTAATCGTCGTTGGCCGTAAACGTGATTTCGAGCGCCGCGTTGATGGTGGGATGGGGGATTCCGTCAAAGGCGATCTGAGGCACGCCGTCCGGGGTGATCTTGAACGCCCAGCGCTGGCTGCCGACGATAAGTTCGCCATCCTTGACGACCTTGTAGACGTGGTTGCGCACGGCATTTGGATTGCGCGCCGGCTCCGTTACAACCATTTCGGCGACCTTCGGGCCGGCATCGTCCACTTTCGGCTTGCTCTGTTTTTCATCGGCCTTTTCGCCGGCCACCGGAATGGCGATCGGTTTGCTCCCACCGGTTTCCGCGTAGCGCACTGGTGCGTCCGCGCCGGCGCCGGTGATCCGGACGGTGATGTCGCTGAACTGCGGGATGGTGATCGCCCCGGCGTCTTCATTCACGGCAGCGGCTGCTTCCGGCTTGCCCGTCAGGAAGATTGGCGCCCGCCCGGTATAGGGCGGCGGCGTCACCCAGGCATCGACGCGGACGTTGGCAGCCTCGATCGACGTCTGGGGCAGCCGGAACGCATCGCTCAGCAATCCGGCGCGGTTGGAATAGGAATAGGCAAAGGCGACACATGTGAGAAGAACCGGCACGGCCCTGAGCGCGAAGGGATCGTGCCTGGCGATATCGGGCCGTGGCAGGCCGGTCTCGAGGGCGCCGATCATGCGTGCCATGCGCGCCTGGTGTTCGCGCCAGAGCGCCTCGCCCAGCGGGGTGTCGTTCGCGGGGCGATCGTCCTGGACGCGGATGGCCTGATGCGGCAGCGCATTGCGCTCTTCGAGCATGCGATCGGCATCGGCGCTCGCAGGCAGGCGAACCCGGCTGAGCGGAACGAGGGAAGCGAGGAAACCTAGGGCGAAAACAAAGAGCGCGGCAGCATGCAGCCAGAAAGGAGCTGCGCGAAAGAAGCCGAGCCAGGCGAAGGCAAGAAACAGAAGGGCGATGGAGCCGGGCAGAAGGATGCGTGGCAGGGCCTGCTCGGCGACCAGCACCACGCGCGCCAGCCATCTCTTCAACGCCAGAGTTCTCGAAAACGGCTTCGGTTGTGGCGTTTCATCCTGCCGGAATTGCGTCATCCGCCCAAGTTTCCTTTCGGTCGCCCATCAACGCTTGTGGCTGACCCAATATAGTGAGGCGACGGCCGAGCTCAAATATGCACGCAGCTTCGCCTATCCCGCTTGCGTTCAGGATACCATCGTTTGTGGCGAAGACGAGGGCGCAAACACAATCGTGATCGTCCGGACGGCCGATCCACAGATTGTCTTTGCTGCGGCAGGCCGGCTCAGTCCAGCCAGTCCGGAACCGAATCGAGACCGATCAGCGCGTCATAGTCCTGGCGCGGACGAACGACGTGGAAACGGTCGCCCTTGACCAGAACTTCCGGGATCAGCAGGCGCGAATTGTAGGTGCTGGCCTGCACGGCGCCGTAGGCACCGGCCGAGCTGATGGCAAAGAGATCGCCAGGCTTCGGCATCGCCATCTCGCGGTCGAGCGCCAGATAGTCGCCGGTTTCGCAGACCGGGCCCACGACGTCGGCGCGGATGCGCGGCGCGTTGGCGGCGGAAATGCGGACCGGGCGGATCTCGTGATAGGCCTCATAGAGGGTCGGGCGGATAAGATCGTTCATCGCGCCGTCGACGATGACGAAGGTCTTGTCGCCGCCGTCCTTCACGTAGATGACTTCGGTCACCAGAATGCCGGCATTGCCGACGATCAGCCGGCCCGGTTCGGTGACGATCTTGCAGCCGAGCGACTGCAACTGGCTCTTGACGATTTCCGCATAGGCGTCCGGCAGCGGCGGCGGATTGTTGTCGTCCTTGTAGGGAATGCCGAGGCCGCCGCCGATGTCGACGTGATCGATCGAGTGGCCGTCGGAGCGCAGCGTATCGACCAGTTCGCGCAGCAGCTTGAAAGCGTCGTCGAAGGGCTGCAGCTCGGTGATCTGGCTGCCGATATGCATGTCGATGCCAACCACCTTCAGCCCCGGCAAATCGGCGGCGCGGCGATAGACTTCGCGGGCATGCTGGCGGGGGATGCCGAACTTGTTCTCGGCCTTGCCC
>JAESGS010000205.1_pt1 | contig 79478 bp, 87 predicted proteins | sample 9269761 | NCBI WGS metagenome assembly JAESGS01 (sample SAMN15741799, study PRJNA653493) | algae metagenome | isolation source: Cyanosarcina radialis HA8281-LM2 and co-occurring heterotrophs from damp... | place: USA: Makauwahi cave, Hawaii | collected 2011-01-06 | reverse complement strand
GATGCTGAACACGCGCTCGCCCCCGTCGGACAGGATCCTCGTCGCCTCGTCGACAGCGGCCGCGTCGACGACGATCACCATGCCGATGCCGCAGTTGAACACGCGCGTCATCTCGGCATTGGTGACCCCGCCCGTCCTGGCCAGCCAGGTGAAGACCGGCGGCAGCTCCCAGCGCGTCGCGTCGATCTCGACCGTCATCGTGTCGGGAATGACGCGGGGAACGTTCTCCACCAGCCCGCCGCCCGTGATATGCGCCATCGCCTTGGCAAGGCCGGCGCGGGCCAGGGCCAGGCCGCTCTTCACGTAGATGCGTGTCGGTGCGAGCAGGGCTTCTGCCAGCGTCTTCGAACGCTCGAACGGCGCCGGCGCATCCCACGCGACGCGCGAATCGACGACGATGCGCCGGACGAGCGAGTAGCCGTTGGAATGGACGCCCGACGACGCGAGCCCCAGAACGATATCGCCTTCCTTCACGCCGTCGCCCGTGATCAGGGCATCGCGCTCGACCGCGCCGACCGCAAAGCCGGCCAGATCGTAGTCCCCGGCGGCGTACATGCCCGGCATCTCCGCCGTCTCGCCGCCGATCAGCGCGCAACCGGCCTCGCTGCAGCCTTTGGCGATGCCGCCGACGACTTCGCGCGCGGCGGCGACATCGAGCTTGCCGGTCGCGAAATAGTCGAGGAAGAAGAGCGGTTCGGCGCCCTGCACGACCAGATCGTTGACGCACATGGCGACGAGGTCGATGCCGACCGTGTCGTGCTTGCCGCAGTCGATGGCGACCTTGAGCTTGGTCCCGACGCCGTCGGTCGTCGCAACCAGAAGAGGGTCGCGCAGGCCGGTCGCTTTCAGGTCGAACAGCGCGCCGAAGCCGCCGAGCTGGGCATCCGCGCCCTTGCGCCGCGTGGCGCGCGCCAGCGGCTTGATTGCCTCGACGAGGGCTTCGCCGGCATCGATGTCGACCCCCGCCTCACGGTAGCGGTTGCTGCTGGTGTTGCTGGTAATGGCGCCCTCGTGCGAAATTGGCTGCCGGTCCGACCCGCCGGGAACATACTTGATTCGGACCTGTTTTCAATGGTGGAACCGCGGCCTTTTCGGATGCGCATTCGATACTGCCTCTCGTTCGTCGTGCTCGTTGTCCTGGTCCTCGCTGCGGGGATGGCCGCGCCATCCCTCGCGCAGGCGCCGTCGGCGTTCACCGTCCGCAATGTCGAAGCCGATCAGACCGCCGCGAGCGCCGGCGTGGCGCGCGAGGCCGCCTTCGCGGAAGGCCAGCAAAAGGCGTTCCGGCACCTTCTGGAGCGGCTGACGCCGCGCAGCCAGCACGACCGGCTGCCGCGCCCGACGCCGGCGCAGATCGCCGACCTGGTCGAAAGCTTCGAGGTCCAGACGGAGCGGGCCTCGGCGGTCCGCTACATCGCGACCTACACCTTCCGTTTCAACCCCGAGGGGACCCGCGCGGTGCTGCGCCGCGCCAACGTGCGCTTCTCCGAGACCTACGCGCGCCCGCTGGTCGTGCTGCCGGTCTACCACGAAGGCGATATCGCGGTGCTGTGGGACGAGCCGAATCCGTGGCTGGCCGCATGGCGCCAATGGCGGCCGGGCGACGGTCTGCAGCCGCTCGTCGTGCCACTGGGCGACCTGGCCGATATCGGTGCCATCAGCGCCGACCAGGCGCAGCGCGGTGATCGCGAGCGGGTCGCCGGCATAGCGACGAAATACGGCGCCGGTGGCGCCGTGCTGGTCGAGGCGATCGTCGACCGTACGCGGCCGGACCGGCCGGTGGCGCAGGTCGCGACCACGCGCTTCGACGCGGCCAGCGGCGACCAGACCGTCGTCGAGAGCTTCGCCGCCCGGGAGAACGAGGATGTCGAGTCGCTGCTCGTACGTGCCGCGGCGCAGACCGCGCTGACGATCGAGGAGCAGTGGAAGTCCGATGTCGCCCTCCAGTTCGGCAAGGAGGCGATGATCGTGACGGCCGTCTTGTTCGGCGCCCCGGCGGAATGGGTCGCCGTGCGCGACCGGCTGGGCGAGACCGCCATGGTGCGCAAGGCGGAAGTGCTGCAGCTTTCGCGCAACCGCGCGCAGCTCGAACTGCACTTCATCGGCACGGAAAGCGCGCTTCGGCTGGCGCTCGCGCAGAAGGATCTCGTGCTCGATCAGGACGGGACGGGATGGCAGCTCAGCCTCGGTCGCGGCGCCCAGAACAGACCCCGCCCGTGATCAGCCTCCCCAACATCGTCACCCTGGCACGCCTGCTTTCGGTGCCGGTCATCGTCTGGCTGATGCTGGACGGGGAAATGACCTACGCGTTCTGGATCTTCATCGCCGCCGGCATCTCCGACGGGATCGACGGCTATCTGGCGAAGCGCTTCAATGCACGCACCGAGTTCGGCGCTTATCTCGATCCACTGGCCGACAAGGCGCTGCTGGTCGCGACGTTCCTGACCCTGGGCTCGCTGGGCTACCTGCCGACGTGGCTGGTCATCCTCGTCGTCTTCCGCGACCTGCTGATCGTCGGCGGCGCCGTCGTCGTGCATGTCCTGACCCAGTCGTTCAAGTCGCGGCCGACGATGATCAGCAAGATCAACACGGCGCTGCAGATCGGCCTGGTCACCTTTGTCCTCGCGCGGCTCGGCCTCGGCTTCGACGACCACGGGATAAGCCGCATCCTGATCGCGGCGGTCGCGGCGACCACCGTGCTGTCGGGCGGCGCGTATCTGATCCACTGGGCGCGACGGCTCGCCCGGCTCGAGGACGCCCTGTGAACGGGTCGTTCGCGGCCAGCCGCCGCGTATGGCTCTGGGCCGCCATCCTGCTCGGCTTCGTCGCGATGCTCTGGCTGCTCAGCCCTGTGCTGCTGCCGTTCCTCGTCGGCCTCGCGATCGCCTATGTGCTGGACCCGGCGGTCGACCGGGTCGAGCGCTGGGGCGTTGGCCGCACCGCCGCGACGTCGCTGGTGATGGCGGCGTTCTTCTTCTTCCTCATCCTGATCATCCTGCTGCTGTCGCCGATCGTCATCGACCAGGTGCGCGGCCTCTCCAACCGCGTTGTCCAAGGGGTCGAAGAACTGCAGGACCTTATCCAGCCGTATATCGAGGAGTACCTGCATCAGCCGCAGACGAACACCGACGGCAAGGGCGGCGCCGAGGGCATCAGCATCGCCACACAGGCCCTCCAGTGGGCGGGCGGCATGGCGGGCCAGTTGCTCCATGGCGGCATCGCCCTGTTCAACATCCTGTCGCTGATCTTCATCACGCCTGTCGTGGCGTTCTACCTGCTGCGGGATTGGGACTCGATCGTCGCCACCGTCGACCTGTGGCTGCCGCGCGATCGTGCGCCGGTGATCCGCAAGCTGCTGCAGGAGATGGACAGCCGCATGGCTGGTTTCCTGCGCGGCCAGGCGCTGGTGTGCGTGCTGCTCGGCGTGTTCTACGCGCTCGGACTGACGCTCGTCGGGCTGCATTACGGACTGATCATCGGGCTGCTCACCGGCCTTGTCTCGTTTGTGCCTTACATCGGCATGTTGGCCGGCGCCGGCGTCGGTCTCGTCGTCGCGTTCTTCCAGTTCGACAATCTGTGGATGGTCGCGGCCGTCGGCGGCGTGTTCATGGTCGGCCAGGTCATCGAGGGAAACTTCGTCAGCCCGATCCTTGTCGGCGACCGTGTCGGCCTGCATCCGGTCTGGCTGATGCTCGCGGTCCTGGCGGGCGGCGCGCTGTTCGGCTTCGTCGGCGTCCTGATCGCCGTGCCCGTCGCCGCCGCGATCGCGGTGCTGCTGCGCTTCAGCCTCGAGCGATACCTGGAATCGCCGCTCTACCGTGGGGCCGAAACGGTGGTGATGCCTCCTGCTTCCGGCAAGGACGATGCGCTGTGATGCAGCAGCTACCGCTGGAACTCGGCCACCGCGCGGCCCTGGGGCGCGACGACTTCCTGGTGAGCGAGAGCAACCGCGACGCGGTGGCGTGGATCGATCGCTGGCCTGAGTGGCCGTCACCGGGGCTGGTCGTGTTCGGTCCCGCGGCGAGCGGTAAGTCCCACCTTGCCGAGGTATGGCGCGCCCGATCGAATGCGGTCAGCATCGATCGCGCTGATCTCACGGCCGATGTGGTCGAGCGGCTCGCCGCCGCCGGCGCGGTCGTCATCGAATCCGCGGATCAGGGCATCGACGAGATCGCGCTGTTCCATCTCCATAACCTGCTTGCGGAAAAGCGGGGCTCGCTGCTGCTGACGGCAGCGGCGCCCGCGGCGCGCTGGGATCTGCGGCTTGCCGATCTCCGCTCGCGCCTCGCGGCACTTCCCGTCGTTGCGATCGCCGCTCCGGACGATGCGCTCATGCAGGCGGTGCTGGTGAAGCTGTTTGCCGACCGGCAGTTGCGGGTCGAGCCCGATCTCGTCGTCTATCTCGCCACGCGGCTCGACCGGTCGCTGGCTGCCGCTGCCGCTGCGGTGGCGACACTCGACCGCGCCGCGCTAGCCGCGCGGCGGTCGCTGACGATCCCGTTCGCGCGCGACACTTTGCGCGCCGCGGCGCTGTTGTCGTGACGCTCGCGACGTAGTCGATCAAACGGGAGGTGCTGTCCATGGATCTGGGTATTGCCGGAAAGAAGGCACTGGTGTGCGCGGCGAGCAAAGGCCTGGGGAAGGGATGCGCCGTCGCGTTGGCGCGCGAAGGCGTCGAGCTGACGATCCTCGCGCGCGGCAGGGAGGCGCTGGACGCGACCGCTGCCGAAATCCGTGATGCGACCGGTGCGAAGGTGGCGACGGTCGCGATCGACATAACGACCGCCGAAGGCCGCGCGGCGGCGCTGAAGGCGTGTCCCGAGCCCGACATCCTCGTCAACAATGCGGGCGGGCCGCCGCCTGGCGACTTCCGCGAATGGGACGAGGCCGCGTGGCAGGCCGCGGTCAATGCGAACATGATCACGCCGATCATGCTGATCAGGGCCGTGGTCGACGGCATGATCGCCCGCAAGTTCGGGCGCATCGTCAATATCACGTCCACCTCGGTGAAGGCGCCGATACCGGCTCTCGGCCTGTCGAACGGCGCGCGCGCGGGTCTGACCGGATTCGTTGCCGGCATTTCACGTCAGGTCGCCGCGCACAACGTGACGATCAACAATCTGCTGCCGGGTCCGTTCGAAACCGATCGATTGCGCTCCACTTTCGCCGCCGCGGCGAAGGCCACCGGGAAGAGCGTCGATGCCGTCCGCGAGGAGCGGCGCAAGCAGAACCCGGCCGCGCGCTTCGGCACCGCGGAGGAGTTCGGCCAGTTCTGCGCCTTCATGTGCAGTGCGCAGGCCGGTTACTTCACGGGCCAGAACGTAGTTCTGGATGGAGGGGCTTACCCCGGCACCCTGTAGTTTTTGTTACAGTTTGATGGCGCCAAGGCGAATTTATCAGGTCGCGCAAGTAGAATTCTTTCGCCCGGGCGGTTGTGCCCCGCCGTGCCTCTGGCTAGAGTCCCCGCTCCTTACAGGTGGGCTCGCATGAAGCGTCGAGATTGGCCGCTATGACCGACGCCGATGACCTCACCGAGATCGAGCTGACCTTGCGCGTCGCGCCGGGTTCCGTGTCGCGGCTGCTGCGCGACCCGTTACTGCGCGAGTTGAAGCAGGGGCCGCGCCGGACGAGCTGGCACGTTTCGACCTATTTCGATACCGACGACCTCCGCCTGCAGCGCGAGCGTGCAGCGCTGCGCGTACGGCAGATCGGCGCGCGGCGCATCCAAACGCTCAAGCTTGGCCCCAAGGCGGAAGAGGGCGTGCTGGCACGGCGCGAATGGGAGCGCGAGGTCGACGGCGATGTACCGGACCTGCGCGATATCGACGATCGGCATATCCGAAAGATTCTCGACGACGACGTGAAGCATCGGCTTGCGCCCATTTTCGTCGCGGAGATCAAGCGCTCGACCATGCCGCTCGAGCTTGACGGCAGCTCGATCGAGTTCGCCCTCGATGTCGGCGAGATCAAGACGGAGCGGGGCAGCGTGCCGGTCTGCGAGGCCGAACTCGAACTGAAATCCGGCCGGATCGAAAGCGTCTACAAGCTCGCCCAGGAGCTGAACAAGCGCGTGCCGCTGACGATCGAGCCTTTGAGCAAGTCGGAGCGGGGGTATGCGCTGCTGACCAACCGCAAGCCCACGGCGCGCCGCGCGGAGAATGTCGCTCTTGCAAAGGACATGCATTCCGGCACGGCGTTCCAGATCGTGGCGCGCAACTGCCTTCTTCACCTGCGCGCCAACGAGGCGAGCGTGCGGGCCGCTGCCGCTGCTGAATCCGTCCATCAGCTCCGTGTCGGCGTGCGGCGCCTGCGCTCGGCATTGATCGCCTTCGGCGATCTGATGCCGGCCGATGAGCGCCGTCGCGTCAGCAAGAGCGTGCGCTGGATCGCGCGGCAATGCGGCCGGGCGCGCGAACTCGATGTGTTCAAGGCCGACGTGCTGGAGCCGCTGATGAGGCGGCTGCCCGACGAGGCCTCGCTGCAGCATCTTGCCGAACTCGTCGACGACGCGAGCAAGGAGGCGTATGCCGCCGTCGCGGCGACGCTGGACGGCGCGCAGTATACGGAGACTCTGCTTGCCCTCGAGGCATGGGTCGAAGGCGATCGCTGGAAGGAGGGGGCCGCGGTCGACATTCCCGTCCGCGACTTCGCCCGCGTGGTGCTGAAGCGGCTGCATCGCAAGCTGGTGAAAGACGTCGACAAGGTCGAGGAACTGGACGAGGCCGCGCTCCATCAGCTACGGATCCGCGCCAAGAAACTGCGCTACGCCTCGGAGTTCTTCCGCAGCATGTTCCGCGGCAAGGCGGCGAAAGGATACCTGTCCTCGCTGACCGCAATTCAGGATCGGCTCGGGACGCTGAACGACAGCGTGGTCGCGCGGCAGATCGTCACCGACCTGCAGCGCGGGAATGGCGCGACGGACCAGGAGAGCCTGGCACGAGCCGGCGGGATCGTTCTCGGCTGGAATGCCTGCCGGATCGAGGCGGACCTCAAGCGGCTGCCGCCCGCGTGGGACGCGTTCGTCGGCGCGAAACTGTTCTGGAAATAGCGCCCTAGTCGTCGAGGTCCGCCGGCCTCAGAAACTCGACCAGTTCGCATGCATCCGGGCCGACATGCGCCCATTCCGTGTTGATCGTGAACAGCGCCAGACTGGCCGTCGGGAATTTCTCGGCCAGCCGCGCCCGCTCGCGCTTGGGCGCTGACGCCGCAAGCGTCACGGCAAGCTCCTGCATGCCGGGATTGTGGCCGAGCAGGAGAAGCGAGCCCACGCCCGCGTCGACCTCGCGGATCCGGGCGAGGAGATCGCCGGGTTCGGCGAGATAAAGGCGCTTGTCGTGCTCGACCTTGGCCGAAGGCCCGATCGCGCCGGAGATCAGGTCGAGGGTTTCGCGCGTCCTCGCGGACGGCGAGCACAGGACCAGCGTCGGCCGGATCTCGTTCTGCGTCAGCCATTTCGCGATGAGCCGCGCCGCGCTGCGGCCGCGCTTCGCAAGGGGTCTGTCGAAATCGTCGAGGAGGGGGTCATCCCAGCTCGACTTGGCATGACGAAGCAGAACTAGCTGCCTGTTTTGTTTCAGTTTTTTTGCAGCCACGGAACCGCCAGGCAGGGGAATTTCGTTGGCACGGCTAATAGCACGGTAACAGTCCGCATGCTATACGGGCACATACCCAGAAAGTAGACCGGTCGCGACAGGCGGCATGCGTGATCCGGGAAAGGGAGCGACGTGGCGACCCAGATTCAGTCGGGCGAGTTGGCTGCGAGCGAGCAGCGTTCTGAACCGCATTACATCAATCGGGAATTGTCCTGGCTCGCCTTCAACCATCGCGTTTTGGAGGAGGCGTCCAATCCCCAGCATCCGTTGCTCGAGCGGTTGCGCTTCCTGTCGATCTCCGCGAGCAATCTCGATGAATTCTACATGGTGCGCGTCGCCGGGCTGAAGAGCCAGGTCGCCGTGGGGCTCGCGGAGCCCAGCCAGGACGGCCTCACTCCGGTCCAGCAGCTCGCCGCCATCAACGTGCTCGTCGGTCAGGTCATGGCGACCCAGCAGGAATGCTGGATCTCCCTGAAGGCCGAGCTGCGCCGCGTCGGGTTCGCTGTCATCTCCGCCAGCGAGCTGTCGGATGACGACCGCCGCTGGCTCGACGTGCGCTTCCTCGAGACGATCTTTCCGGTGCTGACGCCGCTCGCGGTCGATCCGGCGCATCCGTTTCCGTTCATCCCGAACCGCGGCCTCGCCATGGCGCTGCAGCTCGTGCGCCGGTCGGACGGCAAGCCGTTGCAGGCGCTGCTGCCGCTGCCGAGCCAGATCGGCCGCTTCATCCGCCTGCCGGGCAGCGCCATCCGCTTCCTGCCGCTCGGCGATGCGATCGGACTGTATCTGGACAGGCTCTTCCCGGGGTTCGACGTCCGCGGCCAGGGCCAGTTCCGCATCCTGCGCGACAGCGAAGTCGAGATCGAGGAAGAGGCGGAGGATCTCGTCCGCCATTTCGAATCCGCCCTGAAGCGCCGGCGGCGCGGATCGGTGATCCGGCTCAAGGTCAATGCGGAGATGCCGGAGGACCTGCTGGCCTTCGTGACGGACCAGCTCGCCGTCAGCTCCGACGACATCTTCCGGCTCGACGGCATCATCGGCCTCGCCGACACCAAGCAGCTCATCATCGACGAGCGGCCCGATCTCGTCTTCTCGCCGTACAATCCGCGCTTTCCCGAGCGCATCCGCGACTATGGCGGCGACTGCTTCGCCGCGATCCGGCAGAAGGACATTGTCGTCCATCATCCCTACGAGAGCTTCGACGTCGTCGTGCAGTTCATCCGCCAGGCGGCGCGTGATCCGGCGGTCGTGGCGATCAAGCAGACGCTCTACCGCACGTCCGAGAACTCGCCGATCGTGCGCGCCCTGATCGAGGCGGCCGAGGCCGGCAAGTCGGTCACGGCGATGGTCGAGCTGAAGGCGCGCTTCGATGAGGAGGCGAACATCCGCTGGGCGCGCGACCTCGAGCGCGCCGGCGCCCAGGTGGTCTATGGGTTCATCGAGCTGAAGACCCACGCGAAGATATCGCTGGTCGTGCGACGCGAAGGCGGCTCGCTGCGGTCCTACGTCCATTTCGGCACGGGCAACTATCATCCGGTGACCGCGCGCATCTACACTGACCTGTCGTTCTTCTCGACGGACCCGGCGCTGTGCCATGACGCCGCGCGGCTGTTCAACTACATGACCGGGTACGCGCGCCCGACCGACATGCAGAAGATCTCGTATGCGCCCATCACCTTGCGCAACGACCTGCTTAGCCTGATCGAGGCGGAGATCGCCCATGCGCGGGCAGGCCGGCCCGCCGCCGTCTGGGCAAAGATGAACGCGCTGGTCGATGCCAGCGTCATCGATGCCCTCTATCGCGCCAGCCAGGCCGGCGTCTCCATCGACCTGGTGGTGCGTGGCATCTGCTGCCTCCGCCCCGGCGTCCCCGGCATGTCAGAGAACATCCGCGTCAAGAGCATCATCGGCCGCTTCCTCGAGCACAGCCGCATCGTGTGCTTCGGTGCCGGCCACGGCCTGCCGAGTCCGCAGTCGAAGGTGTTCATCTCCTCTGCCGACTGGATGCCGCGCAACCTGGAAGGCCGGGTGGAAACCTTCGTGCCGATCGAAAATCCGACCGTGCATCAGCAGATCCAGGACCAGATCATGGTCGCGAATCTGCGCGACGTGGCGAATACATGGACGCTTGGCCCGGACGGGACCTACAAGCGGCTGCAGGCGACCGGTGACAGCTTCAGCGCCCACAAGTTCTTCATGACGAACCCGAGCTTGTCCGGGCGAGGCAAGGCGCTTAAGAAGGGCGCTGCGTCTGTAAAAGTTCTGAAGCAAACCTGAAGCATGGCACAGCGGCAAGTACGGGGCGCCAGCCAGGCGGGCCGGCGCGCCCGCCATATCGGCGTTGTCGATATCGGCTCGAACTCGATTCGTCTGGTCGTGTTCGACGGCCTGTCGCGCATTCCGCATCCGCTGTTCAACGAGAAGGTTCTGTGCGGCCTGGGGCGCGGGCTGGAGCGCACGGGCCGGCTCAATCCGGAGGGCGCCGTTCTTGCCCTCGACAATCTGGCGCGCTTTGCGTCACTGGCCCGCGCCATGGATGTCCGCCATCTGCGCGTCGTCGGCACCGCGGCCGTCCGCGATGCGGATGACGGGCGCGCCTTCGTCAAGGAGGTGCAGCGGCGCGCCGGGCTCAAGGTCGAGATCCTCGACGGGGCCGAGGAGGCCCGGCTTTCGGCGCTCGGTGTGGTGTCGGGCATTCCGGATGCCGATGGCGTGAGCGGCGACTTGGGCGGCGGCAGCCTCGAACTCATTCGCCTCGACCGCGGCGCGCTCCGCGAGCACGACACGCTGCCGTTCGGCCCGTTGCGCCTGCGCGAGATGGCCGACAAGGGCCGCGGCAAGCTGCGCGACATGATCGACGAGCATCTCGCGGCGCTGAAATGGCTCGGCAAGACCAATGGGCGCCACTTCTACGCGGTCGGCGGCGCCTGGCGCGCGATCGCGCGGCTCCACATGGCGCATGTGAACTATCCGCTGCACGTCATCCACCACTACGAGATCAAGCGCGGCAAGGCTGAGGAATTCCTCGACCTGGTGGCGGGGCTGAGCCGCGAATCGCTCGAGCGGCTGTCCGATGCGCCGCGCCGGCGCGTCGAGGCCTTGCCGCTCGCCGCGATGGTGCTCGGGCGCATCCTGCGCCGGAGCAAGCCCGAATCTCTGATCTTCTCCGCCATGGGGCTGCGCGAGGGCTGCCTGTTCGATGCGCTCAAGCCGTCGTTGCGCAGGCGCGATCCCCTGATCGCCGCGTGCGAGGAGGTGGGCTCGAGCAATGCCCGTTTCCCGGTGAACGGCAGGACGCTGGTGGAGTGGATCGACCCGATCCTGAAGCGTGGAGATGCCGAGCGGACGCGGTTGCGCCTCGCGGCCTGCTATCTCAGCGACATCGCGTGGAGCGAGCATCCCGACTATCGCGCCGACATCGCGTTTCTGCGCGTGCTGCGCATGCCGCTGACAGGCATCAACCATGTCGCGCGGGCATTTCTCGCGCTGTCGGTCTTCACCCGGTACGACGGCGCCGCCGAAGGCGAGGTGACGCGGCCGGCCTGGCTGCTGCTGGGCGAAGAGGAACTGCGCGAGGCCTATCTTCTGGGGCTGGGTCTCAGGCTCGCCTATACGTTGTCGGGCGGGACCGACCTGCTGCGTCGCGTCCGGCTCAAGGCCGACGGGGGCGCCGTGCGCCTCATCGTGCCGGCCCGCCATCGTTCGCTCGTCGGGGAGGCGGTCGAACGGCGCCTGGATTCGATTGCCCGGGCGCTCGACCGCAAGGCGGTCATCAAGATCGAAGCCTAGGCCGATTTCAGATTGGGCGGCGCCGCCTGGGCCTGCTGCTCGCCGAGCGTCATGATGACGATGCGCTTGCCCTTCATGCCGAGCGCGAGCTTGCCATGCTTCAGTGCAAGCGCGTCCTCGCCGAACACCTCGCGCCGCCAGCCATGCATCGCGGCGACATCGGCGTCGTCATCGGCCGCGATCCGCTCCAGATCGGCGCTCGATGCGACCAGCTTCTGTGCGACCTGCTGCCGCTCGCACTTCATCTTCAGCAGCACTTTCAGCAGTTCCACCACCGGGCCGAGGCCGCCGGGCATCTCGACCGGTGGCGGCAGGGTCGGGGCCTCGCTCTCGGGCGTCGCGACCCCCTTGGCGACCGCGACCAGGATGTCCTGCCCCATGCGCCCTTCGGCGAGGCTTTTCGAAAGGCCGCGCAGCCGGGCGATGTCGTCGGCCGTGCTCGGCGCGTGCGCGGCGATGTCCATGATCGTCTCGTCGCGGATGACCCGGTTGCGCGGGATGTCGCGCCGCTGCGCCTCGCGCTCCCGCCAGGCGGCGACCTCGCGCAGGATGGCCAGCAGGCGGGGCTTGCTGCCCGCGCGGGGCTTCAGGCGACGCCAGGCCTCCTCGGGGTCGAGGCGGTAGGTCGCCGGCTCCAGCAGGGTCGCCATTTCCTCCTGCAGCCAATGCGCCCGGCCGCTGGTCATCAGGCGCTTGGCGAGGCCGGCATAGACCTTGCGGAGATGGGTGACGTCGGCCAGCGCATAGCTGATCTGCCGTTCTGTCAGGGGACGGGCCGACCAGTCCGTGAAGCGGACCGATTTGTCGATCCGGGCGCCGGCGAGCTGGGCCGCCAGCGTCTCGTAGCTCACCGAATCGCCGTAGCCGCAGACCATGGCGGCGACCTGGGTATCGAAGAGCGGGGCGGGGATCCGCCCCGTCATATGGAAGAAAATCTCGATATCCTGCCGCGCCGCGTGGAACACCTTCAGGATCCGCTGGTCGTAGAGCAGGTCCAGCAGCGGCCGGAGGTCCATGCCCTCCGCCAGTGGGTCGATCGCGGCCACCTCGTCCGGCCCGGCCACCTGCACGAGACAGAGCTGCGGCCAGTAGGTCCGCTCGCGCATGAATTCCGTGTCGACGGTGATGAAATCTGCCTGGGAGACGCGAGCGCAGAACTCGGCGAGCTGGGCAGAATCGGCGATCAACAGCATCGATTGTTGTTCTACAGGGAATGACCCGGGGATACCAAGCGATCTGGCCGGCCTGCCCGATTTCTGGGCTAACTTGACAAGGGGCAAACCCATGTCATTTTGCCGCCCGTTCCGGCCGACTTTCCAAGGGCTTTACCCATATGCATGCTTATCGGACCCATACCTGCGGCGAAATGCGCGCCGGCCATGTCGGCCAGACGGTGCGCCTGTCCGGCTGGGTCCATCGCAAACGCGACCACGGCAACCTCCTGTTCATCGACCTGCGCGACCATTACGGCATCACGCAGTGCGTGATCGACACGTCGAGCCCGCTGTTCAAGCAGGTCGAGGCGCTGCGCCCCGAAAGCGTGGTGACCATGACCGGCCCCATTGTCGCCCGCGACAAGGAGACGGTGAACGCGAAGCTGCCGACCGGCGAGGTCGAGCTGTCGATCAAGGAGTTCACGCTGCAGTCGACGGCGGAGGTGCTGCCGATCCTGGTCAGCCAGGACGGCGATTTCCCCGAGGAGCTGCGGCTGCGCTACCGCTTCATCGACCTGCGCCGCGAGCGCCTGCATGCCAACATCCTGCTGCGCTCGCGCGTCATCGCCTCGATCCGCCGCCGCATGATCGAGCAGGGCTTCATGGAGTACCAGACGCCGATCCTGACCTCGTCGAGCCCGGAGGGCGCGCGCGACTATCTGGTGCCGAGCCGCATCCATCCCGGCCAGTTCTATGCGCTGCCGCAGGCGCCGCAGCAGTTCAAGCAGCTCCTGATGGTCGCCGGCTTCGACCGCTACTTCCAGATAGCGCCGTGCTTCCGAGACGAGGATGCGCGCGCGGACCGCAGCCCGGGCGAGTTCTACCAGCTCGATTTCGAGATGTCGTTCGTCACCCAGGACGACGTCTTCACGGCGATCGAGCCGGTGCTGGCCGGCGTGTTCGAGGAGTTCGCCAACGGACGCAAGGTCACCAAGCCGCCGTTCCCGCGCATCGCCTTCGACGATGCGATGCTCAAATACGGCAGCGACAAGCCGGACTTGCGCAACCCGCTGATCATTTCGGATGTCAGCGAGGTCTTCCGCGACTCCGCCTTCAACGTTTTCGCGAAAGCGGTGGCATCGGGCGGCGTGGTGCGCGCCATCCCCGGTCCGGCGACGGCGACGAAGCCACGCAGCTTCTTCGACAAGCTCAACGACTGGGCGCGCGGGGAAGGGGCGCCGGGCCTCGGCTACGTCGTCTTCGAAGGCGGCGCTGCCAAGGGCCCGATCGCGAAGTTCCTCGACGAGCCGCGGCTGCAAAAGCTGCGCGAGCTGGCGAAGGTGGGCGATGGCGATGCCGTGTTCTTCGTTTGCGACAAGAAGGACAAGGCCGCGAAATTCGCCGGCACGGTGCGCAAGAAGCTGGGCGAGGAGCTCGAGCTGATCGAGAAGGGCGAGTTCCGCTTCTGCTGGATCGTCGACTTCCCGATGTTCGAGCGCAACGAGGACACCGGCAAGATCGAGTTCAGCCACAACCCGTTCTCGATGCCGCAGGGCGGGCTGGAGGCGCTGGAGACGAAAGACCCGCTGGAGATCAAGGCGTTCCAGTACGACATCGTCTGCAACGGCGTGGAGCTGTCGTCCGGCGCCATCCGCAACCATCTGCCCGAGATCATGTACAAGGCGTTCGCGATCGCCGGCTATTCGAAAGAGGACGTGGAAAGCCGGTTCGGCGGCATGCTGAATGCCTTCAAGTTCGGCGCGCCGCCGCATGGCGGCTCGGCGCCCGGCATCGACCGCATCGTGATGCTGCTGGCCGACGAGCCGAACATCCGCGAGGTGATCGCCTTCCCGATGAACCAGCAGGCGCAGGACCTGCTGATGCAGGCGCCGAGCCCGGTGGACACGGCCCGGCTCAAGGAACTCCACATCAAGCTCGACCTGCCGCCGCCGAAGAAAAAGGACTGAGCGTCCGTCCGTGGCGTTCGCGGTCGTCGCATTCCCGGTGCTCGCCGATGCCGACGGCCGCTTCATCGAGGAGCTGCGGCGCAAGCACGATCCCAACGCGGCCCGGATCGCGGCCCATATCACGCTGGTCTTTCCCACGTCGGAGGCCAGCGCCGAGCTGCTGTCCAGCCGTATCGAGGCGTTGGCCGCGAAGACCACGCCGATCGCGTTCGACTTGCGCCGCGTGATGGTCCATCACGAGCCGTCCGACGCGTATGTGTACCTGGTTCCGGACCGCGGCTATCAGGCCCTGGTCGCACTGCATGGCCAGCTCAACGCCTCCGCGAAGAAATCCACGCGGAAGTTCGTGCCGCACATCACCATCGCGCGGTTGCGGGATCGCCAGGAGGCCCGATCGTTGGCCACGGCCCTGGCGACGCGCCACATCGCGATCGACGGCACCGTCCGGTCCCTCGACCTCGTCGAGGTCGGCGAAGCCGGATCGGTCCGCACGGTCCAGACGTGGCGGCTGTGCGGCTAGGCGACGATCCGTGTCGTCTCGATCAGGCCCTGCTCGTTGAACTCGCGGTTCAGGGCGAGGACGGTCTTGAGCGGATGCATGCACAAGCTGGAGGCAAATGTCAGCTCCTCCAGCGCCGCCTCGATCGCCGCCCCGGCATTGATGCCGTATTCCGTCATGAGATAGGCCGCGAGGCGGCGCCCCAGCTCCTCATGCGCGGGCTCCGCGATCTCGGCCACCTCGACCAGGGCGGCCCCGCCGAAAGTCTCCAGTCCGAACCATCCGTGCCTGAAGGTGTTCAGCTCACGAGGCTGAATGGTGGCCGGATCGCGGTGGTGGAACCGGAAGGCCCCGGTCACCGCCCATTCGCCGGGCCTGGCCGCCGGGACGAAGGCGCCGAAACCTTTCATGCCCGGCTGCACAATTCGTGGAAACCTCATCCCATAAGCCTATGTTAAGAAGGGCTGGTGTTAGCTTGCGGCGGTCGGTGCCATAATACCGCCCCGTTCGACCTTCACCATTCCGACCTTTTTCTTCGCCGGAGTCCGTTGGCATGCGCAAGTCGTGGTTCGTCGGTGTCCTGGCCATCGCCTTGGGCCTCATGGTTTTGCCGGCTTCGGCACAGATCGCCTCGCACCGCGCTGCGTACAAGCTCAGTCTCGGGAACGGCAAGTCGAGCGGGATCACCACGCTCGAAGGGGCGATGTACATCGATTGGCACGAGGCCTGCGAGGGCTGGACGATCAGCCAGCGGATGCGCTTCCAGCTCTTCGACGACGACGGCCAGCCCATCGACAACGACATCTCGTTTTCGAGCTGGGAGGCGAAGGACGGCCTCAACTACCGTTTCACCCTCCGCACGCTGCGCAACGGCGAGGTCGCCGAGGAACTGCGCGGCAGGGCGGAGCTCGACGGACGCGGCAAGGGCGGGAAGGCGATTTTCAGCGAGCCCGAGGACGAGGTCATCGAACTGCCGCCTGGCACGATCTTTCCGACGGAGCATTCCATCCTGCTGCTCGAGAAGGCGCGGGCGGGCGAGAAGATCTTCGCGCGTCAGGTCTTCGACGGCGCGACGCTCGACGGGGCGCTAGAGATCAATGCCCTGATCGCCGGGAAGGCGCCGCCGCAGAAACTGGCGAATACGAAGATCGCCGACGACCTGCTCAAGGGGACGGCCTGGCGCGTGCGCATGGCCTTCTTCAAACTCGAGGAACAGACCGCGGAGCCGGAATACGAAACCAGCATGCACCTGCTCGACAACGGCGTCGGCCTCGACTTCGTGTTCGACTACAAGGATTTCTCGATCAAGGCGCAGCTCGAGCAGCTCGAGGCGCTGCCGAAGCCGCGCTGCTGACCGACGGACGCGGATGGAGGTCCGCACGGCGCGGCTCCGGTTGCGTTCCTTGACGGAGAGCGATGCCGACGCCGTCGTCGCCGCGATGAACGATTGGGCGGTGGCGCAGTGGGTGTCGACACCGCCGTTTCCCTACAGCCGACATGCCTTCGACGTCTTCCTGGCGCTTGTGCACGAAGACCACGCGTCCGGCCGCCCGTCGCGCTTCGCGATTGCGGATCGCCAGACCGATGCGCTGATCGGGACGATAGGTCTCGAGCCTCGGGGCGGGGACGTGGGAGAACTCGGCTACTGGATCGGACAGCGCTTCTGGGGGCGTGGCTATGCGAGCGAATCTGCCGCGGCGCTGCTCCGGCATGCGCGTGAGGCTCTGTCGTTCCGGCGGCTCACGGCGGTCACCGATCCGGAGAATGCGGCCTCACACCACGTCCTGCTGAAGGCGGGTTTCACGTGCACCGGCATGCGACCGCGCGCCCAGCCGTCGCGACGCGGTTCGACGACGCTCCGCACCTACGAATACACGGATCTGCACGCGACGTCGGACTAGGTCCGGCTGGTCTGCCTGGGGCGCGGTGCCGCTGCCCGCCGGAGACGATCATTGATCGCGGCCCCAAGTCCGTGTGCGGGGATCGGCGCCACGGCGATGCGCTTGAAGCGCGGACGGTCGAGCGCACGCAGCATCGCGAACAAATTGGCGGCCGCTTCGGCGAGATCGCCCTTTGGGCTGAGATTCATCACGGCCTTCGGATCGGCGCCCCGCGGGACCGCGCCGAATGCAAGGAAAGCCTCTCCGGCGCGCGGTTGACGGGCGTCCAGTCGCAGCGTCAGCCGCGGCGCGTAGTGGCTCTTGAGTTGTCCCGGGGACCGCGCGGGACCGCGGCTTGCGGCGGCGAGCCGTCCGACGAGGCGCTCGATATCCTCGCGCGGCACGCCGCCGTGGCGCAGCAGCACCGGCTTCTTTCCGGACAGGTCGACGACTGTCGATTCGACTCCCACCGGGCATGCGCCGCCGTCGAGGATCAGTGCGAGGCGTGCACCGTCGCGACCGCCCTTGAGCGACTCGGCGACATGGTCGGCCGTTGTCGGGCTGACGCGGCCCGAGGCGTTGGCGCTCGGCCCGGCGATCGGACGTCCGGCCTGTTTGAGCAGCCGCAGGGCCACCGGATGGTCGGGAATACGCACCGCCAGCGTGTCGAGCCCCGCCGATGCCAGCCACGAGATGGCGCCGCCGGCGCGACGTGCGAGCACCAGGGTCAGCGGGCCGGGCCAGAAGGCGCGTGCCAGCGCGCGGGCGCGCCGGTCGAACCGCGCGATCTGCTCGGCCTCGCGCATCGACGGGACGTGCACGATCAGCGGATTGAAGCGGGGGCGTGACTTCGCGGCGTAGATCGCGGCGACCGCGCGATCGGAGAGCGCATCGCCCCCGAGCCCGTACACCGTCTCGGTCGGGAACGCGACGAGCTCGCCCGCGCGTATGGCGCGCGCGGCGCGGGAGAGATTGGCGGCGGTGGGTTTTGCGATGGGCGAACGGCGGCGTGACATCGCGCGAGGACGTATCACGAAAAGCAAAGAGCCGTCACGCTAAGGTGGCGGCTCTGTTTTGCTGTGGCCTCCGGCCGACCGCGGGTAGGCGGGAGTTGCCAGTCACCGCATAGGGTTTGCGGCGGCTTTTGCGTGGTCGACTTGCGACCACCCGTGAAGCGTGCGCCTCTTCATGCGAGGCGTCAAGCGAAACGCAATGCCGCGCTCGTGATTTTGCTGTGCATGTGACCAAGCTCTGCGGTGGTGCCGGAACCGCCGGAACGGCATGATGCGCGGAGGCGTTCCCCGGGCATGAAACACCTAGCGCCCGAACCTACGCCTATTCCGCCGGAACTGCCGAACGATCCGTCGCGCAGCCCTCCGCCTGATCTGCCGCTCAACACGCCGCCGGAAAAAGGTCCGGGACGTCCCGAACCGCTGCCGCCCGGGCCGACACGGCCGCGCCCGGTCGCGCGCGCATGGTTGGCCGCTCTCGCCTGCGCCGTCGTCCTTGCCTGGGCAGGGGCCGCCGACGCGCAGAGACCGGCGGGCAAGGACACGTCCGAACTGGAGCCGGCCAACCCGCAGCAATCGGAGTGCAGCCAGATCACCAACAGCGAAGAGCGCGGCCGATGCCTTAAACGAAACCAGCCCTCGGGTGCACCACCCACCGGGAAAACGACCGGCGATCAGCCGGCCGCCGTCGCGCCTTCAGTGGGTCGTGAGATGAAGCCGGTCCCGAATGGCGAGCGTGCGCCGGGGAAGGAGCCGACGCTGCCCGAGCACTCGCGCTAGCGGGCGAACCTGATTTCGACGCGGCGGTCGGCGCTGCTCGGGCTATTGGCACCGCTGAACGCATTCCCGCCGGGCTCGCCGGAGCCCGAGACGACGAGCGTGCCTTGGCCCACGCCGTTTCTGCGCAACTCTGCGGCCACAGCCTCCGCGCGCCGCTGCGACAGGAGCTGGTTCATCTTCGCGTCGCCCTGCTTGTCGGCGAACCCGGTCACGCAGACCTGCTGGATGTAGTTGTCCTTCGCAAGCTTGGCCGCAGCAGCGATCTTTTCCTGGTCCGTGTCGCGGATCTTCACGCTGCCGGTATCGAATGACACCGTCACGACCGAGAATTGGCTGGACGTCAGATTCGGGCTGCAGTGGCGCTGTGCCGTTGCCGGCTCGGAGCCCACGCTCATCGCAAACAGGCCGGCACCGAAGGCCACGCCGAGCATGCCAAAAGAGATGCCGCGCAGGATTGTCATTTTCGCTCTCCACCACCCGGTTGCATTCGAATGGTGCGAGAAACGGTCAAGGTCGTGGGCTGGTTCCATGATGGCGCGCGAAATACAACCGATCCGCGCGGCCCGCAGTGACGGATGTCACAGGTCAGCGCAGACGCTCCTCGGACCACCTGGCGGTGGCCAGCAGGCCCGGGTCCGCCGCCGATGCCCCGACGAGCTGGATGCCGACCGGCAGGCCGCGCGGCCCGCGCATCACCGGCAGGGCGATGCATGGCAGTTGCAGCAGGGTCCACATCCGGCTGAAGACCGGATCCCCTGTCGCGCCCAGCCCTTCGGGCGCCTCGCCGCGCGCCGACGGCGCCATCAGCGCATCGTAACGGCCCATGATTTGCGCGATCTCGCGCTTGGCCGCGTCCATCGTGCGGCGGTGGGCGAGGTAGGCATCGGCCGTCATGCCGAGCCCGATGTCGATAAGCTGCAGAAGCTGCGGGCTGATCTTTTCGCGATGCGTCGCGTGTTCGGTGGCATAGGCCCGGGCGGATTCGAAAGCCATCACCGCCTTGTGTATCTCGATCAGCTCCGCGAAGTGGGGCGGCAGCGTGACGTCTTCGACGATCGCGCCGGCGGCGGCGAGCTTGCGCGCCGCGGTTTCGAAAGCATCGGCGGCGCTCTTCTCCGCCTCGCTCCATTGCGGCGTCCGGCACAGGCCGATTCTGGGCGGCGACGTGCGTGCGGGGCTGCCGTCGCGGACGCCGTGCAGGACGGTCCACATCAGGATCGCGTCGGCGACGCTGCGCGTGAGCGTGCCGAGCGTGTCGAAGGACGGCGCGAAATGCTTGATCCCGGCCGTCGCGTACATGCCGAAGGTCGGCTTGAAGCCGACCACGCCGCAGAAGGCCGAAGGCCGCACGATCGACGCGGCAGTCTGCGTGCCGAGCGCGGCGGGGACCATGCAGTCGGCGACCACGGCTGCCGAGCCGCTCGACGAGCCGCCGGGCGTGTGGCGGAGGTTGTGCGGATTGGCGGTCTTGCCGGGTGCGAAATAGGCGAACTCGGTCGTCACGGTCTTGCCGAGCGGAATGCCGCCGGCGCGCCGGATCATCGCCACGCAGGCGGCATCCACCGTCGGCCGGTGATCGGCATAGATCGGCGAGCCGTAGGTGGTCGGCATGTCCGCGGTGTCGATGATGTCCTTGATGCCGACGGGTACGCCGTGCAGGGGGCCGCGGGGCGCTTCGCCGTCGCGGGCGCGTGCCTCCGCCATCGCCCGGTCGGGGGCGAGATGCGCCCAGGCACCGACCTCGCGCTCGCGCGCCGCGATGCGGTCGAGGCACGCCCGCACGAGGTCCTGCGATGTCAGCTTGCGCGCCGCGATGGCGGCCGCCGCTTCGGCAGCACCCAGTTCGTTCAATGCCGTGCCGCTCATGCCTTGCTCCCCTGCGCGATGAAGTCCGGATTCAGGAAGTCGCGCTTGCCGTAACGCAGCGGGGCGCCGGCAAGCGTCGTCACTTGGCCGCCCGCAGCTTCGAGAATTGCCTGGCCCGCGCAGGTATCCCATTCCATGGTCGGCCCCAGCCGAGGGTACAGGTCCGCGACGCCCTCGGCGATCAGGCCGAACTTGATGGCGCTGCCCATGATCCTGCGTTCGGCGACCTTGTATTCGTCGAGAAGCGCGCTGACGCCCGGCTTGTTGCCATGGCTGCGGCTCGCCACCGCCACGATGCCGGAGGATGGCGGTACGCGTGCCTTGATCGGAATGGCCTTGTCACCGCGATGCATGACGGCAGTGCCGGGACCGGCGGCCGCATAGGTGACGCCCGAGAGCGGCGCATGCAGCACGCCCAGCACCGCCCGCGCGTCCTCGACCAGGCCGATATTGATCGTGAACTCGCCGGTGCGGGCGACGAACTCCTTGGTGCCGTCGACCGGGTCCACGAGCCAGTAGCGTCCGGGCGGTGATGCATGGTCGAAGGTGACGGCGCCGCGCGAGACGGCCTCCTCCGACACGGCCGGCACATCAGGCGCAAGGCGCTTCAGGCCGGCGAGGATGATGGCCTCCGACGCCTCGTCGGCCTCGGTCACCGGCGAGGCGTCCGCCTTGCGCCGGACCTTATGGTCGCCGTGGTAGATCTTGAGCACCACGGCGCTCGCCTCGCGCGCCAGCGAGACGATGCCGGGTAACAGCCCGGCGAGGTCGGACGAAGTCACTCGGCTGCCTGCTTAGCGCCCGCGTTGATGACCCGCCACACTTTCTCCGGCGTCGCCGGCATGTCGATGTGCCGGATGCCGTACGCCGACAGCGCATCCACCAGCGCGTTGATCACCGCGGGGGGCGCGCCGATGGCGCCGGCTTCGCCGGCTCCCTTGACGCCGAGCGGGTTCGCCTTGGTCGGGATCTCGTTGTAGCGGAAGGCGAAGGACGGCACGTCGTCGGCACGCGGCAGGCAGTAATCCATCAGCGAGCCGGTGATGAGCTGGCCGCTGTCGCCGTCATAGACCGCCTTCTCGTAGAGCGCCTGGCCGATGCCCTGCACCGTGCCGCCATGGACCTGGCCTTCCAGCAGGAGCGGATTGATGACCGTGCCGAAGTCGTCGACGACGGTGTAGCGCACGACCCGCGTCACGCCGGTCGCCTTGTCGATCTCGACCTCGGCGACGTGGCAGCCATTGGGGTACGTGAACTCGGGCGGCATGAAATTGGCGCTTTCGTCCAGCCCGGCGGACATGCCCTTCGGCAGCTTTCCCGGCGTGTGACTGAGGCGCGCCACTTCGGTGATTGCCATGCGCCGGTCGGTTCCGGCGATCGCGAAGGTCCCGTCCTTGAACTCGATATCGGCCTCGGCGGCCTCGAGGAAATGAGCGGCAAGCGCCTTGCCCTTGTCGACGATGCGCTCGCTGGCCGCGAGCACGGCCGAGCCGCCGACGGCGAGCGCGCGGCTGCCGCCGGTCCCGGTGCCATAGACCATCTGGTCAGTGTCGCCCTGCACGACGCGGATGGACTCGATCGGCACGCCGAGGCGGTCCGACACGATCTGCGCATAGGCGGTTTCATGCCCCTGGCCGTTGGTCTGGCTCCCGATCAGGATGGTGACGCTGCCGCTCGGATCGAAGCGGATCTGCGCCGTCTCGTCGGAGCCGCCGCCGCAGATCTCGATGTAATAGGCCATGCCGATGCCGCGCAGCTTGCCGTCCTTCGCGGATGCATCGCGGCGCGCTGCGAATCCCGGCGCATCGCCGTTGCGCATCGTGTCGGAAAGGTTGCGCGCGAAGTCGCCGCAGTCGAACGTGGCGCCCAGCGGCGTGGAGAACGGCATCGCCGACGGTGCGATGAAGTTGCGGCGTCGGATCTCGTCCGGCGGCAGACCCATCTCCCGCGCCGCCGTGTCGACCAGGCGCTCGATTACATAGGCCGCCTCGGGCCGGCCGGCACCGCGATAGGCATCCACCGGCGCCGTATTGGTGTAGACGCCCTTCACCTCGACGAAGGCAGCCGGGATCGCGTAGACGCCGGTCAGCATGTTCGAGCCGGCGAGCGTGGGAATGAACGGTCCGTAATGCGACAGGTAGGCGCCGAGATTGGCGACGGTCGAAACGTGCAGGCCGGTGAAGCGCCCGTCCTTGTCCAGCGCAAGCTCGGCATGCGTGACGTGGTCGCGACCATGCGTGTCGCTCAGGAACGCTTCGCCGCGCTCGGACGCCCAGCGCACGGGCCGGCCGAAAGCGCGCGCCGCATGCAGGATCGCGGCGTACTCGGGATAGACGAAGATCTTCATGCCGAAGCCGCCGCCGACGTCGCCGGTGACGACGCGCAGCTTCTGCTCCGGGATCTTGAGCACGTACTCGCACAGCACCTTGCGCAGCGTGTGGCTACCCTGGCTCGAGGCGTGGAGCGTGAAGCGTCCATCGCCCGCCGACCACGACGCCATGGCGACGCGGGGCTCGATCGAGGTCGGCACGACGCGGTTGTTGACCAGGTCGATCTTGGCGATCTTGTGCGCCTTCGCGAAGGCAGCCTGCATCGGCCGCTCGTCGCCGAGGGTCCAGTCGAACACCACGTTGTTCGGCGCGAAGTCCCAGACCTGCGCGGCGCCCGTTTCGAGGGCTGCGGCCGTGCCGCTCACCGAGGGCAGCTCCTCGTAGTCGATCTCGATGAGCTCCGCCGCGTCCCGTGCCTGGGCATACGTCTCCGCGACGACCAGCGCCACGATGTCGCCGACGAAGCGCACGCGCTCCGTCGCGATCGCGGGCCGCTTGGGCATCGTCATCTTGGAGCCGTCGCGATTGCGCATGGGTACCATGCATGGGATCGGTCCCACGCCGGCCTTCTCGAGGTCGGCTCCGGTGACGACCCCGATCACGCCCGGGGCAGCCCGTGCGGCGGCCGTGTCGATTTTCGCGAGCCGCGCATGCGCGTGCGGCGACCGCAGGAAACAGGCATGGCTCTGGCGCGGCAGGCTGACGTCGTCCGTGTAGCACCCGGTGCCGGTAAGCAGGCGCTGGTCCTCGATGCGTCGAACCGACTGACCGACCCCGAATTTCATGTGCGAATCCTTGTCGAGTGAACAGGGGATTTAAGTATGGCGGACAGGCGCTTGCAAGGTGTCGCTCCCCGCGCCCGGGAGGGAACATCCGGCCGCCTTGGCCATTCTCTACCTGGTAAGCTGGAGGCGGTATATGGCATCGCGGATCGAAGATTACGGGTTCATCGGCAATATGCACACCGGCGCGCTGGTCGGGCGCGACGGATCTATGGACTGGCTGTGCCTGCCGCGGTTCGATTCGGGCGCGTGCTTTGCGGCTCTGCTCGGCACCGCGGAGAACGGCCGCTGGCTGATCGCGCCGCGCGAGCCGATCCGCCGCGTGACGCGGCGGTATCGCGGCGAGACGATGGTGCTCGAGACGACATTCGAGACCGAGTCCGGGGCCGTCACCCTGATCGACTTCCTCGCCATCACCGGCTCGGAGACGTGCGAGGATGTCGTTCGCCTGGTGCGGGGCGATCGCGGCAAAGTTGCGATGCTCACCGAGCTCGTCATCCGCTTCGACTACGGGCACGCGGTGCCGTGGATCCGGCGCCAGGACTATGGCATCAAGGCGATTGCAGGCCCCGATGCGCTGCAGCTTCGCACGCCCGTGGACCTCAAGGGCCATGACTTCACGACGACCGGCGAGTTCAGTGTTGCCGAGGGCGACGTCGTGCCGTTCACGCTGCGCTGGTATCCCTCGCATCTGAACGAGCCGGACGCGTGCGACCATACGGTCTCGCTGAGTCACACCGAGGCCTGGTGGCAGGAGTGGTCGAACCGCTGCAAGGTGGAGGGCGTCTTGCGCGAGCCGGTCATGCGCTCGCTGATCACGCTGAAGGGGCTGACATATACCCCCACTGGCGGCATCGTCGCGGCGGCAACGACGTCGCTGCCCGAGCATATCGGTGGTCCGCGCAACTGGGACTACCGGTTCTGCTGGATCCGGGACGCGACTTTCACGCTCTACGCGCTGCTCTCGTCCGGCTATATCGACGAGGCAAAGGAGTGGCGCGAGTGGCTCCTGCGCTCGGCGGCCGGACGCCCGACCGAGCTGCAGATCATGTACGGCATCGCCGGCGAGCGGCGGCTGACCGAGCTCGAGCTGCCGTGGCTGCCCGGCTACGAAGGCAGCCGGCCGGTGCGCGTCGGCAACGCGGCGCACAGCCAGATGCAGCTCGACGTCTACGGCGAGCTGATGGACGTCATGCACGTCGCGCGCAAGTTCCATCTCGAGAACTCGGAGGATGCCTGGCGTTTCCAGAAGACCCTGATGGACTACTTGGAGACGGATTGGCACAAGGAGGACGAGGGCATCTGGGAGGTGCGCGGACCGCGGCGCGATTTCACCCATTCCAAGATGATGGCGTGGGTCGCCTTCGATCGCGCCGTCAAGGCGATCGAGCGGTACGGGCTCGATGGGCCGCTCACGAAGTGGCGGCGCCTGCGCGACCTCGTCCACGCCGACGTGTGCGAGCACGGATACGATGCGCAGCGTAACACCTTCGTCCAGTACTACGGCGGCGACACGCTCGACGCGGCGCTGCTGATGATGGCGCCGGTCGGATTCCTGCCGGCCGACGATCCGCGCATCGTCGGGACGGTCGAGGCGATCCAGCGCGAGCTGATGAGCGACGGGCTCGTGGCGCGCTACCAGACCCGGCCCGGCATCGACGGGCTGCCGCCGGGCGAGGGGGCGTTCCTCGCCTGCAGCTTCTGGCTCGCCGACAATCTCGTGATGATGGAGCGCTTCGACGAGGCGAAGGCGCTGTTCGCGAAGCTCCTTTCGCTGCGCAACGACCTCGGCCTGCTGGCCGAGGAATACGACCCGATCGCACGGCGCCAGCTCGGCAACTTTCCGCAGGCCTTCTCGCATGTGGCACTGGTCAACACCGCGCACAACCTGATGCGGGTCCGCGGTCCGGCCAAGAGCCGGGCCGACGAGCCCGCTGATGCCGTCGAGGCGTGAGCGGGAACGAAACGGGCTGATCGCAGGTTTACCGGCCTATGGCGAAGCCGGCGAGCGTAGCCGATGGCGAAGCCGCCGCCCAGGCGAGGGCGGCGGCGTTGCGCTACGTCAACGACGACGAGACGGGCCTCACGCGGAAGGGGACCGCCATTGCCAACTTTTCCTATCACCGGCCGGACGGTACGGAAATCCGCGCGCCGCGCGTTCTCGAGCGCATACGCAAGCTGGCGATTCCGCCGGCTTGGACTGAGGTCTGGATCTGCCGCGATCCGAATGGCCACATCCAGGCGACGGGCCGCGACGATAAGGGCCGCAAGCAATACCGCTACCACGAGCGCTGGCAGGATGTGCGCGACCGGTCGAAGTATGAGCGCATGATCGCCTTCGCCCGCGCGCTGCCGAGGATCCGCGACAGGCTCGACGACGATCTGGCGCGGCCGGGCCTGTGCCGCGAGCGCGTGCTGGCCGCCGTGGTGCGGTTGCTGGAGCGCAGTCTGATCCGCGTTGGCAACGACGAGTATGCGAAGGCGAATGACAGCTACGGCCTGACGACGCTGCGCGACCGCCATGTCGAGGTGACCGGCAAGACCATCGAGTTCCGTTTCCGTGCCAAGAGCGGCAAGTTCCGCCGCATCGAGCTGGATTCGCGGCGGCTGTCGAAGGTCGTGCGCGCGTGCCAGGACCTGCCCGGGCAGGAGCTTTTCCAGTACCGCAACGGCGATGGCACGATCCATGACGTGACGTCGTCCGATGTGAACGCGTATCTGCGCGAGATTACCGGCGACGACTTCACGGCGAAGGATTTCCGCACCTGGGCCGGGACCGTCATGGCGGCGCTGGCACTGCATTCCAGCGTGCTGCCCGACACGCAGACCGCGCAGAAGCGCGCGGTGAACGCCGCCATCGACCAGGTGGCGGACGCGCTCGGCAACACGCGCGCCGTCTGCCGCAAGGCCTATGTCCACCCGCGCATTTTCGATGCCTTTGCCGACGGTACGCTCGCCCGCGCGCTGCGCCGCTGCCGGCCGATCAAGGGCCTCGACGAGTCGGAGACGGCCGTCCTCAATTTCCTGTGCCGGCGCGCGAAGCGTCCGGCCCGCCGCGCCGCTTGAGCGGGCCCGGTGGCATCGACATACTCCGGACCATGTGCGGTCGCTATTCCATCACCACGCCCGTCGAAGGGCTTCGTCAACTGTTCCGCTTCACCGGACCGTCGCTCAACCTGCAGCCGCGCTGGAACGTGGCGCCGACGCAGGACGCGCCGGTCGTGCGACGGGCCAAAGACGGCCAGCGTGAACTCAGGATGCTGCGCTGGGGCCTGGTGCCATATTGGGCCAAGGACATCTCCGGCGGCGCACGCATGATCAACGCGCGCGGCGAAACCGTGGCCGAGAAGCCCGCCTTTCGTGAGGCGCTCAAGACGCGTCGCTGCCTCGTGCCGGTCGATGGCTTCTACGAGTGGGAGACGCTCGGCGAGCAGCCCAGCAAGCAGCCGCTGCTGTTCCGCATGGCCGACGGCCAGCCATTCGCCTTCGCCGGGCTGTGGGAGCGCTGGCGGCCCAGGGACGGCGGCGAGGCGGTCGAGACCTTCACCATCGTCAACACGGCCGCCAACGACATCATGGCGCGCTATCACGACCGCGTGCCCATCGTGCTGGCGCCCGAGGACTATGCGACGTGGCTCGATCCTGCCGCGGACCCCCGGCCGCTGCTCAAGGCGCCGCCGTCCGAGTGGTTCGCCGCGACCCGGGTCAGCACCCGCGTCAACAACGTCCGCAACGACGACGAAGAGTGCATCGCTCCGGCAGCGGAAGCAGAGGCACCGCCGCCAAAGGCGCCAACGAAGGCCGCCGTGCGCGACACGCGGCAGGGATCCCTGTTCTGATGGCGGTCGCCGGCCGAACGGGGGAGCAACCGCTCGACCGGCCGGTCATCAGCGACATACCCGCGCGCCTGGATCGTCTGCCATGGAGCCGCTTTCATTGGCTGGTCGTCGTGGCGCTCGGCATCACCTGGATCCTCGACGGGCTCGAAGTCACGATCGCCGGCGCCGTTGCCGGCGCGCTGCGCGAGAGCCTGCAGTTGACGCCGACCCAGATCGGGATGTCGGCCAGCGCCTATCTCGCCGGCGCCGTCCTCGGCGCGGCCTTCTTCGGCTACCTGACGGACCGGCTTGGTCGCAAGAAGCTGTTCAACATCACGCTCGGCCTCTACCTCGTCGCGGCGGCGCTCACGGCGTTCTCGTGGAACTTCTGGAGCTACGCATTCTTCCGCTTCCTGACAGGCGCGGGCATCGGCGGCGAGTACACCGCCATCAACTCGGCGATCCAGGAACTGATTCCGGCGCGCATGCGCGGGTGGACCGACCTCGTCATCAACGGCAGCTTCTGGGTCGGCGCCGCGCTGGGCGCGGCGGGGTCGCTGGTTTTCCTCGACCCGGCCATCTTCGACCTGCATGTCGGGTGGCGCCTGGCCTTCGGCGTCGGTGCTGCGCTCGGCCTGGTCATCCTCTACCTGCGCCAGTTCGTGCCCGAGAGCCCGCGCTGGCTCCTGACGCACGGCCGCCCCGACGAGGCCGAGCGGATCGTCCGCGATATCGAGACGCGCGTCGCGATGGAGAAGGGGACGCTGGCGCCGCCCGCGCAGTCGATCGCCATCCGCTTCCGCTCGCATACGCCGATCGGCGTGATGCTGCGCACGATCTTTCTGCAGTACCGCCAGCGCGCGGTACTGGGCTTCGTCCTGATGGTGACGCAGGCGTTCTTCTACAACGCGATCTTCTTCACCTACGCCCTGATCCTGGGCACGTTCTACCATGTGCCGAGCGAGCGGGTCGGGCTGTACATCTTCCCGTTCGCGCTGGGCAACTTCCTCGGGCCGCTGATCCTCGGGCGGCTGTTCGATACGATCGGGCGGCGGCGCATGATCGCGACGACCTACGGCCTCTCGGGCATCCTGCTCGCCCTGACTGCGATCCTGTTCGAGCGCGGCCTGCTCGATCCCGTCACGCAGACGATGTGCTGGAGCGTCATCTTCTTCTTCGCCTCGGCGGCGGCGAGCGCCGCGTACCTTACCGTCAGCGAGACTTTCCCGCTGGAAGTGCGCGCCTTCGCCATCGCGCTGTTCTTCATGCTCGGCACGGCCACCGGCGGGATCGTGGCGCCGTGGCTCTTCGGCGCGCTGATCGAAACCGGCAGCCCCGCGAGCATCGCCTGGGGCTACCAGCTCGCCGCCGTGCTGATGCTTTCGGGTGCGGTGACCGCGTGGTGGATCGGTGTCGATGCCGAGCGCAAGCCGCTCGAAGCGGTCGCCAAGCCCCTCTCGAGCGTTTCCCATGAAGCGGGGGCGTGAAGCAGCCGGTGAAGCAGGTAAGCTATTGAATCACCATGCATGATTCCAAAGTGCTTCACTGCTTCACGCGTATCTGCATTCGTCCTCTTCCGTAGGGGGCAACCCGCCCGGCAATGGTGCCGCGCTGTTTCACTGTTTCAAGCAAGTCTGCGAACGCCTTTCCTGGGGCCCGAGGGCGGGTTGAAACCCGCCCCTACGAAGAAGAAGATGTGCCAGTAAACAGAAACGCCCGCCGGCCTTCAGGGCCGCGGGCGCATGTTCTCCGGCCGGATTCCACCACATGGCGGGCGGGAGTCAATCCGGTTTCTGCTCGGCGGTGAAAGGCCGGTCGATCCCGCGCGGCGGCCACACCAGGACCACGATCGGCTGGGCTCGGCCCGGCAGTTGCACCGGGCCGATCGGATCGAATTGCGGCACGGCGCCGTCCTGCGCGGGCAGGGACGCAAGGCAGATCTCGGAGACCGCGATCCGGCAGCCATGCTCGCGGGTCAGGCGCTCGAGGCGGCTGGCGACGTTGACCGTGTCCCCGACCACGGTGAATTCGAGCCGCGCATCGGCCCCGACATTGCCGACAACCACGCGGCCGGCATGGATGCCGATCCCCAGCGGAATGACGGCCGCGCCGCGGGCGGCGCGCTTGGCGTTCCAGCGGTCCATCTCCGCCTGCAGCTCCATCGCGCAGCGCACCGCGCGGGCGGGGGCGTCGGGATCGTCGGCCAGCGTGCCGAACACGGCCATGAAGCCGTCGCCGAGGTACTTGTCGAGCGTGCCGCCGTTGCGGAACACCACCCCGCACGCGCGCGAATGGAAGCTGGTGAGCAGGGCGACGAGGCGGTCCGGCGGGAAGCGCTCCGCCATGGCGGTGAAGCCGACGATGTCGGCGAACAGCACGGCGACGTTGCGCGTCGTCGGCGCGCCGAAATCGCGTTCGGAGGTGATGATCGCGTCGACGACGTCGGGCGAGACGTAGCGTGCCAGGTCGGCGCGCGCGACCTCCGCGCCGGTGTGGCGCAGCAGCATGCGGCGCGCGCGGGCGACGGCAGCGGCCAGCAGCCCGGTGGCGATCGCCGTCAGAACAACCTGGTTCTGCAGCATCGCCGGGCTGACGAAGGTTGGCGAGAGGACGACGCCCAGTGTGACGTTGGCCGGCACCGGATCGATCCCCGCCGTCACGTCCATGAATCGCGTCGTATCAGGCAGGTAGTAGAGCGTGAGCACGCCGACCGACCAAACGACAACGACACACAGCCCGGTCCACAGCACGCTGAGTGGCGAATAGCTCAGCGCCGCGCCGACGATCAGCAGGATCAGGTACAGGTACTCGGAGAAGCGGACGCGCATCTGGACCGGCCAGTCGATGGCCAGGGCACCGGGCGGCGGCACGATGATGACGACCGTGACCAGGATGACGTCGAGCAGGATGAAGGCGAGCTTGATCGCCTGTGCGTAGCGGTGGCGGCGCAGCAGGTACGGCACGAGGCCGAGCACGAAGAACCCGGCGACGAAGAGGAGGTAGTAGAGATCGCGCGGCGCCGGTACGGCGTACAGAATCCACGCGGCCACGACGAGCACGGCCACGCTGCGCGCGAGGAACGCGAACCTGAGCCCGGCCTGCTCCTCGGCCGCGATCGCGTCGGCCATCCGCTCGCGTATGGCTTCGCTGCGCTGCCGCGGGTGGAGGCGCGCGCGCCGCCAGAACCGCATCGCGCGGCCGGCGAGTGGCGCCGAATTAGGCACGGGGTCTGCTCGCGACCGGCATCGGGGGCCCCAGGCGTGGAGGAGGGGTGGGGCGCTGAGTTGTCATGGATGATTGTGTCGTTTTCGCGGACTTGGCGGTGGCCGACCGCACGATGAGGCCAGCTCGTCCCGACTGCTCAGGCCGGGCTATTATGAGCGCGCCTCGCGACATCCCTCAAGGCATTGCCGATCATGACAACCGACAACCTGCCGCGCGTCACCTACTCGAACATCGGCGTCGATTTCACGCCGCTGCACGACATGCTCGACCGCGCGATCCCCGAGTTCAGGAAGGGCCTCGGCAAGTTCCACCCGAACCGCATCGCGGGGAGGCCGGACGAGGAGGGCAGGCGCTACGAGGAGCGGAGCCCGATCGATGATCGCATCGCGATCGGCAGCTTCATCGAGGCCTCGCCGGCGGCCGTCGACCGGGCCGTCGCCGCGGCGCGCGCGGCGCTGCCGGCCTGGTCGGGCACGCCGTGGCAAGAGCGCGTCAAGGCGTTGCGCCGCGCCGCCGAGGTGCTGGCGCGGCGCAAATACGATCTCGGCATCGCCTGCCTGATCGAGGTGGGCAAGTCGCGCATCGAGGCGATGGGCGAGTCCGAGGAGGCGCACGACCTGGTCGCCTATTACTGCGACGAGATGGAAGCCAACCGTGGCTTCGCGCGCGACATGCGCCGCGCCTTTCCCAACGAGGCAACGTCGCTGCAGCTCCGGCCCGTCGGCGTGTTCGGCGTCATCGCTCCCTTCAATTTCCCGGCGGCGCTGTCGATCGGCATGATGACCGGCGCGCTGCTCGGCGGGAACACGGTCGTCTACAAGCCGGCGCCGCAGGCCGGGCTGACCGGCGTGCTTCTGGTCGACGCCCTGCACGAGGCGGGCTTGCCGCCCGGCGTCGTCAATCTGGTGTGCGGCGAGGAATCGGGCCGTGCGCTCGCCGATCATCCGGGCCTTGACGGCATCGCCTTCACCGGCAGCCACGCGGTGGGCATGGAGATCTTCCGCAAGTTCGCGCACCGGCCCTATGCGCGGCCGGTTGTCGTGGAGATGGGCGGCAAGAACCCGGCCTACGTCTCGGCCAAGGCCGATCTCGACCTCGCCGCCGACGGCGTGATGCGCTCGGCCTTCGGCCTGTCGGGCCAGAAATGCAGCGCGTGCTCGGTGGCTTATGTCGACCGGCGCGTGCATGACGATTTCGTGGACCTCCTGCGCGCGAAGACCGCGAAGCTGAAGATCGGCAACCCCGAGCAGCGCGACGTCTATGTCGGTCCGGTGATCGACGTCGAGGCCGGCCTGCGCTTCGACAGCGCCGTCGCCCGCGCGACGACCGACGGCACGGTCGCCGCGGGCGGCCAGCGGCTGACCGGCGCGCTGTTCGACCACGGCGTCTATGTGGCCCCGACCATCGTGACGGGGCTGCCGGCCGGGCATCCGCTGGCGACAGACGAGCTGTTCCTGCCGTTCCTCGCGGTTCGGCCTTGCGACGGCCTCGAAGCGGGGATCGCCGAAGGCAACCAGGTGCTCTACGGCCTCACGGCCGGCGTCTATACGCGTGACAAACAGGAGCTCGACCTGTTCTTCGACCGCGCCGAAGCGGGCGTCCTCTACGCCAACCGCCGCTCTGGCGCGACGACCGGCGCATGGCCCGGCATCCAGACTTTCTGCGGCTGGAAGGGCTCTGGCGTCACGAACAAGGGCGGCCTCGGCCCGTTCTACGTGCCGCAGTTCATGCGCGAGCAGAGCCGCACGGTGATGGAGGGTGGTGATTAAAAATACAATAAATACAGATAGTTAAGTAGAATCGGTTTGACGGTTTGGCAATATGCGCATATATTCTCGGCATATGCCATTTGAGGTCATGCGTGGCCAAGCCGATCCAGAAGGTTGAGCGTCTGCTCGGCGGGCGCGCCGTCATCGGGCGGCCGATCCGCGACGAACTCGATCTCGCCGCCGCCGTGCGCGAAGGGTTTCCGGTCAGGGTCGTCGCCCAGCTCGCCGGGCGCGGCAAGTCGTTCACGTTCGACGAGATCTATCGCCTGGTGATTCCGCGCCGCACGCTGGAACACCGGCAAGGCAAGCACCACCGGCTGACGCCCGTGCAATCGGATCGGATCGCGCGCCTCGCGCGCGTGACGGCGATCGCCGAGGACGTGTTCGGATCGGAGGAGAAGGCGCACGCGTGGCTGCGACGGCCGACGCGGCCGCTCGGCGGCAAGCCCCCAATCGAGCTGCTCGACAGCGATGCCGGCACCAAGGCGGTCGAGGACCTGCTCGGCCGGATCGAGCACGGCATCGCCGCCTGAATGCGGGTCTTCCGGTTAACGCGCGCCGTCCATGCAAATCTGGATGGCGAAGGGGCGCGGCTGCACGGTGGCCGCTGGACCTCGCCGGGCAGGCGCGCGGTTTACGTCGCCGGCAGTGCGTCCCTGGCCTTGCTCGAAGTGCTCGTGCATCTCGACCTGACGGTCGACCTGTTGCCCGACGACTACGTCATGATGGAAATCGATGTGCCGGAGACGGTGGCGATCGAGCACATAGAGTTCGATCGACCGCCGGACGCGTTCGATTTCCGCGCGGCCGGGGATGCATGGCTCGACGTGGCGAGGACGGCCTTTCTTTCGGTGCCGTCGATGATCGTGCCGCAGGATCGGAACGGCATCATCAATCCAGCGCATCCTGACGCGGCAGGCATTGTCGTCATCGCGGCAACGCCGTTCAGGTTCGACCCGCGGCTTGCCGGTCCCCTCTCCCCAACGGGGAGAGGGTTAGGGTGAGGGGGCGCGCGCGAGCGCGCTTGGAGCTTCGCCGGAAGTATTTTCCCCCTCACCCTCCCGTCGCTTCTTCGCTGCGCTCGGAAGCGCCGGGCCCCTCCCTCTCCCCGTTGGGGAGAGGTGTTCTTGGTGCGACGTTGCTTCCCTCATCATTGGACGCCAATGTAACGGCATGGGCTATCTTTACCTCTCCATCGCGATCATCACCGAGGTGATCGCGACGTCGGCGCTGCAGGCCTCGAACGGATTCACGCGGCTCTGGCCTTCCGCCGTCACGGTGGCAGGCTATGCGGTGGCGTTCTACTGCCTGTCGCTTACCTTGCGGACGATGCCGGTCGGCATTGCCTATGCGATCTGGTCCGGCGTCGGCATCGTGCTGATCGCTCTCGTCGGCTGGGCGCTGTACCGGCAGGTGCTGGATGCGCCGGCGATCATCGGCATCGCGCTCATCATCACCGGCGTCCTGGTGATCAACGTGTTCTCACGCGCCGTCAGCCATTGACCGGGCAGGCTCGCGCGCTGCGGCCGATGCGGTGCGGCGGGCGCGCATCTCCATCTCCAGGGTCCAGGTGGCGCCTCGGTCCCACGACGCATCGCCGAGCCAGCGGAACGACTCAGGCGTGATCTCGACGAAGCGCCAGCGCCGGCGGAGGCCGTTATGGTCCTCGCCGACCTGCACGATGTCGGCGCCGACGGCGCGACCGATCTGCCGCATCTCGAGCGACCGGCCGGGGTCGAAGTAGCGGATGTGCCAGGCGTCGATCGCCGGGTCGTACCAGCGAAACGTGGAGCCGTACATGTGCCATGGCTCCGGCCAGCCGCGGCGCAGGCGACGCGCCGGAAAGATCCAGACGTCCTGCACCGCCTTGCCGTCCAGGACCCAGTCGAAATGCCATTCCGCCTCGGCGCGGATGGTTGAGCCGCCAAGCGGATGGAAATCGATGTCGAGATCCCATGAGCCGACGAACTGGCCGTAGAGGTTCAGCTTGTCGGCCAGTGCCGTGTCGGCGGCGGGCGCGTGGAGCGCGTCGAGCATCGCATGTGCAATCATGACCTGTTCCTTCGCGGCTCAGCGGGCAGGCTGCCAGTCGTTGACGTGCAGCTCTGTCACCTCGACGAACTCCGGCATCTCGATCAGGTACTCGGGGTCGCGGTCGAGATGCGCCACGCGGCGCACGTCGCCGCCGCGGCCGTTGTGCATCGCCGCCATGTCCTCGTAGGTCCGCCAGTAGGAGATGACGGTGAACTGCGCGGTGTCGCCTTCCAGCTTGCGGAAGAGCTGGACGCCGAGATTGCCCTGTTTGACCTCGATGGTGAGGACGCCGTGCTTGTAGAGATAGGCGAGGTACTCGTCCGCCTTGTCGCGGCGCGTGCGGCCGGACCAGATGCGGCCGACGATGGGCTTGCCCGGCGCCGCGGCGGCGACGACGGCCTGCTTGCCGGCACTGTTGATGGCCATGCTGTCCTCCTGTTCCTTGCGCAGGCTCACGACTGGCGGCCGCAATAAGCCTCGAGGCGATAGCCGTCGGGGTCGATGACGAAGCCGGCGTAGTAGGTGGGGTCGTAGTCGGCGCGCAGCCCCGGCTTGCCGTTGTCGCGGCCGCCGGCCGCGAGCGCCGCCTTGTGGAAGTCGTCGACGCTCTGTCGCGTCGCCGCGTCGAAGCAGAAATGCAGGCCCGACGTCGCATCGGCCGGCACCGGATGCTCCGCGACGCTGATCCACAGCGCCACACTGCCATTGCCGTAACCGAGCGAGGCGTCGCCCTGGCTAAGGCAGGTGTAGCCGAGCGGCTTGAGCGCCGCGTCATAGAAGCGCTTGGCCCTCGCGATGTCGCGAACGCCGATCGAGACATGGTTGATCATCGCATCCTCCTCATGCCGTCCCGCTTATAACTATATTGATGGTTAGAAAGCCTATGGCCCTGTACTCTGTTTGTCAACCATCTTGATGGTTAGAATGCGGCCGTGCTCGGTGCCCATGGTGTATGAGAGGGACATGCTGATCGCCGGTTTGCCCGCGGATCTCTGCCTCGCCTTCGCCAACACCCTGTCGTGGCGCGGCAGCCCCGCGCCGTCGGAAAAGCTGCACGCGCTGCCCGACCTGCTGGGCTGGCTGGAGGCGTCGGTTGGCGCAGGGGCCGCGGCGACCGACGAGGTGAGGGCGTGGTCGCGCGAGCACCCGAAGAAGGCGGCCGCCGTATTCGCCGACGCGATAGCGATCCGCGAAGGGCTGTTCGGCGCCTTCGCCGCCATCGCCGCCGGCGCGGCGGTCCGCGACCAGGATTTCGCCGTGCTGAAGAAGGCGCTGGCCGAAGCGCCGGCGCGCAGCGAGCTGGCGCGGGCCGATGGCGCCTATGCCTGGCGGATCGGGCAGATGAAGCCGACGGCGCCCTACCTGCTGGCGCCCGTGCTGTGGTCGGCCGGCGATCTCTTCGTCGACAAAGGGCAGCGGCGTATCCGCCAGTGCGCCAACGAGAAATGCCTGTGGCTGTTCGTCGATGCCAGCAAGAGTGGGACGCGGCGCTGGTGCGACATGGCGTCCTGCGGCAACCGCGCCAAGGCGCAGCGCCACTATGCCAAGGTCAAGCACGAGCATTGACCGGCGGACCGGCTTGCCCGAGTGTGGCGCCCGACCATGTCGACACCGGATGAAGGCCGCGCCAGCGGCACCGAGGGCTACGCGGAAAGCGCGGATGCGCTCGCGGCCCAGTACGAAACGCTGACCTTCGACCAGGTGCACCGCGACGTGCTGCACCTGATCCCGCGGAGCCCGGTTTCGGTGCTCGACCTCGGCGCCGGCACCGGCCGCGACGCGGCGGCGCTGGCGGGGTTCGGGCACACGGTCGTTGCGGTCGAGCCGACGGCGGCGCTGCGCGCCCACGGCGAGCAGTTGCACCGGTCGCCGCGCATCGAATGGCTCGACGATTCCCTGCCGGACCTGCTCCGCCTGCGGACGCGCGGGGGACAGTTCGACGTGATCATGGCGACCGCCGTGTGGATGCACCTGGACGCGGCGCAGCGGCGGCAGGCCATGCGCCAGGTGGCGGGGCTGCTGCAGCCGACCGGGCTCCTGTTCATGAGCCTGCGGCACGGACCGGTGCCGGCAGGCCGCCGCATGTTCGACGTCGGGGCGGACGAGACCATCGCGCTGGGCCGCGAACATGGACTGTCGCTGGTCCATCGCCAGGAGCGCGAGGACATGCTCGACCGGGCCGACGTGCGCTGGACGTTCCTGGTGCTCAGGCGGGGCACGGTGGGATGAACCGCGGGCTGCTTGCGCTGGCCGTCCTCGGCTGCGCGGTGGCTTCGCTGGCGGCCGGTGCCGCGGAGATCGACGCCCTGAGGGACGCCTTTCGGCGGCCCGCGACGCCAGCGCCGCAGCCTGCCGACAATCCGTCCACGGCCGCGAAGGTACGGCTCGGCTTCATCCTGTTCCAGGACCGCCGGCTGTCGCGCGACACCGCGCTCGCCTGCGTCGATTGCCACCGGCCGGAACAGGACTGGCAGGACGGCCTGCGACGCGCCGCCGGCGCGGACGGGCGGCCATTGTCGCGACGCACGCCGCCGCTCACCGACCTCGCCTGGGGCACCACCTTCTTCCGCGATGGCCGCGCGCGCAGCCTCGAGGCGCAGGCGCTGGCGCCGATCGAGGCGCGCGACGAGATGGCGCAGCCGCTCGGTGCCCTGGTGGCGCGGCTGGAAACAGTGCCGTTCTACCGCGGCCTGTTCGAGGATGCGTTCCCCGAAGCCCCCGATATCACGGCGGATCACGTCGCCAAAACAGTCGCCGCCTTTGTGCGGACGATCGAGTCAGGCGAGACGCCGTTCGACCGCTGGGTGGCCGGGGACGAGGCGGCGCTGGGTGACGCCGCGCGCCGCGGCTTTCGGCTGTTCACCTCCACGGCGGGGTGCAGTGTCTGCCACACGGGTTGGCGCCTGACCGACGACCGGTTCCACGACACCGGCCTGCCCGGCGACGACCCCGGCCGCGGCGCGATCACGCGGGCGGCAGGGGACATGCATGCCTTCCGCACGCCCAGCCTGCGCAACGTCGCGCGGCGCGCGCCTTACATGCATGACGGATCGCTTGCGACATTGCGCGCGGTCGTAGACCGCTATGCCGACGGGCCGGTCGAGCGGCCGACTTTGTCGCGCGACCTGCGGCGCATATCCTTGCGCGAGGACGAACGCGCCGACCTCGTCGCCTTCCTCGACAGCCTGACCGACGACGAGAAGCCCACGCCGCGCTGGTCGCCGTTCCGCTAGCTCTGGAAAAGGAGGATGCGATGATCGTCGAACAGGAAGTCTCGCGCCACTACACGCACGGCAATCTGCAGGAGCAGGTGCTCAAGGGCCTGAAGGCGATGGGGAAGGCGCTCGACACGGTGCGCCCTGAGGACCTTGCGACGATCGATGAGTTCCACATGGGTGGCCATCAGGCGACGACCGAGCTGGCTGGCCGCCTCCGCCTGAGACACGGAGACAGGCTGCTCGATATCGGCAGCGGGCTCGGCGGCCCGGCACGCTTCTTCGCGCGCGAGTTCGGGTGCACGGTCACCGGCATCGACCTGACGCCGGAGTATGTCGCGGTCGCGCAGGACCTGACCCGCATGGTCGGCCTGCAGGACAGCGTGTCGTACCGTGTCGCCAGCGCCACGGCGCTGCCCTTCGCCGATGGCGCGTTCGATGCGGCGACATTGTTGCATGTCGGCATGAACATTCCCGACAAGGACAGGCTGTGCGCCGAAGCAGGACGGGTCGTGAAACGCGGCAGCGTGTTCGGTGTCTATGACGTGATGCGCACGGGCGAGGGGGACATCGCGTTTCCGGTCGCGTGGGCCGCCGGTCCCGAGACATCGTTCGTCGTCGACCCGGCGGGCTATCGCCGCGCGCTGGAAGCGGCCGGCTTTGCCATCGAGAGCGAGCGCAGCCAGCGTGCGCTGGCGCTGGCTTTCTTCGCGAAGCTCAAGGCGCGCATGGCCGAGGGCGGGCCGCCGCCGCTGGGCCTGCACATCCTGATGGGCGCCGACGCGGGCCGGAAGGTCGCCAACCTCGTTGCCAATCTCGAGGCCGGTCGTATCGAACCGATCGAAATGATCTGCCGGCGGCGGTGAGATGCTTCTGAACCGCGCGACGCTCGATGGAATAGCCGGCGGCCGGATCACCCTCGTGTTCCGGCGCTGGCGCCGTCCGACGGTGCGCGGCGGCGGCAGCCTGCGCACCGCGATCGGTGTTCTGGCGATCAGGTCCGTCGACCGGATTGCACCTGGCGACATATCGGAGAGCGACGCCCGCAGGGCAGGTGCTGCCTCGCGCGCTGCGTTGCTGTCGGAGCTGAATGGCCGAGAGGGCGACCTCTACCGGATCGCCGTGCGCGTTGCTGGCGCCGATCCGCGCATCGCGCTGCGTCGGAAACACAAGATCGACGACGAGGCGTTCGCAGCGCTGCGCGAACGCGTCGGTCGACTGGAGGCGAAAGGCGCCTGGGTCCTCCGCGTCCTGAAGCTGATCGCCGGAAAGCCGGGCGTGAGCGCCGCGGCGCTTGCTGCCGGACTGGACCGCGAGAAGCTCGCCTTCAAGGCGGATGTCCGCAAGCTGAAGGAGCTCGGCCTCACCGAGAGCCTCGAGACAGGCTATCGCCTTTCGCCGCGGGGCCGCGCCGCGCTTCGGCGCCTCGATCCGAAAGGCACTGGATAGCGCATACCCCCGTTGCGGCCGTCGCGGCTTGACCGCTCCGGGCAAAGGGGCGAGCATCGCGCCGTTCCGAGGGGTGCCCAGCACCGGGCTGAGAGACCACAGGGCCGCGTGAGGCGGCAGCGTGGCGACCCTTCGAACCTGATCCGGGTCATGCCGGCGGAGGGAGAGGAACATGCGCGCATCGCTTTTCCGTTCAGTTTTCATTGGAGTCATCGCAGCGGCGCTCGGGCTGTCTGCGTCCGGTCAGGCCTTCGCCCAGGCGAAGACGCGGCTGATCGTCGTCAGCACGCTCGAGGTCGAGCACATCGCCAAGTTCAAGGAAGCCTTCGAGGCGGACAATCCGGACATCGAGATCGCGTGGTCGCGCGATTCGACCGGCGTGGTCACGGCCCGTCTGCTTGCCGAGAAGGACAACCCGCGCGCCGACGCGATCTGGGGCCTCGCGGCCACCAGCATGCTCCTGCTCGACCGCGAGGGGATCCTGCAGCCCTACGCGCCGGCCAATCTGGCCGCAATCAAGCCGGCCTTCCGCGATCCGCGCGATCCGCCGCACTGGGTGGGCATGGAGGCTTGGGCCGCGGCGCTGTGCTTCAACACGATCGAGGCCGAGAAGCTGAAGCTGCCGCGGCCGGTTTCGTGGTTCGACCTGCTCGATCCGGCTTTCAAGGGCCGCCTCGTGATGCCGCACCCGGCGTCGTCAGGCACCGGGTATTTCCACGTCGCCGCGTGGATCCAGATGTTCGGCGAGGAGGCCGGTTGGCGCTTCATGGACCGGCTGCACGACAACATCGCGGTCTATCTGCACTCGGGCAGCACGCCGTGCCGCCTTGCCTCGACCGGCGAATTCGCGGTCGGCATTTCCTACGAGCTTGCGGGCGCCAACGCCAAGCAGATCGGCGCGCCGATCGACATCCTTCTGATGAAGGAGGGCGGCGGCTGGGACATGGACGCGGCCGGGCTGATCAGGGGCACGCGCAACGAGGCCGCGGCTAAGCGGCTGATGGACTGGGCCGCCAGCCATAAGGCGAACGAGCTCTACAGCCGCTTCGTCAGCCAGGTCGCGATCGACGGCATCTCCTCGCCGCGGCCGTTCTATCCGGAGGGGGTGGCGCAGTCGATGATCAAGAACGACTTCGCCTGGGCCTCGGAGAACCGCGCGCGCATCCTCGCCGAATGGCAGCGCCGCTACGAGGGCAAGTCGGCCGCGCGCTAGGTCTGCCGCAGCCAGACCTCGCCGACCGCGTGGTCGGCGCGCTTGCGCAGCACGACGTCGGCGCGTGTGCGCGTCGGCTGGATGTTCTCGCGCAGGTTCACGAGGTTGATGTCGCGCCAGATGCCGCGCGCGACCTCGCGCGCCTGCGGCCCGGGCAGGTCCTTGTAGTGATGGAAGTACGAGGCGGGCTTCCGGAACGCGGTCCGCTGCAGGATCAGGAAGCGCTCGACGTACCACGCCTCGATGTCCGCCTCCTCGGCATCGACATAGATCGAGAAGTCGAAGAAGTCCGAGACGATGGTCGGTGTCGTGTGCTCGGCCTGCAGGACGTTGAGGCCCTCGAAGATGAGGACGTCCGGCTGCCGCACGATCTGCCGCTCGTCCGGCACGATGTCGTAGGTGAGGTGCGAATACACCGGCGCCTCCACGTCGGCCTCGCCGGCCTTCACCGCGGCGAGGAAGCGCACCATGCGGCGCAGGTCGTAGCTCTCGGGAAAGCCCTTGCGACGCATCAGCCCGCGCGCCTCCAGCACCTGGTTGGGATGCAGGAAACCGTCGGTGGTCACGAGTTCCACGCGCGGGTGGTCCGGCCAGCGGGCGAGAAGGATGCGCAGGACGCGGGCGAGGGTGCTCTTGCCGACGGCGACGCTGCCGGCGAGCGCCACGATGTAGGGCGGGCTGCCCGCGGGGCGCCCCAGGAACGCGTCTTTCACGCGGCCAAGGTTGCGTGCGGCGGCGACGTGCAGGTTCAGGAGGCGCGACAGCGGCAGGTAGATGTCCGTCACTTCGTCGAGCGCGATGGGCTCGTTCAGCCCGCGCAACGTGGCGAGATCGGCATCGCCGAGCGGCAGCGGCGTGTTCGAGCGCAGCGCCGCCCATTCGCGCCGGCCGAACGTCATGTATTCGGCGAGTTCTTTCGCCTGGCTCATTGGTTTGCGTCCCCCCGCAGCACAATAGTCCAATTGCGCCCGGGCGGGGAACTGGCGCCCGGGGCGGACGTTGTGCCGGCAGATGTGGAGGACCCCATGATCCGCAAGCTGAAAACAGGTGGATACCGCCTCTATTCACGCAAGAAGGATCCGCGTACCGGCAGGCGCCGGAATCTCGGGACATTCGACTCCCGTAAGGCCGCCGAGGCGCACGAGCGCGCCGTGCAGTATTTCAAGCGCCGTGGCTAAGGCGAGAAACCCGCGCGCGAAGAAGGCCGGCGGGCGCAAGTGGTCGGCCAAGGTCATGGAGCGCAGCGACGCGCTCGACCTCAAGCGCAAGGTGTTCAAGCAGCGCGATCCGCACAAGATCGCTCTCTCGCTCAAGCGCTCGGCCGAACGCAGCCGGCGGCGCAAGGGCACGCCGTATCAGTCGGCGATGTCGATGCTGAATTTCTATATCAACCGCGCCGGCAAGGCGCTGCCCGCGCGAGACAAGCGTGTGCTGGAACGTGCCAAGGACGAGTTGCGGGAGGTCTTCGGGCGCGCCTAGACGCGGGGGCCTGGCCTTCGACACGCGAAGGCCAGGCTGCGTGACTGCCGCGGATTACGACTTGGGCAGGATCGCCATGTCGACGATGGCGGGCATCTTCTTCAGCTCGCGCACCAGCGTCGCCTCGCCCTTCTCCAGATCGACCGTGTAGAGCTTCTTGCCCGACAGCGCGAAGGCGACGTTACCGCCGTCGCCGTCCGGCATGATGTCGAACGCCGTGTTCTGCGAGAACTTGACGCCGAAGGCCCCGCGCGTCTGCTGCACGCCGTCATTCGGCGGGCTCTGGAGGGTCAGCACGCCGTTGCTCGTGTCGAGGTTGAACAGCTCGGTGCCGCGCACGCCGGCCATGGAGTTGGTGTAGGCGCCCGCCGTGATGACCGGCTTCTTGCCGGTCATCTTGTCAGCCGGCGCGTAGACGAGCGTACCGTCCTTCGTCACTGCGCCGGTGTCGGGGTGGATGCGGAAATTCGTGCCGTTGACGCCCATCAGGCGCAGGCGGTCGGCGGCGGGATTGAAGTCGACGACGGCCTTGCCGCCGCCCGAGAACGCGTCCGACAGCTTCGCGACCTGGGTCGCTACGCCCGTCGTCGGGTCGACCGAATAGATGATGCTGGCATCGGTGACGGCATAGAGCTTCTTGTCGGCCGGCCGGACGTCGATCCCCAGGACGTTGCCCTGAACGCCGGAGATGGCGACCGTCTTGGCGAGGCCGGGCTTGTGGCTGTCGAAGCTGATCAGCTCGCCCTTGCCGGTCAGGCCGACGAGAGTGGCGGCACCGGCGGGCGCGGCGAAGGCGGCGGCGACAACGGCGGACAGGGCAGGCAGGATGTAGCGCTTCATCGTGTTCTCCTGTGGGGGTAAGGGGGACGGGAAAAGTGGGGCGGGGCACTGCAGCCTGTACGTCCGGCTGCGGCGTCTGGATGCAGACCGCCTATTTGACCGTGACGTGCAGTTTCATCTTCAGATGGATGGCGCACTGCAGGACGTGCTGGCCCGCCTTCTCCATGCGCACCGCAATGACGTGACCCGGCCGCTGCTCGCCTGAGTCGTAGGCGAACCCGGGCGATTCCACATAGACGTGGTGGACAAAGGGGTCGTCGTTCGTGATGCGGATGACGGTGCCTGTCTGCACCTCGAGGGTGCCCGGCAGGAAATGCGTCCCTTTCTGCGAGACCGCCAGCGCATCGGGGTTGGCGAACGCCGATAGCGACCAGCCGGCAAGGACGGATGCTGCGAACAGACCGATCAGGCGACAGGCCATGGGACTGCCATGAAAGCGGGTCCGGAGCCCACGTTCATAGACCAGCAGCCTAAAGACTTCCTTAAAGCGTCTTGTTTAATTCAATAACTTGCGGCATCACTTGCGCGCGGTGGTATTGAGTCGATGTTGACCATCCGCAGGGAGATCTTCCTCGGGTTCCTGGCGATCTGCGCGATTGCCGGGCTGCTCGGCCTGTGGGCCATCGTCAGCGTCGAAAGCACCGGCCGGCTGGTCGTGGAGACGTTCGACAAGCCGTTGATGGCGATCAACCACGCGCGCTCGGCGAATGCCAATTTCCTGGTCGCGCAGCACGTCGTCGATCGGGCCCGGCTGCCCGGCGCCGTCGCCGGCGCCGCAGAGCTGAAGCAGCTCGATGCGCATGTCGAGGACCTCGATGCGGACCTCGTCATCACGAAGGCACGTCTTCTGTCCGGCGAGTCCATGGCGTTGGTCGACGAGATCCGCCGCCTGATGGCCGAATGGTCGGCCCTGGCGCGCCGCGTCCTATCGACTGGTGGCACCGCCGCCGACTGGGAGGTCTTCGATGCCGCTTCGGCGGCGATCATCGAGAAGTTCGACGTGCTCATCAATGTGACGGCCGGCGACGCCTTCACCCGGCGCCAGCAGGCCATCGCCACCATCGGCGCCACGCGCGAGTTCAACATAGCCGCGCTGGTCATCGCGCTGGCGACCGGCATTCTCGTGACGATCGTCGTGACCGGCCATGTCGTGCGGCCGATCCGCGCCGCGTCGGCCGTCGCCGAGCGCATCGCCCATGGCGAGCTCACCGTCGACATCCCCTCCGCCAGCTCCGCCGAGGCGCGCTCGCTCTTCGCTTCCATGGCGGTGATGCAGCACAACCTGCGCACCCTGGTGGAGCGTGAGCGCGACCAGAGCCGCTCGGCGCAGGCGCGCATGATCGATGCCATCGAAGGCTCGCGCGAGGCGATGATGCTGATCGACAAGGATCGCAACATCGTCATCGCCAACTCGCAGACATCGCTGTTCTTCGCGCCGGTCGCCAAATTGACCGCCGCCGGCACGCCGTTCTCCCGGTTCATCGCCGCGGCCATCGAGGACGGCCTGTTCCTGAAGGGCAAGGGGGAGGGCAAGGAGGCGCTCGCGAAGCGGCTGGCGGAGCCCAGCGGCTCGGACGCAACCGAGGAGGCGCTTGCCGACGGACGCTGGCTGCGCATGAGCTGGAGCCAGGCGCGCGACGGCGGCGCCGTCGTCATCTGGAGCGACATCTCCGCCCTGAAGGAGCGCGAAGCCGCCCTGCAGCTGGCCAAGGACAAGGCGGAAACCGCTAACATCGCCAAGAGCAACTTCCTCGCCAATATGAGCCATGAGCTCCGCACGCCGCTCAACGCGATCATCGGCTTCTCGGAGATCATCGAGGGCGAGATGCTCGGGCCCGTCGGCCAGGAGAAGTACAAGGGCTTCGCGCGCGACATCCTGCAGAGCGGGCGCAACCTGCTCACGGTCATCAACAACATCCTCGACATCGCCAAGGGCGATTCCGGGACCTTGCAGCTTCGCGCCGAGACGATCGACGTCCTCGACGTGTTCGAGGTGTGCCAGCGGGCCATCGAGCCGCAATGCAAGCATCTCGGCCTGAGCTTCACGGTCGTCGAGCCGGACACGCCGCTCGAACTCGTCGCCGACCGCGCCAAGGTCATTCAGATCGTGATGAACCTGCTGTCGAACGCGCTGAAGTTCACGCCTGTCGGCGGCCAGGTCACGCTGCTGGCGGGGGCGGCCGAAGGCGGCGTGGAGATCAAGGTCGTCGACACCGGCATCGGCATGCGCACCGAGGACATCCCCACGGCGCTGGCGCCGTTCGGGCAGGTGGATGCGCGGCTTGCCCGCAAGTACGAGGGGACGGGGCTCGGCCTGCCGTTGTCGAAGGCGCTGGTCGACCTGCACGGCGGCACGCTGTCAGTGGTGAGTGTGCCCGCGGCCGGGACGACCGTCACCGTGTTCCTCCCCAGCAAGCCGCGGGGCGAGCACACGGTCAGCAACGAGGCTGCCGCGGCGCGCGCCGCGGACTGGTTCCGCGCCAACGCGCCCGCGGCCGAGTGAGGGTCTCAGGTCACGAGGGAGGCATCCATCGTGATCTTGGTGTTGAGGAGCTTGGACACAGGACAGCCGGCCTTGGCCTTGCCCGCGAGCTGCTCGAACGTCTTCTGATCGGCACCGGGAATCTTCGCCTTCAGCGTCAGATGCACCGAAGTGATGGCGAACCCGTCAGCGACTTTCTCCAGGGTGACGTCGGCCTTGGTATCCATCTGCTCGGCCGTGAGCTTGGCCTCGCTCAGGATGAGCGAGAGGGCCATCGTGAAGCAGCCCGCATGGGCAGCGCCGATCAGCTCCTCGGGATTGGTGCCGGGCTTGCCCTCGAAGCGGCTGGCGAAGCCGTACGGGTAGTCCTTGAGCGCGCCGCTCTGCGTCGAGATGGCGCCCCTGCCGTCCTTGAGTCCGCCTTTCCAAACAGCCGATCCATGCGTCTTCATCGCCGCCTCCTCGTGTTTCCGGGCCGACAGTCTGCCGCCGGCCCGAAGCCACGACAAGCCTAGCGGATGATGGCGCGCAGCTTCGACGAGATCAGGTCGGCGCCGAGGACGAGCACCAGGATCACGATGACGCAGGTCGCCGTGTCCTCGTACTTGAACAGCTTCATCGAGCTGATCAGCTCGAAGCCGATGCCGCCCGCGCCCACCATGCCGAGCACCGTCGACACGCGGATGTTCGTCTCGAAGCGGTAGAGGATCACGCCGACCCAGTTGGGCAGCACCTGCGGGATCACGCCGAAGGCGATGCGTTGCAGCGTCCCGGCGCCCGCGGCGCGCAGGGCATCGAGCGGACCTTCGTCGATCTCCTCGATCGCCTCGGCGAAGAATTTGCCGAGCATGCCGGCGCCATGCACCGCGATCGCCAGCACGCCTGCAAACGGCCCGAGGCCGACCGCGGCGACGAAGATCAGCGCCAGGATGATCTCGTTGATGCCGCGCATCACGTTCAGCACCTGCCGCAGCGCATGGAAGATGCCGGCGTGCGGCGACAGGTTGCGCGCCGCGAAGAAGCAGACGGGCAGGGCGAGCACGACGCCGAGCAGGGTGCCCCACAGGGCGATCTGCACCGTCTCGATCGCGGGCTCGATCAGGTACTGCGCGTAGGACAGGTTCGGCGGCAGCATGCGGCTGAGGAAATCGGCGATCCACGGCCAGCCGGCGATGAACGTGGCGATGCTGAGCTGCGTGCCTTCGGCCGCCCACCACAGCACGCCCAGTGTCACGGCGGCGACCGGCAGCATGATCCACCAACCGAGCGGTCCGCGCGGCGGATTGGCGACGAAGCGAAGTCCGGCAAGGGTCATGTCACGCCTCCTTCTCGCGCAGCTGCGTCTCGCCTTCGGGACCGCGTGTGCGACGCTCATGGATGCGGCGCGCCGCATCGAGGATGTTGGGGTCGTCGAGGCCGGGATAGATGCGGCGGATCACGTCGGCGGTTACGCCCGAAGGGGCGCCGTCATAAACGATCTCTCCCGCCGAAAGCCCGACGATGCGCTCGCCGAATTCGAGGGCGTAGTCGATCTGGTGCAGGTTGCACAGCACCGCGATGTTCGACTCTTTGCAGGCCTGCTTCAGGTAGTTCAGCACGATCCGCGACGTCTTGGGATCGAGGCTCGCGACCGGCTCGTCCGCCAGCATCACCTGCGGCTCCTGGGCAAGGGCGCGGGCGATGCCGACGCGCTGCTGCTCGCCGCCGCTGAGCCTGTCGGCCCGGTTCCTCGCCTTGTGCACGAGGTTCACCTGCTCAAGGCAGTGCATCGCGATCTTGACGTCGGTTTCGGGAAAGAGCTGGAACAGCGTCATCAGCGGCGGCAGGTCGGCCATCCGCCCGACCAGCACGTTCTTGAGCACCGACAGGCGCTTCACGAGGTTGTGCTGCTGGAAGATCATCGCGACCTTCCGGCGCAACATGCGCAGATCGCGCGCGTTGGAGGCGAAGGCGGTGCCGTTGATGATCACCTCGCCGTCGCTCGGTGCCGTCAACCGGTTGATGCAGCGGAGGAGGGTCGATTTGCCGGCCCCGCTGGGGCCGAGGATGACGACGAACTCACCCGGCGCGAAGGACAGGTTCACCTGGCGCAAGGCCTCGTAGCTGCCGTAGCGCTTGAACAGGCCGCGGATCTCGATCATGGCGCTCCCCGTTGGGAAAAGGGGCCCGCGCGGTTGGCGCGGGCCCTTGCGGCTACTTCTGCTTCTTCAGGTCGATATTGGCGAGCTTCGCGGTCTCGCGGACGACGTCGTAGGCGGCGTCGTTGGTCTCGCGGAAGCCGTTGAGCTTGCCCTGGTCGGACCAGTTGAGGTCCTTGACGCCGAGGAAGGCCGCCCTGACCTTCGCCTTCAGGTCATCCGGCAGGTCCTTGCGCCACACCATCGGCGACTCGGGGATCGGCGCCGAGCGCCAGACGACATGAATCTGCTCCGCCTTGATGTGGCCCTTGGCGACCGCGGCGTCGAAGATGCGATCGGCGATCGTCGCCGCATCGACCCTGCCGTTGGCCACGGCGATCGCATTCGCGTCATGCGCGCCGGTGAAAATCACGTTCTTGAAGTCGCGTTTCGGCTCGATGCCGGCCTTGAGCAGCCCCGCGAGCGGGAAGGCGTAGCCGGAAGTCGACGCCGGATCGACGAAGGCGAAGTTGCGTCCCTTGAGGTCGTCGATGGTCTGGATGCCGCTCGTCTTCAGGGTGATGATCTGGCTGTGATAGAAGGTGCGGCCGGCCTTTGCCGTCTCGGCGATAACGAAGGCCTCGACCGGCGTCACGGTCGTCGCCAGCACGTAGGAGAACGGCCCCAGATAGGCGATGTCGAGATGCTTGGCGCGCAGCGCCTCGATGACGCCGTTATAGTCGGTGGCGACGAAGCCCTGGACCTTCATGCCCAGGTTCTTCTCGACCGCGTCAAGGATGTCCTTGCTCTGCGCGAGCATCGCGCGCGAGTCTTCAGACGGGATCAGGCCCACCTTCAGGACCTGGGCGCCGGCCTGCGTTGCGAAGGCGAGCGCGGCGGCGCCGATCAGGGCGCCGAGCAGTCTGCGTGACGATGTCCACATTGTTCGTTTTCCTCCCGAGATTGCTTCGTTTCGAAGATTGGTGATGACGTCTGTTCCTCGTGACAGCTTCGTGTGAAGAGGTCTACTGCGCGGCCGAGATGCCGCGCGGATAGGGTGAGGTGGCGATGACCGCCTCCCGGCGGCCGATGTAGTTGCGGCCTCGTTCGCCCGCGAACGCCGCATCGATCAGGCGGTCCCACTCGGCCGGCGACACGCCGTGGTCCTCGATCCGTGTCGACACGCCAAGCTGCTCGATGAAGGCTTCGAGCTGGCGCGCGCCGCGTTCGAGGTCGATGCCGAAGATGCGCTGCAGCGCCGCGTCGCACTCGCGCGTCACGCCCGACGCGCCGCGCATCACCATCGGCAGGCTGAACGAGCAGGCGATGCCATGCGGCGTGCCGTGGTGCAGCGTGAGATGGTAGGACAGCGAGTGCGCCAGGGCCGTGCGGGTGTTGGAAAAGGCCAGCCCGGCCATCAGCGCCGCGCGCGACATGCGCGCGCGCAGCTCCTGGCTCCGCAGGTCGCCGGAAAGGCGGGGCAGCACCTCCATCACCTCGCGCGCGGCTGATTCGGCGAGGGCGGTGGAGACGGGGTTGGCGTGGACGTTCCAGATGCTTTCCAGCGCATGAGAAAGCGCGTCGAGGCCGGAGCTGACCGTCACGCCGCGCGGCGCGTCCAGCGCGAGCATCGGATCGACCAGCGCGGTCGTCGGATAAAGGGACGGGCGCGACAGCGAGTACTTCTTCTTCGCGTCCGTGTCCCACACCGTTGCCCAGCAGGTGACTTCGCTGCCGGTGCCGGCCGTGGTCGGCACCGCGATGATCGGCAGCGCGCACAGTCTCTCGGCGCCGTGTCCCGTTTCCAGGAAGGTGCGGACCCGCATGAAGTCGTCGCCGGCCGCGGCGAGGACCTTCGCGGCGTCCATCACCGAGCCGCCGCCGATCGCGACGATCACCTCGACCGGCCGCGCGGCCTTCAGGGAGGCGCAGGAGTCGGCGAGGGTTCTGAAATCCGGATTGGGACCGATATTCCGCACCAGCGAAGCGGCCGGGCCGGCCAGGGCGGCGGCCCGCTGCACGAATGCGTCGAAGACGGTTTCTCCGTATGTGACAAGGCAGTAGGCGCGGCCGGCGACGATCTCGCCGAGCTGTCCGAAGGCGTCGGCGCCGAAGCGCACGTCGACTGGATTGCTGTATCGCCACATGGACGTCGGCGCGCCCCTCCCGCCTTTTCGTTGGATCAACTCTGTGGGCGGCCGTGCTATAAATCCAATTCAAATTTTTTCTACAATGCATAGAGAAAATATATGCGGCACAGCCAGCTCCGATCCTTCCACGCGGTGGCCGAGAGCGGCAGCTTTACGGCCGCGGCGCAGCGCTGTCGCGTCAGCCAGCCGACGATCACGACTCAGGTTCGGGCGCTGGAGAAGGGCTTCGCCATCGAGCTGTTCCTGCGCCGGGGGCGGCGGATCGAACTGACGGAAGCCGGCCGTGGCCTTTTCGAGATCACCCGGCGGATGTTCAGCCAGGAGACGGAAGCGCTCGACTTCCTCAACGAATGCCGCGACCTCCGCACCGGCCACCTTCGCGTCGGCTCGGTCGGCCCGTATCACGTCACCGACATGCTGGTCGCGTTCAACAAGCGGTTTCCCGGCCTCTACGTGACCGTCAGCATCGGCAACTCGCTCGCGGCGATGCGCGACCTGCTCGATTACAAGACCGATGTCGCGGTGCTGGCGCATATCGATCCCGACGAGCGGCTGATCGCGATTCCCTATGCGCGGCCGGAAGTCGTCGTGTTCGTCAACCGCGGGCACCGTCTGGCGAAGAAGGCGCGGCTGCGCCTGGCCGACCTCGACGGCGAGCCGATGATCGTGCGCGAGGCCGGCTCAACTACACGCCGCGCGGTGGAGGGTGCCATGCAGAAGGCCGGCGTGCGTCCGCGCATCGTCATGGAGGTCGGCAGCCGCGAGTCGATCCGCGAAGCGGTGGCGAAGGGGATCGGCATCGGCACGGTGTCCGAGGCCGAGTTCATCCCAGACCCCCGCCTCAAGGCGATGCGCGTCAGCGATGCGGAGATCTACACCTACGCGCATGTGGTGTATCTGCGCGAGCGCCAGAACGCCCGGCTTGTGCGCGCCTTCCTGTCCGTGCTGCCGCCGCTTCTCTCGCAGGAGGGCAAACGGGCGCTGAAGGCGGCGACGGCGTAGCGTTGCTTCATTCTGTTCTCTCTGCGTCATGCCCGGGCTTGACCCGGGCATCCATGGTGCAAGCGGCGTCCTCGGACTTGATCCGAGGATGGACCCGCGGATCAAGTCCGCGGGTGACGCTTCTTGGAACCGATCGAGGTCGCGGCGCCGCGGAGGTGCTTCGGACTGGCCGGGGCGCGCCGCGCCGACTATGATCTCCCCATGACTTCCGTCTCGCTCATCGACCTGATCGCTCCCATCCAGTCAGGCACGCTGGTGGCGGTTCCGCCCGACTACAGCGGCGTGTCGATCGCCGCGACGCGTGCGCTGATCGCGCGCGGCACCGGCGGCTTGCGGCTCGTCGCGGCGCCGACGAGCGGCTTGCAGGCCGATCTCCTGATCGGCGCCGGCCTGGTCGAGGAGCTGGAAGCAGCCGCCGTGCTGCTTGGTGAGCTGGGGCCGGCGCCGCGCTTCGCCGCGGCGGTGACCGCCGGCAAGCTGCGCATGAAGGACACGACCTGCCCGGCGCTGCACGCGGCCTTGCAGGCGAGCGAGAAGGGCGTGCCGTTCATGCCGCTGCGCGGCCTGATCGGCAGCGACGTGCAGAAGAACCGTCCCGACTGGAAGATCGCCGAGAATCCGTTCGCGCCGGACGGCGCCAGCGATCCCATCGTCTTCCTGCCGGCGATCAGGCCGGACGTGGCGCTGTTCCACGCGACCAGGGCCGACCGCGAAGGCAATGTCTGGATCGGCCGGCGCCGCGAGCTCGTCACCATGGCGCATGCCGCGAAGCAGACCATCGTCACGGTCGAGGAGATCGTCGACGGTTCGCTGCTCGTCGACGAGGCGACCGCCGCCGGCGTGCTGCCGTCGATCTATGTCAGCGCCGTCGCCGAGGCGAAGGACGGCGCCCGCCCGCTCGGCCTGCAGGACCTCTACACCGTCGACGACGCCGCGATCGCGCGCTATGCCGAAGCTGCCCGCACCGAGTCAGGCTTCCGCGCGTGGCTCGATGCCTTCATGAACGGGCGCAAGGCGGCGGCATAGCCGCTACGATCTCGCTTCGATGACGGTGGCCGGGCGCCCTGATAGCGCCAGGTCGTCGTTGGTCGCCTGGACGATCAGCGCGGACAGCGTCGTTTCGAGGATCGTTTCCGGCCCCCAGCGGTCGAGCCAGCTTGCCAGCTCCGCGGTCTCGGCCGCGTTGAGCTCGTCGACGAGATTGTAGTAGCCGACGACATAGAACCGCGTGCGCGGGCGGCCGATCGCATCCTGGATCAGGCCGAACGCATCGTCGCCGTCGACCGTCTGCGGATAGACCGGGAAATAGAGGCGCCCGAGATTCTTGTTGCCGGCGAGTGGTCCGCCCAGCCGGAACGATAGCGGCCCGAGCCGCGCCAGGGCGCGCGCCACCGCGGCGGCGCAGGGGGCGATATCCGCCTCCGACAGACCATTGACGACCGTGGCGTGCAGCTTGTCGGCGCGCTGCTCGCCGAGGCGCCAGGCGACCTTCGGCGCGAACGACGTTGCCCGCAACGCGCGTTCCAGGGCCTGGAAGTTCGGTGCGCCGGTCAGGTCCTGCGCACGTAGCGGCATCACCAGCGAATGGCGCGCCTTGACGTAGGTACCGTTGCGATAGTCCTGACCGGGCATGGCCCGGATCGATGCGGGGTGGTCCGGCGCCAGCAGCGGCAGGTGCGCGAGCCGGTAGGCGGGATCGAACTGCAGCGTGTCGCCTGATGCGAACACGCGGCGCGACGCCGCGTAGTTGAGCATCGCATCATCGCAGAATCGGAGCGGAGGCGTCGCCATGGCGGGGGACTATGCGCAAACCGGCGCCAGCATTCCAGAGTTGACCGGCTCTTTCGCCTCGGCCACGGTGAGGCATGGACAAGACACGTACCGAATTGCTGATTGGCGCCGTCTACCGGCTGCTCGAGGGCTGCCGCACGATCGCGGTGGGCAATTCCTCGCCAATTCCGGGTTCCGCCGCGCTGCTGCTGCGCGCGAAGCGGCCGGAGACGCGGGTGCTGATGCTGGGCAGCCGGAAGCACAACGCCTTCACCGATGGCGGGCGCGAACTGTTCGACTGCGCCGCCCAGGGCCGCATCGACGCCTTCTTCCTCGGCGGCGGGCAGATCGACGGGGAGGGGAACATCAACCTTGTCGGGCTCGGGCCGTATCCGAAGATCACGCACCGCTTCCCGGGCTCGTTCGGCTCGGCGTTCCTCTATTACGTCGTGCCGCGCGTGATCCTGTTCCGCGAGGAGCACACGGCACGCGTCATGGTGCCGAAGGTCGATTTCGTGAGCGCGCCCGGCGTCAGCGCGCCGGATGTCTACCGCCCGGGCGGGCCGCACGCGCTGGTCACCGGCCGGTGCGTCTTCGCCTTCGACAAAGGGAAGCGGCGCTTCCGGCTCGCGAGCGTCCATCCGGGCGAGAGCATCGAGACGGTGCGCGAGCATACCGGCTTCGATTTCGACGCCGGGCCGGAGGTCGGAGCCACGGCACCGCTGCTGGCGGCGGACCTCGACCTGCTGCGCGGGCGGGTCGCCGCCGAGATCGCCGAGACCTATCCGCGTTTCGCCCGCGCCCTGTTCGGCACGCAGGCCGCCGCCGAATAGCTCAGACCGCGGCGAGGTGCGGCGGCGGCGCCTCCGCGTACTGCGCGATGCCGTTGCCGAAGGACCAGTTCTCCTTCGCCGTCTCGATCAGGTTGATGAAGACGTTCTCCGGGCGCACGCCGTGTGCGGCGATCAGCTCGGCGATCCGACGGAACAGCGCCTTTTTCTGCGCGAGGCTGCGGCCAGTCGACAGCGTGATCTGGATCGCGACGAAGCCGTTGTCGCGGGGAATGCCCAGATAGCCCGGGTCGTAGACCAGCGTGTCGCCGTCATGCTCGCTGAAGATATGGAAGCGGTCGTCGCGCGGCACGTTGATGGTCTCGACCATCGCCTGCTGGATCGCGTCGCCGATCGCGCGGCGGGTGGCGGCCGGGGTGTCGCGCCGAAGCGCAATGCGGACGAGGGGCATGTGAACCTCCTTGGTTCCCTGTGCCTTGAAGCTAGGACGCCAGGGTCGTATACTAAAATTCATTATTTTCAGAGAAATTATGACGGATAAGAATAATGATCGAGGAGATGCGGGCGCTCGCCGCGCTCGCTGAGACCGGCTCTGTGCAGAAAGCGTCGGAGCGGCTGCACCTGACGCAGTCGGCGGTCAGCCGCCAGATCCAGCGCCTGGAGGACATGCTCGGCGCGATCCTGCTCGATCGGCGGAGCAAGCCGCCGACCTTGACCGATGCAGGGCGCCGCGTCCTCGACCGGTCACGCCAGATCCTGTCGGCGGTCGACGAATTGCGCACGGTGTCCGCGGCGGGGGCGGAGCCCGACGGGGTGATGCGGGTCGGGATTTCCCACTCCCTCGCCGAGGCCGGGCTGGCCGAGCCGCTGTACAGGATCGCCCGCCGCTATCGCGGCCTGTCGCTGTCTCTCGTGGGCGGCTGGAGCGTGGAACTGGTCGCCGCCATTGGCCACGGCCAGCTCGATGCCGCCATCGTCCTGTCGAACCCGGACGACCGCACTGTCGCTCCCGGTGTCGAGGGGAAGGCACTCGGCACCGAAACCTTCCTTGCGGTCACCGGCCGCGGACACGCGCTGCCGCCGCGCGCGGCGCTGGCCGATGTTGCGTCGCTGCCGTGGGTCGTCAACGCGGAAGGATGCGGCGTGCGCGCGACGCTGCAGCGGACCCTGGCGCGCGCGGGCGTGCCGTTCCGCGTTGCCGCGGAGGTCCATGATTTCGACCTCAAGATCGCGCTGATCGCCCGGGGGCTCGGCATCGGCCTGCTGCCGCAGCGCCGCCTCGCGCGGCATCCGCAGCGCAAGTCCGTCCGTGCCATCCGGCTGCCCTCCAGCCTGCGCCTCGACCTGCCGATCACCTTCCTGCGCGCGCCGTATCTGGGGCGGCAGGAATCCGCCGTCGCGATGCTCGAGGATGCGGTCGCAGCGTGGGCGTGACATCCAGCAGTTGTCCTACAAGCGGAACCGTCCCGATCCCTCCCACGTTTCAGCCACGGTCCGCACGGTATGCGTAGCCGATCTCCCGTCGGAGAAACGTCGTCTTAAGGATTGATCTGGTAGGTTTTTTGCCATGAACTTCGTGTCGTGCATGAAGGGTGGGCGGCGCGCCGCCGCGGCATTCGCCCTGCTGGTCCTCGCGGCCTGCGCCGAGCAGCCCTTGCCGCCGCCGGTTGTGAGCCTGCCGCCGCCGGCGCCGCTGGCACCCGCACCCGAGCATCCGACCTTCACGCAGTTCGGCACCGCGTCGTGGTACGGCGGCTTCCATCACGGCCGCAAGACCGCCAGCGGCGAGCGCTTCAACATGAACGCGATGACGGCGGCGCATCGTTCGCTCTCGCTGGGCACGGTCGTCCGCGTCACTAATCTCGAGAACGGGCGCACGACCAATGTCCGGGTCAACGACCGCGGCCCCTACAAGCCCGGGCGCATCATCGACCTGTCGGCCGCCGCCGCGCACGAGCTTGACATGAAGGAGGACGGCCTGGCGCGCGTGCGCGTCGAGACCTTCGCCTCCGACCAGCCCGGGGTGCCGGACGCGGCCTCCACGGCCACCGCCCCCACCTCGGCACCGGCGCAGTAGCGCCTTTCGCCCGCGTCCCGTCTCAACTAGTCTGCGCCGGGCCCGGACCGGTTCCGGGCCCTTTGTGCTGCCTGCGCGGACGATGGCCGCACCCCGGTCATAATGGCGCAGCGCGGCCCGAAGCGTAGGCAGAACGACGAACGAGCACCATCGCATGACCAGCAGCAACGGCCATGGCTCGCTTTCCGGCATCCGCGTGATCGACCTCACGCGCGTGCTCGGCGGGCCTTATTGCACCCAGGTTCTCGGCGACCACGGCGCCGATGTGATCAAGATCGAGCCGCCCCAGGGCGACGAAGTGCGCGACTGGGGCCCGCCGTTCCGCGACGGCACCGCGTCGTACTTCATCGGCGTCAACCGCAACAAGCGCACGATGGCGCTCGACCTGACCAAGCCGGAGGCGCGCGAGGTCCTGCTGCGGCTGCTCGAAGGGGCCGACGTCCTGATCCACAATTTCAAGCCCGGCACGCTGGAGAAATGGGGCATCGGCTACGACACGGTGCTGGCCGCGCGCTTTCCGCGGCTGATCTACTGCCACATCACCGGGTTCGGCGGCGACGGGCCGCTCGGCGGGCTGCCGGGTTACGACGCCGCGGTGCAGGCGGTCTCGGGCCTGATGAGCATCAACGGCACGTCGGAGTCAGGGCCGATCCGCATGGGCACGCCGATCGTCGATATCGGCACCGGCCTCAACGCGGCCATCGGCATCCTGATGGCGCTCAACGAGCGCCACAGGACCGGCAAGGGCCAGGCGGTCGATGTCAGCCTCTATGACTGCGCAGTATCGCTGCTGCACCCGCACGCGGCGAATTACCTCATGTCGGGCAAGCCGCCGCAGCGCATCGGCAACGCGCACCCGAACATCTCGCCCTACGACAGCTTCCGCACCGGGACCAAGCCGATCTTCCTCGCGGTCGGCAACGACCGGCAGTTCGAGCGGCTGTGCGGCGAGCTGGGCGCGCCAGCCCTTGCCAAGGACAAGCGCTTCCTGACCAACGCCGACCGCAACACCAACCGCGACGCGCTGAAGGTGGAGCTGGAGCGGCTGCTGGCCAACCACGACAGCGCGCTGCTGGCCGACCGGCTGTTGCGCATCGGCGTGCCGTGCGGCGCGGTGCTGGACCTCCCCGACGTGCTGGCGGCGCCGCACAGCGAGCACCGTCGGATGGTCGAGAAGGACGGCGCCTATAGCGGCACAGGCATCCCGATCAAGATGAGCCGCACCAAGGGCAAGGTCCGCCTGACGCCGCGCAAGTTCAACGAAGACGGCGCCACGGTGCTGCGCGAAGCGGGCTATTCCGCCGCGCAGATCGACGCGCTGGCCAAGTCAGGTGCCTTCGTCACCGAGCGCCGCAAGGGCGGAGGGGAGTAGGGAATGGCGGAGGTCGTCAACCTCCGCCGCGCCCGCAAGGCGCGCGAGCGCGACGCGGAGGCGAAGGAGGCCGACGCGAACCGTCGCAAGTTCGGCCGCACCAAGGCCGAACGGGCGCTGAGCGAGGCGGAGGACGCGCGCGCCGCGCGCGAGCACGACGGCAGGAAGCTCGACGACTGATGGCGCTGCACTTCACGCCCGAGGAACTGAAATCGCGCCGCGAGCGCGCCTGCGTCGCGATGCGGCAGGCGGGGCTCGACGGCATGCTCCTGTTCCGGCAGGAGAGCATGTTCTACCTGACCGGCTACGACACGTTCGGCTACGTGTTCTTCCAGTGCCTTTACCTCGGCGCCGACGGGCGGATGACCCTGCTGACGCGGGCGCCAGACCGGCTGCAGGCGAAGCTGACCAGCGTCATCGACGACATCCGCATCTGGGTCGACGCGCCGGATGCGAAGCCGGCCGAGGCGCTGCGCGACATCCTCGCCGCGCATGGCTGCAAGGGAAAGACGCTCGGCGTCGAGTGGGAGGCCTATGGCCTCACCGCGCGCAACGGACAGCGCCTGAGTGCATCCCTCGACGGGTTCTGCACGTTGAGCGATGCGTCAGACCTCGTCAGCCGTCTGCGCGTCGTGAAGAGTCCGGCGGAGCTGGCCTATGTGCGGCGCGCGGCGGAACTCGGCGACGCGGCCCTCGCCGAAGCGTGGCGTCTGGCCAAGCCGGGCGCTTTCGAGGGCGACATCCTCGCGGCGATGCAGGGGGCGGTGTTCCGCGGCGGCGGCGACGATCCCGGCAACGAATACATCATCGGTTCCGGGCCGAACGCGCTGCTGTGCCGCTATGCGACCGGCCGGCGGAACCTCGATGCGAACGACATGCTGACGCTGGAGTTCGCCGGTGTTTATCGCCATTACCATTCCTGCCTGATGCGCACGCTCGGCATTGGCAAGGTCGATCCGCGCCTCAAGGACATGCACAAGGCCTGTGTCGACGCACTGCATGCGGCTGAGTTGGCGCTCAAGCCGGGCCGGCCGATCGGCGAGGTGTTCGATGCGCATGCGCGCGTGCTCGACGCCGCCGGCTATCGCGATCACCGGATGAACGCCTGCGGTTACAGCCTCGGCACGACTTTCGCACCGAACTGGATGGACTGGCCGATGTTCTACCGCGGCAATCCGTACGTCGCCGAGCCGGGCAACGTGTTCTTCATCCACATCATCGTCTTCGACGAAGCGAACGGGCTTGCCATGACGCTCGGCCGCACGTCCGAGGTGACCGCGACCGGCGCAGCGCCGCTTTCCAGGGCCTCGCTCGACTTCATCGCCGGTTAGGTGCGCAGGGATCAGCGCGCCTGCGCGGCGACGAGGTTGACGACGAGGGCCAGCAGGACGGTGTTGTAGAAGAACGATACGATCGCGTGCGCCGTCGTCAGCCGGCGCATCCCGGTGGTCAGCACCCTGACGTCCGACACCTGCGCGGTCATGCCGACGACGAAGGAGTGGTACAGGAAATCCCACGCGTTCGGCTCCTTCGTCGCGGGGAAGTCGAGCCCCGAGGCATCGCCCGCTTTTCCGTCGGTCTTCACGCGGGCGTAGTAGAGATGCGCGTAGTGGTACGCGGCGATGGTGTGGAGCGTCAGCCAGCCGAGCGGCACGCAGGTGATCGCCATCGCAAGCTCGGCGACGCTGTGCTCGTCGCCCGAATTGATCAGCACGAAGATCGACCACAGGCTGAGCACGGTCGCACCGAGCGTGATCACCGCGATCAGGATGATTCCTTCATCCTCGTAGGTCGCACGGCGGCGCAGGTCTTCGGCGCTCGCGGGAAACGCGAAGATGGCGGTCGAAACGAGGTAGATGCCATAGAAGGCATTGCCGCCTGCCGCGATGCTCACCGGGCTGTTCAGGGCGCCGGCCAGCACCCATGTGCCGATGCCCGCCGCCAGGGCGACATAGAACCGGGCGTGATGCACCAGATGGCGCCGGCCGGAAACGATCACGAAGCCTCCCGCGCGAATAGGCGGCACGAGAGTACAGGTCGCGCGCGTGCGAAACCAGCCGCGCGGCTACAGGCTGCAGGCGTCCCGAAGTCGCGTCACGCGCGGGCGCAGCGCCATCAGAGGGAGATGCCTCCGCACAACACGGCGACGGTCACCGGATCGTCGCCGAGCGAAGCGGTTGCCCCTGCATCGGCGAACGATGATTCGTCTGACGGGCCGGTGACCTGCAGCAGCAGGGCGGCCGTCGCCGCCAGCGACATGGCGAGGAGGAGCAGCGCATCGTTGAGCAAGTGAGTCTCCTCACTCGAAGAAGGCGAGGGTGCGCGCCTCGATGCTCTCGCGCGGCGGAGCATCGGGACCGGCAGTCGGATCGTCGAAGGCGCCGTGCGCCGTGAATCGCGCGCGTCCGTCGCGCGCGGAGTCATAGCACTTGATCAGCACGACTTCGTCCGGCGTCATGCGCGGGAAGTAATACCAGCGGTGGTGTGGGTTGAACGTGACCGAGTAGATTTCGCCGGTGCGGTCCGGATACTTCAGATCGGTCGCGACGAAGTCTTCCGGCGCCATGCTCGAGGCATCGCACAGCGCCAGGGGAGCGTCGATCACCGGTCCGCGGATGGGACGCCATACATTGATCACGGCAAAGCGGCCGCGCAGCAGTTCCTCGGCTTCATCCGGGGGCAGCAGGTCGCGCACCCGCTGCGGTCCCGACTTCTCGGTGTAGTCGTTGTGGATGCGGCGGGCGGGTTCTTTCACGGCCGTCGTGCCGGCCGGCGGCTTTGCCGACCGGACCGTCGTATCGAAGACGACCACGCGCCGCGCGCCGGTCGCCCGCTGCACGAGGCGCTGGATCTCCGGATGGTAGAGGGAGGCGACCTCGGTTGGGTCATGGAAGTCCGAAATCGTGGAGACGTCGCGGAGCAGGCGGAACCCATGGCCATCCAAAGATAGCGTATCGCCGAGCAGCCGGCCGTTGCTGATCGTCACGCTCTTTGGCTCATACGTGCCGGTCCGCCACGGCGTGCCCGCCGGGGGCTCGTAATTGTACGCGACCGGCTTCTCGGCCATCGGGACCAGAAAGTTGAGCGGGGCCGTGATCGTCCCGGACGGGATGGGCGCATCGAAAGCCATGATTGTTGCTCCTGGTTGCGGCTTGGAAGGGCCGCGGTCGTGGAGGTCACACCATGATGTGCGGTCGACGCGTCGCGCGCACAAACGACAAGAATTTGCACTTCGGATGAGATTTTCTTGACCTGGCGCTCGTGCCGTAGCGCAGGTTCAGACGATGTTTAGGAAAGATATGTTGTGCGCCTGGCAGGCGTGGCGCACCGTCAGCCGATAAACGCGCGCGACCGGCAATGCCGGCCGCGGTTCGTTGTTTCTCTCCCCGCACTCGGGCCGCGTCACGCGCGGCCCTTTTTGTTCAGACCCATGGCGGGGATCAGCGCGGTTCGATGAAGCCTCTTTCGGCGAACAGGGCGCGCACTGCCGGCGTGCGCAGGAAGGCGAGGAACGCCTGCGCGGCCGTGCGGTCGCGCGCATTCGCTGTCGCCGCGCCGACATAGACCGTCTCCTTCTGCAGGGCTGCCGGCAACGGCCCGACCAGCTTTACGCCCTTCACCGGCAGGATCTCCGTGATCTGGTGGATGCCGAGTTCGATCTCGCCGCGGCCGACAGGCTCGACGACATAGCCGCCGCTGCCCAGCGTGGTCTTCGCCTTGATCGCGTCGGCGACGCCGAGCCGGTCGAAGACGCCGGCCAGGTGCCGGCCGCTCGTGCCCCGCGTGGGGTCGATGTAGACGATCGATTTCGCCGCCAGCAGGGTCGCCTTGAAGGCTTCGGGCGTCGAGATGTCGGGAGCGGGCGCCTTTTCATTCACCGCCACGCCGATGGCGACACGCCCGACTTCCGTCTGCGGCGCGCCCGTCAGGATGGGTTTTTTCTCCATCTCGTCCATGACTTCGCGGGTCAGGATGACGATGTCCGGCACCGACCCTTCGTTCAGCAGTTTGGTGAGCGGCCCCATCGGATGGAACTCGATGGAGATCCGGTCGCCCTTCTGCTTCTCGTACGAGGCGGCCGCATCGACCAGCGCCGACTTGACCGCGCCGCCGCTGTAGATCTTGATGTCTGCCGCCTGCGCGCGCGTAACCGACGCAACGGTGCCGGCCAACAGCACGCCCGCAAGGGCGCAGGCAGAAAGCATCCGACGCATGGCCAACCCCATCGCTGTATCGGCACAGTCTCGGGCAAAGCCTGGGCGCTGTCCATGGCGCGGGGCATAGGCGGGGCGGCGCGAACCGCCTAGACTGCAGGCCACTCAACCATGGAGGACGCCGACATGCTTCAGCTCAGGCCCAACTGCGAGTGCTGCAACAAGGATCTGCCGCCTGACTCAATGGACGCGGTGATGTGCTCGTTCGAGTGCACGTTCTGCAAGACCTGCGCGGAAACGGTGCTGAACGGGCGCTGCCCGAACTGCAGCGGCGAGCTCGTGCGCCGTCCGATCCGGCCGAAGGAAAAGCTCGCCAAGTTCCCCGCGTCGACGGAGCGCAAGGTCAAGCCGCAGGGCTGCCAGGCTGCCTAGAGCGGCTTCTTCAGGAGGCGGCCGATCTCGCCGATGATACCGCGCCGGAACAGCAGGACGCACACCACGAAGATCGCGCCCTGGACGACCGTGACCCAGGCGCCGAACTGGGCGAGGTAGTTTTGCATCGCGACGATGGTGAAGGCGCCGACCACCGGGCCGAACACCGTGCCTAGGCCGCCGAGCAGGACCATCAGCACGACCTCTCCCGACATCGGCCAGTTCGCGTCCGTGAGCGAGGCGAGCTGGAAGACCAGCGCCTTGGTGCCGCCGGCGAGGCCGGACAGCGCCGCCGACAGCACGAAGGCCATCAGCTTGTACTGCTCGGTCTTGTAGCCGAGCGAGATCGCGCGGGGCTCGTTCTCGCGGATCGCCTTCAGCACCTGTCCGAACGGCGAATGGATGGTCCGGTAGATCAGCAGGAACCCGGCCAGGAAGATCGCGAGGACGACGAAGTACATCACCATGTCGTTCTCAAGGTTCAGCAGGCCGAACATGCGGCCGCGCGGCACCGCCTGGATCCCGTCCTCGCCGTGCGTGAACGGCGCCTGCAGATAGAAGAAGAACACCATCTGGGCGAGCGCCAGGGTGATCATCGCGAAATAGATGCCCTGGCGGCGGATCGCGAGCCAGCCGGTCACGACGCCGAGGGCCGCCGCCGCCGCCGTCGCGGTCAGGATCGCCAGCTCGGGCGGGAAGCCCCACACCTTGGCGGTGTGCGCCGACACGTAGCCGGCCGTGCCGAGGAACATGGCGTGGCCGAAGGACAGCAGCCCGACATAGCCGATCAGCAGGTTGAAGGCGCAGGCAAACAGCGCGAAGCACAACACCTTCATCATGAACACCGGATAGATGCCGATGAACGGCGCGATCGCGAAGAACCCGGCCATGATCGCGAATGCGAGGTACTGATGGCCGAGCGAATGCGCGTTCGCCGGGGCGCCGATGCGGTAGGCCGTGGTTGCCATCAGGCGGTCCTGCCAAACAGGCCGGCCGGCTTGATGAGCAGCACGATGGCCATGATGATGAAGATCACTGTGTTGGAGGCCTCGGGGTAGAACACCTTGGTCAGGCCCTCGATGACGCCGAGGCCGAAGCCGGTGAGGATCGAACCCATGATCGAGCCCATGCCGCCGATCACGACCACCGCAAAGACGATGATGATCAGGCTGGAGCCCATCTGCGGGCTGACGTTCTGGATCGGCGCCGCCAGCACGCCGGCCAGGGCCGCCAGGCCGACGCCGAAGCCGTAGGTCAGGGTGATCATGCGCGGCACGTTGATGCCGAAGGCGCGCACGAGCGTTGCATTCTCGGTCGCCGCGCGCAGGTAGGAGCCGAGCTTGGTACGCTCGATCACGTACCAGGTGGCGAGGCAGATGATGAGCGAGAGCACCACGACCCAGGCCCGGTAGTTGGGCAGGAACATGAAGCCGAGATTGCGGCCGCCCGTCAGCTCGGCCGGGATCTGGTACGGCTGGCCCGACGAACCGTAATAGTTGCGGAACAGCCCCTCGACGATCAGCGCCAGGCCGAAGGTCAGGAGCAGGCCGTAGAGATGGTCGAGCTTGTAGAGGTGCTTGAGCATCGTGCGCTCGATGATGACGCCGGTGATGCCGACCGCGACCGGCGCGATCAGCAGCGCCCACCAGTAGCCGATGTTCAGATAGTTCAGCAGCATCCACGCCACGAACGCGCCCATCATGTACTGCGCGCCATGGGTGAAATTGATGATGTTGAGCAGCCCGAAGATGACCGCGAGGCCGAGACTCAGCATCGCATAGAACGCGCCGTTGATCAGGCCGAGCAGGAGCTGGCCGAACAATGCCTGCGGAGGGATGCCGAGAAGTTCAAACATCGTGTCGTATCACTCGTGGAGGCGGTGCAGGGGCGGGTTTGAGCCCGCCCCTGCGACGTTCGAGCCTTAACCCTTCTTGACCAGCGGGCATTCACCTTCGCCGATCGGGCGGAAGGCCTGCTCCGTGGGGATGGTCGCACGAATCTTGTAGTAGTCGTACGGCCCCTTGGACTCGTTCGGCTTCTTCACCTCGACCAGGTAGGCGGGATGGATCTTGCGGCCGTCCTGGCGGATCGTGCCCTTGCCGAACAGCGGATCGTCGGTCGGTGTCTCCTTCATCTTGGCGACGACCTTGGTTCCGTCGGCATCGCTCTTGAGTGCCGCGACCGTCTTCAGATAGTGCAGCGTGCCGGCATAGACGCCGGCCTGCACCATCGTCGGGTACTTGTTGTTATTCTTGGCGGCGAACTTCTTGGCCCAGTCGCGCGTCTGGTCATTGAGGTCCCAGTACCATGCCTCGGTGAAGATCAGGCCCTGCGCCGTCTTCAGGCTGAGCGAATGGACATCGGAGATGAACACCAGCAGGCCGGCCAGGTTCTGGCCGCCCTGGACGATGCCGAATTCCGCCGCCTGCTTGATCGAGTTGATCGTGTCGCCACCGGCATTGGCGAGGCCGATGATCTTCGCCTTCGATGCTTGCGCCTGCAGCAGGAAGGAGGAGAAGTCCTGCGTGTTCAGGGGATGGCGGACCTTGCCGAGGACCTTGCCGCCGCTCTTGAGGACGACGGCCTCGGTGTCGCGCTCGAGCGCGTGCCCGAAGGCGTAGTCGGAGGTCAGGAAGAACCAGCTGTCGCCGCCCTGCTTGACGATCGCGCTGCCGGTGCCGTTGGCGAGCATCCAGGTGTCGTAGGTCCAGTGCACGGTGTTGGGCGAGCACTGCTTGCCGGTCAGGTCGGAGGACGCTGCGCCCGAGTTGATGAAGACCTTGTTCTTCTCGCGCGTGACCTGGTTGACGGCAAGGGCGACTGCGGAGTTCGGCGTATCGAGAATGACATCGACCTTGTCGACGTCATACCACTGCCGCGCCACGCTGGCGCCGACGTCCGGCTTGTTCTGGTGATCGGCACCGACCACCTCGACCTTGATGCCGTTCTTCTCGACGCCCGAATCCTCGACCGCCATCCGCGCCGCGAGGACCGAGCCCGGGCCGCCGATATCGGCGTAGAGGCTCGACATGTCTGACAGCACGCCGATCTTGACGACATTGTCGGTCATCTGCGCACTCGCCGTGCCAGCCGCCAGGGTGGCGGCAGCGGCAAGGCCGAGCGTACGAATTGCTTTCATCATCTCCTCCACTATTGATTTGGACCTTGCTCAAACTCCGAGATAGTCGTGCAGCTTCTCCATGTTCGCTTCGAGTTGCGTGTTCGGGATCATGTCCATCACCCGGCCATGCTCCATGACGTAGTGGCGATCCGCGACCGTCGCGGCGAAGCGGAAATTCTGCTCGACCAGCAGGATGGTGAAGCCTTCGGCCTTCAGGCGTTTGATGGTCGCGCCGATCTGCTGGATGATGACCGGCGCCAGGCCTTCGGTGGGTTCGTCCAGAAGCAGGAGCCGGGCCCCGGTGCGCAGGATGCGGCCGATGGCGAGCATCTGCTGTTCGCCGCCGGACAGCTTCGTGCCTTGGCTCGACAGGCGCTCCTTGAGGTTCGGGAAGAGCTCGAAGATCTGATCGACGGAAAGCCCGCCCTCGCGGACCTGCGGCGGCAGCAGCAGGTTCTCCTCGACGTTCAGGCTCGCGAAGACGCCGCGCTCCTCGGGGCAGAAGGCGATGCCGTGCCGCGCGATGCGGTTGGAGGGCAGGGCGATCAGCTCGTTTCCTTCGAACACGATCGAGCCCGTGCGCCGCGCGACGATGCCCATGATCGATTTGAGCGTCGTCGTCTTGCCGGCGCCGTTGCGGCCGAGCAGGGTGACGACCTCGCCCGGATGGATCTCGAACTCGACGCCGTGCAGGATGTGCGACTCGCCGTACCAGGCGTGCAGGTCCTTGACGCCGAGCAGGGGCGCCGTGCGTGTGCCCTCAGGCATGGCCGGCCCCCATATAGGCCTGGCGAACGGCCGGGTTGTTCGAGACGGTTTCGTAGTCGCCCTCGGCCAGCACCTGGCCGCGCGTCAGCACCGTGATCGTGTTGGACAGGTTGGCGACGACGCTCAGATTGTGCTCGACCATCAGGACCGTGCGGTTGGCTGCCACTTTTTTGATCAGCGCGGCGATCCGGTCGATGTCCTCGTGGCCCATGCCGGCGGTCGGCTCGTCGAGCAGCATCATCTCCGGCTCGAGCGCCAGGGTCGTCGCGATCTCCAGCGCGCGCTTGCGGCCATAGGGCAACTCGACGGCGACGGCCTGGGCGAAGTCCGAAAGGCCGACCGCCTCGATCAGCTCGAAAGCCCGTTCGTTGAACGAGTCGAGCGTGCGCTCGGAGCGCCAGAAGTCGAACGAAGCGCCACGCTTGCGTTGCAGCGCGATCCGGACGTTTTCGACCACCGTCAGGTGGGGGAAGACGGCGGAAATCTGAAACGACCGGACCATGCCGTGCTGCGCGATATCCGCCGGCTTGGCGGCGGTGATGTCCCGGCCGTTATAGGTAATGCGCCCGCGCGTGGGTGTCAGGAACTTGGTCAGGAGGTTGAAGCACGTCGTCTTGCCGGCGCCGTTGGGGCCGATCAAGGCGTGAATCGTGCCGCGTCGGACGCGCAGATTGACATCCTTGACCGCAACGAAACCCCGGAATTCCTTGGTGAGGTTTTCGGTTTCCAGAATTACGTCGCCCGCCATGCGAGCCTTGTCTCCCGCGGCGCCGAAGCGCTCATTTCCTGTTCATGGTCTGGGCTTTAGCCCGACTCGCTATCTTCTTTTCGCCGGCGAACGGATGGTGGGCGCTGCTGGGATTGAACCAGCGACCCCCGCCGTGTGAAAGCGGTGCTCTCCCGCTGAGCTAAGCGCCCTGCACCGTCCGACCCCGCGAAGGCGCCCATATAAAGGGCCGCACGCAGCACTGTCAAGCAAACCACCCTAATGACTTGCGTGCCCAAATTTACAAGCTGCTGCAAGACGCTCGCACCGGTACGCGGATAATGTAGACTGCTGTGCGCGCCCGCCCCGGAGGGCCCATGCGATACGCGAAAATTGCCGGCTTGTCCGCGCTGCTCCTCGCCGCCGCCTGGCCTGGCGCGTCCTTCGACGACGCGCACGCCGCGGCGCTCGAACCCGGCCGCGTCGCCCTCACTTACGAGGTCTATAGCGGCGGTTTTCACCTGCTGACCGTCGATGTCGACCTTGCCATGGCCGGCGAACGCTATGGCGTCACGACGCGCATGCAGACTGCCGGCTTCCTGTCCTGGATCCTGTCGTGGTCGCAGGTCGCGGCATCGGAAGGGTTGATCCGGAACGACGCGATGTCTCCGGAACGGCATCGCAGCGAGGGGCAGATCCGCGGCCGGCGGCGCGCGGTGGAGATCGACTACGAGAAGGGCCTGGTCAGCGCGGTGCGGGTCGATCCGCGGCCGGCGGACGACGAGGACCGGGACGAGGTTCCGCCCGCCGTGCAGCGGCAAGGCATCGACCCGATGTCGGCGATCCTGGGGGCGGTGCAGCGCATCAGCGCCGGCCGCGGCTGCGATGGCCGCCTGCCGGTGTTCGACGGCCGCCGGCGCTATGACCTGGTTCTGACAGATCGCGGCCGGCACGAGATGCCGGAGACGCGCTATTCCGGCTTCTCCGGCGAGGCGCTGCAGTGCGATTTCCTGTATGAGCCGATTGCCGGCCACAATCGCCGCCGTCCGGATCCCGAACGGAGCGAGAAGCGCAACATCCAGAGCGGCCGCGTCTATGCGGCGGTCGCGACGGGTTCGCTGGTCATGCCGGTGCGGGTCGAGATCGACAGCGACTGGGGCGTCACCGTCGCGCATCTGCGCGATGTGCGCCGCTTGCCCATGCCGGCCCAGTGAGCCGCGCCATGCTGTTCATGGTGATCGAGACGTTCCGCGACCAGAACGCCAAGGCCGTCTACAGGCGGTTCCGCGACCAGGGCCGTCAGATGCCGGACGGGCTGAGCTTCGTGGGAAGCTGGGTCACCGCCGATCTCGGCCGCTGCTTCCAGCTCATGGAGTGCGAGCGGGTCGAGCTGCTGCAGCAATGGGCGGCGCAATGGTCGGATCTCGTGGCGTTCGAGATCGTGCCCGTCGTCGCGGGCAAGGACACCGCGGCGGCGCTCGCCGGCCAGCTCTGAGGCGGACAGACCTCAGAGCCGGCCGGGCCCGTCAGCCGCCGACGGCGCCCTGCGTGTTGACGTACAGCGAATAGATCGACGTGCTGCCGGTCATGAACACGCGGTTGCGATAGGTGCCGCCGAAGCAGAGATTGGCGCAGCGCTCCGGCAGCGCGATGCGACCGATCGGCTTGCCGTCGGGGTTGAAGATCATGACGCCGTCGACTTCGGCGCTGCCCATGCCCCAGCCGACCCAGAGATTGCCGTCGACGTCGCAGCGCATGCCGTCCGGTGTGCCCGGGCCCGCGTCGATCAGCTTGCGCCGGTTCGAGAGGCGCTTGCCGCCTTCGATCACGTCATAGACGAGGATGCTGCGCGGCGACGTTCCCGCTTCGATGATGTACAGCTTCGATTCGTCGGGCGAGAAGGCGAGGCCGTTGGGTCGGTTCACGTCGCCGGCGACGGCGACGATCTCCTTCGTCGCCGGATCGACGCGATACACGTTCGTCGGCAGTTCAACGGGCGCCACGTAGCCTTCGTAATAGCCGAGGATGCCGAAGGGCGGGTCGGTGAACCAGACCGAGCCGTCGGATTTGCAGACGACGTCGTTGGGTGAGTTGAGCGGCTTGCCGTCGAACCGGTCGGCGATGGTCGTGATCGTGCCGTCGTACTCCGTGCGGGTCACCCGCCGCTGGCCGTGCTCGCAGCTCAGCAGGCGACCCTGCCGGTCGCGCGTATTGCCGTTGGCGAAGCCGGATGGCTTGCGGAAGACGGTGACCGCTCCCGTCTCCTCGTCCCAGCGCATGATGCGGTTGTTCGGGATGTCGCTCCACAGCAGTGCGCGCATGTCGCCGAACCACACCGGGCCTTCCGACCAGCGCATGCCGGTCGCGATCTGCTCGACCTTCGCCAGTCCCAGCCTGTAGCGCGCGAAGCTCTGGTCGAGGATCTGCACATTGGGATCGGGATAGCGCGGGCTGGGCTGGAACTGTGCCAGCGCCGGCCGCGCGGCAACGACGGTCGCCGCGGCGCCACCCGCGGCCAAGAGGGCGCGTCTGCTGAGAGCCATGGTTTCCTCCCCGGTTTTCGCGGCGTTCGATGCGCCTGCGTATTGTCGGACCCGAATCTATGCCCGTCGGACAAGCCGGGCCACGGGAATTTTTGAAATGGACGCGCCGGTCCGTTCCGGCGGCGCGCGGCGGTCTTTGCGATCTGGCGCGACGTGGGAGAGATCAGCCGCCGGCGGCGCCCTGCGTGTTGACGTAGAGGGCGTAAACCGAGGTGCTGGCCGCCATGAACAGCCGGTTGCGGTGGATGCCGCCGAAGCAGAGGTTGGCGCAGCGCTCCGGCAGGGCGATGCGGCCGATCAGCTTGCCGTCGGCGTTGAAGATGGAAACGCCGTCGAGCTCCGCGCTGCCCATGCCCCAACCGCACCAGAGGTTCCCGTCGACATCGCAGCGGAATCCATCCGGCGTGCCGGGGCCGGCATCGATCAGCACGCGCCGGTTCGACAGGCGCTCGCCGTCCACGACGTCGTAGGCGAGGATGTTGCGCGGCACGCTGCGCGATTCGACGACGTAGAGGATCGACTCGTCGGGCGAGAAGGCGAGGCCGTTCGGGCAGTTGATGCCTTCCGCGACCACCGTGACGGCGCCGGTCTTGCCGTCGACGCGGTAGACGTTGGTCGGCAGCTCCTGTTCCGCCACGGCGCCTTCGTAGTAGCCGAGCAGGCCGAAGGGCGGATCGGTGAACCAGATCGACCCGTCCGACTTGCAGACGATGTCGTTGGGGGAGTTGAGGCGCTTGCCCTCGAACCGGTCGACGATCGTCGTCAGCGTCCCGTCATACTCGGTGCGCACCACGCGCCTTCCGGCGTGCTCGCATGTCAGCAGCCGCCCCTGGCGGTCGCGCGTATTCCCGTTGGCGAAATTGGACGGCTTGCGGAAGAAGCTGACGGCGCCTGTTTCATCGTCCCAGCGCATCATGCGGTCGCCGGGGACGTCGCTCCACAGGAGCTGGCGGGTGTCGCCCAGCCAGACAGGGCCCTCGGCCCAGCGGAAGCCGGTCGCGATCCGCTCGATCTTCGCCAGCGGCAGCCGGTAGCGGGCAAAACTCTGATCGAGGATCTGCACCGCCGGATCGGGATAGCGGGGGCTGGGTTGCCACGAGTTCATGGGGATCAGGCGGGTCGCGCCAAAGGGTTGCTGCGTCGGGATCGTGCCTACCAGACCGTGCCGCGCGCGGCAACCGGCCACACCACTTCGATCCTGTCGCCGCGCACGCCGAAGACCTGATCGACCATGTTGCTGACCACGCAGCAATGGTTCGGCACGATGTGCACGATGTCGCCGACCGACGGCTTCTCCTTGGAGGCGGTCAGGTCGAGCGTGCCGTGCTCCTCCGAAAGGGCTGAAACGACGGCGTCGGGATACTCCATCACGTGGCCGTAGCCCTTCACATAGTACTGGTCGGAGGTCAGGACCTTCGTTCCGGCGTCGACGATGGCACGGTTGTCGGTTGGCCGGCTGACGACAGTCGCGCGTATGCGCATGGCGCAATCGTCCCAGGTCGCGACCTTGGACGTCACCATCATCACGTCGTTGTAGAGATACGTGCCGGCGCGGTGCTCGGTCAGCATCGGCAATTCCTGCGCGGTATACAGGGCGGGCGTGCCGCCGCCGGAGACGACGGGGACGGGGATGCCGGCCTTCTTGAACAGCGCCAGCGCCTCGGTGAGGTAGGCGCCCGTCTTCGGGCCGTTGGGAAAGTTCATGAGGCCTTCGAACTGCAGGCCCGGCAGGTTCATCGCCGTCGTCGCAAGGTCGAAGGCGGCCTGCGGCGACTGCACGCCGTTGTTGCCCGAAGCCGGTGTCGCATTCGATCAGGAAGCGCACGGTGGCGCCGTGGCGCCTGGCGGTCTCGGAGATGCCGCGCGCCACGACCTCGTTGTCGAACACGACGGTCAGTTTCTTGATGCGCTTGTTGAGCTGGATCAGCCGCTCGGTCTTGAGCCAGCCGACGATGTTGTAGGTCAGCAGGATGTCATCGGCCACGCCGGCGTCGGCGAACACCTCGACCTCGCCCAGCTTCTGGCAGGTGATGCCAAGGGCCCCCGCCTGCATCTGCATTTTCCCGAGCGCCGGGATCTTGTGCGTCTTGATGTGCGGTCGGTTGCCGATGCCGTGCTTCGACAGGTGCGCCTGCACCCGCTTCAGGTTCGCCTCCATGATGTCGAGGTCGACCGTCACCGAAGGGGTATCGAGTTCGCGGACCGGTTTCATGGCGAGTCCCTCCCTTGGCCTTGCTGCGGCAGGCCCGCGAAGCGCGGCTACCTATGGTGTGCAGCAGCTTCCGCCCGCGCGCAAGTGGGCCATCGCCGCCGGTAAGGTCAGTCGGCCAGGCCGATGACTCCGGCCAATTCGTCGAACCGGTCGATCAGGACGTCGGCGCCGAGGGAGGCCGGCGGAACCAGCGTATAGCCGAACGACACCGCGACGACTTTCATCCCGGCCGCCTTCGCGGCGGCCACGTCGTTGGTGGAGTCGCCGACCATCAACGTGTTGCCCGCGTGCGTGCCGAGTTCGTCCATCACGACCTTGAGATGGCCGGGATCGGGCTTGCGCACGGGGCCATCGCCGCCGACGACAGACGAGAAGAACTGCGACAGGTCGAGCGCATCGAGCAGCCGCCGCGAGAGCGGCGTGGTCTTGTTGGTGCACACGCCCATCGGCAGGCCGGCCGACCTGATGCGCTCCAGCGTCGCGACGACGCCCGGAAAGGGCCGCGTCTCGTCGGCGATGCGGCGTTCGTAGAGCGTGATGAATTCCTTCGTCAGGTCGGGCAGGGGGGCTGGCAGGCCGCCCGTGGCACCGAAGCCGCGTTCGATGAGCTTGGCGGCGCCGTCGCCGACCATCTTGCGGATCTCGGTGAGATCGAGCAGGACGCGGCCGTGTGCCTTCAGCATATCGTTGACCACGCCGCACAGGTCCGGCGCGCTGTCGACCAGCGTTCCGTCGAGATCGAAGATGATGGCGGAGAATCGGGGGTATTTGTTGGCAGGCATCGGCAGGACGGGTGCAAGCGAAGATCGCTGCGCTTATGGCATGTTTGCGCGGCGCTGCGAACGGTTTTGTGTGACGTTTGATTTCGCGCACGCTAGGGCTGATCTGCCAGCGCGGGGCGGCCGCGCCCGATGGCCCCGTCCGCGCGCGCACGCAGGTACGCGTACATGTCGTCGACATAGGGCGCGACGTTGGGATCGTCGGCGTAACCCTTCATCATGAAGGGGCCGCTGCCGCGACCGGCCAGGACCGCGTCGCGAAACCGGGCCAGGGTGATGGGCGCCTCGACGAGCGAAGGTCCGAAGCTGCCGCCGGCCCCATCGAGGCCATGGCAATGGTTGCAGACGGAATTGTACCGGCGGAATCCGTTATAGGTTCGCTGATCGACCTTTCCGTCGATGATGCGATAAGGCTTCGCCTCCGGTTCGGCCGCCGCCACGGCCGCGACAGGCCACACAAGGGCAAGCAGGACCGCTGCTGTCAGCTGCCGACGAAGGCGTGCCTGGCTATGCGGATGACCCATCGGGAGGGTGTCCTCCCTGAAAGAGGGGGCCGCGATGTGCGGCCCCCATCTGATTCCTGCGATGGTTCGGCCGGCGCAAGCTCAGCGCTTGGCCTCGCTCGTCAGGACCACCTTTACCTCGCTGCCGCCGCGCGGGGACAGTGCGGCGACCTGATGCGGCGAAGCGGGCATTCCACCGAAAACGAGCCTCGGCTTGGCAGCCTCCTCGCGAATATCGGCAAGCCCCGTAACCTGGGCTTGATGCAGTGTAATGGGCATGCTCTTCGCTTCGAAATTGGCCGATTGCGCAAATGCCGAAACGGTGCCGCTGAAAATGACGGCTGCGGCTGCTGCGCCTGAAATGAGCTTGGTCATATATGCCTCCTGACCCATGCCAATGACTCTACATATGCCTGTTGCCGGTTCCGCGCAGTGAACCGCATCACACAGCCGCACGTTGGCATGTCCGGAGGCGCTGGCCGGGGCCGACTGGATCGAACTGGTCCTTCGCCGCTATAGTGGCGCCAATTCCAGAAACGCCCTTCAGGAGGACACAATGCAGGACACGATGACGAAGCCGAAGGCCGCGACCGGCGTGAAGCTGAAGGATGCGAAGCTGTTCCGTCAGCAATGCTACATCGATGGCGCGTGGGTCGATGCCGACCGCAAGCAGACCATCGACGTCACGAACCCGGCGAATAACGAGGTGATCGGCACGATTCCGAAGCTCGGGGCCGCCGAGACTCGCCGCGCCATCGAGGCCGCGGAGCGCGCATTCCCGGCGTGGCGCGCCAAGACGGCCAAGGAGCGCGCGGTCATCCTGCGCCGCTGGTTCGACCTGATGATGGCGAACCAGGACGACCTCGGCGTGCTGATGACGACGGAGCAGGGCAAGCCGCTCGCCGAAGCGAAGGGCGAGGTCGCCTACGCCGCCTCGTTCATCGAGTGGTTCGGCGAGGAGGCGAAGCGCATCTACGGCGACACGATCCCGCAGCACCAGTCCGACAAGCGCATCGTCGTGATCAAGGAGCCGGTCGGCGTCGTCGCCTGCATCACGCCATGGAACTTCCCCGCCGCGATGATCACCCGCAAGGCAGGCCCGGCGATCGCCGCCGGCTGCACCGTGGTGATCAAGCCGGCGACGCAGACGCCGTTCTCGGCCCTGGCGCTGGCGGAGCTGGCCGAGCGCGCCGGCCTGCCCAAGGGCGTGCTGAACGTCGTCACCGGCCCGTCGGGGGAAGTCGGCGGCGAGCTCACCAGCAACCCGATCGTGCGCAAGCTGTCCTTCACCGGCTCGACCGAGGTCGGCAAGGTGCTGATCCAGCAATGCGCCAGCACCGTGAAGAAGACGTCGATGGAGCTGGGCGGCAACGCGCCCTTCATCGTGTTCGACGACGCCGATCTCGACGCGGCGGTCGAGGGTGCGATCATGTCCAAGTACCGCAACACCGGGCAGACCTGCGTCTGCGCCAACCGGTTCCTGGTGCAGGACAAGATCTACGACACCTTCGCCGAGAAGCTGGTCGGCGCGGTCAAGAAGCTCAAGGTCGGCAATGGCCTCGAGGCTGGCGTCACGCAGGGTCCGCTGATCGACGGCAAGGCGGTGGAAAAGGTCGAGGCGCATGTGAAGGACGCCGTGTCCAAGGGCGCGAAAGTCGCCGTCGGCGGCAAGCGGCATGCGCTGGGCGGCACGTTCTTCGAGCCGACGGTGCTGACTGATGTCGACACGCAGATGGCCGTGGCGCGCGAGGAGACGTTCGGTCCGGTGGCGCCGCTCTTCCGCTTCAAGGACGAGAAGGAGGCGGTGCGGCTCGCCAACGACACCGAGTTCGGCCTCGCCGCGTATTTCTACGGCCGCGACATCGGCCGCGTCTGGCGCGTGGCCGAAGGTCTCGAATACGGCATCGTCGGCATCAACACCGGCATCATCTCGACCGAGGTGGCGCCGTTCGGCGGCATGAAGGAATCCGGCACCGGCCGCGAAGGCTCGAAATACGGCATCGAGGACTACCTCGAGATCAAATACCTGTGCATGGGCGGGATCTGACCGTCCAAGCCGGAAGAGCAGGGATGCCGGAGAAGATCGACGGCGCGATGACGGCGCCGCAGACGATGCTGACGCTCGAAGGGGCGCGCCGCATCTCTGCGGCGGCGGAGGCGGAAGCGCGCCGCAACGGCTGGAACGTCTGCATCGCCGTCGTCGACTACTACGGCAACCTGCTGCATTTCGTGCGCATGGACGATACGCAATCCGCGAGCAACGAGATCGCTGTCGGAAAGGCGCGCACGGCGGCGATGTTCCGCCGTTCCAGCAAGACGATGGCGGACGCGGTCGCGACAAACCCCGGCATGATCAATTTCCCGATCGTGCCGGTGCAGGGCGGCCTGCCGCTGACGTCGGGCGGCAAGATCGTCGGCGGCATCGGCGTGAGCGGCGTGCAGTCGCAGATGGACGAGCAGATCGCCAGGGCTGGCGCAGCGCTGCTCGAATAGCCGGCTGTGGCTGCCAGCCGACCCAAAGTCCCTCAGCCGATCGTTGGCAGGCTGCGCTCGATCTGCCTCGGCCTGGCGGAAGCCCGAGAAGAGGCGGCGTGGGTCGGCGTGCGGTGGCGGATCCGCAAGAAGACCTTTGCCCACGTCCTGATGATCGATGGCGGATGGCCGCCGGCCTATGCAAAGGCTGCCGCGACAAATGGTCCGGCATGCGTGCTGACCTTCCGCTCCCTTCTGCCCATGGTCGATCGCGAAGCGTTCCGCGAGCCGCCGTTCTTCAAGCCGGTGTGGTGGCCTGACATTGCCGGCGTGTTCCTCGACGAACGGACCGATTGGGACGACGTGTCGAAACTGGTCGAGGGAAGCTACCGCATCCTCGCGCCGCGGAAGCTGGCGGAGCGGGCGCAATGAACGTCAGGCCGGCGGAGCCGAGCGAGATCGGTGCGCTGGCACGTCTCTGGCATGACGGATGGCACGACGGACATGCGGCCATCGTGCCTGCGGCGCTGACGCGCGCCCGAACGCTCGAAAACTTCGCGGAGCGTCTCGAAGCCGCGCTCGGCGACGTGCGTGTTGTCGGCCCTGTCGGCGCGCCGCTCGGGTTCTGCATGCTGAAAGGCGATGAGCTCTATCAGCTCTATGTGGGCGCCGAGGCACGCGGCGCGGGCGTCGCCGCGGCTTTGATGTCGGATGCGGAAGAAAGGCTGTTCCGAAGCGGTACGGAGACGGCATGGCTCGACTGCGCGATCGGCAATGCGCGCGCCGCGCGGTTCTACGAGAAATCCGGCTGGTGCCGGACCGGAACGGTGGTCAGCCACCTGGAAACCGTGAATGGACCTTTCGATCTGGAGGTCTGGCGCTACGAGAAGCGCCTCGCATCCGCTGGATAGGTTTCAGCCCGGGTACGGCATCGAGGACGACCTCGGGATCAAAATACCGCTGATGGAGGGAATTTGGGTTCCGGCCCGCTGTTCATGGGACGCGCGGGACTCAACCCGCGCGGCTGAACCGGGGAGGATCACATGACGGGCCTATTCAGGCCGCTCGCCCTTTTGGGTGGGGCGGTCGTCCTGTTTGCTGCATCCGAGGCGTCCGCACAGCTCGCCGACAAGAGGGTCCTGACCCTCGACGGCGCCAAACTGATCGCGGCGGCCGCCGAGGCCGAGGCGAAGAAGAACAACTGGACGGTCGTCATCGCCATCGTCGACGACGCCGGACACCTGCTCTACTACCAACGCGCCGACGACACGCAGTTCGCGAGCAACGACATCGCCATCGAGAAGGCGCGCAGCGCCGCGAAGTTCCGGCGCTCGACCAAGGTGATGGAGGACGTGGTGGCAGGCGGCCGGCATGTCTTCATGACGTTCCCGGGCGTCGTTCCCGTCCAGGGCGGCCTGCCGCTGGTCGCCAACGGCAAGGTGGTCGGCGCCATCGGCGTGAGCGGTGTCACCTCGCAGCAGGACGAGGTGGTCGCGCAAGCAGGCGTCAATGTCCTGAAGTAAGCCAGATCGCTATCGCTAGGGGCGGGCGGCGGCGCTCTTCCGCCGTCCGTCCCGGATGCGCACGCACTGGCGCGGGCGTCATCAAGTAGATAGCCTTGCCGGCGTGACCGAGATTTCCATTCTCGACGCCGGGGCGTTCGTCTGGTTCGTGCTGTGCGCGATCGGCTACAAGCTGTTCGCCGACCATTGGAGCGCCGCGTTCGGGCTGATGGGCGCCACCGCGCGGCACCGCCTGGCGTGGATGGAGCGTATGCTGGAGCGGGAGAACCGCATCGTCGACACCACGCTGGTCGCGACGATGTCCAACAGCGTCTCGTTCTTTGCGCAGACCTCGATCTTCATCCTCGGCGGCCTGATCGCCGTGCTTGGCGCCCAGGACCGTGCGCGCGAGGTGATCGCCGACGTGCCGTTCGCGGTCGCGACGGGCGGGCTTCTGTGGGAAGGGAAGATCGCGCTGCTGATCGTCATCTTCGTCTTTGCTTTCTTCAAGTTCACGTGGTCCCTGCGCCAGTTCAATTATCTGGTCGTGCTGATCGGGGCGGCGCCGCTGTTCGACCGTATCGCCGCCGGCGACGCAGCCTCGCACGCCCGACGTGCCGCGCGGATGAGCGACCTCGCGGTGAACCACTTCAATGTCGGGATTCGCGCCTATTACTTCGGTCTGGCGGTGCTGGCGTGGTTCATCCATCCGGTGCTCTTCATCGCCGCCTCGGCCTGGGTCGTGCTCGTCCTCTGGCGCCGCGAGTTCCGCTCGAATACCTTGGCCGCCCTTAAAGATTGATCCGGACGCGCCTATCTCTTTAGCCAGCGTAACGATAGTTTAGGTGTCATGCCCGGGGCTGGACCCGGGCATCCATCGCTCCGGCGGTGCGATGGACCCGCGGATCAAATCCGCGGGAGACGCAGCAGAAAGCAAGGCAGCGAGCATCGTCATGACTGACTACGACTTCGACCTCTTCACCATCGGCGCGGGTTCGGGCGGCGTCGCGGCCTCGCGTCGCGCCGCGTCGTACGGCGCGCGCGTCGCCATTGCCGAATCGTGGTGGGTCGGCGGGACCTGCGTGCTGCGCGGCTGCGTGCCGAAGAAGCTGCTGGTCTACGGCGCGCACTTCGCCGAGGAGATGGCCGACGCGGCCGGCTTCGGCTGGACCATCGAGGGGGCCTCGCTCGACTGGGGCAAGCTGATCGCCGCCAAGGACCGCGAGCTCGACCGGCTGCACGGCATCTACATCAACATGCTCAACGGCTCCGGCGTCAAAATCATCGACGGCCATGCCGAGCTGCGCGATGCCCATACCATCGCGATCGGCGACCAGACCTACACCGCGAAGCATATCCTGATCGCTACCGGCGGCCGGCCCGAGCGGCCCGACATCCCCGGGATCGAGCACACCATCACCTCCAACGAGGCGCTCGACCTCAAGACTTTGCCGGAGCGCGTGATCATCGTCGGCGGCGGCTATATCGCGGTGGAGTTCGCCGGCATTTTCCGGGCGGCCGGGGCGACCGTGTGCGAGATCATCCGCGCGCCGCAGATCCTGCGCGGCTTCGACGACGACATCCGCAACCATCTCGCCGGAGAAATGATCAAGAAGGGCATCACGATCGTGCCTGGGACGAACGTGACGCGGATCGATCGCGCCGGTGACGAGCTGGCCGTCCACACCGACACGGGCAAAACCTTCGCGGCGGACGTCGTGTTGTTCGCGACCGGCCGCGTCCCGAACACCGGCAAGCTCGGCCTGGAGGGTGTCGGGATCCACGTCAACAAGCGTGGCGCCGTTGCCGTGGATGAATGGCAGCAGACGACCGTGCCCGGCATCTATGCGATCGGCGACTGCACCGATCGCATCAACCTGACCCCGGTCGCGATCGCCGAGGGGCGGGCGCTGGCGGAGACGCTGTTCAACCGCAATCCGATGAAGATGGATCACGCCAACGTGCCCAGCGCCGTCTTCAGCCAGCCGCCCGTGGGCTCGGTCGGCCTGAGCGAGGCATCGGCGAGGCTGCTGGGCGACATCGACGTCTACCGCGCCGTGTTCCGTCCGATGAAGCATACGCTGTCGGGCCGCGACGAGAAGGTGATGATGAAGCTGGTCGTCGACCACGCGTCCGAGCGGGTGGTGGGGGTGCATATGGTGGGGCCTGATGCGCCGGAGATCATCCAGGGCATGGCCATCGCCGTGAAGGCGGGGCTGCGCAAGCGCGATCTCGATGCGACCGTCGCGATCCATCCGACCTCCGCCGAGGAGTTCGTGCTGATGCGCGAGCCGGTCAAGCCGCTGGCGGCCAAAGCCGCCGAATAGGGCATCCGGCGCCCGGGACACGTCATGGACGATGCCGTCGCGTTGACCGTCGAAAGCCCCGACCAGCCCGAAATCAGGCGGCTCCTCGACGCCGGCGACGCGTTCTCCGCGGCGCTCTATCCGGCCGAGAGCAATCACATGCTCGACCTTGCCGCCCTGCTCGATCCCGCGGTGACATTCCTGGTAGCTCGGGTCGGCGGCGTCGCCGTCGGCTGCGGCGCCCTGGTGCGCAGGCCCGGCTATGGCGAGATCAAGCGCATGTTCGTCGACGAAGCGGCCCGCGGGCGCAAAGTCGGCCGGCTGCTCCTGGCTCGGATCGAGGCGACGGCCCGGGGCGAGGGGATTGCCGCGCTCAAGCTGGAGACCGGGATCTATCAGCCGGCGGCGATCGGGCTCTACCGCTCCGCGGGATTTGGCGACGTGGCGCCGTTCGGCGACTACCGCGCGGATCCGCTCAGCGTCTTCATGAGCAAGGACCTCGCCTGAGGCCCGCGCCGCCCGTGGCGGCGATGGTGAATACCCACAGCTCCGTTGCGGCCTGCGGATACGCCTAATGCGCGTAAGCCATGACGCGGCAACGCCCGAGGGTCGAGGGACGTCGCGCGCCAAACATTTCTCGGCACAGAATAAATCGCAGCGCATCGCATTTTATCCGGATTGCATCCAAATCATCGTGAAGTTCACGGCAAAGAACTACAGTAAAAACCGGCAATAACGCGTCATATGTACTTGATATGATTGGCCTTTTGTCTTGACGCAACAGTCGGCTGTTCTGTATTGGTGGTGTCGATAAAGGCAGAAAACCGACACACCTACGAAGGGGGCCTCAATGGCTACGATCCCGGGCAGCGCATTCCCCGATTTCATCACCGGTACGTCGTTCAACGATTTCATTGCCGCAGGCGGCGGCAACGACACCGTGAACAGCGGCAGCGGCAACGACCGCGTTTTCGGTGAGGACGGCAACGACATCATCAATGCGGGCAGCGGCAACGACTGGGTCAGCGGCGGCGCCGGCAACGATCGCATCGACGGCGGTTCGGACGACGACCATCTCGAGGGCAATGACGGCGACGACCATCTCCTCGGCGGCTCGGGCAACGACTGGCTGGATGGCGGCGACGGCGATGACACGCTCGAAGGCGGCAGTGGCGACGACCATCTGGTCGGCGCTGCTGGCGACGATACCCTCAAGGGCGGCGGCGGCCACGACACGCTCGATGGCGGCGAGGGCGACGACAACCTCAAGGGCGAGGCTGGCGACGACACGCTGCTTGGCGGCTCGGGCGACGACACCCTCGACGGCGGCCTCGGCAACGACAAGCTCGACGGCGGCGAGGGCGACGACGTGCTGCTCGGCGGCGCGGGCAATGACGAGCTGAACGGCGGCGCCGGCGACGACCTTCTGACCGGCGGCGCCGGCAGCGACACCTTCGTCTTCGAGGGCGGCGGCGGCAGCGACGTCGTGCTCGACTTCGAGGTCGACCAGGACATCGTGCGCGTCCAG